>Ga0233380_1001176_pt1 | contig 12118 bp, 8 predicted proteins | sample ElkDunMinimDraft_9_FD_191541 | JGI IMG/M metagenome (GOLD analysis project Ga0233380, IMG submission 191541) | Fecal eukaryotic communites from dung pellets of Tule Elk in California, USA - Elk Dung F36 | ecosystem: Host-associated > Mammals > Digestive system > Large intestine > Fecal | place... | reverse complement strand
GCGTGTATCACGTTGCCGGCACCGGTGCGGTCAACGTCATGAGCAACGCCCTGCTGGTGGTCGGTGCCAACGATGCCCTGGTGGTGGACTCCCATGTGACGCCCAACGCCGCCAACGCGTTGCTGGACGCTATCGGCCAAGTGACCAACAAGCCGGTCCGTTATCTGGTGAACAGCCACTACCACTTCGATCACGCCCACGGCAACCAGGTGTTTCCTGCCGACGTGGAGATCATCGGGCACGAGTACACCCGGCTCAAACTCAACGGCGAACTGGGCAACGTTCTGGAAGAGTCCACCCACATCAGCTTTACCGAGGGTGTGCCGGCCCAGGTCGAGAGTCTGCGCGAGCGGGTTGCCGCAGCGACCGACCCCTCCGAACGCGCCACGCTCGAACAACAGCTTGGCGTGGCACAGGCCCACCTGACGTCGCTGGGAGAAGTGGTGCCCACGCCGCCGAACATTACCCTGGTCAACAAGATGACCCTGTTCCAGACTATTGATGAGGGCAGCCGGGAGATCCAGCTGCTGCATCTGGGCCGTGCCCACACCGCTGGCGATGTGGTGGTATTCCTGCCCCACGAACGCATGGTGTTCACCGGCGACCTCATGGTGCCTTCGCTCTCTTATATGGGCGACAGCTTCCCGCTGGAGTGGCGCGACACACTCGAGGCACTCAAGACCCTGGACTTCGATATCATCCTCCCCGGCCACGGCGGCCCCGTGCAAGGCAAGGACGCCATCGACAATTTCCAGGCCTATCTGGGTGACCTGTGGCAGAAGACCTCGACGCTCAAAAGCCAGGGACTGACTGCCGAACAGGTGGCCGAACAGATCGACATGACCCCTCACGCGCAGAACTTCCGCCAGATCCGCGGACCGGGCGCGGACGTGCGGGCCATTCGCCGCATCTATGCGCTGCTGGACGAATAGACTTCCTCCAGCCTCTCCAGATCCTGGCGAATCGCCAGATCTGCGATCAGCGGCAGATGGTCCGACGCCATCAGCGTCATGCGCGTCCGCGGCACACTGACAGCAGCGACATCGATCGCCCCGTTGATGAAGATGTGGTCGATCCGCGCCGCGGGCACCCTGCTGTAATAGGTGCCCCGCGGGCGATGTCCCTGCGCCCTGGTCTGCACATCATTGAGCCGGTGGCACAACTGCCGGTACAGCATCGACGAGGCCATGGCGTTGAAGTCACCGCACAGGATCACCGGGCCGACGCAGTCCGGATGTGCCAGCCAGCGGTTGCTCAGCAGCTCTTCCACCTGCAGATGGCGTTCCCGCAGTGACAGACCGAGGTGGGTATTGATGATCTGCAGCGCAACTCCCCCGATATCCACCGTCACCCACAAGGCTCCGCGTGGCTCGCGCACCTGACCCGGTACGCCCGGCAGTTCTGCGGCACGCACCATCGTCAGAGGATGGCGGGTGAGGATGGCGTCGCCATACTTCTCCTCTTCCAGATGGATGCTGGGATGAAAGTGGTAATCCATCTCCAGGAAGCGTGCGATCAGCTCTGCCTGATCCTGACCGCCGGTGCGATGACGGTTGACGTCCAGTTCCTGCAACGCCACCACGTCGGGATTCTCCCGTGCAATCACCCGCGCAATTCTCTCCACCGAATGCACACCATCGAGCCCCACACAGCTGTGCACGTTGTAGGTCATGACCCGCAGGGTCTTGCTGTCCACCGCAGGCCGGGCCAGGCGCGGCTCGGCAGGTTGCCTGGAACGCCCCAGGTAGCGCAGCGCCGCTTCGCGCAGGTCGCTGGGCCGGTGGTAGGCACGGGTGGTCATCGGCAACGGTGCGTCCGGAGGCAGCAGACTGAAGGCGCTGGTTTCCTCCGGGGTCAGGCCGGCATGGGAGCCGCTCTCGGTAGCGAAAGTGATCTTTCCCGACGACCTGCACCAGCCCACAAGGGTCAGGTGCCCCCCATCGATGTGCCGGCAGATGCGCGCCAGATCCTCGCCGATGTCTGCCAGAAAGGGATGATCGTCTCCGAACACTTCTGCGGTCTGCTGGGGCAGCAGGTATTCCCCGCTGGCGGTGAGCGCGTGCAGTTGCTCTCCCTCGCGGCCGGTCACCACCAGCGGCACGTGATGCCGGGTCACCAGCTCACGGGCGACGTGAAGCAGTTCTTCAGGCGAGATCTGCTGGGGAAAGTTGACAAAGCCGACCGGCCCGAGGCCCACCACCTGAATCTTCTGCTGGGGATCGGGTTCGAACTCCGCCACCAGTTTCGACAACAGCCGCTGGGTACGCTTGCCACCCAGCTGACTGGCCCGACGGGTTTCCACGCTCTGTTCCCTGCCCCTGCGCACCGCCCTGCCCTCGCCGAGCGTGGCAACCGCCCGATTGACCGCTTCCTCTACTCCATAGCCCTGAATCTTTTCGTAGGAAGTCGAATGGCACTGGCCGTGGTCGGAATACACCCACACCTCATAGTGGCGCCAGCGCGCCAGTTGGGCTTCCTGCGCCAGACGCTTGATCGCGTCATCAATGCCCTTCAGGGTCCAGTGCGCGAACGCGGAGTCGGGACCACGCCGGTGGGACTGCTCGTCATAGCCGAGAAAATTGATGTGGACGATGGGCAGGCCGCGATTGATATCCACCTTGCCGCCAATCACGCAGAGTTCCCGCAACATGATACATATGGCAACGCGGGTGGGAATGAATTTGAGTTCCTTGATAAAGTTGCGGCCATCGGCCACCCCCCTGACGAAATCCACCACCGCCAGCACCAGCTCTATCACCACACCTACGATGATACGAATGACGCTGTTCAGGTTCATGATGCCCAGCGCCAGCAGCACCAGCGGATTGGCTGCCCGCAGCGCTTCGCCCCAACCGATGGACGACGCACAGAAGTGGGATTCACTGATATCGGCGCCGCCCTTGAAACAGTTGGAGTATGAACTGCCACCCTTCATCAGGCCTTCATGCTGCTGCGCCAGCATCCCTTCCTCCACCTTCAGTGCGGACACCGGCTCGTACATGCGGACGATCTCGCTGCTTTCATGATCCACAAAGGAGAAGGCAGGCACGGCGCCCTTGACGCCATAGAAGAGCTCGGCCTGCACGGCGGGCGTGGAAGACGGCAGGCCGGAGTACTGCGTGTTCAGCTGGTAGTTTTCGCGCCTCAGCAGCTTCTTCAGGAAGGGCATTTCACCCTTGCGCAGCGCGTTCTCCAGCTGCGGCCGCGACAGCCCATCGACCTGGATCAGCACCAGACCCGGCGCCACCGGCAGGGCATCATGAACCTCGAGCCGCAACAGGCGACGCAGCCAGTGGCTGCGGTTGAAAAATCGCCTGACGTGACGCCAAAGGGTTTCCATTCTGGTGAACACGCGCACTCTCCTTGCGACAGGACTTGCCGCTTACTCTTCCTTGTCGGACTCTTCCTTGTCAGACTCCAGCAGATAGGCGTTGATGGCGTCGTCCCCGGCACTGGAGATGCTCTTCAACACCTCCCATTCCGCGCCGATGAAACGCATGACCTGCTTCCACCGCTGCTCATCCCCTTCCCACTGATGAGGATCCTGCGGACACAGCGCCTCATAGCATGCCAGCGCCTGCTGCGCGGTATTCGCCAGCGAATATTCTTCAGCCACGGCCCGTGCTCCGGCCACCAGCTGTGCTCTCTCCCCCTCCGACAGATCGTGCACCCAGTTCAGCGCTTCGACATAACTCGCCAGATCTTCGTGCTGCAGCAGCCGGCCGCTGACGCCATCCCGGACGACCTCCCGTGCGCCGGAGGCATCCACGGCGACCACCGGCGTCCCCGCCGCCATTGCTTCCGTCAGCACCATGCCCTGGGTTTCGCTTTGCGAGGCAAACACGAACACATCCATCGCTGCCAAGGCGTCGGCCAGTTCCTGGCTCTGCAGCACGCCCGCCATGAACACCCGGTCCTGGACGCCGGCCTCTGCGAAATCCTGCTTCAATTCATCTTCCATGCTACCGGAGCCCACCAGCAGGAACACGGTTTCCTCCCTGTGCTGAAGAAAGCGAATGACGGCCTGGGCAAGGAAGCGCAGGTTTTTCTCAGGTGCCAGGCGTCCCATATGGCCCACCACGAAGGCTGAGGCTGGAATCCCCAGGCGCTGGCGGCAGAGCTCACCCTGACCGCAGGCAAAGCGTTCGGTACGCACGCCAGTGGGCACGACCGCCACCGGCGTGGTCACTCCGCGTTTGAGCAGCAGCTCGCCGATGCTGTCGCTGGGGGCGAAGACCTGGTCAGACAGGTTGGCGTAACTCGTCCCCAATTCGATGATGAAGTTCTGCAGGAGAGTCGAGTTCCCTGGCACGTAGTGGGTGTACTGCTCATAAAGTGTGTGATGGGTGAACACCAGGGGCAATTCGAAATATCGCGCCAGCCGCACCGCCGTCATGCCCAGCAGGAAGGGATGCTGTGAGTGAATGACGTCAGGGCGAAAATCCTGCAGGGCCTCGATGAGGCCCGAAGGGATGGGCAGTGCCACCGAGAAGTCGCTGGCATTGAATTTCTGAATGGCCGGCACGCGAATGACGTCGACTTCATCTTCCGGTGTGTCGGGAAATTCCGGGGCGATGACCAGTACCCTGTGTCCCAGTCGTCGATATTCTTCACTGAACGCTTCCACCGACCGTGCCACGCCACCCACATGTGAGGTGAACGTATTGGTGACAAGAACGATGTTCATATTGTGCTGCCCTCCTAGGGCCTGTTAACACTACTTGGGTTGTCGGCGTTGCGCCTGAAAAAGCGCCAATCAAGGCGCGACGAACGTGATTTGGTCATTCCAAATGAGTGAGGGGCAACGCGGAGTGGCGCTTTTTCAGGCGCAACCCGCAGGGCTGGGACCCTTTTGCCGCCCAGCTTCGTTGTCAGTCGTTCATATAGACCCACTATATTTCTCTCCTTCCGCCTCGCTGGGCGGCAAAATGGCCTCCAGCGCCGATAACCCAAGTAGTGTTAACAGGCCCTAACCAGATTGATGAAATGGCGCGCCTGACTCATGTCCGGGCTCACCGGAACAAATCCCGGCAGGCGGACCACAACAGCAGGACAGTCCTGCCGCCAGACGCAGTCCCAGTCGAGCCGGACACTGCCGTCCTGCTGCCTGAGTAACCGCATGGAAACCGTGCCGAAATCAGTCGGCGCAGGGCCGAACGAGACCTCCTCGTCGACGACCAGCCAGCGCTCCGGAACGCCGGCTGCCAGAATCAGGGTATCGCCCTCCTCACGCACGAACAGGTTGCGCATCATCAGCACCCATTCGGCAGCGGCCCAGACATGGTGCCCATCCCCCATGCAGCCGCCGCCCGTTCGTGGATGAATGGCTTCGGGCCACTGCCCGGTCGGTGAGGCGAGGCCGGCGACCGCATCAATCACTTCCAGATAACGTGGATCACCGGCACGCAGCAGAATCTGCGCGATCTCCAGGCTCAGATAGGCATTGACGCCGGAGTGGATCATGTCCTGGAAGAAGGCGCCGTGTACAAAGCACTCGCTCATCAGGTAGTTGACGCAGTCGAGCAGACGGGGGTCCTGGGGGGAGCAAGCCTGTAGCGGATAGCCCACCGCCAGTGAACCCACCGCCCCGGCATCCATCCGGCGATAGGGAGACGCCGGCATCGCCGGCCTGCCAAGCCGCTCCGCGCAACTGCGCAGGCTGCGCTCGATGGCGGCGCTGAAACTGTCGGCACCCTCCTCGCATTCCCTGGCACTGTCGGCATCGCGATCGCGCAGCAGTTGTGCCGCGGCGCGCAATCCGGCAACTCCCCAGAAATCGTCCCAGTAGTAATAGTCATTGAGCCCGAGATGTTCGGCACTGAAACCCGGTGGCAGCAATCCGGCATGAGGGGATTCGGGCTGTTCCGGCAAGCGCTTTCTGGTAATCCACCTGGCACCCTTGAGTACGGCAGAATCCCAGTTTTCATCAAGACGTCGGCCGGTGAGCTGCTCGTAGCGCCGCAGTATCCACAGCACCTCACCGTTGGCATCCCATTCCCCTTCCTGGGAACGGAAGTAGCCCAGAGCGGTCTGGCGCTGGGGAAACTGGTTCAGCGCCCGGGCTGCCCGCTCATTCATGCCGGCGCACAGCAGTGCGTGAATGATGAAGGCCGCATCGCGAAACCAGAAGCGCTTGTAGGTATAGGGGCCAGGATACACATCCTGCGGGGAATGCAGGATCAGCGAGGTGATGGCGGCGTCGTACAGCATCTGGAAGCGCTCTTCGGGGCAACGCAGCTGACAGGTGGCAGCCCGCTCCGTCGACCAGTCCTGGGTCTTGTAACCCTCCCCTTCCAGACGACCTTCACCGATAGCCTGCAGGGGAATCCGCAGCTCCACCGACTCCGGCGCGGATGCCGTCAAGGGGAACAGCGCCGCTGCCGTCGTCAGTCCTACCGGGCAGTTGCCCGTCTGTTGTTCCGGGTCGCGCAGCAACCGGCGATAGACATCTCCTTCGCTGTAATCAGAAACAAAGTGCTTCACCGCTGGCCGTGAAAAGCCCACGGTCCTGTCGTCGATACGCCAGCTGCGCCCGTCCTCGGCCAGCGTCACTTCGTTGATGAAGCTGATGCCCTCCGGGTTCAGCGGACGCAGGGCAACCACCAGCCAGCCGGGCTCACCGCTGCTGGCCGTCACCGCCAGCCTGCAGACCGCCTCACCAGCTTCTGGCACCACTTCTGCGCGCATACGCAGCGACAGGTCGGCATTGGTTGCCTCCGTGACGATGGCCAGGCCATCATCGAGCTCCTGCCACTGGCGGCATTCCTTCGACCGCGAGGGCAGCAGTGTGTGCTCAGGGGTAATGACCCAGCAGTCCAGTGACCAGCTGTCGAAGAATGGTGTCAGCAGTCCCCGTGGATCCACGATCGGCAGCTCCTCGCAGTCGGGGTAGCCAATAGCCGTCCAGTTGCGGTGGGTGAGATTGATATGGGAGATGGAGAAGGCACGCGGGGTGAAGGACTCATCGTTGGGGTTGTACTGGCGGGCAATCCAGTAAGGCCACACCCAGTCGAGGTTGTGCTGGATGACCTTACTGTTGATCAGCCCCCGAGCATGGAAAATGGCGCCGGCCCGCAGCAGCTCCACCGGCTCTCCCACCTCGGAGGGCTGGGCAAAACTGCGCAGCCGCGCCAGCAGCTCAATGGGGTCGAGAAACCCCTGACTGCGGGCGGCGCGGCGAACGATGTAGCGCAGTGGCAACCATCGGGTCCAGTTCATGAGGTCTCCTCCGTCTCGGTATATCGCGCCAGTGCCTTTCTCGCGATGCGATTGAAATAGAGAATGACACCAACGGTCGCCAGGAAACCCAGACCATAGACCAGCCACTCGGCGCCGGAGCGCTCGGATTGCCCGCTTATCAGGGAGGTCAGGTCACCAGCGATGGACCCCAGGTACACGTTGTGCAAGGAGAAAGGAATGAAGCCGATGAACGAACCGGCCATATACTGCCAGAAAGGGAAGCGGGTCAGGCCGAACACGTAATTGGAAATCTTGCCGGGGAAAAAGGGAATCAGGCGGGTGAGCAACACCATCACGAAAGCGTGCTGTGCCAGCGCGTCATTCATCACATTGAGTTTGCTGTGGGAGGTGATATAGCCCCTGGCCCTCTCGCCGAGCAGGTAGCGGGCAATCAGGAAGGCCAGACCGGCACCAAGGGTGGTGCCGACCACGACATAGGCGGTGCCCTCCACGATACCGAAGATGAAGCCGGCGCCTGTCGTCAGGAAAATGCCAGGCAGGATCAGCACGACCACCAGCACCATGACGCCCATGAAGATGAACGCTGCCCAGGCCCCCTGCTCATCCACCCATTCCAGGAACGTCAGTACCTGTTCGTGCAGGTCAAAGTAAACCACTATGCCGAGCAGCGCCCCCACCAGCAGGCAACTGGCCAGCACGCCCAGCAATGGCGAGAATTTCCTGCCGGATGTCGATGCACCGGATATTGTGCTCATGATTGCAGTCCCTGTAACTCATGAATCGTGTCGTGAAACGTGTGGTGAAGTAGCACGTGAGTCGTCCTGACTCGACTTCAAGCCTACCAAGGCGGAAGGGAACACAACAGGAAGCAGGAGGGACAAGCGGGAATTTCTACAGAATATGCAAACCAATTCACCCTATCGCTTCTCCGATGGATGCTGCGGCGGCAGCACCCTCGGAGAACAGCATCAGCTGCAGGCGTAGGACCAGCCGTGCTCGCAGGCGCGCACACGCAGGTCCTCGGGGGACATGTCCAGCAGGTTCAGGCCACCTTCGCGCAACAGCAGGCGCAGGTCCAGCTCGCGAGGGTTGTTGACGATCTCTCCGGAAGGATTCAACACGTTGAGGCAGCCCGCCTGGAAACGCAACTCGCAGGCCCGGGAGAAATAACCGACAGCCAGATCCGGGTTCGACTGCAGCAGTTGGCCTTGCATGTAGTGCACCCCGACCTCGTTGCAGGCCCAGCCGGAACCGTCGCCACAATAGGTCGTTTTCAGCTGCACCAGCCGCTCACAGGCATTGGCCCGGCCTTCCACACAGGCCGTTTCCCAGAACGGCATGGTGTCACCAGGGTGGCGGCCATCCATGCGTCCGAGCGCCGACACCGCCCCGAAAAAGACGATCCAGACCGCCATGTGGATGAGATTGTTACGCCCACCCAGCGTGTCCAGACCCAGCTTCTTCAGCAGCGGGGTGTAGTGAATGGAGCGCGCGAAACGGTCGATGAACTGCACGGAGAGGTTGAGCAACGGCACACACAGCAGCTTGTCATAGAACGTGGGCAGTCCCATTCTGGTCAGCAGTGAATACAGGATGAATACCCCGCTGCCGTAGAGGATACCGAAGATGATCTTTCCGGGCGGCGTGCGCGGGGACGTTGATGGGTCGGTCACCAGCAGGAGCACGCCCAGGAACACCGCGCTCGGAATCTCCGAATCGAGAAAGTAAGGCACCCCTTCCAGTTGCCAGTAGATGGCACTGAGAGCCAGCAGCGTGGCCGTGCCGGCCATCACCACCAGCGTGATGGAGAAGAAATACATCACCACCAGCCCGCCCAGGAACAGGTAAAGGTAGATCATCGGCGCCAGCGTGAGCGTGGATGCAATCTCCCTGCCCCATGTCATGTCCGTGCTGTTGGTGAGCAGCAGCACAATGGAGAACAACCCCAGGGTGAATGCCGAGGGATTGAAGATGTGTACGTAGCGACCGTCGCGGTTCCAGCGCACAAACTCCTTGCCCATGAAGCCGACCGCCACCATGATGAACTGCAGGTAGAACCAGTCGTCGCGGAACCACAGGAACAGGTTGGTACTGAAAATAATCGGAAACGGCCCGAAGCCCAGCATGTAATTGCCGCGGCGCGACCACGACAACAGCATGTCGAAGGCGTAGGCGAACATGATCTGTGCTACCAGCATCGGCACATGGGCCGCCACCGGATCCCAGTGACTGCCCCAATAGATGTACACAGAACTGTGCACCATCGCCTGGATATAGTGATGCCGATGAAGGGAGGCGGTAAAGGAGACAGTGCGACCTTCGCGGCGCGCCTGCATAAACTGGAACAGCGTCCAGATCAGTAGCGCCAGCGCAGCGCCACGGAAGGACCAGACGATAATCTCGTTCTGCTGGACACGGCTGATAAAGGACAGCAGGAAGATGCCGATGGCCAGCAGGCCCGGCACCAGCAGCGGATTGCGGAGCAGTGTGGTCCCGCTCCTGGTGTTGCCGTCCGCTTTGAGAGCGGGGCCGGCTGCCATGGCGGTCATGCCCCCGGACTTCTTCGCTGCTGTCTGTTTTGCCATGTCAGAGTGTCACCACTGCCAGATCTGATCCGCCTGTTCATACAGGTCCGCTATCTTCTGACGACCGATCAGGGCCACTCCGGCCTGCACGGTGGACTGCTGCAATCCCCGCTCCTCGATATCGTCGCGCACAGCATACACGGGCACCCCAGCGTCTACAAGACGACGGATATCGCGGTAGATTTCAGCCGGTTCGCTTTGCTGCCAGCTGCCCAGAACCAGCGCTGGCTGGCGTCTGGCCTGCACGGCGTAGTGCACCCCATGACCGCTCAGCAGCACGGTCAGATCGGCTCCCGCACCGCGCATGGACTGCGTCAGCCAGAGGATAGTGTCATCCTGCTCCTCGACCGTCGTCCGGAAAGCTTGATCGATTACCTGTAGTACTTTCATTGCTCACCTCCTGCCTGTTTCGTGGCTATTTCGTGGCTATCTCGTGGCTACCTTGTGCCAATGGTCAATGTGTTGAATGCATTGCTGGCGTAGCGCCACAAGTCGGGAGGACCACCGCGGCCGCAGCCATCGATGACCTCGTTGACGCCACGCTCGTCGACACACAGGCCACAGTTGATCCACTCGAAGGTGAGCCCGTAGCTCTCTGCCTTCTGTTGCAGGGCAGCGATCCAGTCCTTGGTCAGGGGATGCGCTTCCTCGTCACTGTTGCGACCATGAACCGCGTTGCCGTGGGCCGCCTGCAGGGCAAAGGCAAGTGCCACAGCGCCCTCATAGGCAAAGATGCGGACGTTGGCACGACGCTCGAGGGCGGAATCGAGCAGCCGGAAGAAGGTGACGGTGCGCTCGCTCTCGAAGGGCGGATCCATGAAGGCGAATGTCAGGGTTTTGGTCATGTGTGTGCGCTCCTCAGTTCCAGATGACTTTGTGGCCCGCCAGCATGGCGTCGATGACGTTATCCATGGAGCCTGTGGTGATGTTGTCCTTCAGTTGCTGAGGCGTGATGTCACGCTGCTCCAGCGAAAAGGTATCCGCGACCAGCGTCAGACCGCTGTTGGCCAGGACATCGAAGCTCTGGCACACAGCCTGGCGGCGCGCCGGCACGACACCGTTCTGCACCAGCACCACCGTCACGTCGTGACCGCGCTGCTTCAGAGCCATTGCCAGTTCGTACTGTCGGGTTGCCCTTGCATCAACAAAGGGGTCCTGACTTTGAATAAACAAATAATGGGACATGGGGGTTTCTCTCTTGGTTGGACGACAGCAGGACATCCTGCCTGTCAGACGGATCTCACTGCGGGGTCACGGGTACGGTGTCCAGCAGCTGCTTGCGGCAGAGATAGTCACCGAAATGCTCGTTCTCCCGCCGCTGTTCCGCAAAGCGTTGCAACAGTGGCTCGAGGATGCCGAGAAAGCGCTCCTCATTGACATTGCTGGCATACATCACTGCCATGCGCTCACCCTGGTAATTGCCACCAAGGTAGAGGTTGTACAGTCCCGGCGCGCGGCCGGTCAGCGCGATCTCGGCCAGATACGGGCGGGCGCAGCCATTGGGGCAGCCGGTGACGCGGAAGGTGATCGGCACCCTGGACAGGCCGTAGCGCGCCTTCAGCGTATTGAACAGGTGCAGCAGGTCCGGCAGATAGCGCTCGGCCTCCGCCATGGCAAGGCCACAGGTGGGCAGCGCCACGCAACTCAGGGTGTGTGCTGCCTGCTCATCCGGGTTCAGGCGCCACTCCAGCCCCAGATCATGCAGCCGTATCGAGATCTGCTCACGTTCATAATCCCCGATATTCACCAGTTGCAGGTTCTGGTTGGTGGTCATGCGCACCTGGCCGGTGTACTGCTCGAAGAAACCCTGCAGCTGGTCACGCAAGGCGCCATCCACCCGGCCGCTGTCGATGAACAGAGTCGCATGCCAACGGCCATCATCGCCCTGGCTCCAACCGGGCAGATCGACATTGGAGCGGAAGCTGTGCGGGCGGGACGGCAGCAGCGGTTTCCCGCGGCGGCTCTCCAGCTCCGCCAGGAACCAGTCGATACCCAGGCGATCCAGCGTGTATTTGAAGCGTGCACGATGACGGTCCTGGCGATCGCCGAAGTCGCGCTGGATTTCCATGACGGTCTGGGACAGCTCAGGCGCTTCCGCCGCTTCCACGAAGCCGACCAGTTCGGCGAGCCGCGGATAGCTGTCCTCGCGGGTGTCGAGCTGGCCCATGCCACCGCCGACACACACATTAAAGCCCTCCAGCACACCGTCGTTGACGATGGCGATGAGGCCCAGATCCTGACCATGCACATCGATGTCGTTGTCAGGAGGGATCACGTAACCCACCTTGAATTTGCGCGGCAGATACAGCGGACCGTAAACCGGATCCTCCTTC
>Ga0233380_1001174_pt1 | contig 12135 bp, 13 predicted proteins | sample ElkDunMinimDraft_9_FD_191541 | JGI IMG/M metagenome (GOLD analysis project Ga0233380, IMG submission 191541) | Fecal eukaryotic communites from dung pellets of Tule Elk in California, USA - Elk Dung F36 | ecosystem: Host-associated > Mammals > Digestive system > Large intestine > Fecal | place... | reverse complement strand
GCTTGGCCTCGCCGCCGACCTCAAGGGGCAGCTCGACGAGGCCCGCAACGAACTCGCCATCGCCCAGCGCAAGGGCGAGTTCCAGCGCGCCGGCGAACTGGCCTACGGCAAGATCCCCGAGCTGGAGAAGAAGCTGACCGAGGCCGAGGCGCAGGACAGCAGCAAGGGCAGCATGGTCGAGGAGACCGTGACGCCCGACCACGTCGCGCACATCGTCTCGCGCTGGACCGGCATTCCGGTCGACAAGATGCTCGAAGGCGAGCGCGACAAGCTGCTCCGCATGGAAGACGAGATCGGCAAGCGCGTCGTCGGACAGGGCGAGGCGGTGCAGGCCGTGTCGAAGGCCGTCCGCCGCGCCCGCGCCGGGCTGCAGGACCCGAACCGGCCGATCGGCTCGTTCATGTTCCTCGGCCCCACCGGCGTCGGCAAGACCGAACTCACCAAGGCGCTCGCCGACTACCTGTTCGACGACGAGCACGCGCTGGTCAGGATCGACATGTCGGAATACATGGAGAAGCACTCGGTCGCCCGGCTGATCGGCGCGCCTCCCGGCTATGTCGGCTATGAGGAGGGCGGCTCGCTCACCGAGGCCGTCAGGCGCCGGCCCTACCAGGTGGTGCTCTTCGACGAGATCGAGAAGGCGCATCCGGACGTCTTCAACGTGCTCCTGCAGGTGCTCGACGACGGCCGCCTGACCGACGGCCAGGGCCGCACGGTGGATTTCAGGAACACGCTGATCGTGATGACCTCCAACCTCGGCTCCGAGTACCTCGTGAACCTCTCCGAGGACGAGGATGCCGACGCGGCGCGCGGGCCTGTCATGGATATCGTGCGCGCCTCGTTCCGGCCGGAGTTCCTGAACCGCGTCGACGAGATCATCCTGTTCCACCGGCTGCGCCGGCAGGACATGGGGCGCATCGTCGAGATCCAGCTCAAGCGGCTGGAGAAGCTCCTGGAAGAGCGCAAGATCACGCTCGCCCTCGACAAGGACGCGATCGACTGGCTGGCCAACAAGGGCTACGACCCGGCCTATGGCGCGCGCCCGCTGAAGCGCGTCATCCAGAAGGAACTGCAGGACCCGCTCGCCGAGAAGATCCTGATGGGCGAGATCCGCGACAACTCGACCGTGAAGATCACCGCCGGCTCCGACCGGCTGAACTTCCGGTCGAAGCCGACCGTCGTCGCCGCCGACGAGGCGGCGTAAGCGCCAACCCCTACCTCCCCCTTGAGGGGAGGTCGGCCGGCTACAGCCGGCCGGGTGGGGGTATCGGCGAGACGCCTCTCAACGCCGTCATCAATCCGGGTGAGGGGCTTATCGACACCTCGGAACTTCACGGAGAGGGGGCTTCCCGGCCCCCCCCAGCCTTCAAACGAACGAAGCAGGCATCGCCCCCCTACAACGCACGGCTGTCATAGGCCCAATGCAGCAGCGCCTGGCGCTGGCGCGGCCGGCACCAGCGGTCGCCCGGATCGCAGGCGCGCTGCAATTGCGCGACATGCCGGCGGATGGCCCGCCAGCGGCCGATCTGCCGCTCGTCCTCGCCGTCCAGCCGACGGCCTTGGTAGTAGCGGCAGTACCACTGGAACCAGCCGCGCGGATCGTCGGGATGGAGCCATCCCTTGGCGCGCCAGACGCTCAGCGGCTGGCTGGCGTCGACCCCGAACCAGTTGAGCGACGGATCTTTTCGCCCCGGCGACAGCCGCGCCTTGGCGAACCAGCTCTTCGGGAACTCGGCACGGCAATCGGTCATGTACCTGCCGCCGAAGACGCCGAGCGCCAGCATCTCCGCCGGCGTCAGGTCGGGGCTGAAATCGGGTGCGAAGTTGCGTCCCGCGCGCGCGACGATCCGGTAGCGATAGCCCCGCTGCATGCGGTCGTTCACCTCGATCCAGCGTGGCTTCATCGGACGGCAGCGTGCTTCAGGGCTTCAGCCATTGCGGATCGAACCAGCGGTCGGCGGGCCCGTCATAGGGCAGCCGCGTGATGTCCCAGTGGCTGACGAACGGCGCATAGACGTCCCAGACGGCCGGGCCGCCGCCGATATAGACGATGCGGCCGGCGAAGCGCTCGAACAGCGCCTCCGGGGCCATGCTCGAGCGCAGGACGAAGAGCTCGCGATCGGTGCGCGCGAACTCCGGTACGCTGGCGATGGTCTTCGGACCTGCGGCCAGCACATGGCCCCTGGTGATGTCGAAGAAGCGGGCGACGTCGGCCTTGTAGACCGGCGACCGGTCGCCCTCCCAAGGCAGGCGCCCTTCGAGGCCCATCTGTCCCGACTGGCCGATGGCGCATACCACCCTGACGATCGTCTGTTGCATCGGTGCCCCGCGATTGGCGGCCGCGTTCTCGACATGCCTTCCCCGGAACAACCTCGTCCGCCGCGGGTTCCTGCCGCAAGGAGATTTTCGATGTCCGATCGCAAGAAGCCTCCGCCGAAGGAAAAACAGGAACGCCAGCCCGAGGAGCACGAGGAGGCGCCCGACAGACCGGTGCCGCTCGGTCCGGGCCCGTCGCTGAAACCCGAGCCGGAAAAGCCGCCCGCTCCGCCGGACCTGCCCGGCGGCTGACGCACGTCGCGCCCGAGAATGACCGAGGAGCCGCCCGCGCAGGGCAGGCGGCTCCCCTCGCTGCCTAGTGGTGGCGTTCGGCGGCAAGCTCTCCGGAGCCAATCGCTGAAAACAGCGGGATGAGCTGCCAGGCGGCGGAAATGCCCACGAGCACGTAGACGAGCCTCGCGAGCCCCGAGCCGGCGCCGAAGATGGCGGCCACCAGGTTGAAGTCGAACAGGCCGACCAGCCCCCAGTTCAGGCCGCCCACGATGACGAGGATGAGCGTCAGTATGTTGATGAACTTCATGGCTTCTCTCCGAAGTTGCCGTCGAACGAGGCTCAGCTCTTGGGCGGCATGATCACCTTGTCGATGGCGTGGATGACGCCGTTCGAGGCCGGCACGTCAGGGGTGACGACCTTGGCGTCGTTGACCATCGGCCCGTTGTCGAGGTCGATCGTGACCTCCGCGCCTTCCACCGTCGCTGCCTTCATGCCGTCCTTCAGGTCGCCCGACATCACCTTGCCCGGCACCACGTGGTAGGTGAGGATTTCCGTCAGCTGGGCCTTGTTCTCGGGCTTCAGCAGCTCCTCGACCGTGCCTGCCGGCAAGGCCGCGAACGCCGCGTCGGTCGGCGCGAAGACGGTGAACGGCCCGGCGCCCTTCAGCGTCTCGACCAGTCCGGCAGCCTGCAGCGCGGCTGCCAGCGTCTTGAACTGGCCCGCCTCCACGGCGGTCTCGACGATGTCCTTCTCGGCGGCGAATGCGCCGGCGCCGGTGGCGAGCGTGAGCGCCGCGGCAAGCACTATGCTTTTCAGTTTCATGGCAGTCCTCCTGTTGATCGAACGGCGCAGCTTCAATGCGCCTGTGTGTCATCTGGAGAAAACTCGTTTTCCTGCCACTAAACTTTTCGTGAGAATAAAGAGAATTCTCTTGCAGGGAAAATTGTCCCCGCGATAGTTTCGTCAGGCGAAAAGGAGTTTGCGACGTGCTGTCCGATACGCTCACCGGCGAGCTCGAGCGCTACGCCATCGGTCCCCGCATCAAGGCTTTGCGTCTGAGGAAGAAGCTCGCGCTGGTGCAGCTTGCCGCGCACACCGGCCTCTCTCCCGCCATGCTGTCGAAGATCGAGCGCGGCCAGATGTTTCCGACGCTGCCGACTCTGCTCAGGATCGCCATGGTCTTCGGCGTCGGCCTCGACCACTTCTTCAGCGCCGACAAGGACGAGCCGCTCGTCGCCGTCGTGCGCCGCGAGGAGCGCCTGCGGCTGCCCACCCCGCCCGGCGAAGGCCCGCCGGCCTATCTCTTCGAGAGCCTCGACTACCGCGCCTCGAACCGCCGCATGGACGCCTTCTACGCCGAGTTCCCCTCCGATTCGCAGCCCTCCGAACCGCACAGCCACGGCAGCGCGGAGTTCATCTACGTCCTGGAGGGACGCCTCGCCGTGGATGTCGGCGGCAAGGAGACGGTGCTCGACGCCGGCGATGCGCTCTATTTCGATTCCAGCGTCGCGCACAGCTACCGCCGCGAGGGCGGCGAGGCCTGCACCGCCCTGGTGGTGACGGCGCCCTGACGGGGAGTGGGCGCGATGTTCATCGCAGCCCTCCCGTTCCGCCGCAACGCCCCCCAGTCCAGCCGCAGGAACGCCGGCGATTGGCTATCCTCTCCCCCGGGCAGGGGGAGAGGTGGCTCGGCCCTGAGCCCCGACCTTGTCGGGGCGAAGGACCGAGACGGAGAGGGGGTGCTGATCCGCGGACAATCCGGGCAACGTTGTCTCAGCAACGTCGAGCCCGGTTCTGCCGTCTCGACAGACTAACTCATGTCGTATGGCTTACTAGAGGGTGACGGCTACAAGCACGGCACTGTGACGCATTCGGACGGCGACTGGTCGCATTACGATGCGGCTTGGAAAAAGTATCGCTCATCGACTGGGCCGATTTCTGCCGCCTCCTGCTGGCGAATGAACTCTTCCAGCGGCCGGGCTTCAAAGCCCCGGGGAATGTCAGCGTCGCATCCATGTCGGCAGGATGGTTGCTTAGGAGGCTGCCGACCACGGCTTGGTATCGTTGTCGGGCTTACGTTGATCTGGATGTACCCATCCCGCAGGCGGAGCGTACTCGGTTGGACGCTTCGCGTGAGGCAAGCCATTGACGCCAAGCAAAGTCGCTGGAAATACGCAGCGTTCGAAGTGATCGCGGGTCAACAAGATGCGCCCGTCGGAATACTTCTCGATGTTCGCGGAGAAGTTTCGTCCCGGCGGAGCGACGGTTGTTAGCGATTTTCCTTTGATGGTTTCTTTCAGAAAACGAGCTGTCGCGGCCTGATCGGAATCGGCTGTTAGCAGGTAGGCATGGTCGAACACATCGTTCCAAGCGTCAGTGATGAGCGAAAGGCCTAGGTTCAGATCTGATGCCTTTTCGGTCGGTTTCTCCCAAGGCACAGAACAGTGTCGGCATTCCCATTCTTCATGGATGTAGTGCCCCAAAACGCAGTCTACACCCGCGATGCGAAGCGCATTCATGAACTGGTCGTGACGCCACCTCTTCTTCGAATCTCCCGGATAGTAGGCGGTACAGAAAACGACTTTGACCAGCTTTTCGGTCTTGGCTGGAATGATTAGTTCGCCAAGGCGCCACAGGTTGCACCACTTCAAAAACTGCTCATTCAAATCCTTCACCGCGTGGTAAAGGTTGAAGCCATCAACATAGAGCGCGGCACGCTTTGTCACGTGAAAATCTCTTGACTTTTGGGCCTGCTGATACTAAATGCGGGCATCAACGCGATGGGATACGTCCCTAGCACGCCCCAGGCTCCGGCCTGGGGTTCGCGTTTTAACCCCCTGAAAATTAGGTCGAATATAGCGCCATCGTAAGATTCGTGCTATACGGTTGCCCGCCGGGGCACCGTGGCTTCGCCACGTCAACCGGCAGGACTTTCAAGTCCAATAACACCATAGGCTTCACCGGTCCTTGCCGACCTCCGTGTGTCTAGGTTCTGGGTCGCGTCCGCTGGCGAGCAAAAGCGCGACCCACTCGATTTCTTAGGCAGCGGTTACCTCATCGGAGCCGCTGCTTTTGCGTTCGGGGGGAGACAGAAAGTATCGCTCCCCCACTTTCACCAAATTTCCCCGTTCCCTCTCCCGCGCGAGCAGGTTGTAGAGCGAGTTCCGGTTCTTCGTCACAGCGAGATCGGACGGCGGGTTGTTGAGTAAACTCTCGACAATCTCACCGGTCGTAAGCCCCTCCGAGTGTTCTTGGAGCAAGCGTCTGACCGCCTCCTCATTGGGCGAAACCTGCCAACTGCTCGACATCGCTTGGTATGGGGTGTCCTCGGCGCGTCCAGCAGCAACATCGGCCATGAAGCGCTTATAGACCGAAGGCGAATAGAGCCGGCCGTTGTGCTTGACAATTCGTCCCTGCGCTTCGAGTTTGCCGACGCCGCCATAGAAGGCCTTGTCGGTTCGCTCCAACACTTCGCCCAAGTGCGTTTTCGTCAGACTTTCGCGCAGTTCCGGATAGGTCAGACCTCGACCAGCGTCATGAACAACACGCTGGATGGTCGCGGTCCAAGTCTGATTGCCAACCCGGCGCGTTGCGGGCTTCATGCTGCGGCCCTTGATAGGCGCTTCCATCTTCTCCTTCTCCAATGGAGCCGGGGTGGGCACCTGCTCATCCACGGGATTCTCATCCCCCATTGCATCGACAAACGCCGCCGCCGCCTCAATCAGCCGGTTGAGCCGAGTGCGCTTAGTTTTTATGCGCGCCTCCTCTTTGGCGTGACGCGCCTTCATCTCATTTTCCTCTGTAACAAGCTGCTCAAGCTGAGCCTGCCAGTTGCGGAGGTCTGCGGGGGTCGGGAATGACGGAGTGCTCATTTCGCCTCTACCTTCAGATTGTCATGTATCAGCCTCCGAAGTGAGTCGCAAGTGGCGGAGGTGTGCGTATGACCGATTTCGTGGTTCGGCCGTCAAGCACGCACGTCATCTTGTCTTTGTATCGAAGAGCTCAAAGGCTACCAGGTGATGAAGCAGTTTATTGCGTCACCGAGTTCGACAACGGACCAAGACGTCGCGTCATTCGCTTATTCTCCAGCCGTCGAATCGATGCCATTGTTATTCGAATTGAGCAAAGCGGCCGCCGATGTGGCCTTTCATTCCAAGCAATGGGGCGGAGTAAACAAGAAGCCCACGGGCGTGTTCTCGACGGTCGGACATGGGATCATTCCCCGACTGAGCGGTAGCGTAACGGGGTACCGCCATCCGTCTCCGCCAAATTTTCTCTCCCAACTTTATCCCCACTCCCGAAACTCTCCTCATAATCCCCCATGACCCTCTCGGGGGCTATGCAAAGGAGGGAAACACCAATGAACTGGACTGCGGCGATCGAGATGCAGCGCGAGGCGCTGAAGCGCGTCGTGGCGGCGCTCGTCGCCATGGCCGGCTGCGCGGGCGACTCCTCCGGCTCGCGCGACGGCGCGCCGGCGACGCTGCCGCGCCATCTCCACCGCGCCGTGCTGAGATTGCTCAGGCCGGCCGAATCCGCGGCGCGGCGCCTGGCCATCGCGCTGGCGCGCGGCCTGCCCGCGCCGCCGGCTCCGCGCCCGCGCCAGAACCCGTCCGGCCCGGCGAGCGCCGGCCGGGCCGTTGCGCGCAAAACCTCGCCCATCTTCGTGCGCCACGGCGTCGGCACCGGCATCGTGCTCAGGCCCGGCGCGCCGGTCCCGCCGCGTCTCGCGCACCTCGCTGCCGCCAAAGCCGCTCCCCGTCCGGTCTCCTTCGCGCTCCTCGATTCGCTGCCGCGCTGGCGTGTCCGCCGCCGGCAGCGCGCTGCCGGTGCGCGCCCCATCGGCACGCCCCGCATCGGCATGTCCGGCGAGCGCGTCGCCGTGCCTGCGTGGCGGCCGCCTCTCCCCGACGATCCGCTCGATGCGGGCCGTCTCGGCGGCCGGCTCTCCGCGCTCGCCCGCGCGCTCGACGATCTGCCGGGGCTGGCGCTGCGCTTCCAGCGCTGGAAGGCGCGGCGCGACCGGGCGCTCGCCGCCGGCCGCATCCACCGCGTCACGCCGCTGCGCGGCGGCCGGCCGCCGGGCGGGCGCCTGTCGCAGTACGATCCCGACAGGCCGCGCCGGCGAAACATCCGCGACGTCGACGAGATCCTGGCGCATGCCCACGCGCTGGCCCGCCACGCGCTTAGCCCCGACACCTCATGACGCCCTCCCGCCTCGGCAGCGCGAGGCAAGAACAGCCACTCCGGTCGAAAGAGTCCGGAGCGTGGCAACGATCCCGCTCATGTGCGAGACAGGCACGATGACGCTCGACGAATACAACCGCCATTGCGCCTCGCTCCATGCCACGACCCATGTCGTGCAATGGGGCGGCGCGCATGTCTGGAAGGTCGGCGGCAAGGTCTTTGCCATCGCCGGCTGGAACGACGGGGAGGGGCTGTTCGTCACCTTCAAATGCTCGGAGATGAGCTTCGACCTGTTGAAGGAGCAGCCCGGCTGCCGGCCGGCGCCCTATCTAGCCTCGCGCGGCATGAAATGGATCCAGCGCATGCATGGCGAGGTTTTGGACGACGCCGCGCTGAAGGACTATCTCGCCGAAAGCCACCGGCTGGTCGCGGCCGGGCTGACGCGGCGCGTCAGGCTCGAGATCGGGCTCGGCGATCCTTGAGCCGCCCCCGTGGTCCCGCCCTGCAAGGCGCCGCGCCCGCGCCATTTTCATGCCCCGTTCATGTTGCAACCACTAGGCTTGGATTGGCGTTGTTTCCATCACGGTCTCGCGGCCGTACGGGTGTGGCGTCCGCCGGCGCATGCGGCGGATGATGGACGGAGAGAAATTTGAGAACGTTGCGCAGGATAATCGTGCTTTCGGCGCTTGGCGCGGGCCTTTCGTGCTTCGGCGCGCAGGCTGCGGTCCTTTCGACGGGCGAGGCGGCCGGCCCCGCGGTTGGCCCGGCTACGGAAGGCATTCAGCTTGCCCAGTCCGGCGACGTCGAGGTCTATTATGACGAGTTCGGCCGGCGCGTTGTCGTCGACGCCTATACGGGCGAGGTGATTTCCGTCGAGCGTCCCCGGCGCATGGAGCGCCGCCGCGAGGCGATGCGCGAGCGCCGCGCCATCATGCGCGGCGAAGAGGAGCGCTACTATCTCGACGACCCCGAGGACATGGAGCGCCTGCGCCGCGCGAAGCAGCGCGACCTCGGCGTCAGGCCGGCGCCGCCGATCGACGAATACGAGTATGACGACTATGCGCGCGAGGGGCTGCCCGAAGGCCTCGAAGAGTACCCCGCGCCGCGCCAGGCCTTTCCCGACGACGCCGACATCATCCTGCGCGAGCCCGCGCCGGGCCCCATCGAGCGGCGGCCGCTCGACCAGCCGCCCGCCGCCGGGCAGGGCGCACCCGGCTTCGCCGAGGCGCCGCCGCCTGCCGCGCCCCGCATCATCGGGGGCGCCATCGATCCTTCGCTGAAGCTCGGCGCGCGCGAGGACGTCGCCGCGCTGCAGATCCTGCTCGACCGCCGCGGCGCGTCGCCCGGCGTCATCGACGGCCGCTTCGGCTCCAACGTCGACAAGGCGATCATCGCCTATCGCTCGATCAACAAGGAAGACCTGAAGTCGACCGACGCGGAAGGCATCAAGAAGGCACTCGCCGCCACCGGCGGCGATCCCTTCGTCGACTACACGCTGACGGCCGCCGACGTCGCCGGCCCCTTCGTCGCCGCCGTGCCCGCCGACTACGGCGAGAAGGCCAAGCTCGACAAGCTCAGCTACACCTCCGTCTCGGAGATGCTCGCCGAGCGCTTCCACATGGACGAGGGCTATCTCAAGGCGCTCAACCCCGAGGCCAATTTCAGCCGCGTCGGCACCGTCATCCGCGTCGCCAATGTCGGCCAGCCGGTGACGCGGCCGGTCGCCAGGGTCGTCGCCGACAAGAGCGAGAAGCAGGTCCGCGCCTACGACGCCGACAACAAGCTGGTCGCCGCCTATCCGGCCACCATCGGCTCCTCTGACACGCCGTCGCCGACCGGTACGCACGTGATCTCCCGCATCGTGCTCGACCCCGACTACACCTACAATCCGAGCGTCAACTTCAAGCAGGGCGACAACGACAAGATCCTGACCATCCCGCCCGGCCCGAACGGACCCGTCGGCTCGGTGTGGATCGCGCTCGACAAGCCGACCTACGGCGTGCACGGCACCCCCGACCCGTCGAAAATCGGCAAGGTCGAAAGCCATGGCTGCGTGCGCCTGACGAACTGGGACGCGCAGGAACTCGCCAAGCTGGTCCAGAAGGGCGTGCCGGTCGAGTTCGTCCAATAGCGGGGAGTCGTCCCCGAATCAAAAAGGCGCCGTGCGGCGCCTTTTTCTGTTTCGTCTCGCGGGAAGGGATCAGCCGCCGAGCTTGGCGTTGGCGCTGGCGACCTTGAGGGCGTCGCCGTCTTCTTCCTTCAGCAGTTCGTCGATGCGGGCGCGCTCGCGATTGAAGGCTTCGAGCTCCTTGTTCTTCAGCACCTTGCCGACCGGCAGGCGCACGCGCATCGGGTCGACCTTGCGGTTGTTGACGATCAGTTCGTAGTGCAGATGGGCGCCGGTCGACAGGCCGGTCGTGCCGACATAGCCGATCACCTGGCCCTGGCGCACCCGCGCGCCCGGCTTGATGCCCGCGCCGATGCGGCTCTGGTGGTTGTAGGACGTCTCGTAGCCGTTGGCGTGGCGGATGATGGTCTGCTTGCCGTAGCCGCCGGCCCAGCCCGCCTTCTCGACGGTGCCGTTGCCGGCCGCCAGGATCGGCGAGCCGGCGGGCGCGGCCCAGTCGACGCCGGTATGCATCTTGGAATAGCCGAGGATCGGATGCCGCCGTCCGCCGAAGCCCGAACGGAACTTGCCGTTCGGCAGCGGGTTGCGCAGCAGGAACTGCTTCGCGCTGCGGCCGTCCTCGTCGAAATAGTCGAACGTGCCGTCTTCCATCTGGAAACGGTAGAGGTTGCGCGTGTTGCCGCCGAAGGTGGCCGAGACGTAGAGGAGCTCGGATTCGTCCGAGATCTCGTCATTGCTGTTGGGCTGGGAGAAGAAGACTTCGAGGCGGTCGGAGGGTTTCAGGCGGGACTGGAAGTCGACGTCGGAGGCAAGCAGCTTGACCAGCCTCTGGGTCATGCTTTTCGACATGCCATAGGAATAGGCGGTACGGTAGATGCCGTCGTAGATGGTCGGCAGATTGCCGCGCACGGCGGGCGGCGGCCTGTTCTCGTCGAACGCGGTCAGGAGCTCGGGATTAGGCTCCGGCTCGGCCGCCGGCACGAACTGGCCGTGGTCGTCGAGCGCGATCGACACCAGATGCGTCTGCCGGTCGTAGACGCTGGTGCGCACCACCTTTGCGACGTCGCCGCGCACCTCCAGCCCGACGCGCAGCACGGTGCCTGCCTTCAGCGCCTGCGCGTTGAGCAGCTTGGCGATCGACTCGGCCATGCCGCCGGCGTCCTCGCCGACGTAGCCGGCGTCCTCGAAGGCCTTGGCGATCTTGCGGTCGGTGTTGAAGGGGATGATGTCCTCGGCGAAGACCACCGCCTGCTCGTCGACCGCGCTGCGCGGCGCGACGCTGACGTTCTCGGGAACGATCCTGACGCCGTAGGAGGCGTTGAGCGCCTGATTGGCCAGCGTGTCGCCGAATCGCTCCGGCACGATGTAATGGAGTGCGGCGACCTGGACGGCGCCGTCGCTGAGGATGGCGCCGGTCTCGCGCACCACCTTCTCGACCTCGTCGGCCGACAGCTCGCTCTTCTCGTCGAAGGAGGCCGTCTCGAGCGGGAAGTCGACGGTCTTGAGGCTCATCTCGCTCTCGACCTTCACGCCGTAGATCTGGCCGGGCGACGTCGCCGACGCCGTCTGCGTCGCGCCGTCCTCGGCAAAGACCGCGAGCGGGTCGAAGGCGGGATAGTTCCTGGTCGTCGTGTGGCCTGCCGCAAGCGCCATCTTGATCTGCACGAAAGGCATCGTCTTGATCACGTCGCGGTCGCCGACCTTGGTGACCATCGACACTTCCATGCGGCGCCGGTCTTTGGCCTTGGCGATCTGACGGAGCGGCGCCAGCCTCGCCGTCTTTGCGCTCTCGCCCGAATCGCCATTGCTGGCGAGGCCGACGAGCTCGGCGATCTCCGGCGGCACGGCGAGCTGCTCGCGGCCGTCGAGCGCCGCAAACAGGGCCACGCCCATCAGGATGCTCGAGGTCACTCCAGTGAGAAATGTGCCGGACAGCCAGCGCGCGGAAACCTCGCGCCGGTCGGGCGGACCGCTGCGGCCGTCGGCGATCAGCGGCGGCTCATTGCCGAGGTCAGCTATGGTTTGATCCATATCCTGCATTCAATAAGGCGGTTCTTCCCCCGGCGCGACGGCTGGTCGTCTCTCCTGCGGCCCGACATTTGCCCGTCGTGGCGCGCGAAGTCAACGAAGCCGGCGATGAAACGCGTTTCCCCTGGTTGCACTGCAGACGCCGCCGGTTTGGACAGGACGACGCCCCTCTACTGCATGCGAGACATCCGACCAGAATGGGGCCGTAATGCGACGGCATTCTGCCTGCGTCGCTTGTGCCT
>Ga0233380_1001173_pt1 | contig 12136 bp, 10 predicted proteins | sample ElkDunMinimDraft_9_FD_191541 | JGI IMG/M metagenome (GOLD analysis project Ga0233380, IMG submission 191541) | Fecal eukaryotic communites from dung pellets of Tule Elk in California, USA - Elk Dung F36 | ecosystem: Host-associated > Mammals > Digestive system > Large intestine > Fecal | place... | reverse complement strand
ACGCCTTCTGTTACTGGATCGTGCAGATTCCGCTGGCCTATTGGCTGGCAAATGCCCTGGCGATGGGGCCACATGGGGTGTTCTGGGCGGTGGCCGTGGGCGAGCTGATGATGGGCGTAGTGGGCTTTATCTACTTCCGCCGCGGCACCTGGAAGACCCGGATGGTGTAGCGGCGCCGCGCGCCGTCAGCGGCAAAGATGCGCTGTGGCGCGGTTTGCGGTAAGCTTTCGCTGTTCTATCGACAGCACTACCGGCAGCACTATCGGCAGCAGTAAAGCAGGATTGATGACATGCAAAGTGGCCAGCAAGAGATCATTGCGACAGTATTCGAGTGGCTTAACCAGGAGCGCCCGGTGTGGCTGTGTACCATCCTCAAGACCTGGGGATCGTCGCCACGCCCGGTGGGCTCGATGATGGCCGCGACGCTTGATGGTGAGATCGCCGGCTCCATCTCCGGTGGCTGCATCGAGGAAGATTTCCTGGAACAGCTGCGCGATGGCAGCCTCAAGGCCCAGTACGACACCGAGGGCAAGCCTTTTGTCGTCAAGTATGGCATCACCGCCGAGCAAGCGGCGCGCCTGCGCCTGCCCTGCGGTGGCCAGCTGCATGTGCTGCTCGAATACCTGGAAGCCAGTGACGTGCGTCGCGAAGCGTTCGGGGAGCTGGTCGCCGCGCTGGAGAAGCACAACCGCATCAGTCGTCTGGTCGACCTGAACACCGGCTCGGTCAGCGTGAAACATGAAGTAGCAGACGACCCTGTCATCCTGGGCGATGGCATGATGCTGCACAGCCTCAGTCCACGCTACAAGCTGTTGCTGCTGGGCGCAGGGGATGTGGCCCGCTATGTCGCGGAAATGGCGATGGCGCTGGAATATGAGGTCACGCTGTGCGATCCACGGCCGGATTATCTGGGCAACTGGCATGTCGAGGGCGTGAAGGTGACGCCGGAACTGCCGGATGACGTGGTGCGGGACCACTTCAGCGATCCCTATAGCGGCATTATCGCGCTGGCTCACGACCCGCGGGTCGATGACATGGCGTTGATGGAAGCGTTGAAGACGCCGGCATTCTACGTGGGTGCCATGGGATCGGACCGGACGTCTGCCAATCGACGGTTGCGACTGCCGGAGCTGGGACTGACGCCGGAAGAAATCGATCGCCTGCACGCGCCCATCGGACTGCCCATCGGCAGCAAGACGCCTGCAGAAATCGCTATTTCGGTAATGGCGGAAGTGACGGCGGTGCGCCATGCCAGCGAGGTCAGGGCAGCCACCAGCATCAGCGATACCAGTGGGCCCTACGCTGCCGAGGCGTCAGCTGCGCCTTACGCCAGCAGCGCAGTGTGCCGCTGACGTCGGAGCCGCAGCCAATCAGGCAGTGCCGTATTCGGTTTCGTAGTCATCCATGGAGGCCTGGATAACGACTTTGGCGTGTTCGTAGCCGTAGGCGTTGCCGATGGAAACCTTGTTTTCCTGACCGGGAATGAGTTTATAGGTCAGGAAGTAGTGACGCAGGCGCTCGATCAGGGCCGGCGGCAGTTCACTGATGTCTTCCACGTCCCCAAACAGCGGATCGTTCTGCAGCACGGCGATGATCTTGTCATCCGCCTCGCCACCATCCAGCATGGGCAGCCCGCCAATCACCTTCGCATTGAGAATGATCTCGGTCTTGGAGATCGGACGCTCGGTGATCACGCAGATATCCAGCGGATCGCCATCGCCCCGGCTGGCGCCTTCCATCAGGTCACGCACGCGCGCGCCGCAGAAGGTGCGGGGGATGAAACCATACAGCGTCGGGTGCTGGGAGGACGAGCGTTGCGGACGGTCCACGCGCAGGTAACCGGTGGCCTTGTCCACTTCGTATTTCACCAGGTCGAATGGACAGATCTCGATGAATGCGTGCACCAGACGCGGTGCGTCAGGTCCCACTTCAAGACCATGCCAGGGGTGTGGACGCCAGCGGTAAAAGGGGGGTGGAAACTTCTTCATTCGGGTATCGAATCCTTTGGTTGGTACCCTTGGAAGTTCTTATTATGGCGGGCGTTTGTTGGTTGAAGGCGCGCATTATATCCAGTGAAAGCGCAAAACGCACGGGCGCATTTACCCTCCGGAACGTCGCCAATCACGCGGGCCGGGTGGAAAATTAATAACGGTCACTTCAGAATGCGGCCATGGGAAACATTCATCAGGCAAACTCCGGCGCAGCAGCCATGCAGGCCCGCATCAACAGCCTCTACAAGGCTGAGTCGCGTCGCGTCCTGGCCACCCTGATACGCCTGCTCGGCGACTTTGATCTGGCCGAGGAGGCCCTGCAGGAGGCCTTCATGGCGGCCATGGCGCAATGGCCACAGGACGGCGTGCCGGAGAATCCACGGGCCTGGCTGGTGTCGACTGGCCGTTTCAAGGCGATCGACCAGATCCGCAAGCGCGCCCGTTACGACACCTCGCTGGATGACATCGCCGAACAGCTCGATGCCGGCCTGGGCGCGGTCGACGACCCGGAAGGAGAGAGCATCGAGGATGATCGCCTGCGCTTGGTGTTCACCTGCTGTCACCCCAGCCTGTCGGCCGAGGCGCGGACCGCCCTGACGCTGCGCGAGGTCTGTGACCTGACCACGGAGGAGATCGCCCGCGCCTTCCTGGCCACCCCTCCCACCGTCGCGCAGCGCATCGTGCGGGCCAAGGCCAAGATTCGTGATGCCGCCATTCCCTACGAGGTACCGGCTCCCGCCCAGCTTCCCGAGCGGCTGGATTCGGTGCTGCAGGTCATCTATCTGGTGTTCAACGAAGGTTACTCTGCCTCTGCCGGGAAGGAAGTGACGCGGCTGGACCTGTGCGCGGAGGCCATCCGGCTGGCGCGGCTGGTGCTGGAGCTGCTGCCCGAGCCGGAGGTGCAGGGCCTCCTGGCGCTCATGTTGCTGCATGATGCCCGCAAGATGACTCGCAGTAATGCTGACGGCGAGCTGGTGTTACTGGAGGATCAGGACCGCTCTCAGTGGCATCGCGAGCAGATCGATGAGGGCGATGGGCTGGTACGCGACGCCCTGGCCAGCCGACGCTTCGGCCCCTACACCGTGCAGGCGGCCATTGCCGCAGTCCATGCGGGCGCGGTCACGGCTGCCGACACCGACTGGCAGGAGATTGTGGCCCTCTACGACCTGCTGCTGCGGCTGCAGCCGTCCCCGGTCATTGCCCTCAACCGCGCGGTCGCGGTAGCCATGGGCGAGGGTCCCGCAGCCGGGCTGCTACTGATCAATGCGTTATTGGACAGCGGCCAACTGCGCGAGTATCACCTGGCCTATGCGGCACTGGCAGACTTTCACCGTCGGCTGGGGCAGCGCGAGGAAGCAATCCACAACTATCGGGAGGCCCTGCGCCTGGTGCGGCAGGAACCGGAACGGCGCTTTCTGGAAAAAAGACTGCAGCAATTTGTCGAAACCGACTGAGCTGCAACGACCAGGAACAGAGTCACCAAATATTCCACGAACTATTATTATTCTGGGGAAGCAAACATGAAGTATCTGGCGCTGGTCTATTACGATGAAGCCATTATTGACGCCATGTCGAAGACGGAATGGGATGCCCTCAATGCCGAGTGCTACCACTGCGTGCAGAGTCTCAAGAGCAGTGGCCATTTCGTTGATGGCGCCCCGTTGCATCCGGTGGCAACTGGCACCACGGTACGGGTGCGCGACGGCAAGGCCGCCGTCACCGACGGTCCCTTCGCCGAGACGCGGGAGCAGCTGGCCGGCTTTTACATGCTGGAGGCCAGGGATCTGAACGAGGCGTTGTCGCTGGCTGCGAAGATTCCGCCCGCGCGACTGGGCAGCGTGGAAGTGCGCCCGGTACGCGAACTGCCGGTGCCGGCAGAGGCGGAGTAGGGCCCGCCCAGCGCCTCGCAACGGTTATCAGGACAAGTTGTCAGGGCACGTTATCAGGACAGTGCCACGATCTTGAAGCCATCGGCCGCCGCCAGCGTGTCGATGCGGGCAAAGCGTCCTTCGGCCAGGCGCTCCAGGCTGATGAACTGGTTTACCACTAGCAGTGCTAGCCCGCCCGGTCGCAGCAGGCGCTTGATGCTGCCGAGAAAGTGCTCCGTCAGCTCGCCGCTGGTGGTGAAGCCTTGGTGGAACGGGGGGTTGCAAAGTATCACGTCGAACTGTTCCTGCAGCTGACTGCCGCAGTCATCCAGGGTGAGATGAACAGCCATATCGCGGCTCTGGAAGTTCGCCTGCGCTGCGATGATGGCGGTGGCATTGTTGTCAGTCGCCGTACGCCTGGAGAATCCGATGTCTGCTGTGGCCAGCAACAGGTAGCCATAGCCGCAGCCCAGGTCGAGCACAGTGCCAGGCGTCGCAGGCAGATGCATCCGGGCCTGTTCGGCCAGCAGCGCACTGCCGCGGTCCAGCTTGTTCCAGCCGAAGATTCCTGGCTTGCTGAGGAAGGACATGCCCCCCGCCTCACAGGTGCGCAGCTGGCTATAATCGTTGCTGTCGAGCCACTGCCCGGCGCCGCCCTCCTGGGCCAGGCTGGCCAGGTAGAGGCTGCCGTGTTTCTTCACCCGACCTCGTGCGAACAGTTGTCCGGCATGCTTGCCGTGGGTCTTGATGCCGTCATCCTTGGCGCCCAGCAGATGCAGTTGACCACCGGCCTGCAGGTGTCGATAGCTCTCGTTGATGCAGTGGTGAACCAGCATGCGTTCCTTGGAGACCCGATAGACGATCCGCGCATACTGGCTGACCGGCAGCGCGGAAAAATCGAAATCGCAAAGAGTGACACTGAGACCGTTGCTGGCAAGCCTCGCGGCAATGTCGCAGCGATTGCTGATGACGTGCAGGTCGGCACGCGCTTGCGCACACTGTAGCGAGTCGCCGTCCAGGTTCTCGTCGGCGATCCACAGGGTAGGACCAGGCAGCCGTTCATTGAGCAGGGTGCCCAGCAGGTTGTCCATGGAAGTCTTCATGCCAGAAACTCCGCCACTTCGTCGCCAGTCAGCTCTCGATAATCCCCGGGCTGCAGGACCGGGTCGAGCACAATGCCGCCGATCTGCCGCCGGTGCAGGGCGACAACGTGATTGCCACAGGCAGCAAACATGCGTTTTACCTGGTGGTAGCGCCCCTCCTGGATCGTCACTTCGGCCAGATTGTCGCCCGTCGCCTGGCATTGTGCCGGCAGGGTTGCGCGGCTTTCTCCATGTAACATGATGCCGGCGGCGAAGCTGTCGATGGTCTGCTGGTCCAGTGGTTCCTGCAATTGCGCCTCGTATACCTTGGGGTGGCGGTGGCGCGGTGAGGTGACCCGGTGCAGCCACTGGCCGTCATCGCTCAACAGCACCAGGCCGGTGGTGTCGATGTCCAGTCGCCCGCCTATCGACAGTCCCTCGCTGTCCCGATCGGTGATCAGGTCCAGCACTGTCGGGTGATCGCTGTCGGTGGTGGCGCAGACGTGGCCGTGGGGCTTGAACAGCATCAGATAGCGCGGTTGCGCCAGCTGCAGCAGTTGGCCATCCAGGGTAACCCGGGCATCAGTAGTGATGTGTCTGGCGGCATCCGTCACCAGCAGCTCATCCACCAGCACCTGCTTCTTGCGAATGGCGCGACGGGCGTGGTCGCGGGGCATGCCGGTGGCATGGCTGACAAACTTGTCGAGGCGCATGGATCAGGATTCCTGGTAGGGGTTCGGCTGCCACTCCCGCGGGTCGACGCGGAAGTAGGCTTGCAGCTGCTCGAACAGGGCGGGGTGGTGATGCGCCAGCTCATGAGCGCGTTCATAGAAGGTTTCTGTCACCACGGCGAAAAATTCGGCGGGGTTGGTGGCGCCATAGGGATCGATCAGCGTCTGCCTGTTCTCGTCGCAGGCCTGGCACAGGGCGGCGTACTCATCCGCCAGCACTGACGACCATGTGTCGTAACTCTGGTTTTGGCCGAGGATGGGGGCGCCGTTGGTGATGCCGGACTCGTGGTCCAGCTGGTGGGCGAATTCGTGCAGGACCACGTTATCGCCATCGCCGAAGTTGCGTATGCCTGCGACGACGCTCTCCCAGGCCAGGATCACCTTGCCATTGTCCCAGGACTCGCCGCTAAGGGCGTGGGCTCCCTCGCTCACCAGTCCGGACTCGTCACGCTCTTCGCGTCTGACCAGGAAGTCGGTCGGGTAGACCAGAATGTAGTTCAGGTCGTGGTACTCGTTGGTGGGGCGGTTCAACAACAACAGGCTGGCGTGGGCGGCGATGGTGATGCGGACATTATCATCGATGACCTGGCCTGCGCAGCCGACGAATTTCTTGTCGGCCAGAAAGCGCATGATCAGACGCCGCAACTGTGCCTGCTGGTCGGGCCACATGCCCCGATATATGGTCAGGTTCTCACGCAGGAGCAGCAGCCACTCGTGGGGGAAGGGCGTCGCATCCAGTTTCCGGCGGCGATAGCGCGGCCACACAAACAACAGCAGGACGACGGCAACGACGATCAGCCATAGCAGGGCAATAACAAGGATGCTGCGACTGTCCATCACCTCACCTGTCAGAAACGCCGCTCGGTATACCAGTTCACCGGTCGCGAGGATTGTTCGATCTGACCACAGATATCCAGTGACAGAGCGAACAATGCCATGCGTACCAGCACACCGTTGTCGGTCTGGCGGAAGATGGCGAGGTCGGGATGCTGGTTGAGATCGTTGTCCAGCTCATTGGCATCGGCCCGCGAGTCGCGCGGCAAGGGATGCATGATCACGGTCCGGGGTTGGCAGTAACGCGTGTAGATTGCCTCGTTGAGACGGAAGCGGCCGCGGTAGATGTCTGCCTCCATCTTGGTGGTGAAGCGCTCTTCCTGGATACGGGTCAGGTACACCGTGTCATTGCCCACCAGTCCCTTCTCCATGTCGTCGGTCTCGATGACCGTGTGACCGTTGTTGCGCAGATCTTCCACGATCTCCGCCGGCATCCGCAGCTCCGTCGGCGAAATCATGGTGAACGTGATGCCAGGATACAGTTGTATCACCTGCGACAGCGAGTGGACGGTGCGGCCATGCTTGAGGTCCCCGATCATGGCAATCTTCATGCCCTCAATCTGCTTGCCGCGGCTGCCCAGTTCCTTGCGGATGGTGTAGAGGTCCAGCAGTGCCTGACTGGGATGCTCGTTGGGGCCATCTCCCGCATTGATTACCGGCACCCGGCTGGCACGGGCGAATTCGCTCACGGATCCTGCCTGTGGGTGACGCATGACGATGATATCGCTGTAGCCACTGATAACCCGGGCGGTGTCATACAGCGACTCCCCCTTGGAGATCGATGACGTTTTCACGTCGGTGGTCTCGCGCACCTCGCCGCCCAGCAGATTGAAGGCGCAGCCGAAGCTGAGGCGGGTGCGGGTGCTGGCCTCGAAGAACTGATTGCCGAGGATGGCGCCGTCCAGAACCTTGGTCATGCGCTCACGGTGCGCATAGGGCACCATGCTGTCGGCGACGTCGAAAATGCGCTCAACATCCACGCGCTCGAACTGGTTGACGGAAAGAATGTGTGCGCCGGGAAAATGCATGGAAACGGATACCCTGTGATTGCGTGTCGATGTCGGAGGAGCCAGCCGGGGATCGCCCTTCGGTCCGGGGCAAATACTACTACTATTGGCCGCCCCGAAGGAATGCGACCTGGCAAATATGCTGTAACATGCCGGAGCACACGCACACAGATGGTGGCAGATCAGGGAAAGCACAAGGGGGGCAGGTGGCAAACAGTATTTATTGGCACGATTACGAGACCTTCGGGGTGGATCCGCGTCGCGATCGGGCGGCCCAGTTCGCAGGTGTCCGCACGGACGAGGAACTGAACATCATCGGCGACCCGCTGGTGCTGTACTGTCGCCCGGCGCCGGACATGCTGCCGCATCCACAGTCCTGCCTGATCACCGGCATCACGCCTGCCCTGGCGCGGGACAAGGGCCTGCCGGAGGCGGAGTTCATCCGCCGCATCCACGATGAATTCTCGCAGCCGCAGACCTGTGTGGCCGGTTACAACAACCTGCGCTTCGACGACGAGCTCACCCGCCAGCTGCTCTACCGTAATTTCTACGACCCCTACGAGCGCGAATATCGCAACGGCAACTCACGCTGGGACATCATCGACATGGTGCGCCTGTGTGCAGCGCTGCGCCCGGAGGGGATCGAGTGGCCGCGCAGGGAGGACGGCAATCGCAGCTTCCGCCTGGGAGACCTGTGCGCTGCCAACGGCATCAGCCACGACTCTGCCCACGACGCGCTCTCGGATGTCCTGGCGACCATTGCGCTGGCAAAACTGATCCGCGAGCGCCAGCCCAAACTGTACGACTACGTGTTTCGCCTGCGCGCCAAGGCTGAGGTCGAGGCGAAGCTGGACATCGTCAGGCGGACGCCGGTGATCCATGTCTCCTCGATGTACCCCGGTATCCAGGGCTGCATGGCGCTGGTGGCGCCGCTGACCCGCCATCCCATCGATCGCAATGGGGTGCTCGTCTATGACCTGCGCCAGAACCCCGAAGAATGGATGGCGCTGTCGGCTGAGGATATCCGTCGCCGGCTGTTCACCCGCCGGGAAGAGTTGCAGGAGGGCGAATCGCGCATTGGCCTGAAGGTGCTGCACAGCAACCGCTGCCCGGTGGTGGCGCCCGCCAGCCTGCTGACGCCGGAGCTTGCCGCGCAATGGGATATCGACATGGCGCAGGCGCGTCGCCACTGGCAACTGCTGGTGGATAGTCCGCAGGTGGTTGCCACGGTGGCGTCGGCCTACGATGACGAGAACCGAACCGGCCCGGGGGAAAGCGATCCCGATTTCATGATCTACGGCGGGGGCTTCTTCGGTGCCAACGACAAGAAGACCATGGCGCAGATCCGCGCATCCCAGCCCCGCGACCTGATCGCCTGGCTGCCGGGTTTCGCCGACCCGCGGCTGGAAGAGATGTTGTTCCGTTATCGCGCCCGCAACTATCCAGAGACCCTCAACCAAGCGGAGCAGGAGCGCTGGGAGGCCTATCGGCACGAGGCCCTGCACCGGGCAGAGGGCGTGCGGGGGGCCGGGGTAGGGCTGGCCGAGTTCGAGCGTGAGCTGGCGCAATTGCGTGAACAGACGCTCTCCGCCAGTCAGCTGCAGGTCCTCGACGAGCTTGAGCAATACGTCCGCTCGCTCGTTGCCCAGCGGGTGCAGGAGCTGTCATGAGCGACAGCAAACCGTCTCCGGTCTCCGCCATCGCCAGCCTGCGCAAGGCCTTCGCTTTTCTGCTGCCCTACCGGCTGCAGATGGGCCTGGCCACGGTGGCGCTGGTGTTCACCGCCGCCATTACCCTGCTGCTGGTGCAGTTCGTGCGGGTGATCGTGGATGCTGGTTTTGTTACCGGTTCCAACCAGTCGTTGGGGCTGGCCATCGGCGGCTTCTTCGTGGTGGCGGTGCTGCAGGCGCTGGGTACCTTCGCCCGCTTCTATTGGGTGTCGTGGCTGGGTGAGCGGGTGACGGCGGATATCCGCACGGCGGTGTATCGCCATCTGCTGACGCTGCATCCGGGATATTTCGAGGAGAACATCAGCGGCGAGATCCAGTCGCGCATCACCACCGACACCACGCTTTTGCAGACCGTCATCGGCTCCTCGGTATCGGTGGCGCTGCGCAACCTGCTGATGCTGCTGGGCGGCACCGTCTTCCTGTTCATCACCAACGCCCGCCTGACCAGCATCGTGATGCTGTGCATCCCGCTGGTGATCGGGCCGATCATGATCTTCGGGCGACGGGTGAGGGTGCTTTCGCGCAGCAGCCAGGACGAGATCGCCAACGTCGGCGCCTATGTCGGCGAGAGCATCCAGCACGTCAAGACGGTGCAGGCCTTCAACCATCAGCACACCGATGAGCGCATCTTCGGCGAGCATGTGGAAGGCGCCTTCCGCGTGGCCCTGGCGCGCATCCGCTCGCGCTCCTTCCTGATCACCATCGTGATCACGTTGGTGTTCGGTGCGCTGTCGGCGATGATCTGGGTGGGCGGGCAGGATGTGATCAGCGGTCGCATGTCCGCCGGTGAGCTGACAGCCTTTGTGGTGTACGCGGTGATCGTGGCGGGTGCGGTCGGCTCGATCAGCCAGGTGATCGGTGACCTGCAGCGTGCGGCGGGCGCGACGGAGCGGCTGCTGGAGCTGCTCGATGCGCCCACAGCGATCAGTTCACCTGCCGAGCCGCAGCTGCTGGCAGAACCCTTTCGGGGCGAGATCAGCATCCGCGATCTGCGCTTCGCCTACCCCACGCGGCCTACGCCACCGGCCCTGGACGAGCTGAACCTGTCCGTGGACGCCGGCAGCAGCATTGCCCTGGTCGGCCCTTCCGGGGCGGGCAAGTCCACCCTGTTCGACATGCTGCTGCGCTTCTATGACCCGCAGCAGGGCAGCGTGCTGATCGACGGTGTGGATATTCGCGCGCTGGATCTGCAGGACCTGCGCAGCCGCATCTCCATCGTCTCGCAGCAGCCCGCCATGTTCACCGGCAACGTGCGCGAGAACATCCGCTACGGCCGCCCCGATGCCTCTGATGAAGAAGTGAGAGCGGCGGCGCAGGCGGCCTATGCCAGCGACTTCATCGAGCAGTTGCCGCAAGGATACGACAGCTTTCTGGGTGAGGCGGGCATCCGCCTGTCGGGCGGCCAAAAGCAGCGCATCGCCATCGCCCGGGCCATTCTCAAGGATGCACCGATCCTGTTGCTGGATGAGGCCACCAGCGCGCTGGATGCAGAGAGTGAGCGCAAAGTGCAGATGGCACTGGAGGCCATGATGCGCAAGCGCACCACGCTGGTGATCGCGCACCGTCTGGCCACGGTCATGAACGTGGACGCCATCGCCGTTATGGACGAGGGAAAGGTGGTGGCGATCGGTTCGCACAAGGAACTACTGGTCTCCAGCCCACTGTACGCCAATCTCGCCCGCCTGCAGTTCGGTCTGTAGTTCGATTGCCATTACCCCTCTCTGAAAGGTCGCCCTGCATCTCCGCGTCGGACGATGCGTCAGTGGGCCACTTCTTCCTCGGCGGGCCGCTGGAACAGCCCGACCAGTTCGCCCTTCGCCAGTACGTGACCTTCCATTGCGGCCAGGACTTCGTCACGCGTCGGCGATCCTCCGACCGCGAGTTCGGCGACATCCAGCGCGAAGACCTGGAAATGGTAGTGGTGGGGCGGATCCCCAAGCGGCGGCCGGGGACCGTAGTAGCCAGTATGACCCCGGCTGTTGACGCCCTGCTTCATACCCTGCGGTTCGGGCACGACCGGCGCCGTTGGCACGCCTTCGCGCAGCCCGTTCTCCATCCCGGGAATATCGTAGGCGATCCAGTGGGTGAACGGCTTCGGTTTGTCCGCATCGGGATCGTCGATGATCACGACGTATGACCGCGCACCATCAGGTGCGCTCGCCCAGTTGAGAGGCGGGGAGGCGTTGTGTCCGTCGGCAGAATGCTCGATTGAAATCATGCCATCATTGGTAAAGTCAGAGGTGACCTCGACGGTGCCCTCCGCTTCCACGAGGTTGATGGCGAGATCCGAGGGTGCAGGCTCCGCAATGGCATTAGGGGGATTGGCCGGCAGTGTCCCTGCAGTCTCCGTGTCACCCTGGTAGGTGATCCGGTAGATGTTGCCGTTCGCGTCGTCGGCCAACAGCAGGGCACCCTCCGGTGTCTGCGTGATGCCGGAGAAGCGAGCCAGATATTCGAAACCATCATCTTCTCTCTCAATCAGGAAGCCCTCGGCAAAGGTATCCCATGCCTGAGGAGCGCTGTGGTCGAAGTCGACGCGCGCGATTTCGTAACCGCTGGGCGGTCTGCGATTCCACGAGCCGCGCATGGCGATGAAGGCATCGCCTTGGTACTCCTCGGGAAACGCGGTGCCGGTGTAGAATACCATCTGCATCGGAGCGCTGTGCGCCGTGTAGCCGAGAACAGGCTCCGTGCTTTGCTGTGCCCATTCATCAAGCGTTATGTCCCCGGGCGGATTGTCTGCCGGGTTCGGCTGTGAGAAATCATAAACGTAGGGCCAGCCGTACTGCTTGCCCTGTTCAATGCGATTGAACTCCTCAAGCTGCGCATCGTCGCCCAGCCAGTCGATCCCATGGTCACTCCCGTAGAGCTCGCCGGTCGTGGGTTCGAACCC
>Ga0233380_1001171_pt1 | contig 12152 bp, 7 predicted proteins | sample ElkDunMinimDraft_9_FD_191541 | JGI IMG/M metagenome (GOLD analysis project Ga0233380, IMG submission 191541) | Fecal eukaryotic communites from dung pellets of Tule Elk in California, USA - Elk Dung F36 | ecosystem: Host-associated > Mammals > Digestive system > Large intestine > Fecal | place... | reverse complement strand
CGCGGCCCACCGATCTGGGAGCAGGCGCTCAACCGCGTAGCCGATGCCAACGCCAGGGGCGCGCATATCCGCGCGCAGGTGCTACCGCGTCCGGTGGGGCTGCTGATGGGCTGGGAGTTGTCGACCCATCCTTTTTGCACCTGCCCAAGCTGGCCGGCGATCGAGGCGCTGCCTTTCTCTGAGCGGATCGCCAAGCTGCGCGACCCGGCCGTGCGCGCCGCGCTCATCGCCGAGCAGCCCGACCCGCGCAACCTTTTCGCCATGAGCGCCCGCAACTGGGACTGGATCTTCCCGCTGGGAGAGCAGCCCAATTATGAGCCGGCCCGCGAAGACAGCATCGCGGCACGCGCCGCCGTCACCGGCGTGGCGCCTGAGGTGGTCGCCTATGACCTGATGCTGCAGGGGGACGGCCGCGCGATGCTCTATAATGCGCTCGGCAATTTCCACGATTATCGGCTCGACGTCATCCACGACATGATGAAGCGCCCCGACACGGTCGTCGGCCTGGGCGATGGCGGCGCGCATTATGGCGCGATCTGCGACGCGAGCTACCCGACCTTCATGCTGACCTATTGGACGCAGAACCGGGCCGGGCCAAGACTGTCGCTGGCACAGGCCGTTCGGATATTGGCGCACGATCCGGCGGAGATGGTGGGGCTTAACGATCGCGGTGTAATCGCGCCGGGTTACAAGGCCGACATCAACGTCATCGATCTTGCCGCGCTGCATCTACATGCGCCCCAGGTCCGCCACGACCTGCCCAGCGGCGGGCGACGGCTCGATCAGGCCGCAGACGGCTATGTCGCAACGATCGTCTCGGGCACGGTCATCCGCCGCAATGACCGGCCGACCGGCGCGCGTCCCGGCCGCGTCGTGCGCGGCGCGCAGAGCCCGCGCGCGGACAGGAGCGAACGCCGCAACGCAATGGCTTGACGTAATCGGGGCAACAGAAAGGCGCCGCCCCTTGGGAGCGGCGCCCTTTTTGTTGGATCAGACGATCAGCCCCACTCGACCACCGACAGCACATGCTGATCGTAGCCGGGGAACACATAGTCGAATTCGAGCATCATCGTTTCGCCCAGCACGCCGCTTGCCAGAATGTCGGTCTCAAGGAATGCCTGAACGCCGTTCTTGCCATAGGCATAGCGCGTGACATTGCCGTAGATCGGCGAAGCATCGAGCCGCGCGTCAACTGCCGGATTGCCGGGCAGGGCGCGATTATAGACGAGGTTCAGCCTTCCCTTCAGTTCAGGATCATTTTTATTGGCGTCCTCGAGCGCGCCGAAGATCGCCTCCAGGTCCTCAAGGCTTTCGAGCAGCGTGCCATAGTGGAAGCTATATTCGGGATCTTCTTCCAGCCTCTTGCGCATGGCGACGACAGCGGGATGCTCCTTGTCCGTGCCGACATTGAGCGCCTCATGGATCGCCGCCGTCAGGTCGCGCTGCGCCTCTGGCACGACCGAGAGATAGACGATGCCGTCGCCACGCGGCGAATGACAGCCATCGACCACGAAACGATAGAAATGCGCGCCGTCGGGCAAGGTCAGATCCTGCGTCAGCACATAGCCCAGCATCGAAAGCAGTCGGGCGGCGAGCGGGCCTTCCTCCTTATTCTTATAATGAAGCGCCATATGGCCCATGGACCGGGCGCCCTGCAATGCCAGCGGCTTTTCAAGTAAGGTTGCCATCATCCTGTCTCCTTAACGTCTCTCGCACTCTCTTATCGTTCCGCAGCACCGCAGTGGTCAACGGCGCCACGCTCGTCAGACCTGAAGGCAGCGCAAACGCCCTGATCCCCGCGACCGATCAGACCCTCCTAAAGCATAGCGACAATTGCAACGCACGATAAAAATAGCAGGCAGCAGACAAGGGCAAGCCTAGCGAAGCGGCGAGAGGTGGGGGGCCGCAAAAAGACGTTCGCCAGGCTCCGACACAGCCCTGACGCGGCGAAAACGATGAAGTTTCTCGCCCTTCTTAGTCGCCAAGCGGATAATCGCGCGCTTGGCATTGGCTGAAAAGAAGCCGCCGTCGCAAGTTTGTTCTCAAGCAGGCCGCCCTATCGGGCCGCCAGAGATCAGGAGCAAATTGAGATGACTGGCCAGCGTGACCGGGTACAGGTGGTGATCGCGGGCGCGGGGCCGGTGGGCTGCGTCGCGGCGACCTATCTGGCCCAGCATGGGATCGACGTGCTGATCGCGGAGGCAGGCGGCGATTCGGCGCAGGACCTGCGCGCCTCCACCTTCCATCCGCCAAGCCTGGAAATGCTGGACAGTTTGGGCGTCGCCGACCGGCTGATCGAAATGGGTCTCAAGGCCCCCGTTTACCACTGGCGCGACCGCCGCAGCGGCGAAGTGCTCGAGTTCGACCAGGCCGAGATCGCCGACGTCACCCGCTACCCCTTCCGCATCCAGTGCGAGCAATATCATCTCGCCAAGATGCTGTCGCAACGGTTAGAGCAGGAACCGTCGGTCGAAATCCTCTTCGACCATCGCGTCGTGCATGTGGAGCAGGATGCAGCCGGCGTCGCGGTGACGTTGGAGCATATGACGGGCCTGCGCACGATCAAGGCGGACTTCCTGATCGGCGCGGACGGCGCCAATTCGATCGTTCGCAAATGGCTCGGCATCGAATTTGACGGCTTCACCTACCCCGAAAAATTCCTGTGCCTCAGCACGGCGCGGCCGATCGAGCAGGACATCCCCAATCTCGCCTATGTGAACTATGTGTCGGACCCCGACGAATGGCTGGTTCTGCTGCGCGTGCCGACGCTCTGGCGCGTTCTGGTGCCCGCGGACGAAGGCGAGCATGACTACCTTCTGTCCGACGCCAAGAAGAATGCGGTGTTCCAGGGGCTGGTCGGCGAAGGCGAAGCGGTCGAGACCCGTCATCGTACAATCTACCGCGTGCATCAGCGGGTGGCACAGCGCTTCCGGGTCGGCCGCGCGATGCTGATCGGCGACGCGGCGCATCTCAACAATCCGCTGGGTGGCTTCGGCATGAACAGCGGCATCCATGACGCGTTCAACCTGTGCGAAAAGCTCGTCGCCATCCTCAAGGACGGCGCCAGCCACGATCTGCTCGACCTCTATGATCGCCAGCGGCGCACAGTGACGCATCAGTTCACACAGCAGCAGACGATCGAGAATATGGCGCTGATGCGCGGCGGTCAGGGTGAGGCGCATCAGCGTCGCCTGGAAGCCATGCGGATGCTCGCCAACGATCCGGACAAGCGCCGCGCCTATCTGCTCAGGCAGGCGATGTTCACAAGCCTGGCTGACGCGGCAGCGATCGACTGAGCGAGCACCATCGGGGGGTGGCGAGTCGCTGAGAAACTATCGCAGGTCGATTATTACAGTCCTGCGAAATTGACCCACCGGCCCACCCCGTCAAGCTGTGACCTCCCGCAGGAGAAAGTCATGGCTCGCACGAAAGCCCTCATCAGCGCCGGCATAGCGCTTGCCGCTCTGCTCACCGCTACGACGCCGGTCGCGCTTTCAGCCGCGAAGGAAACGGCCGCAGCGCAGAATAAGTTCCTCACGCTCGATCAACTCAAAGCGCGTTATGGGCAGGACGGCAGCCGCTACGCCACGATCGGCGGCATGGCCATCCGCTACAAGGATGAAGGCACCGGGCCTGCGGTCGTGCTGTTGCATGGTTCGCACAGCTCGCTCGACGGCTATGACGGGCTCGCTACAGCGCTGAAGTCCGACCATCGCGTCATCCGCTTCGACATGCCGGGCATGGGCCTTTCGGAAGGTCTGCCGGCGGGCGCGGCGACCGACACGCCCTTTGCCGACGACATATTGAAGTCGTTGCTTGACCAGCTAGGCGTGCCGCAGGCCGTCCTCATAGGCGTGTCGAGCGGCGGAGCTCTGGCTTATTATTTCGCCTCGCGCTTTCCCGACCGAGTCGACGCGCTGGTGATGACCAACACGCCGTCCGAACCTGTGATCGCCGCCAATACGCCGCGCACGCCCGAACTGCGGGCCGAGTTCGAGCAGGCCGAGAAGAGCGGATTTCGCAGCCGCCGTTATTGGGCGGTCTATCTCGACTGGCTGACGGGCGAGAAATCGCGCCTGAGCGAAGCCAAGATCGATCGCTATTACGACATGAATCGCCGCGTGCCCCTGCCGGGTGGCCAGCGCCTGTTCTGGCGCTCGAGCGGCAATGTTCCCGACGTCTATCGCACGCTCTCGACCGTCGCGACGCCCACGCTGCTGGTGTGGGGCAAGATCGACTTTGTCCTGCCGATCCACACGATGGATGGGCTGAAGGCCAAGATGCCGGCCGCCAATGTGTCCACGATCATCCTTCCCGATGTGGGCCACTACCCGCCATTCGAAGTGCCCGAACGCTTCGCCGGGATCGTCAGGACCTTCACCACGCAGGTGGTCCTCCAGAAATAACGACAAGAATAACTGAAGCTAAAATCAACAGGGAGAATGTATGAATTACCGACTGAAGACTTTGCTGTGCGTGAGCGCAGCGGCGGCGGCTATTTCGCCGATAGCGGCGTCTGCCGCCATGGCGCAGAGCGACGGCGGCGTTGGCGACATCATCGTCACCGCGCGTAAGCAGGATGAAAGCATCATCCAGGCGCCGGTCGCGATCACCGCTCTGTCGGGCGACGCGCTCGATGCGCGCGGCATTGCCAATTACAGCGACCTGTCCGACTTCGTACCGGGCCTGCGTTATCAGAACCAGTCGGTAAACCGTAACGATCGCGGCTACACCTTCTTCACCGTGCGCGGCATGTTCTCCGGCACCCCCTCGCCCGACCGTCAGGGCGCCAGCGTCTTCATGGACGGCGTGCCGATCGGTGGCGGCGCGGTGTCCGGCCTGACCGACATCGCCCAGGTCGAAGTCATCAAGGGGCCGCAGAGCGCCTATTTCGGCCGTGCGACCTTTGCAGGCGCGATCAACTTCATCACCCGCGCGCCCTCCTTCGAGCCGCAGATGCGCGCCAACCTCTCCTATGGCAGCTACGACACGACCGAGTTCAAGGTCAGCGCCGAAGGTGGCCTGATCGACGACATCCTGTCCGCGCGTATTTCGGGCCGCGTCTATCATACTGCCGGCCAGTATAAGAATGCAGGCTATGGCGGCCGTCTGGGCGCACAGGACACGCGCTCGGTCTCAGGTACGCTCAATTTCACCCCGACGCCCGACGTCAACATCCGCGCCTATGCCAATTATTGGGAAGATCGCGATGGCGCGCCGGCATCGGGCGGTTTGCAGCCCGAAGATTTCAACTGCCGCACCGCCACCGACGTCGCATTCTACTGCGGCGCCTTGTCGAGCAGCCGGCCCAACCGTCTGACCCAGCAGGTCAATGTCGGCCAGAATATCATCAATCAGGTCAATGGCGCGATTCCGCCCAGCCAGGCAGTGCTCAAGCCCGGCTTCATCGACGATTTCGGTGTGAAGCGTAACGCCATCCAGACCCATGTGCTGGCCGACTGGACCTTCGCCGACGGTTATACGCTGAGCGCCAACGGCGCCTATCTGCATGACCAGTGGGGCTATGTCACCGACACGGGCTTCCGCGACGGTCGGGATCAGGCCAACCCCTTCTTCGGCACGCGTCCGGGCGTACTGCCCTATTTCTCGCGCACCGTGGGCGGGCAGACCGATCTCACCAACCATTCGACCGAAGTGCGTTTGGCTTCGCCGACCGATCGGGCGTTCAACTGGTTGATCGGCGCGAACTATTTCCGTCAGCGCAACAGCATCGCAACGGCCGCCTTCGCCAATGCTGGCTTCTCGCAAGCGGTACCGGCGACGACCTATAGCGCCGACACCTATGCGATTTTCGGCTCCGCCGCGATCGACATCACGGAACAGCTGAACTTCAGCCTTGAAGGCCGCTATCAGTGGGACAAGATCGGCCAGATCGTGGCCAGCCGCAACATCAACTACAAGGGTGAGAATAAGAGCTTCAACCCGCGTGCGATCCTGCGGTACGAATTCAATCGCGACACGTCCGCCTATATCTCCTACGCGCGCGGTACGCGTCCGGGCCAGTTCAACGCCACGTTGCTCGCCCTGCCCCAGGTCGTTCAGGACCAGGTGCAGGATCAGTTGAACGTGCCCACGACTGTCGGTCCCGAAAAGATCGAAATGGGCGAATTCGGCCTCAAGGGTAATTTCTTCGACCGGCGCCTGCGCCTGCTTGCCGCGGCCTATTATGGCCGGTGGACCGACAAGCACATCAACCAGAACATCATCTACAACAACCCCACGCCCCAGCCGGTCCGCGTCGTCGTGCCCGGCGGCGAGGTCGAGCTATATGGTGTGGAATTGGAGGCCACCTATCAGGCTTCCGACGCGCTGACGCTGGAAGGTACGCTGTCCTACGCCGAAACCAAGATCAAGAATACGCAGTGCGCCGAATGCAGCCTGCTGACCGGCAATGCCAATCCGGTCGGCAACCGCCTTCCGCAATATTCGGCCTGGACCGGCTCGGCCTCGGCGACCTATTCGCGTCCGCTGTCCGGCTCGATCAACGGCTTTGCACGTGTCGACTATCTCTACACGGGCCGGCAATATGAGAGCGAAGCCAATCTGGCGTGGATCAAGCCCAGCCATCGCGCGAACCTGCGCTTTGGCGTTGAAGATGGTCAGCTGAGCTTTGAACTGTTCGGCGAAAATATCTTCAACAACAAGATCCCGACCGCGATCGCCTACAACCCGGACACCTATACGGGTGCGCCTTCGCTCAGCTTCTCGCCCGCACGCCGGCGCGTGATCGGTGCGCGCATGGGCGTCGAATTCTAATGAAAAGGGCGGGGGCGCTATCTGCGCCCCCGCCCCATCATGGCCGCCGGCCGGTCAGGCGAGAAATCGCTCGACCAGGCCGGCGATTTTTTCGGTTTCGAGGTCGAACAGGCCGTGGCCAAGGCCGGGCAATTCGACATAATCGGCCGATAGCGCGAGCGGCGCACTGCGGCGGGTCAAGTCCCACAGATCATCCTGCGGATTGAGGATGAGCGCCGGCTGCGCCAGTTTCCCAAGCGCGGCTTGCAGATCATAGCGATAGACCGCGTCATATCCCCAGGGCGCACGCGCCCCGCAGCGCAGATTTTCCGTGAGCGACTGATGCTTCCATTCGGTCGAAACGCGCGGATCGCACAATGTGCCGAGCAGATCCCACATCGCATTCAGATGTGACCCATCGACCGCCGGCCCACGCCAGTTGACGAGCCCCGCGCGCTTGGCCGCGCGCTCGTCTGAATCATAGGCGGCGAGCGAGACCAGGATCAGGCGACGCACGCGCGCCGGATCGCGGAGCGCCATCGCTGCAGCGATCACCGATCCTGTGTGATAGCCCAGCACGTCGACCGGCCCGGCAGGAAGATCGCCGCGCGCCACGAGCGTATCGACCAATGCCAGCATCTCGCCGGCATAATCCTCGATCGCAGCGGGCTCCGGCGGTGGCGCACTGGCGCCATAGCCCGGCGTATCGGGGGCCAGCACCGAACGATGCTGCCCCAGTCGCGCCATCATGCCCTCGTAGATCCAGCCCGATTTGGGCGTGGGATGCAACATCAGCAGGGGCGGCGCATTACCGCCCTCCCCCTGCCCGCGCGCTGAGGCCAGCCGATAATGGACCTGCCCCCAGCGCCCGTCGGCATAGCCGCAACGATGCGCCGTCATGCCGCCGATTTCGCCCCCGGCAGGACGCGAAGCGACGTATCGCAGCTCGTCAGCCCTTCACAGCCATTGGCTGTGACGAGGATCTGATCCTCGGTATGAAGATTGCCCCAGCCGATTTCATAATAAGGCATGTCGAGTGAGAAGATCATATTCTCTTCGAAGACGAACTCGCCATTGCCGCCCGGCAGCGTCGGGCCGATCGGCAGCTTATGGTCGGAATGTTCAAGACCGATCGAATGCGGCGTCGCAAAGAAGAAGCCGGGGAAGCCGGCCTTGCGCACCGCATCGATGACCGCATCCGTCACCTGCCGGCCGGTGACGCCGGGCTTCACCACGTCGAGCACCGTCTGGCAGCCTACTTCGAGCGCCTTCATGCGCTGGATCAGCTCCGGCTTGGGCTCACCGCACACCGCGACGCGACCGAGGTCGCCATGGTAATTTTTATATTCGCACAGGCCGTCGAAGGTGATCGATTCCCCTTCCAGCACCAAGCCGAGATTATTGTTGGTGCCATTCTGCCCAGTAGCCAGATAAAGGCCCCGCGCGCCGCGCTTGGCGGTTTCGACATGATAAATGATATCGAGCTGGTCGCGCGGCATGCCGACTTCGACCTGCGCGATGGTTGCCTCCAGCGCTTCCTCATTGATGCTCGACACGTGGCGCATCAGCGCGATCTCGTCGGGCGTCTTGACCATGCGAATTTCGCGGAACATCGTGGTGGCGTCGCGCACCTTGAGGTCAGGCACGCCGATTTCGCCCAGCCAGGGGCCGATGCGTGGATCGTCTGTACCGATCAGCCCGCCGGCGAGGCCAGCCTGCTCCACGCCCTTCTTCAAGGCATAGAGCGCATTGGCCGAAGCATTGCCGCGATTGCCCTCGATGAATTTCAGATATTCCTCGTCGCGCGGCGACAGGCTGTCATGCCGGATCGGCCACTTCATGCCATATTCGACATGTTCGGGATCTTCGACATCGGGGTCGAAATCGCGGCGATCGAGATAGATGGGATGCACATAGCTCTGGATGTTGGGCATCCAGGTCGCATCCGGACGGTGGAAGAAGCGCAGATGCTCGACGCCGGTAACGATGAGCGCGGCAGGCGCATTCTCGTCGCGGGGCAGAACGGCGTAATTGTAGAAGGGACGGCGCATCCGCATCAGCGCGCCCCAATAGTCGGAGAGGTAATAGACGTTGATCGGGGCGACGGCGATCAGGCCGTCGAGCCCTTCTCTATCCATGACTTCATAGGCGCGCGCTTTGTTCAGCAGCATCTTTCTCTCCTGCAATGACCGAATAAAAAAAAGGCCCCGGCAGCGTCGTGCTGCCGGGGCCATGGGGGTTCTTAGAAGCGAACCGCGCCCCGCACCCCGAAGGTGCGCCGTTCGGGCGCCGCCAGGATGATGAGGTTCGCGCCCTGCGCCGCGTTGGTCGAAGGGTTGGCGTTGCGCAGAATGTTGCTCGGCGTCATGTCGTCGAACAGGTTCCGCACGAAGACTTCGAGCGTGTACTTGTCGTTATTGATGCCGAAGCGCGCATTCACTCGGTTCGCCGAGTTGATATAGGCAACGTTGGCGGCGGTCGCATACTGCTTGCCGGTGTAGATATAGTCGAGCCGGAACATGCCGTTCCAGTCGGCATTGATCGGCTCTTCATAGCTGATCGCCGCCGAGCCGCTGAACTCGGGATAGCGTTCCATCAGATTGCCGACCGGGTTGAGTTCGCCATTGACCGCAACGCATTCCGAGCAGCTGGTGCGACGGATGTCGGTCTTGGCCCAGTTGAACGTGCCTTCCAGCGTCAGATGCCGGGTCGCACGGAACATGCCTTCGATTTCGACGCCCCAAAGGTTGGTGCTGCCATCGGGGAAGGTGATGGTCGCGGTCGAGGTCGTCGTGCCGGTGCGATATTCCAGATTCTGGTTGATCTGGCGGTTACGCCACTGGCCATAATAGACGGCGCTCAGGATACGCAGGCGACGGTCGAAGAACTCGCCCTTCAGACCCGCTTCATACATGGTCAGCTTTTCTTCCGCGACGGCAACCGGGATTTCGCGGCCGGCGTTGGCGGTCAGCTGCGCCTGCACTGCAGGCGTGAAGGTGGTGAAGTTGGTGTTGAAGGTGCCCGGACGGGTCCCACGCGACCAGGACAGATAGGTCGAGACGGTCGGCGCAATCTCGTAATTCAAGATAACGCGCGGCGAGAACGACTTGAACGTCTGCGACAGGTCGGTGACGGTCGCGCCGGTCGTGGGCGAGTAGGCGATGTGGTTGATGCGGTCCCACTGATAGCGCGCTTCACCGGAGAGCTTCAGGCCCTGGGCGAGTTCGTAGCTGGCCGATCCGAACACGCCGAAGGTACGGGCGCGATAGTCGGTCGGCGTGCCAAGGTTGATCAGACCGGTCGGACGGAACGCGCGCGTCCAGAAATCGATGCTTTCCCAGTAATAGTTGCCGCCGACCATGAAGTTGAACGGCCCCGACGACGGCGAAGCCAAACGGACTTCGGCCGAAGTGTTGGAAATGTCATAGGGCAGATAGACGGTCGAGAAATAACCGGTGCTGTCGGGCGCGCGGTTATAAGTGTCGGTCAGCGCCGCCCACTTGTTGCCATTGTGCGAGAAGGAGCCCGAAAGCGTGTAGTCGCCAATGTCATAGTCGCCGATCAGGCTGGTCTGGAATGCCTGACGCTCAAGGCCCAGATTCTGGATGAAGTCGCTCGGCAGGATCGAGCCCGGGCTGGTCACGCCGCCAAAGTCGTTGCGGCCACCGGGGCTGACGTTCTGCGACATGCCCGACTTGATCGCGTCGCCGACATTGCCGCAGATATAGTTGTTGGTGCCGCCTGCGGGACGACGGCCGGTGCCGCCGACATTGCAGTTGTAATTGGCTTCACCCAGCAGTGCCTGGGCCGACGGGCCGTCGCTGTCTTCCCAGTAAGTGGCATAGCCACGCAGGCGGAAGCTGTCGCTCGGCTGGAAGTTGAACGCGCCGGCGATGGAGCGGGTTTCGCGCTCGCCCAGACGGCCGCCATAGCCGACATTCTTATACTGGCCGCCGGTGCGATAATAGCGACCCGACAGGCGCACGCCCAGTACGTCCTGGATCACCGGACCTTCGATGCTCGCCTTCGCCTCGATCGTGTCATAGGAGGCATAGGAGACGTCAATGCTGCCGCCGAACTCGCTGAGTGAGGGCGCGCGGGTGATGAAGTTGATCGCGCCGGCGAAGGTCGCGCGGCCGAAATAGGCGCTCTGCGGACCCTTCACGACTTCGACGCGCTCGATATCGGTGAGGCCGGGCGTGGCACCGCCGGGAACGGCGACGCCGTCGATGAACACGGTCACCCCCTGACGGTTCGGCGAGTCGCCCGGATACATGCCGCGCATCGCGATGGTGGTGAAGCCACGGTCGTTGCGGTTGGCCGAGCTGTTCTGGAAGCGCAGGCCAGGCACGAAGTCGTTGAGTTCGTTAAGGCCCTGCACACCGCGGGCTTCGAGCGCTGCGCTACCCAGGGTCGAAATCGCGACCGGCACGTCGATCAGATTTTCGTCGCGCTTACGCGCCGTCACGATGATGTCGCCAGCGCCTGCGCTGCTCGCTACCGGACCGGCCGCTTCCTGCGCAACGGCGACCGGCGTACCCACCAGCATCAACGCTGCAGTGGCCGTCGACGACCCCAGCATGAGCCGCTTTGCGAGATGAAACCGCATGACTGAAACTCCCTTTGCTATGGCGGGATCTGCGACCGTTGTCGGAAGGCAGGACCCGCACCCTTGACCCCATTTTGTCATAGAACAATCTTCCTTGCCGGCGGCCCGTCGTCCAGCATGGGTCACGGGTTGATCGCTAGGCGATGATTTGGCGCCTATCCGCTCCGGTTGGAGCGTTCACTCATGCAGGATCACGCGATCGACACAGTCAAAAACCAATCACTCGAGGAGGGCGCACGAGCGATGAGCGAGACAGCGACAGACAAGAAGATGCACTTATTCGCGATGCCGATGGGCGCGGGCGGGCACATAGCGGGCTGGCGCCATCCTTTGGCCGACGCGGGGCGTCTTCAGGATGTCGACTATTACCAGACCGTCGCCCAGATCGCCGAACGCGGCAAGTTCGACGCCATGTTCCTGGCCGACGCACAGGGGTTTCGCACGATCGTCGGCAAGGGGGCCTTCGCACGTACCGACCTCTATCGGATGGATCCGGTGACCTTGCTCAGCGCTCTGTCGATGACGACGTCGCGCCTCGGCCTTATCGCCACGCTCTCGACCAGCTATAATGAGCCCTATTCGGCGGCGCGCCGCCTCTCGACGCTTGACCATATCAGCCATGGCCGCGCCGGCTGGAACGTCGTGACTTCCACCACCCAGAACGAAGCGCATAATTTCGGCCGGGACGCGCATTTCGGCCATTCCGAACGCTATGCCCGCGCCGGTGAATTCATCGAAGTCGCCAAGAAGCTATGGGACAGCTGGGACGATGATGCCTTCGTCGCGG
>Ga0233380_1001170_pt1 | contig 12162 bp, 6 predicted proteins | sample ElkDunMinimDraft_9_FD_191541 | JGI IMG/M metagenome (GOLD analysis project Ga0233380, IMG submission 191541) | Fecal eukaryotic communites from dung pellets of Tule Elk in California, USA - Elk Dung F36 | ecosystem: Host-associated > Mammals > Digestive system > Large intestine > Fecal | place... | reverse complement strand
AGCAGCACCCGGATGACTGCCTCAACGCCAGCAGCCGCAATCCCGGCGCAGGCCCGAGGCACTCAGGCCCCCCGCCACCGGGCGCCTTCGTTACATAAGATGCATTATGCGAAAAAGTGGTACTTCCCTTAGTGTTGCGTGGAGGACCGCTTTTCGGCTCCTTTCGACCGCAACAGTAAGCATGATTAATGGTACAAATTAGGTTGCTTGGCTTGTTGGGATCTGCCTATGCTCTGCCAACTAACAGATCCTCTGGTTCCAAGCTCGCTACGCGGTGCCTTGCTCATCGATGATGCTCAAAGGTTGCCACGGTACTGGGCTGGCGTTTGGGCGTTGATGGCCAACCACGACCTCGCCGCATCCAGCCAGATCAAGAAACTCCGGTACATCGAGAATCTGTACGGCCATGCTGACCGCCTGTTTGGCAGCCATGCGCTAGATGACGCGTTGGGCAGCCTGAACGATGCCGTGCTCGCAGACATCCTGGAGTCCTGGTTCATATCGATCCGAAATCAACCCTCCGTAGGCCCAGCGGACGAGTCGCGCTGGCGGACGGGGTATGAATTCATCGTGTCGATCGTTACTTGGTTGTCCAAGACAACGCTCTCAACCGACCACCTCCGACAGATCGAGGCCCGATTGCATCGCTTGTCCCATCTGTACGGGCAACTGCACATCCGTCAAAGCAGGCACACGAATCAGATCCGATCGCTGCCGGCAAGCGTAGTCCAGGCGTTATACGAAGTCCTGGACCCATCATCTGCCAGCAATCCCTTTCCACGCAGGCATACCCGGTGGCTCGCCTTCGTGGCCTTCTTGTTGATGCTCCACCAAGGCCTTCGACGCGGCGAGTTACTGCTCCTTACCGCGGACGTGATCAAAAACGCCTTTGATGAAAGACAGCAGCGATCCCGTTGCTGGTTGAACGTGCAAGAAAGCCAATATTCCGACGACGATGATGATCCGAGGTACTCCAAACCCAGCATCAAGTCGGCAAGTTCGGTCCGTCAACTGCCGGTGAGTGACGCGATCGCTGGGCTGATCCAAACCTACGTCGAAAACTATCGAGGAAATCCAAGTCACGCCTTCCTGCTGAACACGCAGCAGAATAGCCCTTTGTCGACAGAATCAGTGACGAAGATGTTCGCAAAAATATCCACCTGCCTGCCGCCGTCGATCCGCCAAGAATTGAAGGACCGCAGCGGAAAACAGTCCGTCACACCCCATGACCTCCGCCACACGTGCGCCGTTGTGCGGCTGAATCAGTTGCTCCAGCAAGGGGACTCGATGGACGAAGCCCTGCAGAAGTTGCGCGCCTTCTTCGGTTGGTCCAGAGAGTCACAGATGCCAGTTCGCTACGCCCGGGCAGTGTTTGAAGATCGCCTCTCGTCAGTCTGGAACGATGCGCTAGATGAGAGAGTTGCCGTTCTAAGAGCGATCCCGTCCTAGGTCACGCTTGGAGCGCAACATGGCTAGAAGTGAAAATATTCAGGGGCAGTTGGAAGCTGGGGCTTACGAAATAGTTGCTCAACTACCGTTGTTGCCTCCGGTGATTCGGTACTACGACGATTTCGACGATAAGCAACGATCAATTCGAGATCCAATCCCTGCCAAATGTTTTGTGGTCCATATCGATGGCCGCGTTTTGAAAGTTGGTTTTGATCATCTGCCTGAGCAACTCGCCCTGTTGATAAAACACGTCTTTCTGTACCTCTTGGGTGAAGGACTGGCTCCATCGTCGGCAAGCAAGTACGCCCTTGGAAGCAAGGCGATCGGCGAGGCAGGAATCGTGAACTTGTTGGGAGTGGCACCAACAGGAATAGGATCGTTCTGGGGGGCATTTATTTCCCGCGGCCTGCCGGCGGAAGCGTACGCATGCGCGAAATCGATCCTGAGACTGCTATGCAAGTATCGACTCAACCAATGGTCTGACTCCTACCACGGGGTGATATCCGCCCTCCCCCTCCCCTTCAACGACAAGTATGCCGTCGTCCGATCGGGTGAAGCCTTTATTTCGGTTGACGATGAAGCTGCGGTAGTCCGGTTCTTGGATGAAGCGGCGATCCAGGCAAAGAAGTCGTTGCTGGCTCTCGAAGATGTGCAAGACGCAGCGATGTTGCTTTGTGCGTATCAGTTCGCAATGCGACCTGTTCAGATTGCAATGCTCACGTTTCGAGACGTAAAAGTTCGTCGAGAAGATGCCAGCATGCTCGCGTCTGTCCACATCATATTCCGGATGGCGAAGCAGCGGAGTTCCAGTGCCTCTAAGCCGCTGCTCAGGCGCGTGAAACGCGAGTGGACCCCACTATTCGTCGAGATCGATCAACACTTTCAGGCTAGTGGCGATGATGCGGGCGCTAGGGTGTTCGGCGCCACATCCGCTAATGAAGCGAGTCGCCGCATCAGCTCCCTACTTCGCGACCTTCTCGAGCTCGGCGCGACTGCCGTCAATCTGCGGCACACAGCCGCTCAACGCCTCGTTGACGCGGGCGCAAGCCAAGAGGAATTGGCCGAGTTCCTTGGACACTCGGATATTACTACCGCGCTCGTGTACTACGAAACATCGGCCAACCAGGCTGAGCGGGTGAACAAGGCGCTGGGAATCTCCGAGATCTATCAGCGCGTGGCTCGCATTGCCCACGATCGGTTTATCGGTCCAGAAGAGCTCGCGCAATTGAAGGAGTCCCAGCAGATCGGCGGAGCGCCACATGGTGTGCCGATCGCCGGGATCGGTGGATGCACCTCCGGGCAGGCTGCGTGTCCCTACAACCCGATCTTGTCCTGCTATGGCTGCAGGAAGTTCATGCCGATTCACGACGTCCAGGTGCACTCGAGAGTTCTAGCCGACTTTCGGGGTGTGGCGCGGTTCTTCCATGACTCATCTCGTGGCGACGCGGTTTCGCCAGCCTATCTACAGCTTGAACGGACGATCGCCGAAGTGCAGGCGGTGGTGGTTGAGCTCGAAGGTTCGCCGTCTTGAATCCCCACTTCTCTGCTTTCATCAAGCTCGGAATGGAGATAGCCGCAACGCATGAGGTTCCCTGGGAAATTCCGCTGGATCAGAGCGGCACGGCGATCAAAGGGCATGAATGGGACCTCACTGCGCTAGCAGGAGGCGTTGCTCCCAAGCATCGCTTGCGCCACTTCAGCTCGGAGCGCTCGGCACTTGCTGCGATCAATGCAGCCCGCTCTTCCAACGGGCTTCCGATTTTGTCTGCCCGCACTTTATCGCCCGCTTGGCAAGACCTCATCAAAGCTGCCGTCATGGAACAGCTGTTTGTTCGCCACAACTCTTTCGGTCACATCGCCAACAATGTGGCACGTCCCTTGCGCGTGATCGCTACATGCGCGGGAGACACCGAGCCGTGGAGTGTCACTGTTGACGAGATGGCTCTCGCGGTTCGTACCGGCAACAGCATCCAGGCATCGGGCAAGCTTGGCGATCTGATCGCGGGGCTGACCAAGGTGTTGTTTGACACCAACCACTTGGCTGATGTGGGACCGCTCTACCCTGCCCTCGCCGCAGCACGCCTTCAGCCTAGAGCCACTCGACGGTCAAAATTTCTCAATTCTCAAGCGGAGATTCGGCACAATCTGGAAGATCGCAAACGCGCTGAGCGCCTACCCGAACGTCGCGCGTTCTGGGAGTTGGTCCGGATCGTCATGACTGAGCAGCCCCTGACCTTCATGGACGAACTGCGCTTTGCAGCCATTCGCATCATGATCTTGACGGGCTTCCGAATTGGCGAGGTTACGCTCCTTCCTGCTGAGTGGCGAACGGAGCGGCACTACTACGACTCGAAGCAGAGGCCTGCAGGGGAGCTAGGCGGGTACTCCCAATCGCTCATGATCCGGCACTTCGCCGAGAAGCAGCAGGCAAAGAATGCCGACAGCAAGGTGCTCATCGACAAGGCTCACTACGTTCCCCAGATGTTCGAGGAGATCGTGAGCGAGACCCTGACCCGTGCTGCGGCAATCACCAACCCGCTACGGAACACGCTGAGGAAGCAGACTGAAGCCGGGCGCGTTTTTCCAGACTTTGCGCTCAGTGAGCTGGTGCCGACTACACAAATCTACACCCGCCTCTCCGGAAACGCCTTCTGGTTAGACCTGGCCGAGGACAAGAAGCAGTATTGGGTGCAGAAGTGCCGTCAGAATTACTCTGCTGATTGCTTCGACGAGCTCCACAAGGTTCAAGAGAGCTTGAACGCCAGCTTGCAGGGTGAGATGAGTTCGACCGCTCGCATGTACTTTCGCCGAATGGCGGAATTCGAGGGCAAGGATGGTGGTGCATTGGTGCTGAGAGACGTTGAAGGCAGGGCAGTTTCACCCAATGGAAGGCGTGACATGAGCCAGGTCTACGTCAAGATCGGAGATCTTGAAAATTACCTTCGTTTCGCGGCCAGATCAAAGTTGCCGGACACCGACATCTTCAGTCTGACCGATCGCAGCTTTGCTTCCTGGGAATTTCTTTTCCTGCATCCGAAACGATCCCTGGCTGAGGAGCGAAACAATGGGGTCTGCGATGTCACCCGATACGTCTCCGTTGGTCGGCCTGATACAAGCCTGGTCAATCTTTCCCTGGGCGAGCAGAAGTCCCGCGACACGCTGTTCAAACGGTACGGGCAATCTGACGCGGACAAGGACTTGGTACTCACCTCCCACACCCTGCGTCACCTACAGAACACCGAACTTTTCCGTCTCGGCGTGGCTGACACCATTATCTCCAAACGCTTCAATCGCCGCAGCGTGGCCCAAAGTTACGAGTACGATCATCGCAGCCTGGCGGAAGAACTGGATCAACTCGAACTGCCTGCAGACGTGGAAATGGCGCTCGGCGAGAAGGCCAGCACTGTCGCAAAGATGATCCAATCCGGAAAAGCCAGTGGTCCAATCGTGGATGCGTTCAAGAAGATCCAGAGCACCGAGGGCGACACCGCCGCGTTCGAGTTCCTGAAGGTCGAAGCCGACGGCTTTCACGCGACTCCTTATGGGCATTGCTTGAACAGCTTCACTGTCGATCCGTGTCCAAAGCATCTCGAGTGCTTTTCCGGCTGCCGCCATCTTTCGGCAACCAACTTGCCGGAGAACCGCCTTCACCTGAAGACGCTCGAACTCAAGCTGGCTGCGGCTGTCGAGATCGCAGAAGCCAGGCCATCAAAGAGCATCGGCCGCACAAACCAGATTCAACATGCCAAGGTCAGACTTGACGGCGTGCGTACGCTCTTGGCGACCAAGCAAGGCGAAAAGCCATTCCCCGATGGCCCCGACCTCTCTCTTCCTCGCCGCACCGGAGTCATGGATGGATAACGACATCTTGCAACAAGCCACATCCGGTTGCGATCTGGAAATGCGCCGAGTGCTGGAGGACCTGCTATCTCGCGACGAGGACATCACCGCGCGGGCGGTTGCACGCTTGCATCCGCAGATCAAAGCCGCATCATCGATCACTCGCAGTAAAGAACGCAGCCGCATGCTTGCGCAGTATCAGGAGCGGCAAGCCGAGTTCCGTCGTTGGCGAGGCAGGCCGGGAAAGCTCTCTGGTGATGCAGCGGCCAGGGCCCTGGCAGATCGCGATGTGCGCATCGCCGAGCTCGAATCGCAGGTCGCTCTGCTAACGGCATCACACGTCGCGATGATCCGCGCGGTTGGTGAACTGGGCGGCTTCAGCAAGTGGGCACAGTTCTATGAATCGTACAGCGGCTCAAGGGACCAGCTGGCGCAGCTGGGCGCGCTGCCAGAAGCAACGGTGGAGTTACTTCCGCAGCGCAGGCCAAAGTAATCGGCGATGCTTCGGCCGCGGTCCGGAAGCGAGTGATTCACACGAATCTATTGCGGAGTACCCACTGAGCGGGCGCCAATTCCTCAAGGGCGTAGATCGCGCCGTTGGGCAGCGGCAGGCCAGTCTGGAAACGGCGGAAGCGGCGCATGTCATCGCAGGTGTCCGCGCCGAACCCCAACAGCTTCCAAGCCACCATGCCGATCCAGATGCCGTGACCAAAGCAGACTGTTCCGTCGGGTAGCAACGGGAGCCGCTCGGCCATGAACACGGATACTCGGCTCGCGAACTGCCCGAAGCTTTCGGCCTGCTCGCCCATCTGCTTTGCGGGATCACCCTCTTTCCAGAACGCATCGGCGATCGGACGCCGTTGCGCTTGGTCCATGCCAGCGATCAACACCGGATCGACCATGTCGAATTCCTGCAGCAATGGCTCCCGCTCGATCTTGACCTGCATTCGCGTGGCGTAAGGCTCGGCGGTGTCCAGCGCCCTGATAAAGGGTGAGGCAAGAATCCTGGGGGGCTGAGCAGGCAGCAGAGCCGATAGCGCGTCTGCCTGCTTGCGGCCTGCTTCTGTCAGTGGAATCAAGGCATGGGGCATGGTGATGCCTCCAGCATTGGAGACACTTTCTCCGTGGCGTACCAGATAGATGGAGCGAAGCATCAATGCGGATTTCTGTCAGCTTGGCCTGATACCAGATGGGAACTCCCAGCTTCCTGCGGGAAAGCGGTGATTCGCCGCCATGCCCCGTTAGTCCGCCTCCAGCACCTGCGGCACGTAGATGCGTCGCAACGGCAGCAGGCCCTTGTGGCGCGAATCGAACTGCTCGTAGTGCGCAAAGACCAGTTCCACCAGTTCATCCCCGTCAATCAGGCGCAGGTTGCCCTTGCCCTGCTCGAAACTGCGGCAGGCCGGGCTGTAGCTGCCCAGGGTCACGAACAGCCCGTATTCGCCTTGGGACAGCTTGCCGTAAAGCGCCGACACGTCCTTGTCGATCACGGTATTGGGGCTGCTCTTGACCTGCACCTTGATGATGGGCGGCTCGATGCCCAGGTGGTCCTTGTGGGCAATCACGTCCACGCTGGGTTCGTTCACCCGGGTCTTGCGCGCGTGGTAGCCCATGCACTGCAGCAGGTGCACCACGAAATCCTCTAGTGGCAGACCCTTCAGTTCCTGTGCCAGGCGCTTGAGCACGAAGTCGCGGGTGGTGTCTTCCATGTCATCGGTGACCAGGCCCACCGAATGGTCCTGGTCCACCGGCAACGCAGGTGCGGACTTGCCGCCCACAGCCGCGCGGAATTCGTCGGCATAGCTCTTGACCTGGAACAGGCTGAGCGCCGAGCCGATTTCGTACAGCGCGCCCTGGGTGAACTGCAGGCGCGGCACGTGGCTCAGCCATTGCACGCTACGACGGTGCGGGTACCCTTGGGTGGCATGGGCCACATGCTGGTAGGGGCCAGCGACGCGGCCAATGTGGACCTGCTTGTCCTGCTTGGAGGGGTACACCACCAGGTCACCGGCCTTCATCTCGTGCAGGAACCGGTAGGGAATACCAGACACCGTGGCAATGCCCCCCTTCTTCGCCTCCGGGTAGGCCTGCACATAGCGCTGCCGGAAGGCGTCGCGGTCGGCTGCCAGTACGGACAGGTCGCCCATGGCGTCCCAGCCGATGGCAATGCAGCCTTGCTTCAGGAACAAGACATCGGCATCGCCAGTGCGGCCTGCGTGGATGCCCCACACCACTTCATTCATAGGAATGTCCTTGTGCCTGCATGTTTCAGAGGTCAGCCGTCTTCACGAATATCCAGCGGCGGCAGCGCAGCGACGATCTTCTGCGTTTCCAAGCTGACGGTGACCACGCGCTGGAACAGTTCCAGCGGGTACTTCGGGTTACCCATGGTTTCGATGGCCCAGTCGTTGGCGTCGTTGACGATGCCGCTGGCCTTGTCCACGCGCACGGCCTGGCGCTCCATCACCCAGTCCAGTGCGGCCTTGCCGTTGACGATGTAGCCCCACGCGGCCTCGGGAATGTCGCGGAGGGTGATCTTGCCGTTGTAGATCACGGTGCTGCGGTCGTTGACGGACTTGCCGGTCTCCGGGTCCTTCTTCTTCGCGAACTTCATCTTCTCGACGCGGTAGTCGGCGTCGGTCAGCTTACCCTTGGCCTCGATGGTGAGCGGGTATTTGTCCACCGTCTCGTAGTCCAGGTGCAGCGCGGCGAGGTCGCGGCCGGCCTGGCTGAAATGCCGGAAGTCGGTAGCGGTACGCACGCGCGGGATGCGCGGCAGTTCCTTGCTCAGGTTGTCGGCATAGCGCTCGCGGTAGTCGGGCGAATGCAAGAGGCCGTAGACGTAATAGAACAGATCTTCCTTGCTGATCGCCTCGCCCGGATACGCGGACTGGAAATGGGCGAGACCGGCGTCAGTGATGGCATCGCGGCGACGCGGCCTGGCGCTGGACTGGCCGGCGAACAGGGTGTCATCGGATTGCTGGGCGGCTTCGTCGTAGAGGTAGAGAGGGAAGCATTGCGTTCCTCCGGCCGACTGAACGTCGATCACCCGATCAACCATCAGCGACAAGAATCCTTCGCCTTCCCAGCCTTGCTTCACGACTATCGCAAGGTTGTCACCGCCACGATCAGGAAAGAGCCGCGCCATCTGGTAGCGGTTCTCGTTGAAGTAGCGGTCGTAGTACAACCAAGATGAACTAAACGGGCGATAGACGGCCTTTACAAGGCCTTCCGGTCTGAAACTCCCGATGAATCCCTTTTCCAGCCGACCTCGTAGCACCCACGACCAGCCAATTCTTCCGGGATCGTTCACATCGAACGTCGCCGTCCCCGTGGAAGCTGCATTAAACGCGTCAATCATGGATTCCATGTTGGATGCGACACGCTTCCGGGACGCGTTGTACGCCCATGCGTCCCGATTAGTCTTCACGCCGCTGCTGTATGTCTCAAATACAACACTCGTTGACGCCCCTGATTTTTCGCCCATTGGGGCGAACTTCGCAAATCCACCATCGCGTTGCTTCATCCAGTCGCCATGCTCATCCGGAGTGATGGCCTGCCATGCATCGACGGGGATACCGGCAACGCTGGCATAGCCGCTGATCTTCTCCAGCTTGTCCTCACGGCTCAGGTAATCGCCAATGTCGTGGAAGAAGATGCGGCCGTGTTCGGCGGCTTGCGGATTCTTCACCAGCAGCGAGATGGCGATGGGCGCTCGGCTGCCCACGCCGAATACGTTGTCCTTTTCCTTGCGACGGGTTTCGCCACTGGTACGCGCGTTGCCTCGTAGATGGAAGACGTGGATATCAGAGAACTCCTCTGCCAGACACTTGCGCAGGCCATCGGCTGCTCTCCCATCGACGAACCCGGCATTGGTGACGAATCCGATGATGCCGGCATCACCGATGCGGTCACTGGCCCAGCGAATAGCGCGGATGTAGCTGTCGTACAGGCTTCGTGGGTTGCCACTGGATCGTGCGACATATGTGGACTGCAAGCGAGCGTCGAGCCTCGGATACTGCAGGTTCGCAGCGTCGTCGTTGTCGTCCTTCTGCCCCACCGAATACGGCGGATTGCCCACGATCACCCGGATATCCAGCGTTTTCTGCCGCCTGCGCCGCTTGCTGTTGTCCACCAGCAGCGCATCGACCAGATCCTCCTTCTCGTACATCTGGAAGGTGTCGGTCAGGCAGATGCCCTCGAAAGGCACGTAGTCGCCACCGGCGATGCCGTGGTAGGTCGCCTCTATGTTGATAGCGGCGATGTAGTAGGCCAGCAGCACGATCTCGTTGGCGTGGATCTCATGCCTGTACTTGTGGGCCAGCTCGTCGGGCTTGATCAGGCCGGACTGCAATAGCCGGGTGATGAAGGTGCCGGTTCCGGTGAACGGGTCCAGGATGTGGACATTCTTGCAACCCAGCGTCTGCCCGAACTCCTTTTTCAGCAAGTGATCGACGCTGTGCAGGATGAAGTCCACCACCTCCACCGGGGTGTAGACGATCCCCAGGCGCTCGGTCATCTTCGGGAAGGCGTTGCGGAAGAATTTGTCGTACAGCTCGACCACGATCTTCTGCTTGCCGGTGGCGCTGTCGATGCCTTCTGCCCGCAGCTTCACGCTGTCGTAGAACGCCTGCAAGGTGTCGGCTTCCTTCTCCAGGTGCAGTTCGTCGAGCACGTCGAGTACGGCTTGCATCGCCTTGCTCATCGGGTTGTGGCTGGCGAAGCTGTAGTCGGCGAACAGCGCGTCGAACACCGGCTTGGTGATCAGGTGCTGGGCCAGCATCTCGATGATCTCGGCGTCCGAGACCTTGTCGTTGAGGTCGTCGCGCAGCTCGCTGGCAAAGGCGCTGAAGGCTTCGCGGGCCTTGGCCTGACTGGGGTCTTCCAGCAGCGCCTTGATACGGTCGATATGGGTCTGGGCGATGCGGGCGATGTCGTTGGCCCAGTCTTCCCAATGGTGGCGGTTGCCGCACTTCTCGACCACTTTGGCGTAGAGCGCGCGCTCGACTTCGCCGATCTCGAACTCGAATTCGCTTTGCACTTCGGCTTCGTAGCCGGGCTGGGCTTCACCGATACTGTGCCTGCCCTTGGCTTTGGCCGCCTTGCGGGCATTGCCGTCCACCAGCCGCGCGGTCTTGCGCTGCACCGTGTCGGCGACGGCGACGACTTCCATCCGGCTGCGGTCCGGGCCGACCAGGTCGAGCTTGTTGACCATCGCGTCGAAGCGGTCGTCATGGCTTCGCAGCGCCTGCAGCACCTGCCAGACCACGGCATAGGTGCGGTTGTCGTTCAGCGCCTCGTGCGGCTCGATGCCGGCGGGGATCACCACCGGCAGCACCACGTAGCCGCGCTGCTTGCCCGGGGCGTTGCGCATCACCCGGCCGACCGACTGCACCACGTCCACCTGCGAATTGCGCGGCGTCAGGAATAGCACGGCATCCAGCGCCGGCACGTCCACGCCTTCGGACAGGCAGCGCACGTTGCTGAGCACGCGGCAGGTGTCGGGCGGCGTGGGCGCCTTCAGCCAGTCGAGCTTCGCTTCCTTCTCGCCGGCGTTCATGCTGCCGTCGACGTGCTTGGCCTCGCAGGTCATGCGCGCGGCGTCTTCGATGTCCTCGGCGTCCTGGTAGGCGTCCACGACCGCCTTGAACATGTCGGCGATTTCCTTCGAGCTGACCTTGTGGGTCTTGCCACCCCGGCTGGGCTCGATGACCTGGCAGAACGCGACCGCGCGCTTCATCGGTTCGGCGCTTTCGCCGGCACCCTCATGGATGCCGAGCTTGGCCAGCGCCTTCCAGCAGCCGACGATCTTGGCGGCATCGTCCACGCGCAGGCTGTTGTTCTCGTCCTTCAGCAGAGTCTGGAGGCGGCGATTGATGTGGCTTTCCTCGACTGCCAGCACGATGACCTTGTAGTCGACCAGCAGGCCGCGCTTGACGGCTTCCGAGAAGGTGATGACGAACAACTGCTTGCCGTACCAGGCCTCGTTGTCCATCGAGTACAAGGCCACGTTGTCGCGCTCGGCGACGGCCTTGGCCTCGTTGCCGTAGATGCGCGGGGTGGCGGTCATGTACAGGCGCTTGGCCGCGCGGATGTACGTGGCGTCGTGGACGCGGACGAAAGCGGATTCGTCGTCGCCTTCGAAGGTGGCGCCGGTGGTGCGGTGGGCCTCGTCGCAGACGATCAGGTCGAAATCGGCCAGCCCCTGCTGCTGGGCGTCGTGGATGACCTCGATGGAGTGGTAGGTGCTAAACACCACGGTCATGTGCGCGTCGTCGCTGCGCGCGGCGACGCCTTTGGCCAGTGCGCGGGCGTCGGTGGTGGCCGGGTAGCGCAGCTCGTGGGCCAGCGTCTGGACGGCGTCGTCCTCCTTGCGGCCCTTCTTCTTGCCCACGTCGCTGTCCGAGCACACGGCGAAGCTGTGCAGGGGGATGGCGCTTTCCTGGGTCCACTCGGTGAGGGTCTGCTGCAGCAGCGACAGGCTGGGCACCAGGAACAGCACACGGCCGCCCTTGCCGGCCATGCTTTCCGCGATCTTGAGGCTGGTGAAGGTCTTGCCGGTGCCGCAGGCCATGATCAGCTTGCCGCGGTCCGCGTCTGCGAGGCCTGCGGTGACGGCCTTGAGAGCGGATTCCTGGTGCGGGCGCAGGGACTTCTTCGCCTTCAGCGTGACCGCCGCCTTGGGCTGAAACTTCGTCCAGTCGATCTGGCTTTCTTCCAGATCGTGCAGGGTGATCTTGCTGACCGGGGGCTGCTGGTCGATCAGCGCGTTCTCGGCGTTGTCGGACCAGTGGTTTGTGCTGCTGACGATGACGCGGTGGGTAAAGGGCTTGCGGCCGGAGGCGGTGAAGAAGCTATCGATGTCCTTCTTCT
>Ga0233380_1001164_pt1 | contig 12231 bp, 12 predicted proteins | sample ElkDunMinimDraft_9_FD_191541 | JGI IMG/M metagenome (GOLD analysis project Ga0233380, IMG submission 191541) | Fecal eukaryotic communites from dung pellets of Tule Elk in California, USA - Elk Dung F36 | ecosystem: Host-associated > Mammals > Digestive system > Large intestine > Fecal | place... | reverse complement strand
CGCACAGCAGCTTCTGGGTGAAAAGCTGGTCTCGGTCAGCGTGTGGATATTCGCCATTTTCCTGGGGATCGACATCCTGGGCATCGACCTGACGGCGCTGACGGTTTTTTCCGGTGCGGCCGGCCTTGCCATCGGCTTCGGCCTGCAAAAAACCTTCGGCAATCTGATTGCCGGCATCATCCTGCTGATGGACCGGTCAATAAAGCCGGGCGATACGATCACGGTGAACGACGGCATCACCAACACCGTCGGGCAGGTGAAAAAGATCGGCATCCGCGCGGTTTCGGTGACCACGCGGGACAAAAAGGAATATCTGATCCCGAACGAAAACCTGATGATCAATCAGGTCGAGAACTGGTCCTATTCCAGCCGGGACGTGCGCATCAAGGTGCCGGTAAGTGTCACCTATGGCAGCGATACCGATCTGGCCGAGGGGCTAATGATGGAAGCGGCAAAGGCCACACCCCGTGTACTCGATAATCCCGCTGCATCGGTTTGGCTGGAATCGCTGGGCGAGAATGGGGTAAATTACCAGATTCAGATATGGATCAATGACCCTGAAGAAGGGATCGGCAACGTGCGGTCGGATTTGCTCAAGCACCTGCTGCGGCTGTTTCGCATAAACGGCATCGCGCTTTCCCAGCCGCGACGAGAATTGCGCATCCGCGAATTGCCCGAAACCCCCGCTATTGGTGGCGACGAAAGTTAGCCTAAAGCACTGCAAAGGCATTCTGACTGGAACCGCCGTGTCATCATTGCCATTAGCGCTTTAATGAGCGCGAATTCACCTTCTATTGGGACAGTCTATCTGGTCGGCGCCGGCCCGGGCGATCCGGACCTGTTGACGCTGCGCGCCGCGCGGTTGCTCATGAATGCATCCATTATCGTGCATGACGGACTGGTGGACCCCGCGATTCTCGCCATGGCTCGGCCCGATGCGCGATTGGTTTCCGTCGCCAAAAGCCGTTCGCGCCACACCATGCAGCAATCCGCAATTAACGCCCTCCTCATCACGGAAGCGGCCGCTGGTCATGACGTGATCCGCCTGAAGGGCGGCGATCCGTTTATCTTCGGCCGCGGCGGTGAAGAGGCAGAAGCTTGCCGGTCCGCCGGCGTCCCGGTTGAAGTCGTTCCTGGCATCAGTGCCGCGCTGGGCGCTGCCGCCGCCGCACAGATCCCCCTGACCCACCGGAACGCCGCCAGCATCGTCAGCTTCGTCGCCGGACAATGCAAGGGACTGACCAATCAGGATTGGTCCGGCCTTGCCGGCAAGGGCCGCACTCTGGTGATTTACATGGGCGTCGCCACAGCAGAGGCCATTGCCGAAAAGCTGATCGCGGATGGCCTCTCTCCCACCATGCCCATCGCGGTGATCGAGAATGCTACCCGCAATTCCATGCGCGTGCTGCGCGCGCCGCTTGCAGGCCTTCCCGCGCTGGTCGCAGCGGAAAAGGTGAAGAGTCCCGCCCTTATCGTCATCGGCGAAGTTGCCGCCGAAACTGAACTTGAACTGCGCGCCTTTGCGCTGGAGGTAATGAAGTGAAGATTTTGACCGGCAATGACCTGAAAACAGGCGCTGTCATCTGGTGGGATGGCAACGAATGGTCGCTCCACATTGAAGACGCCGTTGACGTCGGTGAGCATGCTGCCGAGATTCTCGCCCGCGAAGAAGCCGCACGTCACGTCAACGCTTCCTATGCCGTCGATGCCCAGCAAACGCCCGAAGGCGTTCGCCCGGGCCATATCAAGGAACGCATCCGTGCCCTTGGCCCGACGGTTCGCCCTGACCTGACCCTTAAGCCAGCCGACCCCGCGGCCTTGAACTGGGTGATCTGAAATGTACAAATACGACCAATACGACCAGGCAATGGTCGACACCCGCGTCGAGGAATTTCGCGACCAGACCCGTCGTCGGCTCGACGGAACGCTGGCCGAAGAGAATTTTCGCCCGCTGCGCCTGCAGAACGGCCTCTACCTTCAGCTCCACGCCTACATGCTGCGCGTAGCGGTACCTTATGGCACGCTCAGCTCTGCCCAGATGCGCATGCTGGGGGACATCGCCGACAAGTATGACCGCGGCTATGGCCACTTCACCACACGTCAGAACATCCAGTACAACTGGATCAAGCTGGAAGACGCGCCGGATATTCTGGCCGATCTCGCGACGGTGGAAATGCATGCCATCCAAACCAGCGGCAACTGCATCCGCAACATCAGTTCCGATCAGTATGCCGGCGCTGCCGCCGACGAACTGATCGATCCGCGCCCCTATGCAGAGCTGCTGCGCCAGTGGTCCAGCTTCCATCCGGAATTTCTGGCCCTGCCGCGCAAGTTCAAGATCGCGGTAATTGCCAGCGATACGGACCGTGCGGCGATGAAGCTGCACGATATCGGCATCCAGATGGTCCGGAACGACGCCGGTGAAATCGGCTGCGCTTTCTATGTTGGCGGCGGCATGGGCCGCACGCCAATGATCGCGCCGCTGATCCGCGACTTTGTGCCGCTGGACCAGTTGATCACCTATTCGGAGGCCTGCCTGCGGGTCTACAACCGCTATGGCCGGCGCGACAACAAGTACAAGGCGCGGATCAAGATCCTGGTCCACGAACTTGGCAAGGACGAATACACCCGCCAGGTAGAAGAAGAGTTCGCTCAACTGCTGACGCAGAACATCGAACCGCCTCTGGCAGAGCTGGAGCGGATCAAGGCCTATTTCGTCGATCCGCCGTTTGAAGCTGGCGCATCGGATGACCTTGACCGGTCTGATCCCGATTTTGCACTGTGGGTGGCCAACAACACCGCACAGCACAAGCAGGCAGGCTACATCATTGCGACTGTCAGCCTGAAGCCGGTAGAGGGCATTCCGGGCGACGCCACTGCCGATCAGATCCGGCTGATGGCCGATCTCGCGAAGGAATACGCCTTCGACGAGCTTCGCGTCACCCATGCGCAGAACATCGTGTTCCCGCATGTGAAAAAGTCCGACCTGTACACGCTGTGGCAAAAGCTTGATGCCGCCGGCCTATCGACTGCAAATCTCGACACCATCGGCGACATCATTGCCTGCCCCGGGCTCGATTATTGCAGCCTTGCCAATGCGCGCTCCATCCCGGTTGCGCAGAAGATTGCCGAACGCTTTGCAGCGCAGGAACGGCTGGACACCATCGGCGAGCTCAAGCTCAAGATCTCCGGCTGCATCAACGCCTGCGGCCATCACCATGCGGGCCACATCGGCATCCTTGGTGTGGACCGTAAGGGGGTTGAGAACTACCAGCTCTTGCTTGGCGGCAGCGAAGGCGCAGACACGTCGCTGGGCCAGATCACCGGCCCCGGCTTCAGCGAAGACGGCATTGTCGATGCCGTGGAGAAGGCAACCGACGTCTATCTCGCCAACAAGGAGGAAGGTGAACGCTTCCTCGACACTTACCGCAGGATCGGCATGACGCCGTTCAAGGAGGCCATCTATGGTTGAGGCACAGTACCGCTTTCGCGACGATGAGCCGGTCGCTGACCCCGCAGTCACAGTCGATTCCTTCGGCGATCAAACCAACGCCGCTGCTGTCCGTATCGAACCGGGCGACGATGCGCGCGATCTGCTGCCGTTTCTTGACCGCCTGAGACTGGTGGAAGTGAACTTCCCCTCCTTTGGCGACGGGCGCGGTTATTCAGCTGCGCGTATCCTGCGCGAAGCTGGCTACGTAGGCGAATTGCGTGCGGTGGGCGCGGTGTTCGTCGATCAGCTTTCCCACCTGCGTCGCTGCGGCTTTGACAGCTTCGCACCGGAAACTCCGCTGGATCCCATCGACGCTGAAGCGGCCTTCGACCGGTGGCCGGAAGTCTATCAGGCGACTGTCGATGGTCGGCAGCCCATCTGGTCCAAGAGGCATGGTTGAGACCCGCGTGCGCGCCGTAGACCGCATTGATACTGGCCCGCGCTTCAGCGAGGCCGACGCGATCCGTCTTAACCGCCTTTACCGCGGGACAGATACGCTTGAGATGCTGTCTGGCGTGCTCCGGGACGGACTTGCCGGCGATGTGGCCGTGGTTTCCAGCTTCGGCGCGGAAAGTGCAGTCCTGCTGCACCTTGTGTCGCGTATTGACCCGTCGCTGCCCGTGCTTTTTCTGGAAACGGGAAAGCATTTTCCGGAAACCCTGGCCTATCGTGACCTGCTGATAGAACGGCTGGGGCTGACCAATGTGATCAACCTCACACCTGATCCTGCCGATCTGGAAAAGAAGGACGAGACCGGCCTGCGCTGGTCCTACGATCCGGATGGCTGCTGCGAGATCCGCAAGGTTAAGCCACTCGCAAAGGCGATCGGTGGGTTCGACGCTTCTATCACCGGGCGCAAGAGCTTCCAGTCATCGACCCGTGCAAACCTGCCGCGTTTCGAGATAGACAATTCGGATGCGCAGGGCCGGCTGAAGATCAACCCCCTGATCGACTGGTCGGCTGAAGACATCGCAGCCTATATCGCAGAGCATGACCTGCCGCCGCACCCGTTGGTGGCGGAAGGCTATCCCTCGATTGGCTGCTCACCTTGCACCAGCAAGGTGGCGGAAGGCGAAGACGCGCGTTCCGGCCGGTGGAAGGGATGGGACAAGACCGAATGCGGCATCCACGTTCCTGGTGCGCCGGACAACGACGGCGAGTTGCCTCCCGGCTTCGACCCGGTTTTTTGACGCCGGGGGCAAGAGCACCTTTCCCCGCTAACCGCTCACTTCCAGCACCATGTTCGTCGGCGTTTGAGAGGTCCGGCGCACCTTGGTGAACCCGGCTTCGTTCAGCACCTCGGTCAACCGCCTCTGGCCGGCCTGCGCGCCAAGGCCCATCCCCACGTCCTGCGCGAAAGAGGCTGGTGTGCAAACGGTGGTTGAGAAGGCATAGAATATTTGCCCAATGGGATGCATGTTATCGGCCATGGTATCTCCCGCCAGTGGCTCCACCAGCATGAATGTGCCGCCGGGCTTCAGCGTCTCGCGAATATGGCGCGCGGCGCCAACAGGATCACCCATGTCGTGCAGTGCATCAAAGATGCAGGCGAAATCGAAATCCGTCCCCGGATAGTCCTGCGCCTTCGCCACGGTAAAGCTCGCATTACTGACACCCGCGTCTTGAGCCTGCGCCTTTGCCTGCTGGATCGAGGGTTCGTGGAAATCGATGCCTACGAACGTCGAATTCGGGTAGGCCTGTGCCATCAGCACCGTGGATGAGCCGTGCCCGCAGCCGATGTCGGCAACCTTCGCTCCGGCCTTCAGCTTCTCCTCTACACCGTCCAGCGCCGGTATCCATTCGCTGACAAGGTTCGCCGCGTAGCCCGGACGGAAGAAGCGATCGACGCCGCAGAAGCAGCACTCCGTCTGATCGCTCCACGGGCGCCCGTTACCCGACCGGAACGTATCCACTGCGGCCTCATGCGCCTCAAACTGCGAAATGACTGATTGGAAAAAGCCCTGCATGCACGCGGCTGGCCTTCCCTGCTAAAAACGAACCCCTGCTCTTCGGTCAGGGAGAAGGTGTTGTTGGCCGGATTGAGCGTCACATAGCCCGCTGCCGATACTGACCCCAACCATTCGTTGAGGTACTGCCGATTGATCCCGGTTTTCGCCGCCAGAGCATCTACGGTCATTTCGCCTGCACCGTCCAGCGCCGCGAACAGGCCCGCCTGATCGCCGATGTAGGCAAGAAACACGCTCATCGATCCGGCGACGTCGCCAATGACTTTGCCGATAAGGTCCTGGAGCTTCGATTCGTCCAAAGGTTGCGTCATGATTCTCTCTCCCGGTCAGGGGGTTGATCCATGATACGACCCGATGATACCGCTCTGATACGGCAGTTTCGCGGGAAAAATAGCACAGGCGAGGGTCTGACCCCACCGGCTTCTTGTGCGTTAAAGCCAGCCTTCTGAACGATACCACTGCGCGGTGCTTCTAAGGCCCTCACGCGTCTCGATACGGGGCCGCCAAAGCGTGGATGGCACCCGCGCACCATGGCTTACCACCCAGTCCGGGTGACAGAAGTAGCCGACCCGGTCCAGCGTCAGCTTGGCTCGCTTGCCACGGAACATGGCATCGGCCTTGGCCGCCATTTCCATTGTCTTGCGCGAAAGGCCCAGCACGCGCGGACGTTTGCCCACGGCCCATCCGATTGCCCGTGCCAGTTCATAGTGGCTCCAGCCACCACGTTTGCCGTCATCGGGTTCAAAGATACGATGGCTGATACCCTCGCTGCCCGGCAACAGGGCCAGCAACAGCCGTGCAAGATCATCGACGTGGATCAGTGAAGCTTTGCCGTCCTTCGGGGTAGGGATCACACCCCATTTCGCCGTGCGGAACAGCTCAAACATCTCTCGGTCGCGCGGACCATAGATCGCCGGAGGGCGAACAATGGTCCAGTCCAGCCCGCTGGCCTTGATCAACTTCTCCGCCCGGGCCTTCGAGTGACCATAGGCAGACAGTTCCGGCTCCCGCGCTGAAAGCGAGGACACGAAGATAATGCGTCTTATGCCCGCGTTCCGCGCCGCCTCGATAACATTCAAGGTGCCAACAACGTTGCCTTCTTCGAAGCCTGCACGATCAGGTGCATTGACCACACCTGCAACATGAATGATCGCCTCTGCCCCGGCGCATAGGCGATCCAGCGCCTGCGTATCGCCAAGATCGCCGCCGACCCAGTCAACACCCTTGCGCTTTTGCTGCAGCTTGCGGGCCAATGCGCGAACCTCGATCCCCGCCTCGGCCGCACGATCGAGCAATGACTGGCCGACAAAGCCTGTCGCACCGGTAATGGCGATCATCAGAGCAGTACCATCTGGTCGCGATGAACCACGGCCGATCGCGGCGCGTAACCCAGCAGCGCCGCGTGTTCGGCCGACTGCCGCCCCTTCAGCGTACTGCATTCCGACGCATCATACTCAGAAAGCCCATGCGCAATCGTGCGCCCCGTGGGCTCCTGAATGGCCACAGCATCACCGCGCTGGAACACACCCTCGACAGTGGTGATACCAGCGGCAAGCAGGCTCCCACCATGCGCCAGTGCACGAGCGGCGCCATCGTCGATAACCAGCGTGCCTTTAAGGCGCAATCGCCCCCCCAGCCATGCCTTTCGCGCTCCGGCCTTCCGCCGGGGAAGAAACAACGTGCCGACACCCTGTTCCAGCGCACGGGCTATCGGCGCATTGGGCGTGCCATTGGCAATGGCAAGGGCAATGCCCGCACGCTCGGCGATTTCCGCTGCCTGCAGCTTTGACGTCATCCCGCCCGAGCCCATGCCAGAAGCAGAACCACCATCCGCCATAGCGTGGATTTCCGCCGTGATACCCTGCACCTGCGGCAGCAGACTGGCGCCTGCCTCGGCAGGGTTGCGGTCGAAAAGCCCGTCCACATCGGACAGCAGCAGCACCGCGCTTGCGCCCGCTGCTTGCGCTACCCGCGCAGCAAGGCGATCGTTATCGCCAAACCGGATTTCCTGCGTGGCAACGCTGTCATTCTCATTGATGACGGGCACAGCCCCTGCATCAAGAAGGCGTGTCAGTGTGGCCGTTGCGTTAAGATAGCGACGCCGGTCCTCAAGATCCTCAAGCGTCAGCAGAAGCTGGGCCGCCGTAAGGTCGTGCTTGCCCAACAGTTCAGCCCACAGACCTGACAATGCGATCTGCCCGACCGCTGCGGCGGCCTGCGCATCGGCGAGGCTGCCACGTCCACCCTTGTCGAGACCAAGCTTTGCCGCGCCCAGCGCAATCGCGCCCGAACTCACCACAATCACATCCTGCCCGCGTGTCCGAGCAGCAGCGATCTCGGCTACAAGGCCTTCCAGCCATTTCCGGCGCACGCCGCCCGCCCCGACAAGCAGGGACGACCCCACCTTCACGACAAGGCGGGGGCATGCCGTTTTATCGGCAAGGTCAGAAAGGCGAGCAATCGTCATTGCGGCGGGACTTAGCGAGAGATGGTTGGAATTAGAACAGCTTTTGAACACAACCTGCCGTCGCCCCTGTAGAGGCGGGGGTCCAGACAAGTTCGCGCGTCAGTGCTGAACGCGCGACGAGAAGAAGAACCGGCCAAGTCTTTTACCTGGCCATACCCGCACATGCCCTCGCAACAGCTGGGAATTGCTCAAAGCGGCGACCAAGGCATGTCGTCCGCCTCTTCCTGTTCGCCAACGGGACGTTCCGTGATCGTCGCCGCCGGCAGATAGCTGATCACGGCGTCGAGCAGCTGGTCTAGACCCGCACCCGTGGCGCCAGAGATCGGGAACACCTGATCAGCGCCCGCTGCCAGCAATTCGCGCGAGAACGCCTCAACCAGTTCCGGATCGACCAGATCGATCTTGTTGAGCGCAACCAGGCGGGGTTTTTCATCCAGCCCGGCCCCATAGGCGGTCAGCTCTTCTTCGATTACTTCCATCGCTTCGGCCGGATCCATGCCATTGATGTCGATCAGATGGATTAGAACCCGGCAGCGTTCAATGTGCCCCAGGAAACGGTCGCCAATCCCGGCACCGTCCGCGGCGCCAGCTATCAGGCCGGGAATATCAGCCAACACGAATTCACGGTTACGGTGAGCGACCACGCCTAGCTGCGGACGCAGCGTAGTGAACGGGTAATCGCCAACCTTTGCCTTGGTATTGGTCAGCTTGTTGATGAACGTAGATTTTCCGGCATTGGGCAAGCCTACCAGGCCTGTATCGGCCATCAGCTTCAGCCGCAGCCACACCCACATTTCTTCACCCGGCCACCCGGGACCGTGCTGACGAGGAGCGCGATTGGTGCTGGTCTTGTAACTGGCATTGCCGCGCCCGCCGTCACCGCCCTTAAGCATGACAACCTGCTGGCCGGCTTCGACAAGGTCAGCCAGCACCGTCTCACGATCATCGTCGAGAATCTGGGTTCCGACTGGCACCTTGATGATAAGGTCCCCGCCGGCACCGCCCGTACGGTCCTTGCCAGAGCCGCCATGGCCGCGCCGTGCCTTGAAGTGCTGACTATAGCGAAAGTCGATCAGCGTGTTGAGCCCAACCACCGCCTCGAAGATGATGTCGCCACCGCGTCCGCCGCTGCCGCCGTTTGGCCCGCCGTATTCGACGTACTTCTCACGGCGAAAACTGACAGCGCCAGGGCCACCAGCGCCGGAACGGATAAAAATCTTGGCTTGATCGAGAAAATGCATAAAAGAACTTTATCTGGCGCGAACGAAAATGTCGCGCTGATCCTGCGCACTTCACATTGCGAAGCCTTCGGGATGCAGGACAACAGTGATCAAAAAACTTCTACACTGGTGGAGCCGAGGGGGATCGAACCCCTGACCTCGTCATTGCGAACGACGCGCTCTCCCATCTGAGCTACGGCCCCGTCAGTGCGAGCTGCGGACACGTATTGCCCACGAGAGCAGCCCCCTTAGCGAAGTGGCCCCTCCCTTGGAAGAACAAAATTCCCGCTCTGCGGTCGTGCAACCGCAGGCGCCAGCTATTTTGACAGCTGGCGCAGGAAGCGCGTGCTACGGCTTGGCAGCAGGTGCCTCGGCTGCCGGACCTACCGAAGATGAGGCCGCTGGCACCGTCAGAACAGGCGCTCCGGCCAAAGATTCGGGTTGGCCAGATGTTGCAGTCATTGCGGTCTGCGGGCCAAACCTAGCGCCATAGGTGGCATCCCATTGGGCCAGATCAGTCTTGTAACGCGCATACTGCGCATAGAAGTTCTGGAATATGCCATCGATCCTTGGCATCCAGCGCGCCGCAAATGAATCGAGGTCGGAGGATTTCACGGTCTGTGATTCAAGGCTCATCGCCAACACTCCGTCGCAGAACTCCATCAGCGTCGGCGGGAAGGCATAGTGGTTGTAGACCTGCGTCATATACAGGTCGCGCTCAAACAGCCCCTTGGAACTGTGCTTTCCCTTGAACTCTGACTCCACAGTTTTGTAGGTCGAAAGCAGCTCACGCTTATTGTTGGTCAGGAAGGCCTTGTAGCCGTCAAGGATTTGAACGTGCTGAGGGCGCAGGCAATTCAGCGCTGCGACATTGAATGCCGCGCGCAGGTTCCATGTCATCTGCTTCGGCGAAGCACCGGTATTCACCGTAACCCGAGTCCCGTCCGGGGCCATCGGCGGCAGAACATAGTTCGGCGATGCACTCTGCGGCGGATAGGGCCGCATAGGGGTTGCCTGAACCACCGGCGGCGGCGCGGCCGGAGGAGGCGCCTTCGCACAGGAGGCCAACGCTACAGCCAGCGCGGCTGCAGATACTGCATAAACCCGCGCCCTGACGTTTTGAAGATACACTCGCACCACTCCTTGCGCCTCAATCCCGAGCGACTTTAGCCCCTACTGGCGGCAAAGAAAATGCCCGGAGCGCCAGTTAGCGCCCCGGGCAGGATGATTAGTTGTCGAAATCTCAGTTGCGGTTGCCGAGGAAGCTCAGCAAGAACTGGAACATGTTGATGAAATCCAAGTAAAGTGTCAGCGCGCCCAAGACCACGGCCTTACCCGCGAAATCTGTCCCGGCAACCTGATAATACATACCCTTGAGACGCTGCGTGTCCCACGCGGTCAGGCCAGCGAAGATGATCACGCCCAGGATCGAGATCGCCAACTGCAACCCGCTCGACTGCAGGAAGATGTTGATGACCATGGCGATCAGAATACCAATCAGGCCCATGACCATGAACGAGCCCATGCCGGACAGGTCCTTCTTGGTCGTGTAGCCGTACAGGCTCAGACCAGCAAAGGCGCCAGCTGTAGCAAAGAAGGTTGTCGCGATTGAAGCGCCGGTAAAGACCAGGAAGATCGTTGACAACGACAGGCCCATGACCACGCAGAAGCCCCAGAATAGGGCCTGCAGAGTCGATGTCTTCATGCGATTGGCGCCCATGCTCATCCCGAAGACGAAGCCGAGCGGTGCCAGCATGATTACCCAGCGAAGCGGGGTTGCCATGACCTGCGCCGCCATTCCGGACTGCGCGAAAAGCATGGCGATGATGCCTGAAAGCAGCACGCCAGAGGCCATGTAGTTGTAAATCGACAACATATGCCGGCGCAGGCCCTGATCATAGACCGCACCTTTGCCCAATACGTCGCCGTTCAGGCTAGGAGACGCGCCGAAGCCCGTGCGGGTGGGCTGGGGGTCGTTCCAGTTTGCCATTGTTAAAAAGCTCCTTTCCCGTGCCACACGATCGTGGCGGGGTCGCGCCCAATATCGGACGTATTGGCCCCGCTTTCAAGCTAAACCGAAAAAGGTGCCTGTCGCAAATTGTCGCGCGCGCTATTTACGCGCTGCTCGCGCCATTTCAGTGCTGCGGTCGCGCGCCGCGACCAACGTCGCCTCCACCACATTGGCCAGCGCATTGCCTGCATCCAGTACATCCAACCCCGCCTGCGTCGTGCCGCCAGGGCTAGCGACCCGGCGCGCAAGTTCGGCGGGGGCATGCGGAGAAGCCGAAGCCAGCAGCGCTGCCCCTTCGACCATGGCGAGCGCCAGACGTTCGGACTGGTCCTGAGGCAGCCCCAAAGCTGCCGCGCCGGAAGCCAGCGCATCAATAAAGCGATAGACGAAAGCCGGGCCGGATCCCGCAAGCGCAGTCACTAGGTCAAAAAGCGCCTCGTCCTCCAGCCATTCCGGCGTACCGAGCGGCTGCATCAGCGCCGTGACCGCATCCCGCTCGATTGCATCAAGTCCGCCAGCGACGAGCGCAATAGGCGCCTTGCCGATAGCGACCGCAAGATTTGGCATAACGCGGACATGCCCCTTCGCATTGGGAAAGCGCGCAGCAAGGCTGGCAAGTTCAACCCCGGCAAGCAGCGACAGGACTGTCGTTCCGCTATCCGTCAGGGCTGCGATCGCGGGAGCAACCTCGTCAAGTATCTGCGGCTTCACCCCAACCTGCACGGCATCGAACTGGCGCTGCGGAAGTTCCCGCAACAATTCCACGCCCCGCGGTGCCTCGGCCAACACCGGATCGACAACAGTGAAGCGCGCGGGATCCGCCCCGGCAGCAAGCCAGCCCGTCAGCATTGCGCCGCCCATGTTGCCGCAGCCAACCAGAAGTATCGAATCCACGCGGCATCTCCAATTGTGTCTTCCGGTTCCCGGAAGGGTCGTCAGGTTCAGGCTTCGCCCGCAGCGTCCACCAATGCAGCAGCCAACGCGTCTGCAGGGCTCTTGTCACCCCAGAGGATAAACTGGAACGCCGGATAAAAGCGATCGCACTCCTCGATCGCGGCCTCCACCGAGACCTG
>Ga0233380_1001161_pt1 | contig 12234 bp, 9 predicted proteins | sample ElkDunMinimDraft_9_FD_191541 | JGI IMG/M metagenome (GOLD analysis project Ga0233380, IMG submission 191541) | Fecal eukaryotic communites from dung pellets of Tule Elk in California, USA - Elk Dung F36 | ecosystem: Host-associated > Mammals > Digestive system > Large intestine > Fecal | place... | reverse complement strand
CTGATTGCGCTCTTCCAGATCCAGAAATTCGCTGTAAAGGGTGGAGAAGAACGCGCGCTGGAAGGCCCCATCGCCGCGCCATTCAAAAGTGCCGCCTCGCGCACTATCTTCGCGGGTCACCTTGTAGCTACGGAAATCCAGCTCGTTGACGATCACTTCACCGCTGGCCGGGTCAATCTCCAGATCATATTCGCGGTTGTCCGTGATCTGGTCGCGGCTGTTCTCAGAGAAGAAGCCGACGACACCGAATTGATCATTGGACCAGGACGCCCGCAGGCCACCCTTGTCGATACGGCCATCCCCCAGCCGCTGCTCACCGCGGCCGAGATGGGCATTGATCGCGAAGCCTTCCTGATCGAAGGGGCTGTAGGTGTGGATATTGATGTGCCCAGCAATCGAGTCGCCCGGCATGCTGGGAAGGACCGCCTTGTTGGCCTCCACCCTGCTGGTGATCACGGAAGGAAAGCTGTCGAAGCGTGGAATGCGTCCATTTTCCGCGCCGGGCACATCGATGCCGTCGAAGGCGATGCTGGTATAGCGGAACGGTGCACCGCGCAGATTGATGAAGCGCGCCTGTCCCTGGTCTCGCTCAATGGCAAGCCCCGGCAGTCGGCCGAGGGAGTCGGCGAGGTTCTGGTCCGGAAAACGGCCAATGGTATCTGCAGCAACAACGTCGGACATGTTCAGCGCATTGCGCTTGGCCTCAATGGCCGCCAGTTGGCTGTCACGAATGGGGCTGGCAGTTACTACCACTTCTTCAATTTCCGGTTGTTGCGCATGAGCCTGACCACCAGCAAGCAACAAGGCTATTGCAACCGCAAGGGGCTTGGGCTGGGTCAAAAAGGTAGTAGAGTGGGTGCGCATCAAGGACTGTCTCCTGCTGAAGGGTAAGTTCGTCGTTCTGTTTGCGCGAAAGGTAACCAACGCATGTGACAGGACAATGACGTCTGCAGAAGAGGTGGGGTTGATGTAATGGATTGGAGATTGACGGGCTTGCAAGAAAGTATTTGAGCCCCCATATCCTGGTATGTGCTAGACTGCACACACTTTTGGGGGCGCTTTGGATTCGACGCCGGTATCAAACCCTAAGGTGCATGTCGAGAGGGTATAGACTCTCGTAAATCAATCTATGCAACTTAATAGTTGCCAACGACGATAGCTACGCTCTAGCAGCTTAGGCTGCTAGCGATCGCCCCGGGATGCCTGTAAACCGGTGTTTTGCGATTGTCATATAGAACAGGATCGCCAGCCTAGCGCGCCCAGCGCGAAGCAGCTAAAAGTACTGGGCTCGCCCGAACCACCCTGCCCGTCGGGCCGGCGAGGGTTAACTTAATAGACGACGCTAAGCATGTAGATCCGAAGGCAGCGGACTGGCGGACGGGGGTTCAAATCCCCCCGCCTCCACCAGACATAAAAAAGCCCGTTCTTCCTCAAGGAAGGATGGGCTTTTTTATGTCTGGCGAAATACTCGGGAATTTGGACTTGCACAGCCCGGGTTCACAAAACGGCAGGATAGCCGTTTTGCACAGCGACGAAGGAGCTGCCCCGCAGGTGCCCGCAGGGCATAAAGGCGAGGCACATGGATGTGCCGAGTGAAATCTCCCCGCTGCCGCCAGGAAGGATGGGCTTTTTTTTCCCACCCCGCCGCCAGATAGCCTGATCAGTCACTTGGCTACACAACCGCTTCCACTTCCCTGGCTCCGCGCTTCTGTTTCTCGGGTGTTATTGACCCCCGTCCTGCTCTGCCCGAGCCAACCCCGTCAGCGACAGCGCACGCCCCGGCAGCCTCGCCAGCCCTTCGGAGAACTGCGCTGCAGCCTCCACCGGTCGACCCAGCTCAAGCAACATCTCACCATACAATTCGTGAGATGGCTTGATTGGCCACGGCGGTCCGAAGTACAGCGGCATGGACTCTTCCAGCGCTGTTGCCCGCTCCATTGACACCATGGCAGCAGCTCCGTTTCCTTCCTTCAACTGGATCATCGCCTCCAGCTCCAACTGCATTATCTGGCTGCCGACATCATCGTTGGAGAGAGCGTCTTCCAGACCGTCGAGTATTTCTTTTGCACCATTTATATCGCCATCCTCCAACGCCGCCCCAGCCCGGACGTAGGAGTGAGCCGCCAGGCTGCGTCCTTCCAACCCGATCCAATCGATTCCTGGCGTATCAAACGCGTGATGCCAGTCGCCTGTTTCGATCGCATAGTGCGTATGCATAAACACAATGATCTCACGCGACAGGCTGGTCGACTCTTCGGAGGTGAAGTGCCGCTCTGCCTGCTCAAGCGTGTCCAGTGCATCAGCCGTCAACCCCTCCTGCAATTGGCTGTACAGCAACCACCAGATGGCGTGATATCCGTGCGTGCTGAGTGCGATGCCGCGCTCAGCGGAGCGATCGCTGTCAGACACATAGGCATCGATATTTGATTGAGTTGCCTCCTGCCACATCCCAAGCGCGTAGAAAATATGCGACGGCATGTGCTGGGCGTGTGAAGCAGAAGGTGCCAGGTCTGCGTATATACGGGCGGCTCGCAGGCCCAGCGGCGCGTGTATCGGGTCGTCATAGCTGTGAATCAGATAGTGAGCCGCCCCCGGATGACGGGGATTTCTGGCAAACACTTCTTCTGCGATGGCAGCTGCCTGCATGTAGATTGCCACGTCCCGTCCTCCATGGCTGGCGCCCAGATGCGCCAGCGCGAGAAACAGCGCTGCATCCAGGTCCTCAGGGTAGTCCTCTGCCAGCTGCTGCATGGCAGCAAGGTAGGCGACGTCCCGTGACTGCCTTTCACCCGCGCCAAACAGTTTCTGCACGGCGGCCAGATACGCGCGCTCGCGCTCCGTTGGCGCTTTCGCCAGCTGGTCTGCAGTGCTTTCACCAAGCTTGGCGAGTGCAGCTACAGCCGCATCAACCTGAGGCTCATCGAACCACAGGGGGTAGTTGTGGGTCATCGCCTCACCCCAGTACGCCATGACAAAGTCAGGGTCGATCTGCTGGGCCGCCAGAAACAACTCCCTGGCGTCCTCATACTGGAAACTGTGCAGCATCAACAGACCATCGAGAAAATCCTGCTGCGCCGCCTCACTGCCGGAGTTAACGAATTGTGTGTGCCCCCGTGTGTCATTCTGCGCCAGACCGTAAGACGCGAACGTGGCAAGCAGGAAGACCAGCAGAACGGAAATCAATCCAGAGCGTTGTCTGCAGAACATGGCCATGCCAGATACCTCATGATGGTGATTAAACAGTGAGCAAGGGCGCCGTGGCCTTTCCTCTGACGACGGGCTACTATAACTTCCGTACCACTGTACGGAGTCAAGCACATGCTATCCATTGGAAAACTCGCACAGGCGGCTGGTGTCGGCGTTGAAACCATCCGCTTCTATCAACGCAAGGGCCTGCTGGAGGTGCCTCCCGCAGAAGGAAGCATTCGACGATATGGCGATACGGACCTGAGTCGCCTGCAATTCATCAGGCAGGCAAAGTCAGCGGGATTCACTCTGCAGGAAATCAAGGAACTGCTGGAACTGGATGCGACCCTTGACCGGCCACGTGCGCGTGAGCTGGCCCAGGCCCGCCTGCAGGTGCTTGATGAGAAAATAGCGGAGTTACAACAGGCCCGGAAGGCACTGCAACGGGTAGCCACAGAGTGTGCGACCGGGCGCCATGGGCCCTGCCCCATTCTGTCCTCTTTCGGTTTTTGAGCCCCCTTCCGGCCGCAAACACTTGCACGCTGCAGAATAGTTTGACATATTCGCCCGCGCAATTGAGTATCATTCTCAATTGCGCGGGCGACCAGGACAGCTTTCGCCCCCTATTTCCATCTCATCAAACAGGATCCGTTATGAAACACCCATTGTCTTCGCTTCTTGCCCGCGCCTCCCGCAAGAGGGCCATGTCGGCCGGCATTTGTCTGGCCATGCTGCTTGGAGGAAGTGCCGTAATGGCACAGAGCAGCTTCACGTCCCTGGACAGTACGCCGGAAGGGCAGATCAGTTTCGCAGCAGCGACGAGGGGCCAGCCTATCCTCGCAGGGAGCGAGGTGCTCGTCTCGGGACAGGGTTTCGAAGCTGGTCAACAGATCACTTTGCTGCATGGTGACACTCCCTTGCAGGACCGCTCTCTGGTGGCAGCTGCGGACGGCAGCATAAGTGCCAGCATTATTATCCCCGCAGATGCCGTTATCGGCACACACCCTATCGTCGTCGTGGCGCAGAATCCCTACCATGCCGCCATCGCCCAGTTAAAGGTTTCCCCGACCATTCCCCTGTTTGGCCAGGAAGACTACGAAGTCGTACACGCCCGTGCCAGCAGAGGGCTCTATCAGTCTGCCTACAGCACCAAGCACAACACCGTGTTTGTTGCCTCCGCGGTAGGGCGCCCACCAGTCAGCCAGTCGGAATTGGTGAAGCTTGATGCGGATACATTGGAAATTCTGACGCGGGCCAACCCAAAGGAAGTCGAAGCGTCCGCTTCCGGGCAGGGACCTGTCAGTCTCTATGCCGTCTACGGGGTTGGCCTGGATGACACGGCAGACACCGTGTGGGTGACCAATACCCGCCAGAATACGATCGCCGTCTATCAACAGTCTGATCTTTCGCTCATCAAACAGTTTGCAGCGAACTCAGTGCAGCATCCGCGTGATGTTCTCGTCGATTCGATCGCTGGCAAGGCGTTTGTCAGTGCCACCGGGATGCCGGAAGTGGTCGTTGTGGACACGTCAACGCTCGAGATTGCGGAAGTTATCGAAATCAGTTCCCTGCAGCGTCGGCAGAGCTTTTCGGCGGCCAGCATGTCGCTGGATGCAGAAGGTCACCGCCTGTATGTCGTCAGCCTGTCCACCAGTGAAGTGGCCATCATCAACACCCTGACCAACGAGGTCGAAAAGGTGCTGGCTGTGCCCGGTGCACGTGGCACTATTGGCGTGTCACACGATGCGGAAACCGGCCGCATCTTTGTCGCGGCGCAGGGCACCGACAATCTGGTGATTCTTGATGCCGAGACCGGATCAGTACTGGCTGATACGCCGATTGGCGCCGGCGCGCTGAACGTCGTATTCGATCCAGTCCAGCGCAGGGCTTACGTCAGCAATCGCGGTGCTGGCTCGATTGCCATCACGGACGAGGATGGCATGATCATCGCCAATCTCGGCCCGGCGCCATCCGCCAACCACGTATCACTGGGCAAAGATGGCACCATCTTCGCTGTCGATAAATCCGCCGGCGCCACCGGCGAGGAAAACGACAGCATTCTCCGTATCCGACCACGGCGCTGAGATATCCTGTTCACAAGACAGTGCCGGGCAGTTGTGACTGCCCGGCACTGTCGGTTGGTTGTTCCAGCCCAAAGGTGAATTGTCTGTACTGAATCGTGGCCAGGCAGCCAAGTTGCCCGCCCTCCCCCTGAAAAACTTCTTTTCAACTCTGCAAACCCACGCCCCACGCGGGAAATGGCGGATTTCCCCAATCAGGAAAAGTCACGGCTTGTCACAATCAAAGTTTGACCACACGTGGACAACAATCTGTCCAGGAGTTACATTAGGTGCCCGAAACCCCAAGCGACTTTGAATGAAGTCCGTAACAGCGTGATCGACCCTGCGTCGTGAGCGCTATTCCTCCATTCTGTAGTTGGAATAACATGGAGCACTCACAAGTGAACATCACACGCAGAAGATTCATAAAGGGCGTCATCTATTCTGCCGCAGCCGCGGGCAGTGGAACCGGGTGGTACCTGGCTTCCGCTCAGTCGCGCCCGGCAGGAGCGGTAGAGCGCCTCATTACAATTAATGTCAACGGCCGTGACCGCAGAGTTGATGTGCTGCCCCAGGAAACCCTGGCACACACCCTACGCTACAAACTGGGTCTGACCGGCACCAAGCTGGGCTGTAACCGTGGTGAATGTGGTGCCTGTACCGTCCTGATCAACGATGTCAGCCAGTATGCCTGTTCCCTGCTGACCCATACGGTCAAGGGCCGCAACGTCCTGACAGTAGAAGGCCTGCGCGCCGAAGATGGCACCCTGCACCCGGTGCAGGCGGCCTTCATCGAAGAATTGAGCCCGGCCTGTGGCTTCTGCACTGCGGGACAAGTCATGTCTACTGTTGCGCTGTTGAAGCAAAATCCCAAGCCTACGCGTGAAGAAGCACGCCATGCGCTGTCCGGCAACCTCTGCCGCTGTGGAGCCTATGATCACTATCTGAATGGCGTAATGCGCGCCTCGGGGCAATTATCATGACATATATGCATATCGGAAAAGACTTCACTCCACCCGACGTGGAAGGTAAGGTGACCGGCGCCGCGCGCTACGCCGAAGACTTCAAACGTGAGGGACTGGTATTTGCCCGTCTGCTGACCAGCCCGCTGCCAAGCGGCCGCGTGGTCAATATTGATGCCTCGGAAGCTCTGGCGATGGACGGTGTACTCGGCATTTTCACCGCCGACGATCTGCCTCCCTCCGCACCTCCCGCAAACCCCGCTCTCGCCAAGGAATTCATCACCTACATCGGACAGCCAATCCTTGCCGTGGCAGCCGAGAGCGAATTGATTGCGGAAAACGCTATCGAGAAGATCCGTATCGACTTCGAGCGCTACCCCTTCGTGACCGATCCGCTGGATTCACTGGTCGAAGGTGGCCCGAACGCCTACCCAATGGGCAACTCGCTGGTGAATGATGGGCCGGAAGCCGCCGCTGGCACGACCGCGTCAGGAACCGGCGTCGGTGAGGTCAAGTGGACACAGGACCAAGTGACAGCATTCCGCAATGGCCGCGAGCCGGTTGGCGCGACATTCGGTGAAGAGTGGACTGTGGGTGACCTGGAAGGTGAATTTGCCCAGTGCACGACCATTGTCGAAGAGCCCTTCGTCACCATCGGCCAGCCGCACCACTCCCTGGAGTCGCGCACCGGCATGGCTTACTGGGAAAACGGCAAGTGCTATTTCCATGGCTCCCTGCAGAGCCACACCGTGGGCGTCCCTGCTCTGGCGGGCATGCTCGGTACCGATCCCGGCAACATCGTGTTCATCAACGAGAACACGGGTGGCGGCTTCGGCTCCAAGATCTTCCCGTATCCGATCATGGCAGTGACCGGTCGCTTCGCACAGAAACTGAACCGTCCGCTGCAGCTTCGCATCACCCGTGAGGAAGAGTTCTATATCGGTTCTGCCCGCTCTGGCATGCAGGGCTGGATCAAGGTCGGCCTGAAAGATGGCGGCAAAGTGGGCGCCGTAGACCTGATCGTTGTGAATGACGCCGGTTCAGGCGGTGGTGGCAGCGGCTCCGCCTCAGCAGAACACATCTCTATCATGTTCCAACCCTCCGCCATGCGTTATCGCGGCCTCGCACTGTATACCAACACCACGCCCCGTGGTGCACAGCGCGGACCGGGCCAGAACGAGATGGCTGCGGTACTCGCTCCGATGATGGACAAGGCAGCCAACCAGGCAGGTCTGGATCGTGTAGCCTTCCGTCGCACCAATGCTCCGCGTCCCGACGCGAAGATCGGTCCGCGTCAAGGCGGCATCTCCAGTTCCTACATGCCGGAAGCCATCGACAAGGCTGCACAGATGTTCAACTGGGAAGAGAAGAAAAATCTTCCCCGTCGCATCAGCGAAAACAAGGTACGCGGCATTGGCGTTGGTCAGGGCTACCACTCTGCCGGCGCAAGCGGCTACGACGGTCTGATCCGTATCGCACCTGACGGCAAGATCCACCTGCACACCGGTGTAGGCAACCTTGGCACCTATTCCTATGCAGCCGTGGTTCGCGCAGCGGCAGAAGTGCTGCAATGCAACTGGGACAACTGCGTGGTCGAGCACGGTCACAGCGACCTGCATCTGCCGCACAGCACCTACCAGGGCGGTAGTAACACCATCTTCACCGAGACCCGTTCCAGCCACGTTGCGGCTCTGGAAGTCGTGCGCAAACTCAAGCAGATTGCTGCCGGTGAGTTCGGTGGCGTTGCGGATGACTACAGCATTGCCGACGAGCGTGTGTTCCTGACTGCTGATAACAGCAAGGGCATGAGCTTCGGCGAAGCCGCACAGAAAGCCATCGAACTGGGTGGTGAGTACAGCGGCATGGAGTATCCGGACAACATCGCCGGCACTACACAGCGCTCCGTGCAGGCTCTGCAGGGAACCGGTCTCATCGGTGTCGCCAAGGACACACTGCCCAAGTCAGGCACCACGCCCGGCATGGCAATCGCCTTCGTCGAGATCGAGCTGGATACCGACACCGGCAAGTTTGACATCCTCGACTACGCTGGCGTGGCCGAGTGCGGTACGGTCATCCACCCGAAAGGTCTGCGTCAGGCCATGAACGGCGGCGGCATCTGGGGATTCGGCATGGCGGCCTTCGAGCGTCACGTCTACGATCCGCAAAACGGTCTGCCTGCCAACGTGGGTCTCTACCAAAGCAAACCCCCGACATACCTGGACGTTCCGGTGCATATGAATACCGCAGGTATCGATATGCCTGATCCACAGAGCCCGGTAGGCGCTCGTGGTATCGGGGAACCCGCACAGGGCTGCGCAGTGGCGGCGCTGATGAGTGCCCTCACCGATGCACTCGACGGCCATCTGTTCAACCGCACACCGGTAACCGCGGATATGATCGTGAATCATATCGCGCAGAATGGTTACAACACCGGTGACCTGAAAACGAATACTTTCTGAGGTTTGAATCATGCCATCATATGACGTAATGCCCGAAATGAACCTCTACCAGCCGGTTTCCGTGGCTGATGCAGTCACCCTCGCCGGACAGCTCGCAGATCGCGGCTGGCTGGTCGGCGGCGGTCAGGACACCTACGGCTGGCTCAAGGATCGCGTCAAGCGTCCTGAAGCCCTGATCGACCTCAACGGTATTGAAGCGATGCGCGGCGTGCGTGAAATCGAGGACGGTATCGAGATTGGCGCGCTGACCTCCCTGACCGAGGTGTCACGGAACCCGATCATCCAGGAGCGCTACTCCCTGCTGGCCCAGGCCGCCGGACATGTGGCAAGCCCGCAGATCCGCAACATGGGCACACTGGCTGGCAACGTCTCCCAGGACGTGCGCTGCTGGTACTACCGTCGCGGCCTGAACTGCTACCGCGCCGGCGGCAACCTCTGCTATGCGGACACGCCGGAAGGCATGAACCGTGAGCACGCACTGTTTGGTGCAAGCCGCTGTGTAGCGGTGACGCCCAGCGATACCGGCCCCGCGCTGGTAGCCCTGGAAGCCCAGATGGTCATCGAAAGCCAATCCGGCCAGCGCATCGTGGCGGCGGAAAACTTCTTCATCGGACCCGATGTCGACATTCTCAACACCACCGTTCTGCGTCCCGGTGAAATCCTGACTGCCGTGCGCATTCCCGCCAAATGGGCCAATGCCGACTTCTACTTCGAGAAAGTAGCAGACCGCAAGTCCTGGGACTTCTCACTGGTCAGCATCGCGGCAGCCATGCGCATCCAGAACGGCAACATCCAGGATTCCCGTATCCTGATCGGTGCCGTGGAATGCAAACCACGCAGACTGCGTGAAGTGGAACGCTCCATTCAGGGCAAGCCCCGTAACTCCGATACCGCAGCCCAGGTTGCAGGCATGGCGAGCCAGGGTGCGAAACCTCTGAACTTCAACCACTTCAAGATGCCACTGATGAACAATCTGGTAAAACGCGCCCTGATCGCCTGATCCGGACTGCGACACAAAAGGCCTCGCCTCCTGGTGACAGGGTGCGGGGCCTTTTCGTTTGGGCCGCACCAGTTGATGGCCTGTATACTTGGCATCATCGCTGCGGCACCTGCCGCACCCACCATTGTCAGAGTGATGGGCTGGCGCGGGATAGCGATGCCGGACCGTCAGCCGCCAGGGATGGCGGCTGCGAGCCCACAGGGAGGTGTTCACGGCGTGTCCGGCATCGCTATCCCGCCAGCCCATTACTCGATTCAAGGAGATGATTCATTGGCCACCAAACCCATCTGGGCACGCCCTTTTACGCTGGAACAACTTAACGCCAATTCCCGCAACACCGCGATTGAGCATCTGGGCATCGAGATCACCGAGATCGGGGACGACTATCTCATTGGGCGAATGCCGGTGGATCATCGCACCGTACAGCCGTATGGGATTCTGCATGGCGGCGCCTCAGTGCTGCTGGCCGAGTCGCTTGGCAGTGTGGCGGCCAACTGCTGCCTGCGCGACGATAAAAGGCAGGCGGTCGGCCTGGAGATCAACGCCAACCATTTGCGCCCTGTCGCTTCTGGCTACGTCTACGGGACGGCTCGGCCTGTACATGTGGGTATGAGCACCCAGGTCTGGGAGATCCGTATAGCCAATGAACAGGGCCGGCTCACCTGCATCTCCCGCATCACCATGGCAATCGTCTCAATTCCTTCGTAAGAGCTCTGTCGATTTCCGGGGGGCTCATACGACCAACAAGGGAAGGTGATTGCAATCGCACTCACCCGGCATCCAAGACAAGGAGACCCACCATGGCCAGCGTCAGCACCTACATCAGCTTTCCCCGCACCTGCGAAGAGGCATTCGAGTTCTACAGGAGCACGTTTCGCAGCGAGTTCCAGGGCGCCATCACCCGCATGGGCGATACGCCACCCGATCCCGATAACCCGCTGCCCGAGGCAGATCGCAATCTCATCTGCAACATCGCGCTACCCATCACTGGAGGCCATATATTGATGGGGGCCGATGCGTGTGAATGGACGGGTTATCAGTTCCAGGAAGGCAACAACATCTCCCTGACCCTGCACCCGGAAAGCAAGGAAGAAACCGATCGCCTGTTTGCTGCACTTTCCGAAGGCGGCAAAGTAGACATGCCCATGCAGGACATGTTCTGGGGTGATTACTTCGGCACACTTGTCGATCGCTTCGGCATCCACTGGATGCTGAACTATTCGGCAGCTCTTGCCTGACAGCCCTGATGCCCGGACCGGCATCGACACATGGGCGGCTCTTGCTTTAGAGTGACAACCCAGCAGGGACAACCTGAGGTTGTCGGGTTCAAAAAATAATCAGGAGCCGATCCATGAACTACCGTTATATTGGCCGCAGCGGCCTTCGTGTCAGCCCCATCTGTATGGGCACCATGAGTTTTGGCAGCTGGAGCGACGAAAAGGAAGGTCTGCGCATACTCGACAAAGCCTATGAGCGTGGGATCAACTTCTTCGATACGGCGGAAGTCTATCCCGTCCCGCCCACTCCCGATACGATCGGCATGACGGAGACGATCGTCGGCAAGTGGCTCAAGACCCGCAACCGGGACTCGATCATCCTTGCCACCAAAGTGGTCGGCGCCGCCTCAGGCTGGATGGTCCCGCCGGTTCGGGCGGGACTGACTGCAATGGACCGCCACCATATCGAACGCGGTATCGAGGGAAGCCTGCGACGCCTCGGCACCGATTATATCGATTTGTACCAGGTACATTGGCCCGACACTATCGTCCCCTTCGAAGAAACCATGGCTGCCCTGGATCGCCTGGTTGAGGCCGGCAAGGTCCGCTACCTGGGCACCTCCAATGACAACGCTTACGGGCTGACCAAGTCCAACACAATAGCGGATTACGAAGATTATGCCCGCTTCCAGTCCATACAGAACAACTTCTCGCTGCTGAACCGGCGCTTCCTGGATGAGCTGGCTCTGGTCTGTCGGCAGGAGCACGTCTCACTACTTCCTTACTCTCCAATCGGCGGTGGCATTCTGAGTGGAAAATATAATGGGCCGATACCGCCACGCAGTCGCTTCGGTGAATACCTGCAGATGGACAACTCGCGTCAGCGCGCCATGGCGAATCGCTTTCTCAACGACAGGACTCTCGCTTCAACAGCCCGCTATATCGAGATCGCCCAGGCGGCGGGAATGTCCACCACGACTCTGGCTGTTGCATGGAGCATGCATTTCGACTTCGTTGCCTCCACCATCATCGGCGCACGTGACGCGTCCCAACTGGAAGATTCACTGGCAGCACTCGACGTCACTTTGGACGCGGAGGTGCTGCAGCAATGCGACGCCGTCCACCAGGACATCCTCTACCCCATGGGATAAAGGCAGGAGCAGCATGACTATCAAGGCCGCGATCTTTGACTGGGATGGCACCATTGTGGATTCTGTCGAACACATTACCGACAGCCTCCTCAAGGCCGCTGACGCGCTCGGCTTCCCTGCGCTGGAGAAAGCGGCCTATCGCAATATCATTGGGCTGGGTATGGAGGAGGCACTGAACACTCTATACCCCGGCACACCA
>Ga0233380_1001160_pt1 | contig 12236 bp, 12 predicted proteins | sample ElkDunMinimDraft_9_FD_191541 | JGI IMG/M metagenome (GOLD analysis project Ga0233380, IMG submission 191541) | Fecal eukaryotic communites from dung pellets of Tule Elk in California, USA - Elk Dung F36 | ecosystem: Host-associated > Mammals > Digestive system > Large intestine > Fecal | place... | reverse complement strand
CGACCCCCGGCCCGATGAGCGCAGCGCAGGCGAAGAGGGCGACAACTATGTTAGGGGCATAGGCTAGCAGGATATAACCGGCGAATGATAGTACGACCCCGATCGACATAATGCGCCGCAATCCCCAACGGTCGAGCAAGATCGCTGTTAGGGGGCCAAGTGCGGTCATTGTTAAAACGGTGAGCGACAGACCCATGGCGGCCAACCCCATAGTAGCATGAAAATGGGCCTGAAACGCCAAAAGGCTCACGCCCAGTCCACCGAAGGCGCAGCCCGTCCCGACATTCTGAGCCAGTGTCGCGCGAACCAACATGGCGCGCGCGCGACCGAGCGATCCGGCCATTGGCTTAACAGCATTCATGTCCGCCATTCTTGCTCGCTTTCTGCGTACCTAGGGAGCGCCGTGACTGATCGGCATCCTGTTTTTGTCCAATCATCCGCGCGCCGCATGTGTCTCAGGCGGCCGAAGCAGCTGCAATCTTGCCCCCGTGGCGGGTAGTTTCTTTGCAGCGGAAACGGTTCGAGTAGATATGCGCCATGCAGGCACACATGACGCCTCCGTTATTTTTGACCTGCCCCAACTGCGCCGGCCCCTATAATCGCGAGCACTCAAGCGCAGCGATATTCAGCTAAATCCCAAGAACTTCGCGCGCTCGCAAAAGCTCTTGCGGATCCGCTGTAGTTGGGAAAAGTATTAAGTTATCGACGCCAACATGGCGTGCGCCAGAGACGGCCGCACGTAAATTGTCGGCGCCATAGCAAGTCGTGGTTTCCAGAAAGCCTGCATCCACATCATAGGGCCTAAGAAAGTCCGCTAGGAATTCGCCCATTTGTTCTTTTGGGTCATCCCCCAATGAGAAGAACAGGCTGGCAGAAAAATGCGGCATGTCGGATCTTCCCGCTTCCGTCCAACCTTTGATCACGCGCTGCCGCTGTTCACCGATCCGCTCAGCATCGAAGTGCATCGCGTAACTGCCGTCCATGACGCCTTTTGCCCATTTGGCCGCTCGTGCGATCGCCTTTGGGCCTTCCACGCCGGCAATGAGTGGTATGCCGCCGCCTTGTACTGGCTCTGGGCCAATGGCGTAATGCCCTTCAACCGGAGGGACTTGCGCCCATATATTTTTCATCACGCTGACTTGCTCATCCATCCGCTGGCGTCGTTCCTTTAGCTCCCCTGCTGTGGCGACATACTCAACATCGTGAGCGCCGATACCCACACCAAGCGTCAAACGGCCACCGCTCAAAACATCAATTGTTGCAGCCTCTTTCGCAAACAGCGCTGCGTTCCGAACGGGAAGAATCGCTATGCCTGACCATATTCGGACTCGCTCTGTCATAGCCGCCGCCGCTGCGAGTTGTACGGTTAGCGCCCAACTCCATGGATAAACCACTCTTTCAAAGGCCGCCAGTCCGTCCCACGGCCCCTCATCGATACCCCGATACCAGGCAATTTCCGCCTCGCGATCATGTGACGAGCAGGAGGGGAGTGACATCGTTATTTGCATATGCGTCTCTCAAATGTCGCGCGAATTTCCAGACGGTAGGTTGTGCTACAGCCACTGTTATAAAGCAAACAAAAGTTGACGATCTACAACATATTGAAATTCGGTAACGGGCTCTGCTTTGGGGGCGCTCCTTCGACAGCTTGTTAGATTGCACCGCAGAAGACTAGGAGGGGGCCATGAACGAACTCGCAGGCAAAGACCTCTCAATGGACCTCGGCATCGTGCACCCTGGCAAGTCGTCACGAGGTTCGAAGACCGTTGACACGATCCTGAGAGCGGCCGTCCACGTCTTAATTGAAGAGGGGTCTGCGGCTTTCACGCTGAAGCGGATCGCGAAAGAATGCAACTTGCAAATCGGTAATGTGACGCGTCATTTTCCTCGTAAGGAAATGCTCGTACAGCTCCTTCTCCATGAAATTCTGGATACCGGCGCAGAGCTTCTCAAGTTTCGCGTTTATGAAACGCGTATGCCGGCAGAGGAGGCACTTTCTCTCATCATTACTGGTACGATAGAAGGCGCAAAGGCGAAGGGCACAACCCATCTGTTGACCGAACTGTGGGCTATGAGCAATCACAATGTATTCGTGGCTGACCGGATGGAAGCGCTATATCATTATGTCCACACGCTGATCGGCTCATTTGTGGCTCAACTCAATCCATCTCTGAAAGAAGATGAAGTCGAAGTTGTTTCGCTTTTTATAAATGCTGCCATGGAGGGGGCAACCGTTCTGGCCGGCTATGGCAAACCTTGGCAGGCAAAATTGCCCCTGATCAAGGCGATAGCGGCCCACTCGCTTATCGAAATGGTAAAATCGATCACTTCTCGTTGGAGTACGTCAAAGCCAATGGCGGCCAGGTCATCAACGGGCCGATGGAAATTCCTGGCGGCGAATATATTATCACAGCCATCGATCCGCAGGGCACTATATTCAGCCTCATCGGCACGAAGGAAGCCTGAGCCATGGTGGACTATATCCTCTTCACCAATCCAATGAGCCGCGGGCAGATTGCCCGCTGGGCGCTGCACGAAGCAGGCGCGGATTACGACACGCAGTTGGTCGACTGGCAGGATAAGCCCCAAGCGTTGCTCGACGCAAACCCGATGGGGAAGGTGCCCACCCTCGTCCATCATCACAACGGGCACGACCATGTGGTGACCGAATGCGCGGCGATCTGCCATTATCTGGGTGCCATGCAGGCCCCGGACCTGACCCCGCGAGCGGAGGAAATGGCGGACTATTTCCGCTTGCTCTTCTTCGCGTCGGGTCCGGTGGAGCAGGCAGTCGTCTCGCGCTCGATGGGCTGGTCGGTCGATGATCCGCAGAAGCATGGCATGCTGGGCTTTGGCACATTTGGAAAAGCGATGGACGCATTTGAAACGTTGCTGGCGGGACGCAATTATGTCTGCGGCGAGCGCTTCACCATGGCGGATGTCTATGTCGGCAGCCAGGTCGACTGGGGTCTCAGTTTCGGCTCAATCCCCACGCGGCAGGTGTTCGAAGATTATGCCGGCAGGCTGCGCGAACGCCCAGCCTACAAGGAAGCCAAGGCAATCGACATGAAGCTGATCGAGGAGGCGCAAAATGGCTGACAAACTTACCACCGTGCTCTGGTATGACGGCGATGCGGAAGACGCGGCGCGCTTCTATGCCGAGACTTTTCCCGACAGTTTGCTCGGCACCATTTTCCGCGCGCCCTCCGATTTTCCGAGTGGCAAGATGGGCGATGTGCTGACGGTTGAATTTACCGTCCTGGGCCGCGCCTTCTCAGGGCTCAATGGTGGAGGCATGTTCAAGCCCAACGAAAGCGTTAGCTTCATGGTCGTGACCGAGGACCAAGCCGAAACCGACCGCTACTGGAACGCCCTCGTCGGCAATGGTGGGCAGGAAAGCGCTTGCGGGTGGTGCAAGGACAAATGGGGTTTCAGTTGGCAGATAACCCCGCGTACGTTGCTGGAATCGCAAGCGGCTGGCGGCGAAGAAGCCCGGCGCACCTTCGAGGCGATGATGACCATGCAGAAGATCGACGTCGCCGCGATCGACGCGGCGCGCAAGGGAGGCTGAGGCTATGCCCCGCAAGATCACCGGCGCCGCCTTCCTTTCGCTCGACGGCGTCATGCAGGCCCCCGGCGGGCCGACGGAGGATCCCACTGGCGGGTTCGACGAAGGCGGCTGGGTCTTCAAGCTGTGGGACGAAGGTATCGAGGAAACGCTCGGATCGTTGTTCTCGGGCGGTTACGATCTGCTGCTCGGTCGCCGGACCTATGATATCTTTGCCGCCTACTGGCCCTATGCCGAGGGCGATGAAAAGCCAATGGGCGAAGCATTCGATCGGGCCAACAAATATGTCCTTACGCGCGGCAGAGATCCGCTGGAATGGCAGAACAGTCACCGCCTCGCAGGAGTAGGGGAGGTCGCCGCGCTCAAGGAAGGTGACGGCCCGGACCTGATCATCCAGGGTTCGAGCACGATCTATCCCGCGCTGCTGGCAGCCGGACTGATCGACACGCTCATCACCATGACTTATCCGGTGCTGCTCGGCAGTGGGAAGCGACTGTTCGGCGAAGGCACGCCCACAGGCAGGCTGGAGATGACCGATCACCGCGTGACCGCAAAGGGCACAGTCGTCGCCACCTATCGCCCCGGCGGAACACTGCCGCCCTATCCCGACGAGGGACCGATCCCGGTTACCAGCGAGCGCGAACTCGCCCGGCGCGCTCGGATGGAGGCGGGAAAATGGTGATGTCGGTGCTCTACGCTCCCGATTGCGCGACCCTGAGCGCCTCGCCTTTGGGCATAGGGCGGGATGGTGCACCAGGCGCATGGTCGCTATCGGGTGGCTTTGACGAGCCCCACTGTCTGAAACCATTGACGATTGGTTCTGGCGCTAACTCATATTCCCCCAGCTACATCGGAATGCTCAATTTGGTCGCCTCTTGCGGATGGCGGGAGCGGGGTTTGCTCCCGCCATATTTCGCTTAAGGCTTTGCCACCACGGGCAGGCGAAATGGCGCTCCCAGACGGTTGAATGCGTTCATGGCCGCAATAACGAGCGTGAGATCGACCAAATCCTTTTCAGCAAAGGCGGCGGCAGCAGTCGCATATGCTTCGTCCGACGCATGGGTCGTGCTGACGTTGGTCACTTCTTCCGCCCAGGCAAGCGCTGCGCGATACTGATCGGAAAATAGATGCGGCACCTCGGCCCACACCGGAAGCAGCGCGACCCTGTCGATTGACATGGTCTTGAGCAGGTCGCGCGTGTGCATGTCGATACAATAAGCGCAACCATTGATCTGAGAAACGCGCAGGAAAACCAGGTGGATCAGCTCTGCGGCTTTCGGCAGGAACGGTCATTCACAGTCCGGCCGCTAAAGGTCGCAAGCTGGTCGAAGCCGACGACGAGTCAGGCGTCGTGCACTCGTAATGCCGACATCACCAAGCGTAGCGGCGACCGGGTGAAGGGCTATCTCGATGGGGGTGCGGCTGCGCAAAACGTTGCGTAGTGGAGGTCAGCAAGGCTGGCAGGGTTGTATCAATGACCATGAAATTTGCACTGGGCCACCTTTCAAGGCCTCATCGCGATATGCACACGACGGGACTGTTGAATTACATTTTTGCCTCACCTTCTAATGATCATGACAGAGAAAGCCGCATGATCGATCACACACATAGATAGAGCTGTAAAAAAATGAAAGATAAAACTCGTCTATACAAGGAAAATACTCAAGATAATCATCTACTTTACTTTCGTTGGTTTCATTCCGCCTCCGTTTTAGTTTACTTTCGTAGTAAGTCGTGTCCGTTTTATCACGGTCAGTAAGGGCGTCTTTTGGCACCTGCTGTTTTCCTGCTGTTTCCCTGCCGATCGTAGCAGGGAAAGCTGCTCCGAAGCCCCAGGGTTAGCGCCATTCTGACAGGCCGTTGATCGCGCAAGGAAGCCAGCCAAAAATTTCTAGCCGGTTTGCAGGGAAAATCACCAATGGGTAGTGGCGCCAGATCGAGACGGGTTCGTCCAGGACTGCGTCCTCAGCCAATATTCTAAATGCCAACGGGTGGCGACGCACTCGACCTCGCCACGTCCGGTGCCAGCCGATCAACCAGTATGGAACTGGCGCGATTGAGCCCGATAATGTCTACCATGATGCCATGATGGCGCATTTTCGTGACAACATCTTCCAGTGCGCCCACCGCGGTGACGTCCCACAGATGGCCGGCCGTCAGATCGATGCGAACGTGCCTGGCGGTGTCGCGTAGATCGAACCGGTCCGCGAAAATATCTGCGCTGGCAAAGAAGATCTGGCCTGTGACGATGTAGGTTCGCGTGTCGCTCACCGCGTCATAATCCGTGCGCACCTGCATCAAGCGTGTCACCTTGAAGGCGAAGAACACGCCGCTCAGCAGCACGCCCACGACAACTCCTGCGGACAAATCATGCGTGAAGACGGTAACGATCACCGTCGCGATCATCACGACGCCCGAAACCTTGGGGTGCCGCGCGAGGTCGCTGATCGAGCTCCAGGAAAAGGTGCTGATCGACACCATGATCATGATCGCGACGAGTGCCGCCACCGGCACCTGTCCGACCCACGGTCTTAGCGGGACCATGACGATCAGCAGGAATACGCCCGCGACAAGTGTCGATAATCTGCCGCGCCCGCCATATCGCACGTTGCCGACAGTCTGGCCGATCATTCCGCAGCCCGCAATGCCGCCGAAGAGACCGGCTGCCATGTTTGCAAGGCCGAGCCCCGTACATTCGCGCGCCTTGGAACTGGTCGTCTCCGTCAGGTCGTCCACCACGCTTGCCGTCATCATCGATTCAAGCAGGCCGACGGCCGCCATCGCCAACGAAAAAGGAGCGATAATGCGCAGGGTCTGCCAGTCGAACGACACTGCCGGCAGGGCCAGGTGCGGCAGAGACGATGGCAGTTGGCCAAGGTTTGCCACGGTTTGAATGGGCATTGGGAAAATGATGCTGAACACGGTCAGGATCAGGATGCAGATCAGGGGCGAGGGGATCGCCGTCGTGATGCGCGGCGCGAGGTAGATGATCCCGAGCCCCCCGGCGATCATGGCATAGGTGTGCCAAGTCACTCCAAGCATCTGCGGCACTTGCGCGGAGAAGATCAGGATGGCGAGCGCATTGACGAAGCCCGTACGGACCGACCGTGAAACGAAGCGCATGAGTATATCGAGTTTCAGCACGCCGAAGACGATCTGCAAAAGGCCGGCCAGGATCGTCGCGGCAAGCAGATATTGCAGGCCATGCGCCTGAACGAGCGCGGCTGCGACGAGAGCGACCGACCCCGCGGCGCCTGAGATCATGGCGGGACGGCCGCCTGCAAAGGCGATGACGATGCCGATGACGAAGGAGGCGAACAGACCGACCTGCGGATCGATGCCCGCGACGAACGAAAATGCGATGACTTCGGGAATGAGGGCGAAAGTGCCGACCATTCCTGCCAGGACGTCGCGCCGGGCGCTGCTGGCGCCATTGAACCATTCTGCGCGGTAGCGCGAAAGAGGGGAGTTGTTCATGCTGGAAAACCGACGTGTGTCGCAGCGAAAACGCGATGAGATCGCGGGAAGGTCTACGACATGCGTTGTCCGGCGGATCGGCGGCCGGAATAGCCACCCGGAGTTCCACCGGGTCCTTGCGAATGTCCGGCCTCTAATATGATCGGGGGGTGAGTGCAATCACGTGCCGGCTATGGAGCTCGTTGACAAGCATGTGCATTCCCTCATCGGCTATAAGGGGTGCCATCAGGTGCGGAGCAAAGAAGGGAAATTGGACGTGGGCAGCGAAGCGGAGCAAGCCACGCGCAAAGCCACCGGCCGGCCGCGCCGACTAACTCTGGACCAGGTGCTCGAGGCCGCTCACGTGGTCGGGCTCGAGAATCTGACGATGAGCGCGGTTGCCAGGCAGCTGGGTGTGAAGATGCCTGTTCTCTACGGCTATGTGGCGAGCCGCGATGAGCTGGTGAGACTGGTCGCGGCAAGGGCCAACCGGGAGTCTGCCTATGTCGCGGACGTCGGGCAGCACTGGTCGGTCTATGTCGCGCAAGTGGCGGTCGGCCTGTATTCCTTCTTCATTGGCCCCGGCCAGCTGGTGTCTTATTTCCTGTCGGGCGGTCTTGGACCGGAGGTCGAGCTCGATAGGGCGGAAGTTTGGCTGGAGAAGATGACGCAGAGCGGCTTCACCGCGAGTGAAGCCGTGATCATCCAGCGTCAGATGGGGGAGATCGTAGTGGGGGGCGCGGTCACCTTCCTTCACGCACGCGCGCTCGAGGCAGCAGGCCGCCCGTTCAGGCCCTCCGCCATCGAAGCGATACAAACGCGCGCCGATGAGCTGCCGCTCCTTGCCGCCCAGCAGGACCTGTTCGCCCAGCGCGAGGTGGTCTGGCATCAAACCCTGCTGGTTTTCATCACCAGTCTTGCGGATCGCACCGGCGAGATACTCGACCAGTCCGCGATCATGAAGCTGTTGACGGAGCCGCTGACCGGGATCGCTTGACCGGAGCGCACTGCACGCGAGCGCATCTTCCGCCGTGCGGAGCCATTGATCAGGCCGCGAGTTGCCGGCCGCTACGACTGGATAATCAGTGCCCAGCGGCGCCGAAATGTATTTTCGATACAGTATAAAAAACTGTTGCGTCGAAGAGTGGCGCGCATCACAACCCGGTATGAGTTGGGGCTGCGCCTTTGGTCCCGCGCCCATTCCCACCCGCATCCGAAGGGATATGAAGTGCCCGCACTGAATTTCACGCTGACCAAGATCATCGTCGCCGACATCGATGCCATGGAGCAATTCTACATCCGTACATTGGGCCTTTCCCGTATTGCCTATCTGGAACATGGTGAGGGCGATACGGCGTTCAAGGAAGTCATCCTTGGCACCGCCGATGCTTCGCAGGTCGCGGCGAAGATCAGCTTCGTTCAATATCTCGCCAAGGCCTCGCCGACGCCTGGCGAAGCCATTGTCGCCTTCATGGTCGATGATGTTGCAGCGGTGCTGGCCGCTATGTGCGACGCGGGCGGTGCCGTTGCGGTTCCCGTTCAGGACATTCCCGAACATCGTCTGAAGCTTGCCTACGTCACGGATCCAGAAGGGCACATGGTGGAGATAATGCAGGCGCTCTGAGCGCGTCGAGAGGCTTGCTAACAGCGGAGAGGACTAAACAATGTCAAAGGTGAAGTGCCGCCGATTGCCGGGCAAGGTGGCCATCGTCGCCGGAGCGAGCAGAGGCATTGGCGCTGTGACGGCACAGCGGCTCGCGCTTGAAGGTGCGGCGGTCGTGGTGGCGGCTCCTGCAAGTGAGCGGGACGCGGTGGCTTTAGTGGTTGAGGCGATCAGGGCGGAAGGCGGCGAAGCCCTGGGGGCGGCGTTCGATGCCGCAGACGATGCCTCTTTCGCGGCGCTGGTTGCTGAGGCGGTGGAGGCTTATGGCGGGCTCGACATCTTCCACGCGAATTTCGCCGATCAGAGTATCATCTTTGACGATACGCAGATCCTCGAAGCACCGGATGCAGTCCTGGACCGCACGATAGACGTCAATCTGAAAGGCATGGCCCGCGCGACCCGCCACGCCTTGCCGCGCCTGCTGGATCGCGGCGGCGGCGCGCTGATCTACAGCTCTTCGGCGGCGGCGACGATGGGCGATGTCGAGCGCCCCTTCTATGCCATGTCGAAGGCGGGAATCGGGGCACTGGTGCGCCATGTCGCGAACCGCTGGGGCCGTTCGGGCATCCGGGCCAACGCCATCTTGCCGGGCTATATCCTGACGCCGGCCGTGCAACAGACGCTGCCGGCTGCCATTCGGGAGGACATGGAAAGCAAAACGCCGGCGCCCCGTCTCGGTCGGAGCGAGGATATTGCCGCGATGGTAGCGCTCCTTTCGTCCGAGGATGGCGAGTGGATCAACGGACAAATGATTTCGGTGGACGGCGGTCTGACCATGCGGTGACAGCCGCGACACGAACGAATGTATAGGGAGGGTGAATTTGCGACCGATATGTCTGGACCATCTGTCGTTGAGCGATCTGACGGCCATCGAGCTGATCGACGTGGCCGCGCAACTTGGCTGCGCGGCGGTCAGTCTGTTCGTGACGCCTTTGCCCCTTGGTCCCTATCGCGATCTCGTGAATGATGCCGCCGCGCGCGCGGACGTCGTCAGTGCCTTGAGGGACACGGGGCTGTCCGTCGGGATCGTTGAGCCGTTCATGCTCGACGACGCCATCGACTGGGACATGTTGCAGCGGACTGCAGCACTGACCGCCGAGCTGGGCGGCACGATCAACACCCTATGCTTCGACAAAGACCGCGCGCGGCTCGAATCCTCATTAGGCCGGCTCGCGGATATATCGCGCGCGGAAGGCGCGGCCATGGCAATCGAGGGCTTCACCCTGTCCACGGCAAGGACCATCGGTGACACGCTGAAACTGGCGGAGATCGCCGGAACGGATGTCGGGCTGACGATCGATACCTTGCATGTGGTTCGCACGGGCGGAAGCTGGGCGGATGTCGCCGCAGTGCCGCCCGAGCGCATCTTCCACGTTCAGCTGAACGACGGACCGCTTATCGCACCGGACAATCTCTACCAGGAGGCAACGCTTGAGCGGCTGCCTCCCGGAGAGGGCGCGTTCGACCTCGCGAGCCTGGTCCCGCTTATCCCGCAAACCGCGCGGGTCGCGGTCGAGGCACCTTTCCGTGCGCCGGCTGGAGCGACGCCGCTCGCGCGCGCAAGGACGCTGGTGGACGCTACACGCAAGCTGCTCGGGTGAGAATCAATAGCTGGCGGTCGGAACCTCTTCCCGAATTAGCTGTTCAGAACATATCATGAACATTGGAGCAATCCATGACCGACCAGTTGCACAATCCCAAGCTCGATGAGCATCCCGGATCCAACGCTGAAAAGTCGCCCGATGATTGGGTGTCGGGCGATGATCCAATGACGGGGGCGCAGGCGTCCTATCTTACCACCCTGTGCGAAGAGGCCAAGGTGAACCCGCCCCGTGAAGGGATGAGCAAGGCCGACGCATCGCGGGCGATCGACGAGCTTAAGGCCAAACTTGGGCGGGAGTGAAAAGCGTCAGCGGGCTTCCTCTGCGCGGGCCGGAGCCAGCAGGGCACCTGCACATCCCAGCAGGGCGGCGCGGCTGAAGGGTTTGCCGATGATCACGCGGTCGTCGAAGCCGGCGGGCAGGTTTTCCCGACCATAGCCGGTCACGAACGCGAAAGGCACTTGTCCGGCCGCGAGGGTGGCGGCGATCGTGTCGACTGCATCCCCTTGAAGATTGCCGTCCAGAAGAACGGCGTCGAACCCGCCCTCGGCGATCAGAGCCATCGCTTCGCCTAAGGAGGAAGCGGTCGCGGTGATGATGCCGCCTTCATCCTCGATCATGCCGGCGATCTCCATCGCCACCAACGGCTCATCTTCGATGATGAGGAAGGCGCGGCCGGCGATGCTGTCTTCCACATGCTTGTCGGCCTGTGGCACGCGGGCGCCCTTGTGCTCTGTCCCGCCCGGACGTGCGATGCGTGGGCCGCAAGGCAAGGTGAGGGTCCAGCAAACGCCTTCCCGGTCATAATTGGCCCTGGCGCTTCCGCCTTCCGCCTGCAGACTACGCTCGATGAGCGCCGAGCCGAAACCCCGGCGCGAAGGTTGTGACACGGGCGGTCCGCCGCGCTCTGTCCAGCTGATGATCAACTGTTCACCCGTGACGGCCCAGGCCAGACCGACCCGGCCCTCCGCGCTCGACAATGCGCCATATTTATGGGCGTTCGTGAACAGCTCATGCAGGATGAGCGCTAGATGAAGCGCCAGTTCCGGCGCGAGTTCTAGTTCAGGGCCGTGAATGTCGAGCTGCGCAGAGTCGGCCGCGCCGATTTCGATCTGCCCGTCGATAAGCTCGCGCAGGCCAGCACCCTGCCAAGTCGCGCTGCTCAGGAGGGAATGGGCGCGTGCCAAGGCATGGATGCGCCCGGTGAAGGTCGGCGCGAAATCGGACGGCCCCGACGAATGGCGCAGCGACTGCACCGCGATCGCCTGTACCGAGGCCAGCGTGTTCTTCACGCGATGATTGAGTTCGCCGATCAGCAGGCGCTGCGTTTCCTCTGCCCGTTTGCGTTCGGTGACATCGAGGATCTGCACATTAACGGAGACGAGCTGCCCGCGCCCGTCGAGCAGGGCCGAGCAATAGCATTCGCATTCGAGCGCTACGCCTTCGGCCGTGCGCAGGCGCAGCGGTTGCATCGCGCGCAACTTTCGGCCGGCGATCAGGTCGCCCATCAGTTCTTCGAAGGCGGCGGCGTCCTCCGGGTCGATCCAGTCCATGTCCGCCGCGCGAAAACCGGCAACCTCCGGCGCACGCCAGCCGAACAGCCGCTCGGCGCCGTTGGACCAGGAGATGATGTGACGGCTGGCGTCGAATTCCACGATGGCGAGCGGGCTGTTGTCGCCATGCGCGTGCAACCGGGCGAGGGCGCTCGCCAGCTCGTCCCGCTGCCGCGCCATTTCCTGCCGCTGATTGAACAGCTGGGCGAAGATGGCGACCTTGCTGCGCAGGATATGGGTGTCGATAGGCTTGAGCAGATAATCGACCGCGCCAGCCTCATAGCCGCGAAAGCGTCGCCGCTCGTCCGTGGCGACGGCGGTCAGGAAGATGATCGGCACGCGCCGGGTGCGTTCGGTGCCGCGCATGAGTTCGGCCAGTTCAAAGCCATCCATGC
>Ga0233380_1001157_pt1 | contig 12261 bp, 12 predicted proteins | sample ElkDunMinimDraft_9_FD_191541 | JGI IMG/M metagenome (GOLD analysis project Ga0233380, IMG submission 191541) | Fecal eukaryotic communites from dung pellets of Tule Elk in California, USA - Elk Dung F36 | ecosystem: Host-associated > Mammals > Digestive system > Large intestine > Fecal | place... | reverse complement strand
AGCACGCCAAGCTCCCGATTGGGCTGCGGGGCCACGATGCTTCGCAGCGGCTCCATGCCGGAGAAATAGGCGAGCGCCAGAGTGGCCGAGACGAAGGTCGGTAGAATCCAGAATACGAAATGACGAAGCAGGATGCCGTCGCGCATCCCGCGGATGGTAATTCCCATTGCGCCCCACCAAGCCCGTGTGCCGGCAATCTATGGCAGGCGGGCCGCTTGTTCAACCGTCGCCCGGCTTGTTCGGTGGGCAACGAAAATTGGCGGGCGATCGCTCGCCCGCCGTCTGCTTTTGGACCACCCGCGGGATGATCAGGAAGCGGCTTCTTCCGCCGGCGCCGTGGCGGCTGCGATCGCGGCCGCGGCGTCTTCCTGCGCCTTCTTCAGCGCGGCGGCGCGCTCCTGCGCCTTCTTGCCGGGCAGCGCCTTGGTCGGGTTGTTGCGGGTCTCGCGCTTGGTGATGCCGGCCTCGTCGAGGAAGCGGGCGACGCGGTCGGTCGGCATCGCGCCGTGCGACAGCCAGTGCTTGACGCGGTCGGCATCGATCTTCACGCGCTCGCCGTCCTTCGGCAGCAGCGGGTTCCACGAGCCGATCTGCTCGATGAACCGGCCGTCGCGCGGCGAACGCACGTCGGCAACGACGACATGATAGTAAGGACGCTTCTTGGACCCCGCACGGGCCAGACGGATCTTCAACGACATTTGCTTCTCCTTGGATTCGGTTCGTTGTCGGTTGTCGGCTGGAGTTCAGCCGGTTTTCGTCACGCCGTTTTCAGCGGCGATCTGTTCGTGGTGCCTGATCACTTCCTTGACGACGAAGTTCAGGAATTTCTCCGCGAAATCGGGGTCGAGATGCGCGTCCTTCGCCAGTTGACGAAGACGGGCGATCTGCTGCTGCTCGCGCGCCGGGTCTGCCGGCGGCAGGCCATGCTCCGCCTTCAGGAGGCCGACCGCCTTGGTGCAGCGGAAGCGCTCGGCGAGCATATGGATCAGCGCCGCGTCGATGTTGTCGATCGAGGCGCGGTAGCCCTTGAGCGCTTCATGTGCGTCGGCGACGCGCTTGAAGCCGGCCGCCACAGGATCGTAGGCTTCCTGGTCCTTCATCTCTCCCTCACTTCTTCTTCCCCAGGCCGGGCAATCCGCCGCCCATGCCCGGCAGCTTCATGCCGCCGGGAAGGCCGGGCAGCCCGCCGCCGCTGAGACCCGGCAGCCCGCCGGGCAAGCCGCCCTTGGTGAGGCCGGCGGCCTCGGCCTGCTTCTGCAGCGCCTCGAGCTGCTTCGGATCCATCTTGGAGAGGTCGGGCATGCCGCCCATGCCAGGCATCATGCCGCCGAGCCCCATCTTGTTGGCCAGCCCGCCCATCATGCCGCGCATGAGCCCGCCGCCTTTGCCCTTGCCGCCCATCGCCTTCATCATGTCCGCCATCTGGCGGTGCATCTTGAGAAGCTTGTTGATCTCGGCGGCGTCGGTGCCGGAGCCGGCGGCGATGCGCTTCTTGCGGCTGTGCTTGAGAAGGTCGGGATTGGCGCGCTCGGCCTTGGTCATCGACGAGATGATGGCGACCTGGCGCTTGAACATCTTGTCGTCGAGGCCGGCGGAGGCGAGCTTGTCCTTCATGCCGCTCATGCCGGGCATCATCGACATGATGCCGCCCATGCCGCCGAGCTTCGACATCTGCTCAAGCTGGCCGGCGAGGTCGTTCAGGTCGAACTTGCCGGACTGCATCTTCCTGGCGATCGCCGCGGCCTTTTCGGCGTCGATGGACTCGGCCGCCTTCTCGACCAGGCTGACGATGTCGCCCATGCCGAGGATGCGGTCGGCGATGCGGCGGGGATGGAATTCCTCCAGCGCATCCATCTTCTCGCCGGTGCCGATCAGCTTGATAGGCTTGCCGGTGACGGCGCGCATCGAGAGCGCCGCGCCGCCGCGGCCGTCGCCGTCCATTCGGGTGAGCACGAGGCCGGTGATGCCAACGCGCTCGTCGAAACTGCGAGCGAGGTTCACCGCGTCCTGACCGGTCAGCGAGTCGGCGACGAGCAGGATCTCGTGCGGGTTCGACGCCTTCCTGATCTCGGCCATCTCGGCCATCAGCGGCTCGTCGATATGGGTGCGGCCGGCGGTGTCGAGGATGACGACGTCGTGGCCGCCGAGCTTCGCCGCCTGCACGGCGCGCGCCGCGATCTGCACCGGCGACTGGCCGGCGACAACAGGCAGGGTGGCGACGCCGGTCTGCTCGCCGAGCTGCCGCAACTGCTCCTGCGCGGCCGGCCGGCGCGTGTCGAGCGAGGCCATCAGTATTTTCTTGTTCTGACGGTCGGTAAGGCGCTTGGCGATCTTCGCTGACGTCGTCGTCTTGCCCGAGCCCTGCAGGCCGACCATCATGACGACGACCGGGGACGGCGCGTTGAGGTCGATGGCGACGCCCTCGGAGCCCAGCATGTCGACCAGCTCGTCATGGACGATCTTGACGACCATCTGGCCGGGCTTGATCGACTTCAGCACCTCGGCGCCGACGGCCTTGGCGCGCACCTTGTCGGTGAAGGAGCGCACGACGTCGAGCGCGACGTCGGCCTCGAGCAACGCACGGCGCACCTCGCGCAGCGCGGCCGAGACATCGGCCTCCGACAGCGCGCCGCGGCCGGTCAGGCTGTTCAGTATCGAACCAAGGCGCTCTTGCAGCGACTCAAACATTTAATTCCCTTCGTCTCAGGTCATCGGACCCGAGAGGTAGTGCATCCGCGCTGGAGCTCCAAGCAATGCGCAAAGCCAAAAAGCACCCGGGGGCGCATCGCGCTGCCGGGTGTTGGCCTCCGGGATCGATTTATACCTCCCACCCTAATTGCAGGGCTTCGGGGTCCCGGTCGGCTTGCTCGGAGTGTCTACTCGTCGCGGAATTTCGCCGCGCTTAGACAGGAAAACCCGGAAAGAGTCAAGTTTCGGGCGTTAAGACGAGTGGGCGATCACCTTACGCGCCACAGCCTCGCCCGACAGCCGCGCGCCGCCGCAGGTCTGGATCAGCGGCCCACTCGCTTACGAGTTAGCCGAGGTCAGGCTTCACCCTCAGCGGCGATCGCGGGTGGAGGAGCAGCAGCCAGGTGAGCAGGATCGAGACGATGCTGATGCCGGCGATCGCCGCGGTCTCGAACGGCGTCCAGGCGAGGCCGTCGAGCGGCGGCGCGCGAAAGAGCGCCAGCCCGCCCAGCGTGTCGTCGTGCGAGATCAATAGGAATCCGACGATGTTGTTGCCGAAATGCGCGCCCATCGCGGCGCCGAGATTGCCGGTGGCGTAGACGAGGAGCGCGAGCAGGGCGGCGAAGGCGCCGATAGAGATGGCGACGCCGATGTTCATGCCGAGCACGGAAGCGGGGTTCCAGTGCAGCGCGGTGAAGACGAGCGTCGGCAGCACGGCCCAGATCAACGGGTTGCGGAAACGATAGGCGAGGCCGCGCTGCAGGTAGCCGCGGAACAGAAGTTCTTCCGACGAAGTCTGGACGAAGGCGAGGAAGAGTACGGGCAGCAGGAACAGAAGCCAGGTGCCGAGGCCGACGGGACCGCGCCCAACGTCGGGAATGATGACCAGATAGCAGAGTTCCGTGATCAGCGAGGTGGCCAGTACCGCGACGAGGCCCTTGGCGAAACCCGAGCGCGACAGGCGCTCGCTGTTGCCGAACAGACGCCTCAGCCTCTCCTTGTGCAGGAAACGCATGGCGATCCAGACGCCAAGCCAGATGCCGGCAAAAGTTGCGAGCATGGCCAGTAGACCGCCAGACGTGGTCAGGAAGCGGTCGAAGACCGGACCTTCCTCGAAGGCGAGCGCGCTCTCTGCGCCGGATGCGACCCAGCCATAGGCGCCTGCGAAGACGACTGCGATGGTGAAGAGGAACCAGCACGCCGCGATCACGACGGAGCCGACGATCAGGCGCAGCAGCGTGGTCTTTTCGTTCGGCGAGCGCCGGTAGCGCTCGAAAGCCGTGGGGTCTATCGCCATGCGGGAACCTGTCGAGAGGGAGGACAGCCGATAGGTTCGAGGAATGCGCGCGGCGTCAAGGGGTGCGGGGAAGCTTCGGCGGGGAATGGTGAAGAAAGCCCGCCGGGAGATCGCTCCGGGCGGGCTTTCTGTTGAGTGCGCGTTGGTTCTGGTCAGCGCATCACATAGACGATCCGCCGCGAGGACGGCTCGACCAGCACCGGCTGGCCGTTCACGTAGACGTAGCGGTATTCGTAGTCCGGTATCTCCCGGAGCGCCACGGTGTCGGGCACGCCGGCGCCGACGACGACTTCGCCGTCGAGATAGACCGGGTCGATCTGGTTGGACGAAACATAGGTGCGCACGCGCTCGGGCGGATCGATTGCCTGTCCCGCCGCTCCGCCAGCCACGAAGCCGGCGCCGCCGCCGACAACCGCGCCGACCGGTCCGCCGATGAGGGCGCCCGCGACCGCGCCGGTGACGCCGCCGGTGACCGCACCGGTCGCGCCGCCATCCACGTCAGCAGGGGCTTCGACCACGCGCACGCCGGAATCGGCGGGGCGCTCGGTTAGCACGACCTGCTGGCCGCCGAAATCGCCGGCCAGATAATCTGAATAGACCCAGCCCTGGCCGCCGTCGAAGGCAACGACGCACCACTTGCTGCCTTGCATGCATCCGTCGAGCTGGACCGATTGGCCGGCGCCCAGGACGCCGACGACCTGATGCTGCGGGCTGGGGCCGGCACGGACATTGAGGTCTGTGGTGGCGACGACGGCAGACTGCGAGAAGGCAGCCCCCGTCATGGCGAGCAGCGAACCGGCTGCCGCCGAAACAAGGAATTTGGTGTGCATTGTTCGTCTCCGTTGTCTGGTCCCTCGGCCAAGAAACGGGGTGAAAATGCGTTCAGTTCCAGCCAAACCAACTCCCGGCATGACGTTTTGTTGCAAAGGGTTTCAGCCGGCGTGCCTCGCCGGCGCGTCGGCGAGCAATTCATTCACGAAGCCCAGTTTTTCCGCCGCCGCCGGCGAGATGACGAAGGGATAGAGGTCTGGCAGGCCCATGCAGCGGTTGATGGAGTTCGACGCTTCCGACAGCACCAGCCAGCGCGCCAGCGTGCGCTCGAAGGGCTCGGCGGGCGGCGCCCCGTCGGCGACGGGCGGCTGGCCCTTGTCGCCGGGTGGCAGTTCGTCGCCGGCATCCGTATCCAGCCGCGCCAGCGGTATGTTCAGGGCCCGCACCATCTCCAGCGTGTCGGTAATGTGGAGATAGTGGGCGAAGGTCTCGGCCCAGTCCTCCCAGGGATGGCTAGCCGCATATGGGGAGATGTGGCGGGTCTCCCAGTCGGGCGGCGCCCCCTGTGCGTAATGCTGCTGCAGCGCGGCGTCGTAGTCGGCGTTCTCGTCGCCGAACAGCGCATGGAAGCGCTCAAGTCTCGCCGGATCGTCGCGGATCAGGCGGTCCCAGTAATAATGGCCGAGTTCGTGACGGAAATGACCGAGCAGCGTGCGGTATGGCTCGCCCATCTCGGCGCGCATCTTCTCGCGCTCCGAGGAATCGGCTTCGGCGACGTTGAGCGTGATCAGCCCGTTGTCGTGGCCGGTAAGCACGCGCTCGCCGGTCGGCTGGTCACCGACGATCGGGTCGGCGAGGAAATCGAAGGCGATGCCCATCTCGTCGTCGGGATTGGCCTTGGGGGCGACCGGCAGGCCGAAGGCCAAGAGCGAATAGAGCGCGCGTTTCTTCGCCGCCTCGACCCCTATCCAGCGCTCGCGGTTGCCCGGAATCGACATGTCGGGGATCATCTTGTTGAGCGCGCAGGCGCGGCAGAAGGGCTTTTCCCCATCCGCCACCCAGTTGCAGGCGCATTCGGTGGCGTTGGCGCAGGCCGGCTTGTCCGGATCCAGCAGCACGAAACCGACAGCATCGGGATCGTAGAGGACCAGGCTGCCACAGTTCAGGCACTGCGCATTCTCGAAATAGAGACGACCGCCGCAATGGGGGCAGGAAAAGAGCTTCATCGTCAAATATCCGGGTCTGCAATGACGCGCAGCAACGGCCGGCGCAAAGCTTCGGTTCCGCCTCCTGCCGAACTGGGCTGCATGCACCTCGGGGCGTGTCCGCCGCAGTGTCCCATCGATCACAACAAAGACAACATCGGCTCTTAGCCGCGTTTCAAGCTTGATCGACGGCGGTTTTTTAGGCATTCCGCAGCGATCGCGGCTGGACATGGTTCAGGCATAGGAGAGAACAGCATGGCATTTCTTGCCAAGGTAAAGTTGATCGCGGCAGTCGGCACGGCGGCGCTTTGCCTGCTGACTGGCGTCGCGAACGCAGCATCGTGCGGCGACTCGGCCGCCGGATTTGAAGAGTGGAAGGCGAACTTCGCCAACGAGGCAAAGGCCTCGGGGGTCAAGGGCAAGGGCCTCGCCGCGCTGGCCGGTGCGAATTACGCCACGGGAACGATCAAGGCCGACCGCGCGGTCAAGAAGGCGTTCAGCGGCTCGCTGGAAGCGTTCCTGCAGCGCCGCGGGGGAAACGTGATCATCTCCAAGGGCCGCTCGCTGAAGAAGTCGAACGCGGCGCTCTTCGACAAGATCGAAAGCACCTATGGCGTGTCGCCCGGCGTGCTGCTCGCCATCTGGGGCATGGAGACCGGCTTCGGCGCCTCGATGGGCAAGCAGAACACCGTCTCGGCCATCGTGACGCTCGCCTATGACTGCCGCCGTCCGGAATTCTTCACGCCGCATGCCATCGCCGCGCTTCTCCTGGTCGATCGCGGCGCCCTCACTGCCGGCTCGGTCGGAGCCATGCATGGCGAGATCGGCCACACACAGTTCCTGCCTGGCAACGTCCTGAAGTACGGCATCGGCAACAAGAACCTGCGCGACAAGAACACGGCGCTGCTGTCCACCGCCAACTTCCTCCGGGCGCATGGCTGGAACCCCGGCGCGAGCGCCCAGAACAACATGGGCGCGATCGCCGGCTGGAACTCGGCGAGCGTCTATCAGCAGGCCATCGCCCATATCGCCAGCGCCATCGACGGCGACGGATAAGAAGAGCCATCCCTGAAAACGAAAAAGCCCGGCGCTCGCGCCGGGCTTTTTCGTTTGCGGCAGGCGCGCTCAGCGCGCCAGCGCTCAGCCGTTGCGCTTGCGCGCCGCCAGCGTCCGCAGCCGCAGGCCGTTGAGGCGGATGAAGCCTTCCGCGTCCTTCTGGTCGTAGGCGCCGCGGTCGTCTTCGAAGGTGACCAGGTCGTTGCGGTAGAGCGACTTCGGCGACTGGCGGCCGGTGACGATGACGTTGCCCTTGTAGAGCTTCAGCCGGACGTCGCCCTCCACGTCCTCCTGGCTCTTGTCGATCAATGCCTGCAGCATCTCGCGCTCGGGCGAGAACCAGAAGCCGTTGTAGATGAGCTCCGCGTAGCGCGGCATGATCTCGTCCTTGAGGTGGGCGGCGCCGCGGTCGAGCGTGATCGACTCGATGGCGCGGTGCGCCGACAGGAGGATCGTGCCGCCTGGCGTCTCGTAGACACCGCGGCTCTTCATGCCGACGAAGCGGTTTTCCACCAGGTCGAGGCGGCCAATGCCGTTGTCGTGGCCGAGTTCGTTCAGCCGGGCGAGGAGGGTCGCCGGCGACATCTCCTTGCCATCAATGGCGACCGGGTCGCCCTTCTTGAAGGAGATGGTGATCTCGGTAGGCTCGTCAGGCGCCTGCATCGGCGAAAGGGTGCGCTGGTAGACGTATTCGGGCGCCTCCTCCCACGGGTCCTCCAGCACCTTGCCCTCGGAGGAGGAGTGCAGCAGGTTGGCGTCGACCGAGAACGGAGCCTCGTTGCGCTTGTCCTTGGCGATCGGGATCTGGTGCTTCTCGGCAAAGTCAAGCAGGTCGGTGCGCGACTTGAACGACCAGTCGCGCCAGGGCGCGATGACCTTGATGTCCGGATTCAACGCATAGGCCGACAGTTCGAAGCGGACCTGGTCGTTGCCCTTGCCGGTTGCGCCATGCGCGACGGCATCCGCCCCGGTTTCGGCTGCGATATCGACAAGGTGCTTCGAGATCAGCGGCCGGGCGATGGAAGTGCCAAGGAGATACACGCCTTCATACTGGGCATTGGCGCGGAACATCGGGAAAACGTAGTCGCGCACGAACTCCTCGCGCACGTCGACGATGCGGATGTCCTTGATGCCCAGCATCTCCGCCTTCTTGCGGGCCGGCTCCAGTTCGGTGCCCTGCCCGAGATCGGCTGTGAAGGTCACGACCTCGGCGCCGAACTCGGTCTGCAGCCATTTCAGGATGATGGAGGTGTCGAGGCCGCCCGAATAGGCAAGCACCACCTTCTTGACGTCTTTCCACTTCGACATGCCGGTCCCCGGTTGGCACGACCCCGAAAAGCCTCAGGCCTGCGGGCAAGTCGTGCGACAAGACTTTGAGCGCCTGCCCGGGACGGACAGGCACTGGATTTTCGGGGGCACTCATATTCAGGAAAGGCGGCGCGGACAAGCCGCGCCGGTTAGGCCAGCCCTAGCGCGGCCGGCGGCGGAAAAGCTGCGACCAGAGATCATAGGCTGCAAGCGCCAGCGTGATTGCGATGACGGCGCCGAGGTCGACCCTGCCGACCCGGTAAAGCAGGATGCCGAAGAAGACGCAAAGCACCGCGAAGGCGAAGAGCGCGATGATCCGGTTGCGCCACATGCTCAGCGTCCCCCGTAGATGGCGTTGGGCAGGCCGTAGACGATTTGCGGGAAGAGATAGACGATCACCATGCAAAGGATGACGATTGCCATGTAGGGCATCATGCCGCGGAAGATGTCGGGCAGGGTGACATGCGCCGGCGCGATGCCTTTCAGGTAATAGGCCGACATCGCCATGGGCGGCGAAAGGAAGGCCGTCTGCAGGTTGACCGCGACGAGGATGCCGAAAAACAGCGGATCGATGCCGAAATGCGGCAGCAGCGGCAGGAAGATCGGGATGAAGATGACGATGATCTCGGTCCATTCCAGCGGCCAGCCGAGGATGAAGATGATGAGCTGCGCCACGATCAGGAACATCAGCGGCGACATGTCGAGGCCGGTGACGAAGTCCGAAACGAGCTGCTGGCCGCCGAGATAGGCGAAGACCGAAGCGAAGGTCGCCGAGCCGACGAAGAGCCAGCAGACCATCGCCGAGGTGCGGGCGGTAAGGTAGACGCTTTCCTTCAGCCGCTGCCAGGTGAGCGCCCGGTAGGCGATGGCGAGGATCAGCCCTCCCGCAGCACCGACGGCGGCGGCTTCCGACGGGGTGGCGATGCCGAACAGGATCGCGCCGAGCACCGCCAGGATGAGGAAGGCGAGCGGCACGAAGGAGGTGAGCATCATCCAGCAGAGCTCGAGGAAGCCGTGCTCGCCGATGTCCTCGTCCTTCGGCCTGGGGGCGAGGTTCGGCTGCAGCAGCGCGCGCACGACGACATAGACGAGGTAGAGGCCGGCGAGCAGCAGGCCGGGCAGCAGTGCCGCCGCATACATGCGCACCACCGAGACGCCCGACGTCGCCGCATAGACGATTAGCATGATCGATGGCGGGATCAATATGCCCAGCGTGCCGCCGGCGCAGATCACGCCGGTTGCGTAGCGCACGTCGTATTTGGCCTTGAGCATGGCGGGCAGCGCCAGCAGGCCCATGAGCGTCACCACCGCGCCGACAATGCCGGTGGCGGTGGCGAACAGCGTGCAGGTGACGAGGGCTGCGACCGCCATCGAGCCCGGCACCCGGCGCGTCGCGATATAGAGCGTGGAGAACAGCCGGTCGACGATGTTGGCGCGCTCGACGACGTAGCCCATGAACAGGAACAGCGGAATCGCGGTCAGCACGTCGTTCGACATGACGCCGTATGTCTGGTTCACGAAGAGGTCGAAGATGCGGTTGTTGAAGAAGCCGCCGACCCATTGTTCCAGCTGGACGAAGGCGCCGGCACCCTCCTCGATGGCGCGCTCATAGGGACGCCACATGCGGGCCGGGTCGAAATAGGCGTAGTAGCCGAAGGCCACACCCAGCGCCATCAGCGTGAAGGCGACGGGAAAGCCGAGGAAGATCGCAAGGATCAGGATGAGGAGCATCAGGACGGCGACGAAGGGATCGCTCATTTCTTGCCGTCCTGTCCGTTGCTGTCGCCGATATAGCCGGCGGGGATGTCGACTGCCTCGGAGCCGTGCTTCAGCACGTCGAGGGTTTTCGCCTCCATGAGGATCTTCTCCGTCTCCTCGACGTCGTCGGCGGCACGCAGCCAGGTGCCGGTCCTCAGGCAGATGATGCAGCGGCAGACCTGGGCGATGCCCTGGATCAGCAGCAGGATGCCGGCCGCGATGATCACCGACTTGAACTGGAAGATCGGGATGTTGGCCGGGCTCATGTTTGAGACTTCGAGGTAGCGCCAGGAGCGCGAGGCGTAGCGCCAGCCGGCGAAGATCAGCGCCAGCACGCCGGGAAAGAAGAAGATGAAATAGAGGATCAGCTCGACGGCCGCCTGGCTGCGCGGCTGCCAGAGCCGGTAGAGGAAATCGCCGCGCACATGGCCGTCGCGCGACAGCGTGTAGGCGCCCGCCATCATGAACAGCGTGCCGTAGAACATGTAGCTGATGTCGAAGGACCAGGGCGTCGGCGCGTTGAAGAGATAGCGGACGACCACTTCGTAGCCGACGCCGATTGTCATCGCCATGATGCACCAGGCAAAGACCTTGCCGAACCAGGCCGACAGGCTGTCGGCGAATTTTATGTAACCCACCACCGGCGCGTTCCCAACGTCGTTTCAGTGAAGGCGGGGACGGAGCGCGAAGCCCCGCCCCCTGGCGATGGTCAGATCTTGTTCGGGAAATAATGCTGGTAGGCGAGTTTGTAGTCCGGCGCGTTGAGCAGGCTGTAGTAGACGACGCGCTCGCACCAGGCCTTCTGGCTATCCACCACCTTGGCGAAGAACGGATCCTCCATCAGCGGCGGCAGGATTTTGTCCCAGGCCTCGAGCTGCGCCTGCAGCACCGAATCCGGCGTGCGCTTGACGTTGACGCCGTGCTCGGTCGCCAGCTTCTGCAGGTCGGACGAATACTGGTTCATGGCAAGCGCATAGTTTGAGAGGTGCGCTGCCTCTACCCCGTGCTTCAGGATCGCCTGCAGGTCGGGATCGAGGCTCTCGAACTTGTCGCGGTTGAAGATGTATTCGAAGGATTCGGACGCCTGGTGATAGGAGGCGAGCATGTAGTTCTTGGCCACGTCCTGCGAGCCGAAGCGAAGGTCGGAGGTCGGGTTGTTGAACTCGAAGCCGTCGATGACGCCGCGCTCCATGGCAGGCACGATCTCGCCGCCGGGAAGCTGGGCCACAGAGGCGCCCATCGACTGGAAGAGATCGGCGGCGAGGCCAACGGTGCGGTATTTCAGGCCGTTGAGCTGGCCCGCATCGGAGATCTCGGTCTTGAACCAGCCGAGCGGCTGCGCCGGCATGCCGAAGGAGAGGAAGCCGACGATGTTCAGGCCGAGAACGTCCTGGGTGAGTTCGCGGTAGAATTCCTGTCCGCCGCCGTAATAGAGCCAGGCGATCATCTGGTTGGCGTCGCCGCCAAAGACCGGGCCGGTGCCGAACAGCGAGGCGGCCTTGTTCTTGCCGTACCAGTAGACCGGGACCGTGTGGGCGGCGTCGATGACGCCGTCATGGCAGCCGTCCTGCACGGCGAAGGCGCCGACCACCGCGCCGGCCGGCAGCAGGTCTATTTTCAGCCGACCGCCGGACATTGCGTGCACGCGCTCGACATATTGCTTGGCCATGTCCTGGAAGACGTCGGATTCCGGCCATGACGACTGCATCTTGAGCACCACCGGCGCCTGGGCGAGCACTGCCGGCGCTGCCAGCGCGGCGCCCGCAGCGACCGGGCCGCCAACGGCAGCCGTCTTCAGAAATTTACGACGTGAAAACTTCTCCTTGGTCATGTCCTTCCTCCCGGGTGCGTTTTTACGCGTTGTTTTGCACGGGTCAGAATATGCATGCGCGACGGCCGCGCAAGCGCGGAAGAGCCAGATCGCGGCAAGAAACGTCCCTCCGACGCGACTATCTGGGCGGACTGTAACGCTGTTTATACTTAAGTCGTAATACTTTCGTCTTACATGACGCAGTGTTGATCGGGATCCCGTCGGAACCATTGCTGCAATGCGGGACAATTTCAATCGCATTGCAGCAATATCAACGGGCTGAAACATTGTCTTCACCCGGCTGGACCAAACGCCCGGTGCCTCCGCCACTTCCGGGACTTTCGCAGCGGCGCTATAGGCTGGCCTCT
>Ga0233380_1001153_pt1 | contig 12277 bp, 24 predicted proteins | sample ElkDunMinimDraft_9_FD_191541 | JGI IMG/M metagenome (GOLD analysis project Ga0233380, IMG submission 191541) | Fecal eukaryotic communites from dung pellets of Tule Elk in California, USA - Elk Dung F36 | ecosystem: Host-associated > Mammals > Digestive system > Large intestine > Fecal | place... | reverse complement strand
CCACCCGCCGAGCGTGCCCGCCGTAATACCAAAGGCGGCGATATCAGCCACAGCGCGGATGCGGTGCAGCGTGACGCCCAGCCACTGCTTGGTTTCACCGGTGGTGCAGTATTTGGCGTTTCGGAATGCGGGCTCTGCCATCGTGTCCTCCAAGAGCCGGGTTGTGTCCGGCTGATGGATGACTTGTCACATATTGTGATTATCGCGTCAACAATGAATTATCACATTTTGTGATTTCAGTTATCACAGAGTGAGAATCACTAACGTTGTGATGCGCGAAACTGACCATGTAGGAAACCGCGACGCGCACAAAAAAGCCCGCCGGTTAAAGCGGGCTATTTGGGGTACACGGCTGACTTCTGTTAAAGGAGCTTCACCGCAGCGGTGACGGCAACCCCGGCGATGCTGACGATCAGCCCGATGCTCAGAACGGTGTTGCGCAACAGATCGCCAAGCTTGCCAGACAAGTAGTCCTTGGTTGGAAGGTTGTTCACTTGGACTTCAACCCTACCAAGCCTTTCCGGCACGTCAGCCAGCCTGCCTAAGTCCGCACGGACATGCTCCATGTGCGCATTGAGGGTGGCTATCTTGGCTTCCATTTCGCCAATATCGGCTTTGGACAGACGAGTGTCAACTTTGGCAGAGTGTGTACGATGAAGACGCGTCGGCCTTAATTGGAGCTTCTCCATGTCAAAATTAGTCGCCACGGGTCGCTCTCCCCACATTACCTGCCAACTCATCAAGCCGTCGATTTATTTCCTTCCCGGTCTCGATCGATTCAAGCAACCGTTCACCCACAGCCTTATGATCTTCACTGGCCAGCTTCAGTACCGCCATTGCCATGTCGTTCATCCGGTTCTGGATAAGCGCCACGACCTCAATAAAATCGCCAATCGCCAGAGGTGAGGACGCGACCTCATCCGAAATGGATATCGTGAAGTCGTCACTGTAGTCACGCGGCGGTTCATCCGGCATTTCCATCCCCCTCACATTCCCCCCTACCCTTAACAGCCATGTGGTGCGTGCCTTAACGTCGAACCGCCGCTATTGCTGCCCTACACCCAGCATGAGATGCGAGACTTGGTTCGGCGGCACATACGTCCGCGTCCAGCATGAAGAATGTATCTTGCCGGCATACCCGAATTCGATTTGACCACTCGGCGCGTATAGGACTGAGAACTGGCGGCCCTTCTTGTCAGGGCCTTTCGCCAGCTTACCGCAGGCCACCCATCCGAATTCACGGCCGCCGATAACCGACTTCATTGTGCCCCATGCAAACCCCTGAATCCATTCGATGCGGGCTTGATCCGGATGGTCCAGGCGCTCCACGATCCGCTGTTCGATCACGGGCGTGATAGCAGACCAATCGGGCGCAACATCAGGTTCAGCGGGCAGCGCGATGGTCTCTGCGCTCGCCGATGTTGCCAACAGGGCCGCCCCTGCGAGTATGATCCCCCTCATATCCCCCTGCACTCTGACTTAACCGTCTGTTCCGGTCCTTACCAACGCCTTTGCCACCTCTGCAATCTGTCGCTGGACGTTAGGATCCGCACTCATCCAGATGTCGAGGATGTCGGTAGGTAGTTCATTCGGATCGTGGTCAAGCAAATGCCCCGGCGTCATGTTCAAAGCATCAGCGAGCTTTCGCAGCCACTTCGCAGACAATCCCCGCTCACCGCTTTCCAGATAGCTTATCATGTTGGCGTTGGTGCCGACCTTCTCGGCCAACTCGGCCTGCGTCAATTTGCGATAACGCCGCCAGGCTTCGAGGTGGTTCGGGCCTCCGTTTTTCGCTTGATCGTCCATGTTCACAATATGCCATAGCGGCATACCGCGGTCGTCGCACAAACTGTGATATTCAGGGCTTGCTTTTATAGTCACAATTTGTGACAACAAGGCATGACCAACACCCCCACCGCAAAGACGCTGACTGACGATGTTGGGATCAGCCCTTCCTACGCGAGCATGATCCTCAATGGTGTCCGCCCGCCCTCCCGCCCGCTTGCCATCCATATCTTCCGCAAGACGGGATGGCGTCATGAGCTGATCGCCGACCTTAGCGATGAACAAATGGCCGTGCTGGAAACAGTAGAGCCTTGGCAACCCAAGGCCGCAGCATGACGACCTTCCTCCTCATCGCAGGAATCTACCTGCTCACCCTCGCCATTGCCTTGCCGATCTTCGTCGTCGCTGGTCGCGCTGACCGCCAGTTCGAGGCCCACCAGGCCGAACTGATGAAGCGGCTCGGCGAGGACTAACCAATGCCTGCCCCCCGGCATGACGACGGCGCTCCCCGTTCCCCCGGCGCCGTCGTCACATTTTTGAACCCCGATTTCCATTCCACCGAGGTACGTGATGTCTGATCAAAATTCAGTCCAAGACGAAGGCTTGTTCTCGGACGAAAATCTTCAGGACTGGCTTAGCGGCGAAATCCACCGCTTCCTCCATGTCGAGCGCAAGATGACCCGCGCCGAACTGGCAAGCGCCGCTGGAATACATGTCGATTATCTGGATGCGCTGCGCAAAACCGATGGCGGCCGCCGCAAGCTGAAACCCGCTGCCATGCTCTCCCTTTGCTGCGTGATGGGTTCGCGCCGGGTCAACGGCGTACTCGCAAAGATTGGCTACGGCGGCGCGAAGCCGTTGGACGAGGCTGATGATTTTAACGCGCATCAGCTGGTTGCGGACATTCTGCCCCATATCTCCACGATTGCGACGGCTGCTGCGGATGGTCGCATAGACTACACCGAAGCGCCCGCATGCCGTGAAGCAGCTGACGTCATTATCGCCACTGTTCTTCCCCTGTCGAGCGCGGGAGAGGCAGCATGAGGCCGCCATTCCTCGACAAGCTGTCTTCTGAGCGCCCGGCACCCTCCATCGCCAGCGCAGCCCGTGCCCTAGCCGCACGCCGTCACAGCAAGGACCGTCAGACCATCCGCGAACAATGCGATCGCATGGCTCAAGAGATTGGCCGTGAACCGATCCAGTGGGCGCACAACCCCAAAGCCACCGGAGAACGCCCATGACTTTCGATAGCCCTCGCGAATACGCTGACCACCTATCCACAATCATCGAAGATGAAGACGTCGTGCTTCTCGCCGTCCGCAGGAAGTTCCCGGATTACGGATACAGCATCCCCGCACCGAAGCGCAAAGCCCCTGTGTCGCGTGTCACGAATGGTACAGAATTCAAGGAAGGTGGGGCCAAGAAGCCCGGACCTGACGCGCCGTGGCTGGCCGAAGCTTACGACAGGATCGACCGCCAGCGCATCGAAGAAGGCTCCACCAAGCTCCTGTCGGCTCTCTGGAACGCCCACCCGCGCATCCTGCAGCATCTAGGCGCGGCCCATCCGTGAAGGGTAACAAATACTCTGCACGCCGCACACCCTGCGCCCACGGCCACACCCACGACAGCGCGTCAGAAGCGCGTCGTTGCAATGAACTACACCTGCTGGAGCGCGCCGGGGAGATCTGCGGTCTCCAGCAGCAGCCAGTACTGCACTTTGTCGTTGATGGGTGCCCCGTGAAGATGGGGAATGGCAAGGTCGCGCGATACAAGGGCGACTTCGAATACATCGAGAAGGGCCGAAAGGTCATCGAGGATCGCAAGGGCTTCATTGTCCGCGACTTCCCTCTGCGCATCGCACTTGCCCGCGCCCTGTGGCCTGAAATCGAATTCCGGGTGACAAAATGAGCGAAGGCTTCTTCCTTCTCCATCGTGGCTGGCGCGACAACTCCATCTTCAAGGGTGAGTTTTCGCGTTCAGACGCGTGGGTCTGGCTGATCGAAAACACCTGCTGGAAACCCACTCGCCACGATGTGAAGGGGAAGACGGTCACGCTGGAACGGGGGCAGATATGCGCGTCCCGCGAGCGCCTTTCTAAGGTTTTTCAATGGTCTCCGTCAGCGGTTGAGCGGTTTTTGGTCCGTCTCGAAACCGAACAGATGATCGAACGTGAAACCGGACAGGGCAAGACCATCATAACTGTCTGTAATTACGCCAAATATCAGGACGTCCAATCTGGAACCGGACAGGAAACCGAACAGCAAACCGGACAGGAATCGGACAGGAATCGGACAGCAAAAGAACAAGGGAACAAGGGAACAAGTATAGGTGAAGAAGCTAAAGCTTCTCCACCACCGCGCGTGCCTGCTGCCCGCAAATTGGCGATGACGCCTGACTGGGTTCCCTCCCCTCTCCCCAAGACCGCTGCCGAACTGGTGGCCCAATGGCCGCCCGGCAGGCTCGACCGAGAGCTTGAGGAATTCCGTGCCTACTGGATCGAGAGCGGAACGAAGCGGCCCGGATGGGACCGAAGTTGGCACAGCCGGATCAACGACATTCACGACAAAGTTTTGAGGGACAGCCGCAATGGACAGCCACGACAGCAGCAACATCTTGCACCATCCGGCCGCACAATGGGCCGAACAGAAGCCGCAGCCCGAGAGGTCGCGTTACGGCTCGCCGGAACTACATCCGCTAACCGTGGAGGAGGCGAGCGCCTATCTCTCCCGCTGCCTGACCCTGTGCGCCCCGACTGGGATGACGGTGGAAGACCGCGTGGAGTGGTTGGGAGCCGCGCTTGAAGCGATTGGCGAAGTGCCTGCCAGTGTGTTCATCGCTGCCTGCAAGCATGTGCAGGGCAAGTGTGACCATCCCGCCAAGATCATCCCGGCGTTCACGGCGTTTGCCGAGACTTCCGAGAACGCGCTGCGTCGCAAGATCAGTTGGGAACTGGACAACCCGTGGAAGCATGTCGCGGGCGCATTGCCCGGCCCTGACACCACGCCCCGCAAAATGACGCAGGCCGATGTCGATATGTTGCCTGGCCACTTGGTAAGCTTGGGACTCACCATCGGTTCGCTGCGCAAGGATGGAGAACGCATCGTACTGGCTGAGGATGACGCAGCATGAGCCTCGCTGCCCAGTACAACGCGTCCTGCTCCCGCGACGATTGCCGCTGGATTGAGACGCCTGATGGCGGCGTGACGCTGACGCAGGACCGCTCGTGGACTGAGGCATACACTCGCCAGCTTGAGCGCCGCCGCGCCGCTGATCAGCGCCAATGGGCGCACCGCCAACGATTCCCCATCGACCAGGAGCCCACCCCATGCTGAACCCCGAAGCCGATATGTCGCGCATTGCTGCTGGGATGCGGGCGGCACCGTCCGACGATCAAGCCCGCACCCACCAGATCGGCGGCACCCACTACCGCGACATGCACGTGCAACCATGGGACGCGATTGATGTGTGGCTCACCCATGAACAGGCGGTCGGGTTCTACCTCGGCACAGCGATGGCCTACCTCGCCCGGTTCAATGCTGACGGCGTTGGCAAGGGTGGGTTGGTTGATGTGGAGAAGGCTCATCACACGCTGGGGAAACTCATCGAGACGCTCAAAGAGGAGGAAAGGTGATGCGCAACGTCATTCTTGGTTTCGTCGCCGCCCATCTGATCTACGGCCTACTTGGCGGCCTTGCGATGAAAGCGGTCATCCCTGCGCTGAACGGCTTCGGTGTTGCATGGTTCGCGCTGACCTATCCGTTCGGCTTTGCATGCATCGCAGCGGGCGATGTGGAAGGCGAGCGCTGCAGCAATGTGCCCGACCCCGAGAAGGCGCAATGGATGTTCACCTTCCCAGCCCAGCGCGAATTGGAGGGGATGTGATGGTTGAAGTCCTCCAAATCGTCATGGCCCTGTCCATCCCCTTCATGCTCGGCATCTACGTTGGTGTGGAGATCGTCAGGAGGCGGCCCGAGACGACGAACGAGAAGCTGGGGAAGCTGATCCGAAAGCACGCTGAGTTCGTCTACGACAGACGACGCTTTGTTGGGCCCGGCCTGAAGATTTCAAGCACGATCGATCTGCCGCTGAAGCACGGTCGCACGATGCTGATCGTGGTGCAGGAGGACGCATCGCCAGCCCACGCAATCAAAACAGGGAGAAGCTGAGTGGCTAAGGCAAAGGGCCGTCCTCGCAAAGCAGGCAAGCGCCATCCCGGCGGCCGCCTCGTCCATGAACCGCTATTGGTCAAAGGCAGCGATTGGGTGCAGGCACAGCAGGCCAAGTATCAGACCCACTACAACACCGCGCTTGGCCGGGCATACGCTGGCGGACTGCTTGCCGGTGACGAAGCCATTGCCTTGGATCGCTATCAAGGCGGCAAACGCTTCGCACGGGTGTACAATCGCATCATCGGCGGGGAAACCTACCGATGCGCATTGGATCGCACTCCACGGGGCTCAGAATCGGAAATAGAGGCGTTCGAGAACGATGCGCGAGACAAGGATTGGTTGTTCGCGGCTATGTCCTCGCTCGACAATGCTGGTGTGCGTCCGTGGCTGGATCAGCTCATCACCCGCGCCCACACCGACCGAGGGCCTTTATGGCTGGACCGGTTGCTTGCAGGCGGAAAGGATCCCGCTGACACGATGGTGCTTAAGGCAGCGATCCTGGCGCTGGAGATATTGGCGCCGGCGCGCAAGGAAGTCGGGATATTGGTTGAGCGATGGGAGGATGCGGCGTGACGAGCCAGATCCGATGCAAAGCTAAACCGCCTTCCAAGCCGGTAGACCAAAGGCCAACGCGGCGCAGGCGTAACCGATATATCCCGGTGCACCTTCAGCCTTGTACTTCACCACGGTGTTTCGGCTCAGGTTCAGCATCGCGGCCACCTTGCTGTCATTCCAGCCCATGTGGGCGATCCAAGCGTTGAAGTCATCGGCAGTCATTGAACGTCAACCTTTCTGGTGGTATTGTCCTCTGGAGTGCCCCGCCCCTTGCGGAACGGGACACCCCTTCAGATTACCTCCGGCGTAGTGCTATGATGACTGTTACCGCAGTCATCGCTACGCCGAGGGCCTGAAGAAGAAGGTTGATGATATCGATCATCTTGCTTCTCCCTCGTTGCCGGGGTTTAGCGGGAGTGCCTCCCCTCCGGTGCAACCCTTATGCTCAATATTGAGCAATATGGCAAGATAAATAATCATATTTGAGCAGATTAATTTACCTTGGCCCGTTCCCCGCGTAAGGAACGGCAATGCTTGACACCCCTTGCCAACCATGCCATCCCGTCTAGCGTAAATGATCCTTAAAGTTGCGCCCGCAGCCTATGTGCTGATCGGGCGCTTTTTCGTTTCGGCTGTACCCCTTCGCAGCCAGTCCCGTCACCCACTGAGCAATCGCTAACGCCCGAACCATACAGGGGCAACAGACGGTGCGCGTGACGGGCGAAGTTCAGTGAGGTGTGGATATGCCCAAGGCACCGCCACGCTTCGGAGGAAAGCCAGACCAAGACCGAAAGCCATGGCGCACCAGCACCAAGACCACCACGCAGCGTGGGTATGGATGGTCGCACCAGAAGGCCCGTGAACGTCTGCTCAAGAGCGAACCGCTCTGCCGAGAGTGCGCCAAGCATGGCCGAGTGACCGCAGCGACCATTGCCGACCATACCGTACCACTGGCTGAAACGGGCGTGAGAGCGCCTAGCGAACTCCAGCCACTGTGCGGGCCATGCCACACTGCCAAGACGCAGAGAGAGGCCCAGAGAGGACTGACGGGGTACTGAGGCGGCGGGGGGAGGCCCAAAGTCCAGAGCTTCGCAGCGCCCTGACCGCTGGCCCCCTTAATTTTTACACCTGCATAATTCGATTGGAGGTTTTGCGATATGGCTGGACGGCCACGCAAGCCGACGCATCTGCATGTCATCAGTGGATCGGCCAAGACAAATCCGGCGCGGCTTGAGAGCCGTGCGGACGAACCTGAACTGGAAGGCGCAGACCTTCGGGACGCACCTGCCCCATCGCATCTGGACGGCCACCTTGCGTCGATTTGGAAAGAGGTAGCGGGAATGCTGCATGCCCGGGTTGCTGGGCAGCAGGACAGGCTAGCGTTTGAGATGCTGGTGCGGATTGTGGCGGACTGCCGCAGCGATGATGCCACCCCGGCACACTACGCCCGCATGCAGGCCATGATGGGTGAATTTGGAATGACGCCAGCAAGCCGATCCAAGGTTGCCCAGGCAAAGAAGGCGGATGGCCCCAAGGGCTTTGGAGCTTTGAGGGGCGCTGGCTGATGATGTCTCCGGATGAACAACGAATTCACGATTGGCTGGTGGGATCCGCGCGGCAAGCAAAGCGCGACATTCGCAACGCCAAGCTGACAATCGCGCGAGATATTGCGGCGGGGCGCCAGCATTTCCCATCCGACCCAGATGCGATGGCGCGCATGGCGGCGACAGATCTTTGGCGCGGCAGGCGAGGAGCTAACTAATGATTGTTACAGACTTTCCGGCGTTCGTACACCGGCATGAATACCAGCGGGGATGGAATCGTGATGACCCGCCTCTGGTGAGAGTTGTGGTCGATGGACCGAGCTTCTCCATTAGTTTCCTCGTTGCTGCGGATGTAGCCGCAGCCGAATATCCCTTGGGGTCGAAATTTGTGCTGAGCCTGCGTCAAGCAGACGCATGACCTTCACCGACCGGGCCAAGACATATGCTGGCGCGGTAATTTCTGGCGATATTGCGGCCTGCCGCTTGGTCAAGCTTTCATGCCAGCGGTTCATCGACGATTTGCAGCGCACCGACTGGACGTTCCGTGAGGATCTGGTCGATCGGGTGTGCGGCTTCGCCGAACTGATGCCACATGTGAAATCGAAGTGGGCGCGGCGCAAGGAACTGATCCAGCTTGAGGGCTGGCAGATATTCATTCTGGCGTGCCTGTTCGGGTTCGTGGATGCCAAGGGACGGCGCCGATTCCGGCAAGCGTACATCATGCTCCCGCGCAAGCAGGGCAAATCCACGCTGGCCTCGGTCATCGGCCTCTACATGCTGACACTCGATGGCGAGGCGGGCGCAGAAGTGTACTGCGGCGCGACAAGCGAGGCGCAGGCCCTAGAGGTGTTCCGCCCGGCAAAGCAAATGGCCGAGCAAGCTGACGGGTTCAAAGCAGAGTTTGAAGTCACAATCGCGGCCAAGTCGATATTCACCACCGACGGAAGCCGCTTCCAACCTGTGATCGGAAAGCCGGGTGACGGATCAAGCCCGCACTGCGCGATCATCGACGAGTACCACGAACACGACACGCCGGATCAGTTCGATACGATGCTGACGGGCATGGGCGCACGTGAACAGCCATTGGCGCTAGTCATCACGACCGCTGGCGATAACCTCGCTGGTCCCTGCCACGACATGCAGAAGTTTGCCGAGGATGTTCTGGAAGGCGTGATCGGCGACGATCAGCTTTTCAGCATAATATACACGGTCGATAAGGGAGACGATTTCAGGGATTGGGAAGTCTGGAAAAAGGCCAACCCCAATCTGGGCGTGTCGATCGAAGAAGACTTCCTTCGGGCGCGATACGTCGAGACACTGAATCGGCCAACAAAGCAGGGCATCAACCTCACCAAGCACCTCAACATGTGGGTGTCGTCGCGGGACGCGTGGCTACCAATGGCCGACTGGCAGGCCTGCGCAGACACAAGCTTGACACTGGATGAAATGGCCGGCTGCGAAGCGTGGATCGGCATGGACCTTGCCACGAAGATCGACGTTGCCGCCATGGTTGCGAAGGTGAAGCTGGCTGACGGGCGCATAGCCTACTGGCCGAAGTTCTACCTGCCAGAAGCGCAGGTGCTGGACGGAAAGAGCAAGAACACGGCGGCATACTCGGGCTGGTCCGCAACCGGGCATCTGACCCTGACGCCCGGTGACGCAACGGATTTTGAATTTATCGCCGAGGACTTGCGCGAACTGATGCGGATTCTCGACGTTCAAGCGGTCGGCTTTGACCCGTACCAAGCGCACCATTTGGCCCAACAGATGCAAGCTGAAGGCGCGCCGATGATCGAATACCCGATGCAGACGCGAACTCTCTCTCCGCCGATGCGCGAAATGGAAGCGGCTATCACGGCCAAGAAACGCAGCCATCCCGGCAACCCGATGTTCGACTGGATGGCCTCTAACGTGACCGCCAAGGAAGACGGCCGCGGCAACATCTACCCCCGCAAGCCGCACGGGCAAGATCACCTGAAGATCGACGGCATAACTGCGGCGCTGATGGCGGAAGGACTGAGCATGGATAATGACACAGCCATCCCCATCGACGACTGGATCGCGGGCTACGCTGCATGAACGGTTACAAGCTTTCCCGGCAGGCAATCGTAGCGGAATCACGCTGGGAAACGCGGCGTATTGAACGCAAGGACATCATGCCTTGGCGCGGTGGAGAACTCTCGACCGAGAACGGCGACAACTTCATCCGAAATCAAGCCACGATATCGAACGTAAGTGACGCCTTGCGGGCAAACAGCAAGAGTGCGCTGGGACTTTCGGCCACTTGGGCTTGCATCAATCTGCTGGCGGGGACCATCGCGTCACTGCCGCTCATGGTTTACCGGAATGTTGACGGCGTGCGGACGGTGGCGAAGGACCACCCGCTGTACTGGTTGCTGCACGAAAGCCCGAATTACGATCAGACCGACACCGATTTCTGGGAGTTCATGGCGGCCGGGATTGAGTTGCAGGGCAATGCCTACGCGGAGATCAGCCGTCGTGGTGATGGGGTCATCACATCGCTGACGCCTATTCGGCCGGACGCAGTGCGAGTGAAGCGGCGTTCAGGTGGATCGCTGGAATACCGCTGGACCGTTGATGGCATCGAAACAGTCAAGATAGACAAGGATATCCTGCACATTCGCGGGCCGCTCGGAGACGCAACATCAGGCGCATCGACACTGAGCGTCTGCCGTAGCGCGTTCGATTCCGCCATTGCCGCCGACACAGCCTCCGAGACGGTTTTCAGCAACGGAATTCGGCCATCGGGTATCCTATCTACTCGGCCGGAGGACACTCTAAACCCGGTTCAGCGGCAGGAACTGGAGGAATTGCTCAACACCAAGTTCCGCGGCGCCATGCAAGCCGGTCGGCCCATGCTTCTGGATCGTGGACTAACATGGACGCAGCTGGATATGTCCCCCGAGGACGCGCAGATGATTGAGACGCGCGGGTTCGGCGTGGAGGAAATATGCCGGATCTTTGGCGTACCGCCGCACATGGTAGGGCACACGGCCAATTCGACGAGCTGGGGCACGGGGCTGGAGCAGCAGACGCTGGGCTTTGTGAAGTTCAGCCTTCGCCGCCGGCTAAAGCGCATCGAACAGGCGCTGAAGAAACAACTGCTGACACGCACTGAGCAGCAAGCAGGCGTCACCATTGAGTTCAACCTGGAAGGCCTTCTGCGCGGTGATAGCGCCGGGCGCGCGGGCTTCTACCAAACCATGACACAGCTTGGCGCGATGACGATCAACGAGGTCCGCGCGCTAGAAAACCTGCCCCCGGTAGCGGGCGGCGATGTTCCCAGAATGCAGATGCAGAACGTCCCGATCACACAGGCGGGTACGGAGGAAGAATGATGGACGAACTAGACTTCGCCTTGGACGCCAAAAGCATAGATGAAGACGGCAACATCGAGGGCTTGGCAGTCGGCTACGGAAACGTTGACCACGGCGGCGATCAAGTCATGCCGGGCGCGATCTCCCAATCGATCGCGGGGCGAAAATCTCTTCCAATGCTTTTGTTCCATGACCAGAAGCGCCCAGCAGGCGTTTGGACCGAATTCAAGGAGGTGAGCGAGGGGCTGCTGGTTAAGGGCCGCTTCTCCATGTCCACACGGTACGGCAAAGATGCGCACGGCCTTGCAAGGGACGGTGCACTTAGCGGGCTATCGATGGGTTATAAGACGCTGAAGCAACGCTTTGAGGGCAAGGCCCGGCAGCTATTGCAGGTCGCACTTCACGAAATTTCGCTTGTGACCATTCCGATGAACGACCGGACGCGGATCATCAGCGTTAAAGATATTCTGGACGGAGGTGAATTGCCCTCCGTCCGACAGTTTGAGGAATTCCTGCGGGATGCAGGCGGTTTCTCAAAGTCCTTGGCAGCAGCAATTGCATCCAAGGCAACGCCGCATCTTCGGGGGGAGCCTGAAGGCAAGGCGGATGAACTGGTCGAATTCCTCAAAGGTCTTCGCGCCTAACCTCCACACTGCCTAGAAAGGGCAAATCCAATGAGCACCGAAAAAACGGTGGCAGAGCTTGCCGCCGAGACCAAAGCCGCGTTCGATGTAAAGCACGATGCGGTTAAGGAAATCGCTGAGAAGGCGCTGGCCGAAGCCGCTGAAGGCAAGACCCTGTCACAGACCAGCAAGGAACTTGCCGACCAGGCGTTGACCGCTCTGACCGAAGCCAAGAACCGCATGGACGAGATGGAGCAGAAGCT
>Ga0233380_1001152_pt1 | contig 12297 bp, 6 predicted proteins | sample ElkDunMinimDraft_9_FD_191541 | JGI IMG/M metagenome (GOLD analysis project Ga0233380, IMG submission 191541) | Fecal eukaryotic communites from dung pellets of Tule Elk in California, USA - Elk Dung F36 | ecosystem: Host-associated > Mammals > Digestive system > Large intestine > Fecal | place... | reverse complement strand
CTAACGCTATTAATAAGCCTTTAAGCTTAACATTCTAAATGGTACTTAAAACCAAAGAGGAGAATAGGACTAATGCTCAGGATAAACCACTACGTTTAAGAGCCGAACTAGTTCACCTATTCCCTCTTGTTGTTCAGAAATTATCTTCATTAATAATAACTGAATTTACTAAATACAAATCTAATAGCCTGCCGAAGCATGGTTGCTGAGCCTGCCGAAGCATGGTTGCTGGGTTCTGGGTTACTGAGCTGCGTCGAAGTACCCATATACAGAATACTACAGAACCTAATTTCCTAAACAAATTTATCCGATTTAAAAAGATATAAAACAAAACAGAAATTGCTAATTCTGTATCAATTTTAAAATACTTTTTAAAACTTATTAAAAAGTTGTACATTTGCGCTATAACAGAGGGTAAGGGTTGTTCCTCCCGCTGTGCTTCACTAAGCATTCTTATTTATTTAAGGATGCTTTTTTTGTAATTAACGTTTTCTCCGTTAGCTGGTGCCATCTAACAGTCACAACTGGTTCCGGTTGCTAGGCGCTCGCTCTGTCTCGCTTTAGCGGGAGCGTAATTCATTTTCAACAAACCCTGTTTCGGTTAATCGTTAGCGTATCGTTTCAAATTCGGATAGGTTGCACTTTAGAAAAAGATAACAGATTGTAGGGCACACGAAAAAGAAGTGCTTTAAATAAATACTCGTTTACGGCAGGATTGTTTCTTTCATTTCTCTGAAGGTCTTGATAAATGTTGGATTTTTTTTATCTTTGAAGTTAACTTATGAAGACGCTATGTTTACAAATGAAGACCTCCAATTAATTCAAAGGTTGTTAATCAATCATGTCAATAACATTTCAAAGAAAACACCTAATGAAATTTATGAAAGTATTGCATGCGTTGAAATCTTAAAGAAGATAGATTTATTTTTGAATGTAAATTAATCTAATTAAGCAGACCTAAAGGTCTGTTTTTTTTGTATTTTATTGATTATTAATTAATTAACATAACATTGTGACGGTTGTGTTTATATAGCACTATATTTACTTATATAACAATTATGTTATATCTAATAATTTTTAATTATGGAAAATACTCCAAAACAAGGTTTCAAAATCACAAATTGGGATGAATCATCGAAAAAGCTAAAAGAACAATTTTCACAATTGACTGACGCTGATTTGAAATTTGAAACAGGTAAGGAAGATGAGCTATTGAACCGTATTGAAACACGAATTAATAAAAAGAGATCCGAAGTTATCGATATGATTAACAAACATCAAAAATAATTTTCACATTATTACCGAATAAATAATAGGAATAATTAATAAAAGCGGGCAGATGCCCGCTTTTATCATAGGCTTAAAAATAAAATCTAATATCGTGCAAGTTGCAAAACAGATATTATCTATTTTTTTGTAGCCTTTACTTTGGCTGTATAGTAAAAACCTATAAATTCTTCCAACGTTATTGCAAGTACAACAAGCGCTAAAACGGCGCCAGCAAAAAATAGGGGATATTTTATTAAGTCGGTCATATTGGTAAAGGTACGCCAAAAGCAAGCTGTTACAACATATTTAGCTGTTTTTTATTGTAAAATAAACTGGTTTGAAGTAAACTTTTAAATATTTTAATTAAAAAGATAGGAATATTAGAATAAATTTCTACCTTTGTAAAGAATTTATTAACAGGCTTTTGTTTCTGCCTCTTCTGAAAAAGTTTAACCATCAATTTTTCTCTCTCAGTCTTGACTCACCTCAGTTGCCACTATTATTTTTAATGAGATTTCATTGGCAGATCTGAAATGTGCTCCAAAAAAAGCACAGACAGGATTTATAGTTTTCCCAAGGTAAAATAAAAAAGTAAAATCATCGCATTATTCCGGCTGTCGTACGGGCTTAATAAAAGGTCTGAAGGATTTCAGGAATTTGCAAAAAAGTATGCAGTCATTATAGTAGTGACGCCCTAAAAAGTACGTACTTAACGGTAAACCGCTGTTTGCTGTTGTAAGGAAGGACTGCTTTTTTTACACACCGATTATTTTAACCGCAGACGGCAGTTGGGAAGATCGAAAGAAAAAACCGGTTTTTCCGGAAGAAGAATATGAATTTTAAAGAATTGAACATTATACCGCCTATCATGAAGGCTTTAACACAAGCCGGGTATACCAAGGCAACAGAAATACAGCACCAAACCATACCGCATATTCTTGAGGGAAGGGATGTGATAGGTTGTGCACAAACCGGTACGGGTAAAACAGCATCATTTGCCATACCTATCCTACAGTTGTTGGATAGCAGTAAACATGCACCTGAAGGTATCCGTACGTTGATACTGACGCCTACTAGGGAGCTTGCAGTACAGATAGATGAGAACTTTAAGACTTACGGAACGTTCTTGAACCTGAAACACTTGGCTATTTTTGGCGGTGTACCGCAAGGAAAGCAGGTAGCTGCACTGAACAGGGGCGTAGATATACTTATTGCAACGCCGGGCAGACTACTGGACTTAGTGTCGCAAGGATGTGTTAGGTTGTCACATATCGAAATACTGGTTCTTGACGAAGCAGACAGGATGCTGGATATGGGTTTTGTAAATGATGTGAAGAAAATCCTTGCAAAGGTGCCGCCAAAGAGACAAACGTTGTTTTTCTCGGCTACGATGCCTAACGATATAAGGAAGTTTGCACAATCAATACTAAAAAAACCAAAGGAAATAAGCGTTACACCGGTATCATCTACAGCAGAAACGGTTAAACAGTCGGTGTATTTTGTGGAAAAGAATGATAAATTCGATCTGCTCGTACATATTCTTGGTGACCAGGCGATCAACCGCTCGCTGGTTTTTGCTAGAACAAAGCACGGTGCCGACAAGCTGGTTAAGAACCTAATTAAATCGGGTATCCATGCTGCTGCAATACACGGTAATAAATCTCAAAACGCCAGACAAAGGGCATTGGACGATTTTAAAAGTTCGAAGATTAGGGTGCTTATTGCTACCGATATTGCCGCAAGAGGTATCGATATAGACGAGTTGCCACACGTGGTAAACTATGAACTACCCAATATCCCCGAAACCTACGTACACAGGATAGGTAGGACTGGAAGGGCAGGTTACGAAGGTACGGCAGTTTCTTTTTGCGACCGCGAAGAAAAAAAGGAACTGATCAATATACAAAAACTTATAGGCTTCAATATGGCGGTTGCAATACAGTAGGCACAATTATTAATTTAAACGATACAACATGGCGGAATCTTTTACGAAGAAAGAAAATACCAAGAAAAAAATAAAGAAATTAAAAGACAAGCAGTTAAGAAGAGACGACCGCAAGGATAATAACAATAAAGGAAAAACCCTTGACGACATGATCGTGTATGTGGATGTGAACGGTCACTTTACTGAAGTACCCCCACATTTGCAAAACAGGGATGCCGATTTGGCAAAGGCCAGGAAAGCTCAGGAATCAGCGGCACATCATAACGATGATTTTACCGGAATTGTAACTTATATGAGCGAAAAAGGCTTTGGTTTCATAACGGAGGACGGAACTGGGGAAAATATTTTTTTCCATGTGGGACAGCTTAGCGTAACGGTTGAAAAACACAATAAGGTAAGCTATAAAAAAGAACTGACCCCGAGAGGATATCAGGCAGTTGAAGTTAAAAAATAATAGAATAATAAATTTAATATATAAAAAGATGCAAGAAGGCACAGTAAAATTTTTCAATGAAACTAAAGGATTTGGTTTTATATCTCAAGCAAACGGTAACGAAGATGTATTTGTACACAATTCAGGATTAATGGATGACGTACGTGAAAACGACGACGTAACTTTTGATATAGAACGCGGACAAAAAGGTTTGATGGCGGTAAACGTTAAAAGAAAATAACAACAAAGAGTTTGTTGGCATATAGGGGGTATACAGGTAACTGTATGCTCCCTTTTTTTAAGGATATACCTGATCCTAAAGAGAAAGGACTGATGAGTTTCCTACTTGGCAGAATGGAGGATTATTGCAGAAACTATCTCGTAACTACAATAAAGAACAACAATATCTCAAAGAAATTATGAAACAGATCTATTCGCCGTCTCCCCTTGATTAACAGGGAATTTCGTAAGTATTGTGGATGCAGGATCAAATAGGATCGTTATACATACCGACTGTTTTCGTCTTCATGATTACCTAGCCCTATAGCAAGGCTGGTTGTTGTCTCTCATGTATGGTTCAAGGAATGCAGCACCTTTTAAAAAGCACCATACATCAAAAACTTCTACAAAAACTCTTCAACAGCTTCACTGTATTTCTTCCGTAATCGCTGTTTTGCTTTTTTAACCGCATCAAGGGTAACCCCGGTTATCTGCGCGATTTCCTGATTGTTTAATGATGCTTTGTGTAATAAAAGTAGTCGTAAGTTGGATTCTGTAAGTTCAGGGAACCTTTTTAATAAGGTATCGTAATACGCCGGCTGTTCGTTAATAAAAGCTTGCTTAAAAGTTTGCCAGTTTTCATTGGTCATTAAATGCGAAGAAAGTAACTGTTGCAGCGCATTGGTTTGTTTTTTTATTATTTTAGATTTATGATTGTTGTCTTCTTGTATAACTGCTTCTAATTTTTCTATCTGATGGTTTTTTTCGGTAAGGTAAACTTTATAAGATTCTAAGGTATTGTTGGTAGCAATCAACTTTTTTTCGGACTGAATTTTTTCATATTGAAAAACAAGGAGTTTTTGTTCGAATTCCAAGTTGTTCAATTTTAGTCTGCGTTTATTGTATAGATAGATTAAAATTACAAAGAGCAATAAAAGAAAACTAATAATAGTCCATGTTAAGCGAAAAAATGTCGCTTTTTCAGCTTTTGATTTCTCTGCCTGTAATTCCCACAATATGTTTTCCTTTTGCGTTTTTAAGGAAACGCTACTTATTACTTCTTTACCTTCGGTACTATTTATTATTTTACTTAGCGAATCTAAGCTGCGTCTTAGTAAAAGCTCTTCTGCAGAATCTTTTTGGTGTATGGCAATGCGTAGAAGCAGTTCTGTGGCATCGTATTCAAACCCTTTTAAATAACTTTTACTACGTGCGTATTGCTGTACTTTTTGTAAAGTGTTGTAGGCTTTCTCAATATCCGACTTTTCCCAGTACATTTTACCAAGTTGCAGTCGTGCAAACATGGTGTTTCGGTCACTACCAGCCTGTTCGGATAAGGAAATGTCTTGGTGCAGAAGTTTTTCTGCCTGTTCCCAGTTTTTTCGTTTGATATCAATCCGCGCCAAATCGCCCAAAACTTTTGCATATCTTAAGGTGTCTTTGTTTTCTAAGGCACTTTTTTGTGCTTTTAGCAGATACGATTCTGCTTTACTTAATTCGTTTAAATCTAAATAACAGCTGCCAATACCGTTTAAAAGGGTGGCATAATCTTTAGAACGAGTATTTGTAAGGTTTAAGGCTCTTGTTAGATATCGAATGCTTTTTTCATGCTCTAAGATCGTTCCAAAAAAATACGCATTCTTTTTTAAAATCTCAATATCTTCCGCTAGATCTTTATCGGGCATACGGTCTATTAAACGTGATGATTTAAGGAAGAATGGCAGTGCAGTTTCATATTGATTATACGAATAATAATAGAACCCCGCTTGGGTATAAACCCATACTTGCAGCGCATTGTTTTTTGTAGCAGCTGCTAATGAAGCAGCCTCTTCATAAAGTTGGGAACTTTCGTTATTTAAACGGTCTACGTTCGCACTATTTATAGCTCCTAAAAATACTTTTTGCAGAATGTTTAGTGTTGTTTGTTCTTGTGCTGATGCATTTTTTGAACTACTTTCTACCGACAACATCAAAGCGTCTTTGGTTGTTGCTTTTTCAAGAATAGATAAATTTTGTGTTAAAAAATCAGTGGAGTGATCTTGTGCCGAAATTCGAAACGATACACATACAAGAAAAACGAATATGTAAAAGAGTGTTTTTATAGTGGAATGTTTCTACGAATATAAGTATTTTTTTGGTTTTTATAAATTTATTTATTTTGTTGATTTACAATTGTTTAAAAAATGTCCACCCTTTTGTCCACCCTTTTAAAATCGCATAAAAAGGATATGTGTTTATATTTGATTACATTTTTACGTTTAAAAATAATGAGCATTTTGTAGTTATAAGGCTTGTTTAAATTTCAAAAAAAGTATTTTTTGTCATTTTGACGGAGCAAGAATTTCTTTGAAAAAACAATTGTGAGGTTTCTCGACCACAAGCCGTTGCGCTCAAATGAAGATTATGTAAAATGATTTGAACAAATTTAAATAGGCTCTAAGAAAAATAAGAAATTATGTGAAGCTATGATAATTTTATATTTTGTGATGCCTTTGGTAGCAATCCGAAACGTATTTACAGCGATGTACTGCGTAGTTTTGTGTTATAGAGAAAAGAGTGGTTTCGAGAATAAGAATAAGCGGTGGTTTCGAGAACCTCAACCACCACGCGGTGCCTGAGGCTCTCGAAGGCACAAACAATAAAGCAATAAAATAGATGAAAAAACTTTACTTATTATTTACATTTTTACTGTTTGTTGTGTCAGCAATGGCACAAACTATAACCCCAGCTTCCGGCATCCTTTACGTAAAGCAAGGCGTAGCAGGAGGGAACCAATCGGGAGATAGCTGGCAAAACGCAATACCCGAACTGGCAGATGCCTTAAAGTGGGCAAATACTAACAAAGCAAACTTTACAACCACGCCCTTACAAATTTGGGTAGCTGGTGGTACCTATAAACCAAAGTACACTCCAGAAGATGGACAAAGCCTTTCGGCAACCCCGGCAGACCCACGTGATGTAAGTTTCTTAATGGTAAACAATGTACAACTATACGGCGGTTTTGCAGCTACCGAAACAACTTTAAACGAAAGAGATTTAACTCTTACCGCAAATGCCAGTATATTAAGCGGCGATTTAGGCATACCAAATGTTGATACCGATAATGCGTACCATGTGGTATTAAGAGTTGGTACACCAACAACAACATTAAATGCTGAATTGAATGGTTTTACTATTACAAATGGAAATGCAGATGGAAATACTACAATTCAAGTGAATGCAGGAATTATTCAAAAAAGTCGGGGAGGTGGTATATATAATATATATACTTCGTCAGACATAATGAACGTAAAAATAATTAAAAATAAAGCGAATTATGGTGCTGGTATGTATAATGTCGATTCGCAATTTAAACTGATCAATGGGCTTGTTGTAAATAATATTACTACTACAGAAGGCGGAGGGATTTATAATGATTCTGCAGGATATGTGACTGTTTTAAATTGTACTTTTTATAATAATAGTCTTCAAGATATTCATTCCACATGGGGATTTATGTGGGTCTATAATACAATTTTATGGGATGGAATTGTAGGGACTAATTTTGCTGATTTAACATTTAATAGTTGTCTTTTTGGGGTTGGACTTAATGCTTCAACTGTTTTTACCGATGCTGCTAACGGAGATTTTAGCCTAGTAAATGGTAGCCCTGCAATCAATGCAGGAAATAACCAACATTGGATAGCTAACGTAGGGGCAATTACAGGTAATGAAACAGACTTAGCGGGCAACCCACGCTTTGTTGATGTTATTGATATGGGTGCGTATGAAAGCCAATGTTCTTTAAGCTTAACAAGTTCACAAACTAATGTAGCTTGTAACGGAAGCAGTAACGGAACCGCAACAGTTACTGTATCAGGCGGAATAGCACCTTATACCTATTCTTGGTCACCAACTGGCGGAACATCAGCAACAGCAACCGGATTATCAGCAGGAAACTACGAAGTAACAGTAACCGATGCTAATGGATGTACAGTGACAGAAACATTTACGATAACACAGCCTGCAGTTGTGAATCCACCAACGGTAGTAGACGAAATAATTTGTTCACCCGGAGATGTAACTCTTGTGGCTTCATCTGCTAGTGGTTTAATACAATGGTATGACAGTGAAACATCAGAAACAATAATAAGTAATGGTTCTAGTTTATTTATTCCTAATCTTACTAGTTCAAAATCATATTGGGTAGAAAATCAAGAATTAAATCCTACGATTTATTATGGAGGAGAACCTGAAATTAATTTATTAAAAAGTCCTAACGATTTAAATACCTTTATTAATTGGGGGCTAATATTTGATACATCGGAAAATATTAATTTATTGGGTACAGATGTCTATGTAAGTAACGCCGGAACAATACAAATTAAAGTTGTTGATGCTGCTGGTGCTGAAATTTGTACCACTGGAAATATAGCTGTTACGGTAACTGGTTTAAGCTCTTCAATGACTATTCCGTTAGATTTTTATATTCCTAAAGGGACGGGCTACAAATTATTAATAAAATCTTTTAATGGTGCAAAACTTTACCGAGATATCAATAACAGTTTTCCAATTGTAGATTCTCAAAATATTTTAACTATTAAATCGGGATATTTTGATGCTCCAACTCCAAATTACTATTATTATTTCTATAATATAGCATACAAAAAATATTGTTCTTCCGAAAGAAAGGAAGTACAAGCTATTGTAATAAACACGCCTGTTCCAACTGCTGCAAATCAATCTTACTGTATCACGGAAGCAAAAACAGTTGGTGACTTAGTTGCAACAGGAACCGATGTAAAATGGTACGATTCAGCAAACGGAACCACCGAATTGACAGCAACGACTTTATTGACAACTGGAACGTATTATGCAACACAAACTTTATATGGTTGTGAGTCTGCGAGAACACAAATAGAAGTAACAGTTTCGAATATGATAAATACAATATCAAAAGTTGATGTAACTTGTAATGGTGGAAACAACGGCTCTGCAACAGCAGTGATATCGGGCGGAGTAGCTCCATACACTTACGTTTGGAACAACGGCATCACTTCAACAACAAACGAAGCGACGAATCTGGCAGCAGGCACGTACGAAGTAACCGTAACCGATGCGAACGGTTGTATATTGACAGAAACGTTTACGATTACAGAGACTGATGTGATAAATATAAATTTACAGGAAACTTCCTTCAATATGTGTTCAACTTGTAATGATAGTAATGTAGTTGCTACAATTACAGGCGGTACCGCACCTTATACTTATAATTGGAATGATGGCGTTACTACAAAGGACAGGAGCGATTTGTTAAATGGCACTTATACACTAACGGTTACCGATGCAGCAGGATGTACACTCAGTGAAAATATAGTGGTGAGTACAAAAGTTGAGTTACCTTATAGAGATTTTACCTACACAAACGGAAATGCTGTATCAGAACTGAACAATTTTACAACATGCCAATCTGGAGCTGTTGTTACAGCAAGCTCTGGTAGATACACAAATGGAATATGGTACGATGGTAGTTATGAATTATTTGTAAATAATATATCTTTAGGTGTATTTACAGGTGAAGAAACAATTGATATTTCAAACTATATTCCAATTACATCAGTGAGGGCTGTAGGGAATCATAATTTCTGGTCTTGGACAGCAATTGATGTAAAAACGTATTCAGAAGTAGTGGATGTTCCACCAACAAGTCCGATAGTAAGTAATGTTTATTACGAATTAAATAGTACGGCTATACCCTTAACAGCAACCTTAAATGGTGTTGGAACAACCTTAAAATGGTATACAGATGAATTAGGAAGTGATTATAGTTCAAGTGCACCCACACCATCAACAAATCAGTTAGGTACCACGTCTTATTATGTTTCCCAAGCTAATTCAGTAGGTTGTGAAAGTGGAAGAGCTAAGATTGATGTTATTGTAGTTTCACCAATTACTTATACGCACCAAATAAATAATTTATTATGTTTTACTTCAACAGGAAGTATTGATTTATCTGTATTTGGCGGAACAGGATCTTACACTTATTTATGGTCAAATGGCGCAACTACAGAAGATATAACAGTATCCCAAGGAGGAAATTATACGTGTACGATTACAGATGAAAATTCTGGTTTTAGCATTACAACACAAGTATTACAAGTCTTGCAACCTTTACCGTTGCACGTAACCATTGTACCGATAAATGTGGCATGTTTTGGTGGAAATAATGGTGAAGCAATAGCAACCGTAACAAATGGTACTGCTCCATACACTTACTCATGGAATGATGTTAACAATCAAACCACTCCAACAGCGACAGGACTTGTTGCAGGCACGTACGAAGTAACAGTAACCGATGCCAACATTTGTATCACAACAACAACTGTAACCATCGCAGAACCTGTTTTATTAGAAGCATCGATAGCATTAGCCAATGTTGTAAATGTATCTTGTTTTGACGGAAACGATGGCGAAGCTATGGTAACTGTATCAGGCGGAACTGCTCCATATACCTATTTATGGAACGATGCCAATGCGCAAACCACCGCAACGGCAACAGGATTACAAGCAGGAACATATACGGTAACGGTAACCGATGCCAACAATTGTACCACAACAACAAACGTAACAGTAACAGAACCTTTAGTTTTAGAAGCATCGATAGCATTAACCAATGTTGTAAATGTATCATGTTTTGACGGAAACGATGGCTCAGCTATGGTAACTGTATCAGGCGGAACTGCACCATATACCTATTTATGGAACGATACCAATACACAAACCACTCCAACAGCGACAGGACTTGTTGCAGGCACGTACGAAGTAACAGTAACCGATGCCAACATTTGTATCACAACAACAACTGTAACAATCGCAGAACCTACGTTATTAGAAGCATCGATAGCATTAGCCAATGTTGTAAATGTATCTTGTTTTGACGGAAACGATGGCGAAGCTATGGTAACTGTATCAGGCGGAACTGCACCATATACCTATTTATGGAACGATGCCAATACACAAACCACTGCAACGGCAACAGGATTACAAGCAGGAACATATACGGTAACGGTAACCGATGCCAACAATTGTACCACAACAACAACTGTAACAATCGCAGAACCTTTAGTTTTAGAAGCATCGATAGCATTAACCAATGTTGTAAATGTATCATGTTTTGACGGAAACGATGGCGAAGCAACCGTAACTGTATCAGGCGGAACTGCTCCATATACCTATTTATGGAACGATACCACTGCGCAAACCACCTCAACGGCAACAGGATTACAAGCAGGAACATATACGGTAACGGTAACCGATGCCAACAATTGTACCACAACAACAACTGTAACCATCGGAGAACCTGTTTTATTAGAAGCAACGATAGCATTAACCAATGTTATAAATGTATCTTGTTTTGACGGAAACGATGGCGAGGCAACCGTAACGGTATCAGGTGGAACTGCACCATATACCTATTTATGGAACGATACCAATACACAAACCACTGCAACGGCAACAGGATTAGCATCAGGAACTTACACGGTAACGGTAACCGATGCCAACAATTGTACCACAACAACAACTGTAACAATCGCAGAACCTTTAGTTTTAGAAGCATCGATAGCATTAACCAATGTTGTAAATGTATCTTGTTTTGACGGAAACGATGGCGAAGCTATGGTAACTGTATCAGGCGGAACTGCTCCATATACCTATTTATGGAACGATGCCAATGCGCAAACCACCGCAACCGCAACAGGATTAGAAGCAGGGACTTACACGGTAACGGTAACCGATGCGAACAATTGTACCACAATAACAAACGTAACAATCGCAGAACCTACGTTATTAGAAGCATCGATAGCATTAGCCAATGTTGTAAATGTATCTTGTTTTGACGGAAACGATGGCGAAGCTATGGTAACTGTATCAGGCGGAACTGCACCATATACCTATTTATGGAACGATGCCACTGCGCAAACCACCGCAACGGCAATAGGATTAGAAGCAGGAACTTACACGGTAACGGTAACCGATGCCAACAATTGTATCACAACAACAAACGTAACAATCGCAGAACCTGTTTTATTAGAAGCATCGATAGCATTAGCTAATGTTGTAAATGTTTCGTGTTTTGACGGAAACGATGGCTCAGCTATAGTAACGGTATTAGGCGGAACTGCTCCATATACCTATTTATGGAACGATACCAATACACAAACCACTGCAACGGCAACAGGATTAGTTTCAGGAACATATACGGTAACGGTAACCGATGCGAACAATTGTACCACAATAACAAACGTAACAATCGCAGAACCTACGTTATTAGAAGCATCGATAGCATTAGCCAATGTTGTAAATGTATCTTGTTTTGACGGAAACGATGGCGAAGCTATGGTAACTGTATCAGGCGGAACTGCACCATATACCTATTTATGGAACGATGCCA
>Ga0233380_1001150_pt1 | contig 12319 bp, 12 predicted proteins | sample ElkDunMinimDraft_9_FD_191541 | JGI IMG/M metagenome (GOLD analysis project Ga0233380, IMG submission 191541) | Fecal eukaryotic communites from dung pellets of Tule Elk in California, USA - Elk Dung F36 | ecosystem: Host-associated > Mammals > Digestive system > Large intestine > Fecal | place... | reverse complement strand
CGTATTGTCGCTCGGCCGCACGCCAGCGCCGCTCGACATCCTGTTCATGGACCCACCCTATGGCACAGGCGCGGGCGCCGTCTCGCTGGACAAGCTCTCGCGCCTGGGCTGGACGGGGCCTGGCAGCTGGATAAGCATCGAGACGGACCGCAAGGAAGAAATCGTCGTCAAGGGCTTCGTCGTGGACACGATGCGCGACGTGGGCAAGGCTCGCCTCACCCTGCTCCGCGCCGAACCCTGATCAAGGGGTCACGCGGGGGCGTAGGCCTCTGCTTCCTTGGCCATTAGAATGTCGGCCAGAAACTGATACGCCTCCGCCCAAGCATCGAGCACCGCGTCGGTCGCCACATCCTCGCCCAGAACATCACGGATCGCCGGCAATAAGGCGCCCGCAACCTTGGGATAATGTTCAGGCTTCACCCCCGTTTCGACGTGACGCGCCACCATTCGCGCGACTGCACCGTCCAACGCACCTAGCCGATCAATATTCTGCGCATAGCCAAGGATCGCCGCTGCCAGCCGGCGGGGTTGCTCGCCATTGTCCTGGGCAGCCTGATCGAAAAGCGCGCGCACTGACTCGTCCTTGAACAGCCGGGCATACATCGCGGTGGTAATTTCAACGCCATGCTTCTGCAGGGCAGGTGCGGTTGCTTTCACGATTGCGATGGTTCCGGCGGTCAGCGGTTCGGCCATGATCATACCCTCTTCAATTAATAAGGGGTATCTACAATCCATCTTTAAAGATGTAAAGTCTATCCATCTTTTGGCCGGACTGGGACTGCGCTATGGTATAGCATGCAACTTACCCGTTACACCGACTATGCGCTGCGCGTGCTGATCCATCTCGCCGCCGCGCCCGGTGAACGCAGTACGATCCCGGACATTGCTCGCACCTATGGCTTGTCGACCAATCATCTGATGAAGGTCGTCCATCAGCTCGGCAAAGGCGGGTTCATTGTGACGCGACGTGGACGCAATGGCGGTTTCGCGCTGTCGCAGGCGCCGGAACAGATCTCGATAGGTTCGGTGGTCCGGCATGCGGAGCCGGACATGCGCATGGCAGATTGCAGCGGTTGCGCGCTCCGCGACGCATGCGGCCTGACGGCGATCTTGGCGCAGGCGACCTCAGCGTTCATGGCCGTTCTGGACAGCCATAGCCTGGCCGAGGCGGCTAGGGACCGGGTGGGGCTAGCAGCGCTGATCGCCGCCCTGCCCCGCCCGCCTTCATCGGTTAGCGGCGACGCTTCTTGCCCTTAGCCTCGCCCGGATTGATGCAGCTGTCGGTAACCGTGCGGCTGCAAACGGGGTAATCCTTCGCTTCGGCGGGAGGCGGCGTCATATTACCCCCCATCGTTACCGGATTGCTCGACGACCCCACTGGGGCCGCGGGGTCGCGCGGCGCATCAGCGGGGGCCGGCACCATGCCAGGGCTGGAAGGGACGGCACCAGTAGGCTGACCACCGTTCACATCGGGGGCTGGCGGCGGCGGAGCGTCAGCCGACGGATTGGTGGCCATGCCCTGATCAGCGGGCGGCGACACATTGTCCGGGCTGGCGGGCGCTTCCGTACCCGGCGGCTGCATCGTTTGCGCCGGCATATCCTGCGCCGTCGCTACGCCCGCAGCGCCGGCTAGCGATAATATGGCAACACTCGCCATCATGATCGATCTCATCGGGAACATCCTCTCATCGTAAATCGCCAACTGTAAGCAGAAGCGGATTTGCGATGAACCGTTCCAACACTGGCGACGAAGCGTGTCGGATCGCCTATGAAATGATCAGATTATCAGGATGGCTCCGGGTAGCCGTCAAATTTCGGGAGCGCATCGACACTGTGCATCCACGGCGTTGCATCGGCCATCTGGATATGCGCTTGCGGGGGCAGCGCGCCGGCGTCGTCGAGCGTGCCGGTCTGTATGTCGATCATGCCAGGCAGTATTTGCGGATTAAGATAGAAAAGGCCCGTGCCACAACGTCCGCAAAACTTCCGCACGACGCCCGGCGAAGACTCATATTCCGTCACCGCCCCCCGGACGTGCACCCGGTCTTCCGCAAACATCGCCCAGGCGACCATTGGGGCACCAGCACTTCGACGACAATCGTTGCAATGGCAGATCGCGACATGTTCCGGTTCGCCCTCGGCCCGATAGCGCACCGCGCCACACCGACATCCTCCTTCGACAGCCATATCCGCCTCCTTGCAACTTTCCCCGTTTGTTCTCATAGACAGGCGCGTCTTGCAAGGGCCTCGCCCTTGTTCCCGAAAGCCACCTTACCTAGTTGCACCCCTATGACCTTTTCAGCCCCTACGCCCCTTGACCCGCCCTATTTGCGCGATCTCAATCCGCCGCAGCGGGAAGCGGTGCTGACCACCGACGGACCGGTGCTTGTCCTCGCCGGCGCGGGAACAGGGAAAACGGCCGCGCTGACGGCGCGGCTTGCGCATCTGATCGCGACGCGCCGGGCTTATCCCTCCGAAATTCTCGCCGTCACTTTCACCAACAGGGCGGCGCGGGAAATGCGTGAACGGGTGGGCCGCATGATGGGCGGCGCGCTGGAGGGAATGCCCTGGCTAGGCACTTTCCATGCCATCGCGGCCAAGATGCTGCGCCGCCATGCCGAGCTGGTCGGACTGCAATCCAATTTTACCATCCTCGACACCGATGACCAGCTCCGGCTGATGAAGCAGCTGATCCAGGCCGAAGGGATCGATGAAAAGCGCTGGCCCGCCAGGCAGCTGGGGGGGCTCATCGACCAGTGGAAGAACAAAGGCTGGACGCCTGAAGACATCTCGGCGGGTGAAAGCGAGGGCTATGCCAATGGCAAGGGGCAGCAGCTATATGCTGCCTACCAAGCGCGGCTTCGTGATGTAAATGCGTGTGATTTCGGAGACTTGCTGCTTCATATTCTGACGATCATGAAACGTCATCGTGACGTGCTCGAAAGCTATCAGCAGCGTTTCCGCTATATCATGGTGGACGAATATCAGGACACCAATTCGAGCCAATATCTCTGGCTGCGACTATTGGCGCAGCAGCGCAAAAATATCTGCTGCGTCGGCGACGATGATCAATCCATCTATTCATGGCGTGGCGCAGAGGTCGCGAATATCCTACGGTTTGAAAAGGATTTTCCTGGCGCCAAGATCATCCGCCTTGAACAGAATTATCGCTCCACCCCGCATATATTGGGGGCAGCTTCGGGCGTGATTGCAGAAAATGGCAATCGGCTCGGCAAGACGCTGTGGACCGACATCGATGTCGGCGACAAGGTCCAGGTCGTCGGCGTGTGGGATGGTCCGGAAGAAGCACGTCGGATTGGCGAGGATATCGAGTCGATCGAGCGGTCCGGACAGTCTCTCGAAGAGGTCGCCATTCTTGTGCGTGCCCAGCATCAGACGCGCGAGTTTGAAGATCGCTTCATTCAGATCGGCCTGCCCTATCGCATCGTCGGCGGTTTCCGTTTTTACGAGCGCGCAGAAATCCGCGATGCGCTCGCCTATTTGCGGCTTGTCAACCAACCGGCTGATGATCTGGCCTTTGAGCGGATCGTAAACGTGCCCAAACGGGGCCTTGGCGACAAGGCGGTCGAAAAGCTGCACCGGCTCGCGCGGGCGGAAGGCATACCGCTGACCCTTGCAGCCGCGCGCATTCTCGATACCGACGAGCTGACGCCCCAGGCGCGGCGCTCGCTGGGCGCTTTCGTTGGCGACCTCGCGCGCTGGCGTGACCGCGCGAATCAGCTGCCCCATGCAGAACTGGCGCGGCAGATACTGGACGAGAGCGGCTATACCGCGATGCTCCAGGCCGACCGCACGACGGAAAGCGCGGGACGGCTCGAAAACCTGTCCGAACTGACTCGCGCCATGGAAGAATATGAAACGCTGGGTGCGTTTCTCGAACATGTGTCTTTGGTTATGGATAACGAGGCGCAGCAGGAAGAGCGCAAGGTTACGATCATGACCATCCATGCCGCCAAGGGGCTGGAGTTCGACAATATATTCCTCGCCGGCTGGGAGGAAGGATTATTCCCTTCACAGCGCGCGCTCGACGAAGGCGGGCTCAATAGCCTCGAGGAGGAGCGACGGCTCGCCTATGTGGCGATCACGCGCGCACGCAAGCGCTGCACGATCCTGCACGCCGCCAACCGGCGCATCTATGGGCAATGGTCGAGTTCGATCCCCTCCCGCTTCGTGGGCGAATTGCCGCCAGAGCATATCGAGACGGAAAGCACGATGCAGGGCGGCGCGTCGCTGTGGCGCGCGAACTGGTCGGAGCGTGCCGACCCATTCGCCGATGTCGCGCGCGGCACCGGACGCGGGCCAGGCTGGCAGCGCGCGCAATCGTCCGGCACCTTCACCCGCGAACCCGTCCGCATCGTCGAAGCGCGCGCGGCAGCCGTTTCGCTGGGCAATAAAGGCCGCAGCGACATGGCAGTTGGCCTGCGCATCTTTCACCAGAAATTCGGCTACGGCATCGTGGCGGAGATTGAGGGTAATAAGCTCGAGATTGATTTCGAAACGTCCGGCCGCAAGCGGGTGATGGACAGTTTCGTCTCCATTCCCTGAGGGCAGAGCCGGCGCGTGCCGGCATGCCATTCTGGCCTCAGCAGGCGATGGTCGAACTTAAGGGGAAATGGTGGAGCCTAGCGGGATCGAACCGCTGACCTCCTGCATGCCATGCAGGCGCTCTCCCAGCTGAGCTAAGGCCCCATCGTGAAAACGCTTCGCCCGCGCTTTCAAAAGGTCAGACCATGTCCGGCAATGCCGTCGGCCACAATGTCGCCCGTCAAGAAACCCGGGCATCCCGCGGAAACCGGTTTTTTCAAACCTGTCCAGCGGCAAAAATGGTGGAGCCTAGCGGGATCGAACCGCTGACCTCCTGCATGCCATGCAGGCGCTCTCCCAGCTGAGCTAAGGCCCCGTCACCATTTTGCTGACACCCTTGGGTGGGGCGTCGCGGAGGCGCTGCCATTAAGTGGCGACGCTCTCCTTGGCAAGAGCTAAATGGCGGCGGCTTGATTTCAATGGGACGGCTATTCCTTCCCTCTGAAACCCTCAGGCGCGAAGCGCAGAATGCGCCGCCATCCAATCAGTTATCGTCGTTGTCGTCGTCGCCTGCATGCTCGACGCCGAGGTCGTCGTCGCCACCAAGATCGACATCATTGTCGGGCGAATCATCGTCCTCATCGACGTCGAGGTCGAGGTCCAGATCGTCATCCGCCGTTTCGATCTCGCCATCGGCGGTTTCGATCACCTTCTTGGGCGCGACCTGCTCATAGGGAAGCGGCTGCTTCGACTTGAGCACCGTCTCGGGCTCCCACGCATTCGCGCAGTTGATGCAGGTGACGGGGTCATCCTTGCCCAAATCGTAGAAGCGTGTCGCGCATTTCGGGCAAGTCCGCTTCGTGCCCCATTCAGCCTTCACCATGTCCGGCCTGTTCCTTCCAGCAAACAAATAGAGATCACGCAGGCCGGCACGGCCGCCCGCGAAACGTGGCGCGCCTTGCCATAGGCGGGCGTCGCTGTCAAAAGCCGGGCGCATTTTTTCGGTTCCATGAACGGACATGTCCTTTGACTTCTCATAGCGATACCCCTGCCCCGCAGACCTTCCGCGCCGCGTCACCGCTCAAGGGTGAGATCACCGTGCCGGGTGACAAGAGCATATCGCATCGCGCGCTGATGCTGTGTGCGCTGGCCGTAGGCGAAAGCCGCGTCGAAGGGCTGCTGGAGGGCGAGGATGTGCTGGCGACCGCCGCTGCCATGCGGGCGATGGGTGCCGATATCAGCCGCGACGATGACGGCGTCTGGCACATCCACGGCGTCGGCGTGGGCGGCCTGCTTCAGCCCGAAATCGCAATCGACATGGGCAATAGCGGCACATCGACGCGTCTGCTCATGGGCCTCCTTGCCAGCCACGATCTTACCGCGACCTTTGTCGGCGACGCTTCCTTGAGCAAGCGGCCGATGGGACGGGTCACGCAGCCTTTGTCAGCGATGGGCGCGAGCTTCACAAGCAGCCCCGGTGAATGCCTGCCGCTGACGATGAAGGGTATGTGCCCGGCCGTGCCCATCGATTATCGTCTGCCCGTCGCATCGGCGCAGGTGAAGTCTGCAATCCTGCTCGCGGGACTCAACACGCCCGGCATCACCCGCATTGTCGAACCCGTCCCCACCCGCGACCATAGCGAGCGCATGCTCAGGGGCTTTGGCGCGGACCTTTCGGTCGTGGTCGAAGCCGACGGCACTCGGGTCATCACCCTGGTCGGCGAGGCGGAACTGCGCCCGCAACAGATCAAAGTGCCCGGCGACCCCTCCTCCGCCGCATTCCCTCTGGTCGCCGCGCTGCTGGTGCCCGGGTCTGACGTTACCATCCGCAATGTCGGCCTCAACGTCACGCGCGCGGGCCTCATCGACCTGCTGCGCGAGATGGGCGGCGATATCAGCATCGAGAATGCGCGCGAAGTTGGCGGTGAGCCCGTCGGCGATCTCGTCGTGCGCGCGTCGTCGCTCAAGGCCGTGACACCGGACCCGGCGCGCGCGCCGAGCATGATCGACGAATATCCGGTCGCCTTCATCGCCGCCGCCATGGCGCAGGGGCGCAGCGTGTTTCGCGGACTCGAGGAATTGCGCGTCAAAGAATCCGACCGCATCACCACCATGGCAAACGGCCTCCGCGCCATTGGCGTCACGGTCGATGAGCTGGAGGACGGGCTGGCGATCGAAGGTTCGGGCGGCGCACCGCTCGCCGGCGGCGGCCCGATCAAAACCTGGCTCGACCATCGCATCGCGATGAGCTTTGCCGTGGCGGGCCTGGTATCGGAAAAGGGCGTCGCGATCGACGACATGCGTCCCGTCGCTACCAGCTTCCCGGGCTTCACCGCGCTATTGAGAGAGTTGGGCGCCGAAGCGTGACCATCGGGCTGCCCGACATTATTGGCTTGGGCGGCAGCTCTTTGGTCGTGATCGCCTACGCCTACAGCAATCTGGCGAGCAAGATTAACTTCATTCTTTTCAACCTGCTCAACCTGGCAGGGGCGCTGATGCTGATGTACTCGCTCAGCGTCCATTTCAATCTGGCCTCGATGGCGCTCGAATATGTTTGGATCACGATCGCGCTGTTCGGGCTGTTCAAGGCAATAAGAGGACGTAGCCGATGATCATCGCCGTCGACGGCCCCGCCGCTTCGGGCAAGGGCACCATCGCCAAGGCACTGGCCCGCCATTATAATCTGCCCTGCCTCGACACAGGCCTGCTCTACCGCGCCGTGGGCCTCAGCGTTCTTAATGCGGGTGGCGACCCGGATCACGAAGACGACGCGCACGCTGCTTGCGCCTTCAACGATGCTATCCTCGATGATCCCGTACTGCGGAGCGAGGCTGTGGGATCGCTGGCCTCGCGCGTGTCGGTGCATCAAAGCGTGCGTGCGGCACTGGTCGAGCGGCAGAGGGCTTTTGCGACTCAGCCGGGTGGGGCGATCCTCGACGGGCGCGATATCGCAACCGTCATCGCGCCCGATGCCGATGCGAAGATCTTCGTAACCGCAAGCGTCCATGTCCGCGCCGAGCGGCGGTACAAGGACGGGCTCGCGCAGGGCGGCAAACCAGACATGGACAGCCTGATCGCCGACATTCAGGCGCGCGACATTCGCGATATGAGCCGCGACCATGCGCCGCTCAAGGTCGCGGAGGGCGCGGACTTGCTAGATACCTCCGAACTCACTATAGACGCGGCCGTCCAAAGGGCGATTGCGCTTGTGGACGCCCAGCTTGAAGGCCGGCCCTGAGGGGAGGCTCGTCAAGGCGTCCGGTCACCCGTGCGCCCTTTTCGCTATTCAAACACTGGCGCGTTCATCAGCGCTCCTGCTCGGCGGATGCCCCTGCGACACGCGGTCGCACGGGCTGTTTGGCCAAGGTTTCGGTCGCGACGCATCGCAGGTGCGGCGTGTGTATCGGAACCAGTTTGCAAAGACCGCCGGACCCAACCGGCTGGCCAGCAATGTTAATGAAGGAAGACTAGATGGCCTCCACGGCATTCCCTTCGCGCGACGATTTCGCCGCGCTTCTCAATGATTCCCTCGGTGGCGAAGAAGGCGGTTTCGAAGGCCGCGTCGTCAAGGGCACCGTCACCGGTATCGAAAACGACATGGCGCTGATCGACGTCGGTCTGAAGTCGGAAGGCCGCGTGCCGCTGCGTGAATTCGCCGCGCCGGGCCAGAAGGCCGAGCTTCAGGTTGGCGACGAAGTCGAAGTCTATGTCGATCGCGTCGAAAACGCCCATGGCGAAGCGATGCTGTCGCGCGACCGCGCACGCCGCGAAGCCGCCTGGGACAAGCTGGAATCCGAATTCACCGAGAGCGCCCGCGTCGAAGGCGTCATCTTCGGTCGCGTCAAGGGTGGCTTCACCGTCGATCTCGACGGCGCCGTGGCATTCCTTCCGGGAAGCCAGGTCGACATCCGTCCCGTGCGCGACGTCACCCCGCTCATGGACATCCCCCAGCCCTTCCAGATCCTCAAGATGGATCGCCGCCGCGGCAACATCGTCGTGTCGCGTCGCGCCATTCTGGAAGAAACCCGCGCCGAACAGCGCTCGGGCCTCATCCAGACGCTGGCCGAAGGTCAGATCATCGAGGGCGTGGTCAAGAACATCACCGATTATGGTGCATTCGTTGATCTGGGCGGCATCGATGGCCTGCTGCACGTCACCGACCTGTCGTACAAGCGCATCAACCACCCCAACGAGATGATCAACATCGGCGACACCGTCCGTGTTCAGATCATCCGCATCAACCGCGAGACGCAGCGCATCAGCCTCGGCATGAAGCAGCTCGAAAGCGATCCATGGGAAGGCGCATCGGCCAAGTATCCCGTCGGCGCCAAGCTGTCGGGCCGCGTCACGAACATCACCGAATATGGTGCGTTCGTCGAACTGGAGCCGGGCATCGAAGGCCTGGTCCATGTCAGCGAAATGTCCTGGACCAAGAAGAACGTCCACCCCGGCAAGATCGTTTCGACGAGCCAGGAAGTCGGCGTCGTGGTGCTCGAGGTCGATCCCGACAAGCGTCGCATCAGCCTTGGCCTCAAGCAGGCGCAGAACAACCCCTGGGACAGCTTTGCCGAGCGTCATCCGGTCGGTTCCGTGGTCGATGGCGAAGTCAAGAACGCCACCGAATTCGGCCTGTTCATCGGCCTGGATGGCGACGTCGACGGCATGGTCCACATGTCCGACATCGCATGGGGCATTTCGGGCGAAGACGCGCTGGCGCTGCACCGCAAGGGTGAAGCCGTTCAGGCGGTCGTGCTCGACATCGATGTCGACAAGGAGCGCATCAGCCTTGGCATGAAGCAGCTTGAGCGCGGCGCCCCCGCGGCAGGCGGCACGTCGGCGGCGTCGGGCCTGGGCAAGAACCAGACCGTTACCGTCACTGTCCTTGAAGTTCGCGATGGCGGCCTTGAAGTGCAGGCCGGCGACGATGGCGCCACCGGGTTCATCAAGCGCAGCGACCTTGGTCGTGACCGCGACGAACAGCGCGCTGAGCGCTTCCAGGTCGGTCAGAAGTTCGACGCCCTGGTCACCGGTTTCGACCGCGCCAAGAAGCCGACCTTCTCCGTCAAAGCGCTCCAGATCGCCGAAGAGAAGCATGCGGTTGCGCAGTACGGCTCGTCCGACAGCGGCGCGTCGCTCGGCGACATCCTGGGCGAAGCGCTCAAGGCGAAGAACGAAGGCTGAATTTCTTAGCCAGTTCAGTAAAAGGAAAAACCCGCCGGATAGTCTCCGGCGGGTTTTTCTTATTCAACCAAGTGAGACGATCGTTACTGCATTGTCACGAGCCCGGTAGTTCATTATGAGTGCTTCAACCGCGTGGGGAATAGCAGGAAAGCCAATGATCCGCTCCGAACTCATCCAGAAGCTGGCCGACGAAAATCCCGGACTTAGTCTTCAGGATATCGAGCGCATCGTCGAACTGTTTTTCCGCGAGATTGTCGAGCGGCTGGCGTCTGGAGGCCGAGTCGAACTCCGCGGGTTCGGTGCCTTCACCACGCGCGCGCGGGACGCACGGACGGGACGCAACCCCCGCACCGGCGAGCAGGTAGCGGTATCGGCAAAGCGTGTACCCTATTTCAAGCCCGGCAAGGAAATGCGCGAGCGGCTGAATATCAAGACCGAGGCCTGACCGCTTGACGTGATCGCGGGCAGGCGGCAGGGGTCGCTCCTGCGGGGCGCAATACCCCCGATGCGGACGTGGCGAAATCGGTAGACGCAGCGGACTTAAAATCCGCCTTCCCCTGGAAATGCGGGTTCAAGTCCCGCCGTCCGCACCATTTACCCAGAGCTATCGGGTACCCAAAGCTCAGGCCTTCGCGATCGCGCCCTGTCCTCGCTTTCATCTGCGCTGAGCGGATCAGCCCGCTTCTTAACAGCCGCGCTCCTCCTCGCGATGCTCCGCGACATTCTCCTGCTTTGGTTTCTCAGGCTCGGGCATGATGCAGTCCATCGGCAAGATCCCATCTACTGCGAAAGCCGGATCAATGTTCAGCTTCACCCAGCTGGCAGGCAACGTCCGCTCGCGACCTGAACCATCGCGCGGCCTGTGAGTTGGTGGGCCATGGAGATATCGGACAACCGTCAGTTCGCCCGCGCCTCTGTCGACTTGGGTCGCGCGATAAAGCTACATGCCGAAGCGAATCTGACGCCCTCAGGCATTTGGGCGATCACGGCTTTGGTATCGGGCATCCTGCTTTCCACCTCCGTGCTGGTTGGCATTTCCATTCGCGAAGGCCGACGCGCCAAGCATCACCACGCAGTCGATGAGTCCTCCGGGGCGAGGCCGACGTTGCCGCGTCGCGATGGCAGGGCGACAGGAGACGCGGACTTGCCTGCCGATTGAACTGCGGCGCCCGAATAGTTCGCCCCGTTCCTAATCTTTTCGTCCCCCGTCGTTTCACAACTCTGGCGTTTCCCTGGAGTTGACGCGATGGTGTGCACATGTCCGGTGCCATCAACCCACAGAGCTTTTCCGACTCCCTCGTCATCCTCGGCGCCGCCGGACTCGTCATACCCGGCTTTGCGCGTTTCCGTGTCAGCCCGGTGATCGGCTTCATCCTCGTCGGCCTCGCCGTCGGACCAGCGGGCCTCGGCGCGCTGGTGGCCGAATATCCGTGGCTCTACCATGTCACCATATCGAACCGGCAGGCGATTGAGCCATTTGCCGAACTGGGGGTCATCCTCCTCCTCTTCTCGATCGGTCTGGAACTGAGCTTTCGGCGTCTGTGGACGATGCGGACGCAGGTATTCGGCCTTGGCGCCGCCGAATTGCTGGGTGGCAGCGCCCTGATCGCGCTTGGCCTCTATGTCCTTGGCCAACCGCTGTCGGGTGCTATCGGCCTTGGCCTAGCCCTTGCGCTTTCTTCCACAGCGGTCGTGCTGCCCATGGTCGGCACGCAAAGCGCGGTGGGGCGATCCGCCTTCTCCATGCTGCTGTTCGAGGATCTTGCCCTCGTCCCCATCATCTTCCTTCTCGGCGCGCTGGCGCCGTCGGTCGCCAGTAGTCCGGACGGCGCGTGGGAGGCGCTGGGGCGTACACTCCTGCTTGGCGGTCTGACGATTGCCGCAATGCTTGGCCTAGGCCGCTTCATTCTGCCGCATATCTTCAGCCAGGCGGCCCGCACCAAAAGCCCGGAAGTCTTTCTCGCTGCCAGCCTGCTCGTCGTCATCGTTTCCAGCCTCGCGACGTCCATCGTCGGCCTTTCGCCCATCGTCGGCGCCCTGTTGGCGGGCATTCTCATCGCCGAAACCGATTATCATGGTGAGGTCGAGGTGATGACCGCCCCATTCAAGGGCTTGGCGCTGGGCGTCTTCCTTATCACGGTAGGGATGAGCCTCGACATACGCGTCATCCTTGCCAACTGGCCCAGCCTGCTGCTCGCGGTCGTGGGGGTCATTTTCGCCAAGACGATCGTGACGGCGGCGCTGCTTAAAATTTCCGGCGCGCGCAAAGGCGTCGCGCTCGAGGTCGGCGTGCTGATGTCGAGCCCGTCCGAGACGACGCTGATCGTGCTCGCAGCAGCAGCGGCGGCAGGCCTCATCCTGCCCTCGACCGCCGCATTCTGGCAGATCGTGACGGCAATCGGCCTCACCATCACCCCCCTGCTCGCCCGCATCGGCCATGACATTGCACGCCGCATCGAAATGACAATCGCGGAGGAACCACCCGGGACCGAGGAGGCGGCGACCGAGGCGGCCGCCGTCGTGATCGGCTTTGGCCGCGTCGGGCAGATGGTGTGCGAACTGCTGCGCGTCCACAACCAACGCTTCACCGTCG
>Ga0233380_1001149_pt1 | contig 12321 bp, 7 predicted proteins | sample ElkDunMinimDraft_9_FD_191541 | JGI IMG/M metagenome (GOLD analysis project Ga0233380, IMG submission 191541) | Fecal eukaryotic communites from dung pellets of Tule Elk in California, USA - Elk Dung F36 | ecosystem: Host-associated > Mammals > Digestive system > Large intestine > Fecal | place... | reverse complement strand
TTTTTAGTGGAGCTAAATTCAATTTTGCATTGAATGTCGGAGTGCCATTAGGAGGAGCAATGTATTCACCCAATAATTGCACATCATTGCCATTTTCTGTGATGCGTACATCCGCAGAAAACGTGTTTTCTTGTTGGTTGTGTACATTCACTAAAATATTTCCAACAGTATCTTGTCCAAAATAGAATTTGTTGATTTCCAAATCCGACACGAAAACAGGTTTTGCATCCAGACGAGAAATTGTCGCCGCACCGTTGATTCCACCACCAACATTCCACGTATCCGACTCTAAAATTTCTGTCAAGGTCTCAATACGGAAATTGTTAAAAGTCACATCAATTGGTGCATTCAATGTAGAATCTTGGGATTGTATACGCAGCTCTTGACCATTATTATTCAACACAAATTCATGCGCTCGAATTCCATCTTTTCCAAAGCTCAACTGATTGCTTGGAGAAGTTTGCCATGTATCGTAATTCAACATTAAGCCGTCTTCCAACAGACTCAATAGGTAATTTCCTTGATCTACGGCCATTCGTGCACCCAAATGGTAACGATCTTTATCTTCCTTATCTTTTATCCAAAGCCCAAAATCTAAATTATTTTCAACGGCTTGTCCACTTAAAGTGGTGTTTTTTAGCTCAATTTGATTGACTTTTATCTTGTCAATTAGCGCAGAATAATACAATGTACTATCGACCGTAATAAAATCCATACCCAAACGATCAACCTCAATACCGCCGTAAATAATACTAGGCGCCAAGAGTTTTGCCATTATGCTTTTTTGCTGACTGTTGAATGTACCATCCAAGGTGATATCACTCATTTTCTGAATGTCAGGGAAGAAATCTTTTAAGAATCGAGAATAATTTAAAGTCGCAGAAAACTCAAAATTCTGTGCATCATATTTCAATTCTTTTGGTGGCTCATTATTCGGGTTATAATAAACTCTTACAACGTCTTGCATGGAGGCTCCGAGTTCAGTCAGCTTATATTTTCCGACTAAATGGGCACGTAAAAATTCTGAGCGCAACATCAACATATTGCGCGAGGTATCTGCTCGTGCAATCAAGGAGATGGTATCTAAGGCATAACGTTCTTCATTGTAAGCAATAGACGATTGAGAAACATGAAGTCTTCCATTCAAATAATTTAAATCTGCAGTTTCAAAGTCGGCGTCGATTTTACCGTGATAACGGAAATTTTGATCCATCAATTTTAGATTTTGCAAATTGACGGAGTCGATCATCATATTCATTTTTACCTTAGGATACATATCGCGCATATCGGCTGCAAGATTGGCTTGAAAACGAATATTCGGATCGGAACTGTTTATAGAGCCAGCAATATCGCCACTTTGCGCCATCAAGTCCAAATTGATGTCATGATAAGCATAACCCATCGCATCAAAACGATTGATGGTACCTTTGACGTCAGCAGCCATGGTTTTGGGGTTTAATCCTTTACCCTTTACTTGTGCATCAGCGGAGATAATACCCAATACAGAATCTTGTTTTAAAAGATGACCTAAATTGAAATTATCAATAGAAACTTGCGCATCGTATGTGGTGTCTCGTCCAGCCATATTGAGATAACCATTTACAGCGGCATTTCCTTTATCAGTGACAAGTTTCATATTGGCGTCAAATCCACTCATCCCACCTTTAAATGTACCTGCCAATGATATTGAATTCGGATATTCAATCGTCATATCTTTTGGCAACAAGGATTTTGCCACTAAGCGATCCAAATCTGCTTTGCCTGTTGTTAATTTTTTAAGATTTAAATCGATGTTAAGCTTATCTGTATTTGGCAATCCTTTAATCTTAGCTGACGCAATGATGTGTGTTTTATCCAGCGTTTTGAATTCCAAATTTGGGATAGTTAAATCATCTAAACGTCCTACCACACGACCGTCTATGTAAAATTTACGTGTCATTAATGGTTTCATCACATCCATTTTTTCCAAATCTGGCGCAAAGAATTTGATATCCGTCATATCGATTTGCGTTTTTCGAATGCGCGCATCAATAGTGACAAGTTGTGGATAGTTAGATACAGCATCTAAGGATGGATATGAAACTTTGATATAATCCTGAATGATTGTTTTAGGGGTTTGAATTAACAGATTCTCAATAACTGCGCCGGTGTTTCCGTACACAAAATCACCTTTCATTTGTTTTAAATACAAGCCAGAATGATCTTTTGCTGTTAAATTTTGAACAGAACCTGAAATGGAATCATTGGAGTAGTAAATACCTTTAATTGCTCCTGCGAGATCTTTAATCCCTATATTGCTATAATCAAAGCCCTTAATTCGCGCTTGATTGTCGTCACGGAATAAGAAATTCGTTTTGTCTACAGCAATTTTATCTACTGATACTATCCAATTGACAGGAGCAGAAGCTGTGTCTGCCGTTTCTTTGACTTTAGTAAATTTATCAAAGACAACATACGAATCAGATTGATCTAAAATAACTTCTTTGAGATTGACCATTTCCTTGTTTAAATCAATTTGGCCAACATTCGCAGAAAGATTTTTTATGTCAAATTGAGTTTTCATCGCCGTAGATGCATCGTCATATTTGACAAAAATGTTTTTTAATGTGATGGTTTCTGTTCCTAGATTTGGTAGGAGAGAGGTTTCGGTTACAGACGCATCTGTAATACCAAAATCTTCCGCTTTAACTTCTTTGCTTTCGGTTGCTGGAGCCCATTGCTTAACAATAGCCGACAAACCATCAATATTAATATTTGGCAAATCAAAAGTCATGTTGTTTGCCAAATCAAAAGTTTTCACCCTAGTGTCCAATTTATTCAATCGAATATCGGCTGAAGTGCCGATCATATCATCATTGTACACAAAATGAATGCGCTCTAAACCAACTTTGTCCAATTTAAAAATTAATGCGGATGTCGTATCTGTAGCTGTTGGGGTACTTTCTTCTTCCGAAGCAAAAGCTTTTACGATATAATCAAAATTAAAATTCCCATCAGGGGCAGTACGCTTTATTTTAGAAGTAATACCAGCTAGTTGTATTTCTTGAACTTCGATTGTGTTTTTGAAAATCTTAAACATATCGATGTCCAATTTGATCTTTTCGCCAGCGATCAAGGTATCGCGCGATTGATCTTCGAAATACACATTCTCCAAAACCAACATTTTTGGAAATGTGATATTCACGTAGCCAATATTTACTGGAGTTCCAATTTTGTTTTCTAGGTAGGTTGATACTTTTCCTGCTATATAATTCTGTACAGCAGGCAGGCGTATTAAAAATACGACCAAAAGCAATAGGGCTATTATTGAACCTATTATCCAAAGGAAAATACGAACAGCGACACGGGTAAATCTATTCAAACCTGAGTTTATCTACTTAAAAATGTTAACACTGAAATAATAACATAAAAATAGTTGAAATGTTTACTATTTAATGCGGAAAAGCCAAAAATATATACATGTTATGGTAAATGTTCTTTTTGTTTTTCAATATCTAATATACTAAAAAATTAAAAGCTAGTCAGTTGACTAGCTTTTAATTTTAAAATGCGCGATCTTCTAAGTGTTTAGGTAGATCAATAAAATCTATTCCTTTTGCCCACCAATCCGGTGCTGGTTTGCCTTTTAGGTAATAATCAAAATATTCCATCATACGTACTGCATAATCTTTTCGGTTAACCTCTTTCACTAGACCATGATTTTCGCCATTGTAAGTTAGCATAACCACTGGTTTGTTGAGACGACGCAAACTGTTGTAATATTCCACGCCTTGTGTGTAATCTACAGCTCCATCTTTGTCATTGTGCATGATGATTAACGGCGTATTCACTTTTTTGATGTGATAAATTGGCGAATTGCGTACATAAGCATCCCAATTATCCCAATATCCTGTTGTCAGACGACCTTGGCTAGATTCAAAGATACTTTGATTTGATGATCCTGTATTCCAATAAATCAAAGAATACATTGAAATCATATTGGTCAATGGTGCGCCCGCAACTGCAGCTTTGAATATATCAGTTTGTGTGATAAGGAATGATGTTTGGTATCCACCCCATGAGTGACCGTGGATTGCTACATTTTTCTCATCTACAATCCCAGATGCAATTGCAGCTTTTACAGCCGGAACGACACATGCTACTGCCGACATACCCGGATCATTCAATTTGTATTTAATATCTGGCATCAATACCGCATAACCATTATTGGTATACATCGCACGATTAAAACCACCACCTGGATAAGCTGGTTGCGAATAGTTGTTTTTCTCATCTGTCAGACGCTCGTAGATATAGGTAATCGTCGGATAAGATTGACCTTCTGCATAGTTAGCAGGCAAATACAATGTTGCCTCCAACGTATCACCATGTGCAGAAACATAGGAAATGAGCTTCGATCCAGCAGATAGTACATCTTTTTGCTTATCTGTCGTATTATTAGTCAATACTTTTTCTTGCGCTAAATTTTTATCTGTTGACACAAAAATATCAGGAGCTACATTCGATTTTTCGATTGTATAGAATAAGTTTGAGCTGTTTTTAGGTTTACGAACGCCTCCAAAGTTGATGTCATCCAATTTCAAAATTTCCAATTTCTTACCATTCGCAGGTAATAAAGCCACACCTTTTTGTTTAGTGGCGTGATTGTACAAATTGAAATACTGGTCTTTTTTTAGATCAATGAAATCATCGTCAGGATAGATATAATTGAGATTTGTAGTCAATAGCTTTTGGTTCTTCCAATTATCTGTCAATTGAATAGCAGCTTTACCATCGATCGACACTTTCCAAACATCAAAATTGTCTCTCAACAATACAAATTTGTTGTCTGCGCTAAATCCAAATGGACCAATTCCACGCTTATCCACGTTGTGATCGGCTAACATATCTACAAAAGAACTATTGATATTTTCTGTAATGTTAGTTACAGCTAATGTTTTCGTATTCAATGTATGATAATTGCCATCATTATAGAATAACAAGTAATCAGACAGTGGAGAGAATTGTACAGCACGCATCGCATTCAAATACATTTTTTTGAAGGCTAACTGTTTTTTCCCTGTTTTGATATCTACAATGTACAAGTCACCAAAAGTTTGTCCATTCAAATTTGCTTCGAATTCGTATGGTTTGTAATCAAATCCATAGCCTACCAATTGATTTGGCGAAAGTGCGATAGATTTGATCGCGCTATCAGCTAGAGAGACGAATTTGTTTTCGTCTAAGTGCCAAGCGCTCATTGTTGTATAATTTTTATCCGATTGCAGACGCATTTTTTGTGCAGATTGCAAGCGGACATCTTGCCAATTCCAGATGATCATATCTGGTTTTTCTAAGTCTTTTTTATTGACTTCAGGCTTTTTAGGCGCAGAATTTTGTTTTGTATTTGCAGCAATCTGCGTTGTATCTTTTTTGGCAGCTATAGAATCTTTTTCAGCGGCATTTTTAGCATCCGCTTTTGCGATATCGTCGATTTTCTTTTCAGTAGATTTTGGGTCTTCCGCTTTCTCTAATTTGGCTACGCCAAAGAATATCGTTTTTAAATCCTTACTCCAATACGCCGATGAGTTCTCGCTAATGCCATACCCCGCTGTAATTTGATTTTCATCCAATCCGCTGTACGTGAATACATCTGCATTATGTGCCTTTAAATTTTTAACACCTAGCAAAGTGTAAACGGGAGACTTGTACTTTTTGTCAGATTTGGATTTTAATAATGCAAAAGCTGTACCTTCTTTGTTCCAAGCCAATTTTGAAAAGTTAGCATCGTCATTGTGCAGCGCATTGACTATTCCTGTATTCAAATCCATCAGGAAGATTCCGTTTCCATTTTTGCCGTTGGCATCGATTATATATGCTAAATACTGTCCCGATTTGTTGAAACTGTATTCGCTCACATTACCTAAATTATACTTCTTTTTGTTAACTAAATTGTACAACAATAAGTCCGAACCTTTTACTGCACCTTCAGGACGTGGACCCATTGGTGAAGCTGGTGCACCGCCTTGTCCTTCAAAACGAATGGCTACCCATTTGCTGTCTTCATTCGAAAAGCTATGACTCTGTACCTTATCAAAAGTCACTGATGCGGTATCTTTTAATGCCACAATTTTCAGTTTCTTACTTGACGGTCTACGCGATTTTTCATTTGCCTTAATCTCTGTATACTTTGGATTCTCAAAAAAGCTGAAATATTGCGCATTATTATTGAAAAATATTGGAGAAGTAGTACCGCCAATTTTGTAATCATACTTCGTCGTATCCGCTGTGCTTTTCAATGTCAAAGTCAGGTCCCCTTGTGTCGGTCCTGAAACATAAGCCAGCCACTTGCCATCAGGTGAAGGAGAAGAACCATTTAATCGTACGTATTCCCAGGTCGGGATATCTTGCCAAGTGAGTGGTTTTGAACTTTCTTGAGCAAATGGTGTTAACCAAGCAAGTTGACACGCAAAAAACAATATTGATTTTTTTGTCATTTATTTTCTATAGGTTAAATAATACGACATAAAGGTATTTATTATCTTTCAATCTTTTATACTGTATTAAATATGTTATAAGCGTTGAAAATAAAATATCAGTCCAAAGCTTTGTTCCTAATTGTTTTAATGATTAGCATCATGGAGGAAGTTATAAATAGGCAAAAGGAGAATAATAATATAGTGCCTAATATATAAGGATTGAATATAATAATTTGCATCAAAGTTTCCAATAATTCGAAAGAATAGTCTGTAGCTAGTCCAAGAAGTACAAAACTCATTATTGGTACTCCAAAAAATAATATGACAGAGAGAAAAATACCTTTTACAGGATTAAATCGAAAGTTTAGTAATTTACTCATCCTGTGAAAAGATTAAGTTTATAAATGTTATATCTAAATTTATGGTATTTTTGTGATTCAAAACGACTTTTGAATGAAAATTTGGCAAAAAAACATTGATGTAGATTCTTTTGTTGAATCGTTTACAGTAGGCAAAGACCGTGAGATGGACATGCATTTGGCGAGTGCAGATGTGTTGGGTTCACTAGCACATACGCGTATGTTGAATAGCATTGGCTTGATGACGGACGAAGATTTGTCTGCGGTTCAGCAAGAACTAAAAAATATATACAAAGAAATATTAGCTGGTCAATTCCAAATCGAAGCTAGTGTAGAAGACGTGCATTCCCAAGTGGAAATGATGTTGACACAACGCATTGGCGAAGCTGGCAAAAAAATCCATTCGGGTCGTTCGCGCAATGACCAAGTTTTGGTGGATTTGAAATTGTATTTCCGTTCGGAAATTCACAATGTTTTCAATACTACAGAATTGCTTTTCAACCAATTGATTAAGCTCAGTGAGCAGTACAAAAATGTGTTGATGCCAGGTTATACGCATTTGCAGATTGCCATGCCATCATCTTTTGGATTGTGGTTTGGAGCGTATGCTGAGAGTTTAGTAGATGATTTGCATATGTTGAAAGCTGCTTGGTCTGTTTGTAATAAGAATCCGTTGGGTTCAGCCGCAGGCTATGGATCTTCATTCCCATTGAACCGTACGATGACTACAGAATTATTGGGCTTCGAAGATTTGAATTACAATGTAGTGTACGCGCAGATGGGACGAGGTAAGACGGAGCGAATTCTTGCGCAAGCGATGAGTTCTATTGCCGCAACGTTGGCCAAATTCGCAATGGACGTAACCTTGTTTATCAACCAAAACTTTGGGTTTATTTCTTTTCCAGCGCATTTGACAACAGGTTCGAGTATCATGCCGCACAAAAAGAATCCTGACGTTTTTGAATTAATTCGTTCACGTTGTAATAAAATCCAAGCTTTACCGACAGAGATTGCCATGATGACGACAAACCTTCCAGTTGGTTATCACCGCGATTTACAATTGTTGAAAGAAAACTTATTTCCTGCATTCCAATCTTTAAATGAATGTTTGGAGATTGCTACATTTATGTTGGAGAATATTGAGATAAAGGATAGTATTTTGGATGATCCAAAATACGATTATCTGTTTTCTGTGGAAGTGGTAAACAATGAAGTTTTACAAGGTATACCATTCCGCGAAGCTTATAAAAATATCGGTCTAGCTATTGAAGAAGGAACATTCCAACCTTTGAAAGAAGTGAATCACACACACGAAGGAAGCATTGGAAATCTTTGTAATGATCAAATCCAACGCATGTTTACGGAAGTAAAGGCAGATTTTGGTTTTGAAAAAGTGGAGAAAGCGTTAGAAGAATTGGTAAAGTAGATATTTTAAAACTATATTCGGAAAGGTGTTCTTATTAGGAACACCTTTTTTGTTGTGTGCCCAGCATGGGCAATAACTCTAGGGTGTAAGTCCCGAACACGCCTTTACAGTGGGAAGTGTTAGCTTATGACAAGGGTGTCCACCGCGAGGTGGAATCTGAAGGAAGTCTGCGGCAAAACTTCGGTCCGACGAACAGAAACTACATACAAGGCCGCAAGTGTTGGGTGAGGCTGCAACACAAGCCAAAGCCCTAAACTGTACGGAAACACTATGGTAAATGTAGCGGATATATGAGGTGAAAGTTATTGTTCTTACCTGGGGAGATCTGACTAAACTCTGTCAAAGGTATACGCGAATGCCCGCGAAGAAACATATAGCAGAATAATGATGCTAGATGCTTTAGTCAGAAGTCAGCAGAGGACATAGTACCCTGTTTCTCTATTTTCTACAGGGGAAGGTCTGAATGTTAGAATGGCAAAGGAACCAAGAAGTTTATGACGAAGCGCTAAAAGCCGAACCACTTAAGAGAACTGCTTACATGAGGGTAGGTCGGAAACCGATAGTAGAATGTAAGGGGAGCTTAGCCTAGTTGTGCAACCAACGGACACAATGCCTGAGGATTTTTTTTTAGTAATACTATGCTGGAAGAAATATTACACATCCTAAATGTCAAACACGCAGTTGATCGTGTCATCTCTAATGGAGGTGCCAGCGGAATTGATGGTATGCAGATCGATAACCTTCGTGACTACCTCAATACGAATTGGAAAACCCTTCGGTCGGATATTCTCTCTGGCACTTACCGCCCACAAGCTGTTCGGAAAGTAGAGATTCCCAAAGCCAGTGGCGGCAAGCGTACGCTGGGTATCCCAACGGTCATCGACCGTGTTATTCAGCAAAGCATTTCCCAATGGCTTGGGTTAAAGTGTGAGGGCGATTTTCACGATAACAGCTACGGCTTCCGTCCGAATCGTAATGCTCATCAGGCCGTCAGTAAAGCGCAAGAGTATCTGAACTTAGGCTATACGTGGGTAGTTGAACTTGATTTGGAGCAATTCTTCGATCAAGTGAACCACGACAAACTGATGCATCTTTTGAGCAAGAAGATTATGGATCGTCGAGTCCTAGCCCTGATCGGGAAATACCTTCGTTGTGGGATTATGGATCATGGTCTTGAACAAAAGCGAACCAAGGGCACACCACAGGGCAGTCCTTTAAGTCCACTTTTGTCAAACATCATCCTCCACGAACTGGATACGGAACTCAGCTCCCGTGGACATCGATTTGTACGCTATGCGGATGACTGTAGTATCTACACGAAGAGCAATAAATCCGCAACTCGTATTATGCGCAACATCACCAGCTACATCGAATCTACACTAAAGCTGAAGGTGAACCGTGAAAAGAGTAAGGTAAGCAGGCCTTCCCAAAGTAATTTACTCGGCTTTAGTTTCTTCAAAAGTCAAGGAGATTGGCACATTCGTATCTCTGCAAAGAGTATCGAACGAATCCGAGAGAAGTTACGTCAAAATACTCGACGTAATACAGTTACTTCTATGCATGAGCGACTGACTAAACTACGGCAAATTACTCACGGCTGGGTGGATTACTTTCGTATAACAACGAATAAGAAGGTGATGGTAGCACTAGATAAACTAGTGCGAAGACGCTTGCGAGTTCTGCTTTGGAAACAATGGAAGACCGCAGGTAATCGAATTCGGAACTTAATAAAACTGGGAACCAAACGCTGGCTTGCCTATCAACATGCGAACACCCGTAAATCCTATACTCGAACAGGGACAAGTCCTATCCTTCAAACAACGCTAACAAACTCATACTTTACTAAACTAGGTTACGAAGGATTTGCAGACTACTATTACTGGAGAACAACACATCAAACGACGTTATTCTAACAAACCGCCTTGGTACGGATCCGTATGCCAGGTGGTGTGAGAGGACAGATAGGGAAATAATCCCTATCTTTCTACTCGATTATATTAGTAGTATGTTTAATACCTTCGTCAAGCAAATAGCATTATTAGTAGGACATACATTTCTGAATTGTTTCATCTTCGTTTTTTTATACATATTAATTGGCTTCTCAGATGGTGAATATGGAATGTCTCCATTTCTGCTTTTAATTGATTCTCTAATTTTGTTTGTGATATATTTGCTTTGGAAAATAGTTTATTTCTTAGTAAAGCGGAAAATTCTAGATACAAGTCGAATCATTATATATTTTACTATTGCATTTCTAACTGTAATAATCATTTCACCAATTGGACATTTTTTCGATATTATTAATCTAATATTTGTGCTGTCAGTGATTATTTCATCAGTTACAATATATTTTTTAAATAAGATTAACTTCAATAAACTAATATCGTAATTCGATTGTGTTGTAAATAGCTTTTTAACTAGTTATAGATATGCAAATAAAAACTAACCATATTCCAGTTGTATACAGTATTTAAAAAGTATCGTGAAATAAATAGTTGATTATCCATTTATTATACTTACCTTGTAGCAATTAATAATAATAACAATATGAATAACGGAACTGTAAAGTTTTTTAATGAAACTAAAGGATTTGGTTTTATTACCCCTGATGGCGGTGGCGATGATATCTTTGTACACGTATCAGGTTTAGTTGACCAAGTTCAACAAGGCGACCAAGTAACTTACGATGTTGAGAACGGTCGTAAAGGCATCAATGCCACTAATGTAAGAGTAAACTAATTTTTATTATACTTATCTTGCAAAAGGCGAATCTATCCGATTCGCCTTTATTGTTTTATAAGAAATCTGTAAAAGAAATAATAGATATCATTTTAATAACAAAATCCCTTAACATTTTAATGCTAAGGGATGTTTAAATTTTAGAAAACTATATTTTTATAAAACAATAACTTCTGTTACCTGAAGTCCTTGTTTGCTTGATTGCGATTTGAATTTTACTTTTTGGTCTTGCTGTAAGACAAAACCTAAGATTTTGAAGTTGAAATAAACGTTTTCTCTCGTTTCGTTGTCACGGATAAAACCATATTGACCAGCTTCGTTATAGAATGATACTTTACCGAATGAATACACATCTTCCACTTCTGGACGGATTAAGTCTTCTTCTTTGAATTCGTATTTCTTTAAAGGGGGTTTGTCGGAGATATTACCGTTCTCATCTACGTACGCGAACATTTCTTCTAATGCTTTTCCTTTGTCATTAGAATCTTCACGCTGCGCTTTTTTTTCTTCTTTTTCTTTACGTTTTTGTAATTTTTTCTTGGCGATTTCTTTTTTTCTAAATGTTTGTTGGCTTTGACCCATGTATTGCTATTTAATGATTATTATATTGAGAAAAGTCTAACGTTTCGACAAGAAATTCTGAGTGGAGAATGTAGGCGAGTTGTGCGGCTTTTTACAAAGATACAAAATTTTAATGAAGGAAAGAAGATAAATCTTATTGTAACTTTGTATAAATATATTCGCATGATAATAATTGAATCACCCTCGAATGATGCATACTTCAATATCGCATCCGAGGAATATTTGTTAAAACGATTTCCGAGCGAAGAGATTTTATTACTATATATAAATGCGCCTTCCATCATAATAGGGAAATTTCAGAATACATTGGCTGAAATCAATTTGGATTATGTAAATAAGAATCACATAAAAGTTGTGCGTCGGCTCTCTGGTGGCGGGGCGGTATATCATGATTTAGGAAATTTGAATTTTTCTTTTCACACTAAAGCGAGTGAAACAGATTTTAGTGATTTTGAAACATTTACTAAGCCTGTCATTCAGCTATTAAATAAATTAAATGTTCCAGCAAAATTAGAAGGGCGAAATGATTTATTAGTTGAGGGAAAGAAATTTAGTGGGAATGCCAAAACCATTAAATCCAAAAAGATGATACAACACGGGACTATTTTAATTAATTCGGAGATGTCTGTATTGGCAGATGCATTGAAAGTGAATCCATTAAAATTTATTGATAAGGCTGTAAAATCTAATCGTGCCCGTGTGACCAATTTGATTGATTATCTTCCAGAGGAGACTACTACCGAATCATTCAAACAAC
>Ga0233380_1001147_pt1 | contig 12335 bp, 12 predicted proteins | sample ElkDunMinimDraft_9_FD_191541 | JGI IMG/M metagenome (GOLD analysis project Ga0233380, IMG submission 191541) | Fecal eukaryotic communites from dung pellets of Tule Elk in California, USA - Elk Dung F36 | ecosystem: Host-associated > Mammals > Digestive system > Large intestine > Fecal | place... | reverse complement strand
GTCCTGTGCGCGGACGGTAATGCGCGCGCGGCGATATTCGTGCGGCGCGGGGTGATGCGAAGTGCATTCCTCATAGTCGTCGAGCACGGCCAGGCCCGCGTCATGGGCATGAAGCCAGTAGAGATCCCCCTGGACCGCATCCTGCCCGGCAAGGACCAGGCCGGGATAATCGTCGATCAGGTAAAGCGTGCCTGTGACGCAGGCGGGGCCATGATGGTCGGCGTTGCGCGCGAGCCAGTGACTCATCTGGTTGTCATTGTGCGGCCGCAACGTGCCATAGGTGAAGAGCGGGAACGGCATCGCCCTATTGTGGCATCGTGACAAATAGCGCGCAAACAAAAAGCCGCCCGGAATGATCCAAGGGCGGCTCTGTCAAGCTCTCCCAAAAGGAGAGCGAAGGCAGAAATATTCTGAAATCAGGCGAACAGAACCGAATAGAAGGTCAGTGCCTGAACGCCTACGGCCGCGAACAATGTAACGCCTTGAACAGCGTGACGCATGATATAACTCCGATACTTGGATGAATAGACCGTGTCGGTCCGTGACGCGCATATGGTGGTGTTGCGACTTTGTAACAATCGCAAAGGGCGCCTTCGCAGTTGCAGCAAACGCAACGGTGCGCGTCAGTCTCCGATCGTCTCGATCAGCGCCATGGCTGCAGCAGGATTGCGTATCTTCGCGCCCGAGATGAAAAAGACATAGGTATCGCCTTTGGCGGCCTGCGCCTTTGTTCGGCTTGCCCAGTCCTTGAGCTCTGCCTTGGCATAGCCCGCAGGCTCCTCGTCGCACGCTCGCATCAGCCGCCAGTAGGAAAAGCCGACATCAAGGCCTTCGATCAGGGGATATTCCTCATGCTCCGCGCGCACGACTGCCGCGCCCGCGTCGCGCGCCAGGGCGAGAAAGTCGGGATCGTCGAAGCTTTCATGACGGACCTCGAGCGCATGGCGGAGCGGGACGCCGTCCACTTCCTTGGGCAATAAGGCGAGGAAGGCCTGGAAATCCTGCCTGTCGAATCGCTTGGTCGGCATGAACTGCCAGAGGATCGGGCCGAGTCGGTCACCCAGTTCGGCAATGCCCTGATGAACGAACTTGTCGATCGACGGCCCGGCTTCGGCCAGAACCTTGCGATTGGTGCAATAGCGCGACGCCTTGACCGCGAAGCGGAAGCCGTCGGGCACAGCCTTTGCCCAATTGGCGAAGGTGGCGGGCTTTTGGGTGCCATAATAGGTGGCGTTGATCTCGGTCGCGGTTAGATGTTTGCCAAGATAGCCAAGCTCATCCTTCTGCCGCAGATCGTCGGGGTAAAAGGTTCCGCGCCACGGTTCAAAGACCCAGCCGCCGACGCCGATGTGAACCCGTCCGCTCATCGCCCGAACTTCTTCTGCGTCTTGCCGTAGCGCAGTTTGCGCGTGCCGGGCTTGCCCTCGCTCGCGCGGCCACGTGGGGCGGCGACCTGTTCGTGGGCGGGCAGGCCAAGCTCTTCGGCTTCCATCTTGCGGATCTCGTCGCGGATGCGGCCGGCTTCCTCGAACTCCAGATCGGCGGCGGCGGCGCGCATCTTCTTTTCCAGATCCTCGATATAGGCGCGCAGATTGTGACCGACCATGTGTGGGCGATCCTCGATCCCGGTATCGATCGTCACCTGATCGCGCGACGAGACATGGGCGATGATGTCGCCGATCTGCCGCTTGATCGTCGTCGGCGTGATGCCATGTTCGAGATTATAGGCGGTCTGCTTTTCCCGTCGGCGGGAGGTTTCGTTGAGCGCGCGCTCCATCGAGCCGGTGACGCGGTCGGCGTAAAGAATGACGCGGCCATCGACGTTGCGCGCGGCGCGGCCGATGGTCTGGATCAGCGAGGTTTCGGAGCGCAGAAAGCCTTCCTTGTCCGCGTCGAGGATCGCGACCAGCCCGCATTCGGGAATGTCGAGCCCCTCGCGCAGCAGGTTGATGCCGACCAGCACGTCATAGACGCCAAGCCGCAGGTCGCGGATCAGCTCGATCCGCTCCAGCGTCTCGACGTCGCTGTGCATGTAGCGGACCTTGAGGCCCGCTTCGTGCATAAACTCGGTCAGATCCTCGGCCATGCGCTTGGTCAGCGTGGTGACCAGCGTGCGATAGCCCTTTTTCGCCGTCTCCTTCGCTTCGTGGATGAGGTCGTCGACCTGATCCTCGACTGGCTTGATCTCGACCGGCGGGTCGATGAGGCCGGTGGGGCGGATCACCTGTTCGGCAAAGACGCCGCCGGTCTGCTCCATTTCCCAGCCGCCCGGCGTTGCCGAAACGCTGACCGTCTGCGGGCGCATCGCGTCCCATTCGTTGAAGCGCAGCGGTCGGTTGTCGATGCAGCTTGGCAGGCGGAAGCCATATTCGGCGAGCGTGATCTTGCGGCGATGATCGCCGCGCGCCATCGCGCTAATCTGTGGCACGGTCTGATGGCTTTCATCGACGAAGAGCAGCGCGTTTTCGGGCAGATATTCAAACAGGGTCGGCGGCGGTTCGCCGGGCATGCGACCGGTCAGGAAGCGCGAATAATTTTCGATGCCCGCGCAGCTGCCCGTCGCCGCGATCATCTCCAGGTCGAAATTGGTGCGCTGCTCCAGCCGCTGCGCTTCCAGCAGTTTCCCTTCCGCTTCCAGTTCCTTGAGCCGCTCGGTCAGCTCGTGGCGGATCGCCTCCATCGCCTGCTTAAGCGTCGGGCCGGGGGTCACATGGTGCGAATTGGGGAAGATCTTCACATAGTCGAGGCTGGCGATCTTCTTGCCGGTCAGGGGATCGAATTCGACAATATCCTCGATTTCATTGCCGAAGAAGCTGACGCGCCAGGCAGTGTCCTCATAGTGCGAGGGGAAGATTTCGAGATTGTCGCCTTTCACGCGGAAATTGCCGCGGGCAAAGGCGGCGTCGTTGCGCTTATATTGGAGCGCGACCAGCTTGCGCACGATCTCGCGCTGGTCCTCGACCTGGCCCTTCTTCATTGAAAAGGTCATGGCCGAATAGGTTTCGACCGAGCCGATGCCATAGAGGCAGGAGACGGAGGCGACGATGATGACGTCGTCGCGTTCGAGCAGCGCACGGGTCGCCGAGTGGCGCATCCGGTCGATGCTTTCGTTCACGCTCGATTCTTTTTCGATATAGGTGTCTGAGCGCGGCACATAGGCTTCGGGCTGATAATAGTCGTAATAGCTGACGAAATATTCGACCGCGTTTTCCGGGAAAAAGCTCTTGAACTCGCCATAAAGCTGGGCGGCGAGGATCTTGTTAGGGGCGAGGATGAGCGCGGGGCGCTGCATCGCCTCGATCACCTTGGCCATGGTGAAGGTCTTGCCCGAGCCGGTGACGCCGAGCAGCACCTGATCCTTTTCGCCCGCGCGCGCGGCGGCGACCAGTTCGGAGATTGCGGTTGGCTGGTCCCCGGCAGGCTCATAGTCGCTCACCAGCGTGAAGGGGCGACCGCCCTCGCTCTTGTCTGGCCGGGCGGGCCGGTGCGGGACGAAATCCTCGTCGGTTTGCGGTTCGGACAGGTCGGTGCGGATCTGGATAGCCATGGCTTGCGAATATGGTCGCGGAACAGAAAGGGTTCAACCGCCGGGCACAGGAAGTTTGGAAGTGGCCATCGGTATCCTCTCAATCGCATTTTTCCCTTGCGGCGCAGACGATATCAGGAGAGCCTCCCCATTGTTCCGGGCAAGAGAACAGGGGAGAGTGATATGCGGAAGATGATGCTGGGCGCACTGCTGTGCGCCGGATTGAGCGGGTGCGGGCAGGAAGCGGCCGCCCCGCCCCCGGCCGATGCGCCGATCCTGATGCAGGCGGGGGAATGGATGCTGACCCGTCGCACCACGGGCTATAACACGTCGACGGTGACGCCCACCCAATATCAGGCGGCGCTCAAGACCGTGCACGAGGACAAGGTCTGCATCGCGCTCGACGACAAGGGCCTGCCCAATGCAGACGCGCTGGCGGGCGCGGATGGCACTGATTGCACCTATAAGGAGCCGTTCGTGCGCGGCGGCCGCCTGATCGCGACGCTTGCCTGCAAGACCGCGGCGGGCACCTCGGACATCATGGTCGAGGGTAATTATACCGCCGACACGCTGACGCTGGGCAGCACGACGACGAAGACGCAGGGCGGCCAGACCGTCGAGCGCACTACCCATGATGTGACGGGCAAGCGTATCGGCGACTGTCCGAAGGCCTAAGTCCGCCTCATTGCAGCGCTGCGATCGCCCGATGATCGCAGCGCTTTGCGATGCGGGGGACCGGCTTCACCGGGGGGACCTGGATCGTCGTGCCGATGCGGATCGGCGCGAAGCGCGCGCGCTCGATCCCCTCGCAACGCAGGAACTGCTCCAGCATGCGGGGCGGGGTGTCGAGCGCCTCATAGGACAGGCGGAACGTGCCCCAGTGAATCGGGATTGCGGTCGATGCGCCGAGCTTCTCGAAAACCTCGACCGCGCGTTGCGGCCCGATATGCGCGTCCGATTCCATCTGCCCCGGCCAGAAACGGAAGGCGCCGATCGGGATGAGCGCGAGGCGGATCGGGCCGATGCGCGCGGCTTCGCTGGGCCAGGCCATGTCGCCCGCGCCGGTGTCGCCGGCAAAGAAGATGTTGCCCGCGCGCGTTTCGATCACGAAACTCGACCAGAGCGCGCGATTGCGGTCCTTGCCCCAGCGGCTGCCCCAATGATGGTTGCGCACCACATGGACGCGATAGTCCGGGCAATGTTCGTAATTGCCGCACTGGATCACCGCGTCGGGCAGGCCGTTCAAGGCCGCGCCGCTGACCGAACGACCCCAATCGAGCGCGACCGAGGGGATGCCGGCTTTTTTAAGGATCGCGTCGTTGCCGAGGCTGGTGACGATCTTCGGCCGGTCACGCTCCCACAGCTTTTTAAGCGTTGGGAGGTCGAGATGGTCGTAATGATTATGGCTGATGAGGATGAGGTCGATCTTCGGCAGGTCGTCCATCCGGATGCCCGGTTGCGCCACCCGGCGCGGGCCGATGGGGGGGAAGGGGGAGGCATGGTCCGACCAGATCGGATCGGTCAGGATATTGATGCCCGCCGCCTGCACCAGCACGGTCGCATGGCCGACCCAGGTCGCCACCATGCCGCGCGGGGCGGCGAAGGCGGGCGGGCGCGCCGGCTTGACGGCAACGGCATCGGGCCATTTCGGGCGATCGTCATTGCCGGTCAGGTACCGCATGAGGAAACTGCCGCGGCTGTGGCCGGGCGGGGCGGGCATGTCGATCGCGCCATCGGGATTGAAGAAATGCGCGCCGTCATAATGGCCGCCGACCGGGCCCTGATAATAGATGCGGTCGAGGAATGGCGGCAGGATCGTGATGACGAGGCAGAGCGCGATCACGAGGAAGAGCAGCGCCGCGCCCAGCCCTCTGGCGATCCTGATGACGATGCCGCTCACCTGTCTGCTCCCCGACCGTTCAGCGCGGCCATAGCGCCGCGCCTGTCAAAGCGCACCTAAAAGCGCCAGCACGACGCCCGTGACCACGAGCAACAGCCCGGCCACTTCGCTGCGCGCCATGCGCTCGCCAAGATAGAAATGGCCAAAGGCGAGGGTGAAGGCGACCTCAACCTGTCCGACGATCCGTACCAGTGCGACCGGCGCGGTGGCAAAGCCGGTGAACCAGCAGGCAGAGCCGAAGGCGGAGAGCATGCCGACCTGCCCTGACAGGCGCCAGCTCGCCAACACGCGGGCGATCTCCGCGCGTTCGCGCCACCACATCCAGCCGCCCTGCATCAGCGTTTGCAGCGTGACCGTCACCACCAGCACGATCAGCGCCGCTTCGACCGCATTGCCGCCCCCCACCTCCTGCGTGGCGCGGCGGATACCGATGGCGGTGAGAGCGAAGAAGAAGCCGGACATGATCCCGGCGCGCGCGGCCGGTTGCCCCAGCGCGCGCAGGAAATCGAGCGGGCTCATGCGTTTGCCTCCGGTCGAAAGCAGCATGATGCCGCAGACGCCCGCGCCGATGCCGGCCCAGCCGAGGGGCGACAGGCGCTCGCCCAGAAGCAGGAAAGAGAGGATGGCCCCCTGTATCGCCTCCGTCTTCGAATAGGCCGTGCCGACGACGAAATTGCGCTCGGCAAAAGCGTGGATGAGAAGGTTGGTCGCGATGATCTGCGCCAGACCCCCCGCGACGCAAAAGGGCAGGAACAGCGCGCCGAACGTGACCTTCGGTACGCCGAAGATCACCGCATAGGCACAGAGCAGGCCGGCCGCGAAGGGCAGGCCGTAGAGATAGCGCACCAGCCCCGCGCCATTTAAGGAAAGGCTATGGCTCACGCGGCGCTGGATGGCGGTGCGCCAGGCCTGCAAGCCGCCGGCGATCAGCGTGGCGGGCAGCCAGATGGGAGAGGTGATCATGCGCCTGCTATAAGGCGCAATGGCGCGAAGTCATCGCCGGACGCGCGCCTTTGCAAGCTTGATCTCGAACAGGCGGGGCCAATTCTTTCCCGTGACGAACAGGCGGTCGCGCGCTGGATCATAAGCGATGCCGTTGGCGACGTCGGTCATGGGATCGACCCCGGCTTGGGCCGCGAGCGGGGCGATGTCGAGCCAGTCGATCACCGCGCCTGTCTCCGGCGCGATCCGCACGATGCGCGTGTCGAACCAGATATTCGCCCAGATTTCGCCCTTCACATATTCCAGCTCATTGAGCCGATCGACCGGGCGGCCATTCCAACTGACGGTGATGCGGCGCTGTTCGGTCAGCGTCTGGGGATCGAGGAAGCGCAACTGTGCGGTGCCGTCGCTCATGACGATGCTGTGTCCGTCCTGCGTCAGGCCCCAGCCTTCGCCCGGATAGTAAAAGCTGCCCAGGGGTGCGAAATCGGACAGGCGCCAGAGGAAGCCCTGCTGGCTCTGCCAAGTGATGCTGACGATGCGGTCGCCCCATTGGGTGATGCCCTCGCCGAAATAGGCCGGGTTGAGCGGGGTGCGCTGGATGACCTTGCCGGTCTTGAGATCGACCTTGCGGATATCCGACCGGCCCTCGAGGCCGGTACTTTCATAGAGGGCGCCGTCGAGGAAGAAGAGCCCCTGGGTAAAGGCGGCGGGGTCATGCGGATAGGATTTGACGAGGCGCCAGGGCGTTTCGGCATGGAGCGGGACGGCGAGCAGCAGCGCCAGCAGCAGGGCGATGCTGCGGCCGAACGCGGTGCGCGCGCGCGTCATTCCTCGCCGGCTTGCGCCACGGCCGGCGCGAGCCAGGCGGGGAGGGTCGCAGGGTCGATATCGGCCGCGCGGCGCAATTCGACCGACAGGCCTACATCCGGGAGGGCGGCGCGCTGACGTTTGGCGTCGGCCTTGTCCAGCGGGACGGCGACGAGCCGGCGATTGACCTTGCTGCGATAATGCATGCGGGCCGTATTTTCCTGGCCGACATAGCAGCCCTTGTCATAATCGACGCCGCCCAGCTCCTCCGCATTGGTTTCGAGCCAGAGGATCTGGTCCTGACCCAGCTCCTCCACGCCCTCGAACACGCCGAGCGCGAGGCGGTGGGCGCGAAAGGCCGGGGCCGTGTCGCCATCCGCCGCTGGCGCGATCCAGCGGTGGCCGAGGGCAGGCAGGCGGGGGTCGAGCGGCTTGTCGGGGGCATTGGGCGACCAATGGACGGCCAGGCTCTCGTCCCGCGCGATCGTGACTTTGCGCCGCAGCCGATAGATGGTCAGGCGTCGCGCAAGGGCGTCTGCCTGTGCCGCCTCGCAGTCGATCAGCACGTCGCCATTGGCATCGCCCCACAGGATGAAGTCGAACAGCGCCTTGCCCTGCGGGGTCAGCAACCCGGTCCAGCGCGGGCCATCGGGCTCAAGCGTCAGCACGTCGCGCGTCAGCAGGCCCTGAAGGAAGGGGCGCGCTTCTTCGCCGGAGATTCGCAAAATGGCGCGGTCGCGCAGGGTGGTGCCGGTCATCGCCTTTAGGTAGGGGATGAAGCATAGTTCGCCAACCCGCCCGCACGCCGATGGAGCGCCCGATGACCAACAGCTTTGACCTCATCCTCAAAAATGGCACGGTGCATACGCCCGGTGGGTCGGAGCAGGTCGATGTCGGCGTGCGCGACGGGCGTATCGCGGCGATCGGATCGGCGCTGGGCGACGCAGGCGAGGTGATCGATTGCACCGGCCTCGACGTGCTTCCCGGTTGCATCGACAGCCAGGTGCATTTTCGCGAGCCGGGGCTTGAGCATAAGGAAGACCTCGAATCGGGCAGCCGCGCGGCGGTCATGGGCGGGATCACCGCCGTCTTTGAAATGCCCAACACCAACCCCAATACCGACAGTGCCGAGCGGGTGCATGACAAGCTCGCCCGGGCGCACCATCGCATGTGGTGCGACCATGCCTTTTATGTCGGTGCGACCGCCGACAATGCGGAGAGCCTGAAGGGACTGGAGCGCATTCCCGGCACGGCGGGCGTCAAGATCTTCATGGGCGCGTCCACCGGCAGCCTGCTGGTCGACGATGACGCGGCCCTCTCGCGCGTGCTGGCGAGTGGCGTGCGGCGCGTTGCGATCCATGCCGAGGATGAGGCGCGGATGAATGCGCGCAAGGATCTGCGGGTCGAGGGCGACCCCCGTTCGCACCCGGTCTGGCGCGACGATGAAAGCGCGATGATCGCGACGAAGCGCATCATCGCGCTTGCCCGCGCGGCACGGCGGCGCATTCATATCCTGCATGTGACGACGCCGGCCGAGCTTGAATATATCGGCCAGAACAAGGACATCGCGACCTGCGAGGTGACGCCGCAGCACCTGACGCTGGCCGCCGAAGACGCCTATCCCCGCCTTGGCACCTACGCGCAGATGAACCCGCCGATCCGCTCAGGCGCGCATCGCGATGGGCTGTGGCATTATCTGAACCAGGGCGTGCCCGACGTGCTGGGCAGCGACCATGCGCCGCATACGATCGAGGAGAAGGCCAAGTCCTATCCCGCGAGCCCCAGCGGCATGCCGGGCGTGCAGACGCTGGTGCCGCTGCTGCTCGACCATGTCGCTGCCGGGCGGCTCAGCCTGCGCCGCTTCATCGAGTTGACGTCCTCGGGCCCGCAGCGCGTGTTCGGGCTGGTCGGCAAGGGGCGGATCGCGCTTGGCTATGATGCCGACTTTACCGTCGTTGACCTCAAGAAGCGGTGGACGGTGGGGCGCGACTGGCTTGCCTCGCGCTGCGACTGGTCGCCCTTCGAGGGGCAGGAACTGACCGGCAAGGCGGTCGGCACGATCATCCGTGGTCAGCGGGTGATGTGGGAGGACGCGCTTGCCAATGCCGCGATCGGCGAAGCGGTGCGTTTCGAGGCGACGCAGTTCAACTAAGCGAGGCGCTTCAGCCGCGCGCCGCCATCCGGTTGCGGCGCGCGGTGGCGATGCCATCAGCGGCCGAGAGAGCAAGGCCGATCCAGATCAGGCCAAAGCTCATCATCTGTGCGGTGCTCAATCGCTCGCCGAACAGCAGCACGCCCGAGAGGAACTGCATGGTGGGCGCGAGATATTGCAGCAGGCCAAGCGTCGTCATCGGCAAGGACCGCGCGGCGACGGCGAACAGCACCAGCGGCACCGTCGTCACCACGCCCGAAAGGATGAGCAGCGCGGTCGTCGCCCCGTCCTGCCCGAACGAGACCTGGCCCCGGCTCGCCTCCCAGAAAAGATAGGCGATCGCGAGCGGCGTGAGCAGCAGCGTTTCGACCCCCAGGCCCGTCATCGCCGCGACGGGCGTGAGTTTGCGCAGCAGGCCGTATAGCGCGAAGGTGAGTGCGAGGCTGAGGCTGATCCATAGCGTTGTCAGTGCCGAGGCGGCGAGGATCAGCACGCCGACCGCTGCGATCGCGATGGCGACGATCTGGCGTCGTCCCAATGTTTCCTTCAGGACCACGACGCCCAGCGCCACGACGACCAGCGGATTGAGGAAATAGCCAAGGCTGGCGGCGAGTACATGGCCGCTATTGACCGCAATGATATAGGTCAGCCAGTTGAGACCGATCAGCACGGCGGAGCCCGCCAGCGGCAGGACCAGCCGGCGATCGCGCAGCGCGGCGGCGAGCGATGGCAGGGCTTGTCGCAACCCCAGGATGACGAGGATGAGCAGCAGCGACCAGAGAATGCGCTGCGTCACCACCTCGACCGGATCGACATGGCCGAGCAGCTTGAAATAGATCGGCAGCAGCCCCCAGCTGCCATAGGCGATGGCGGCCGCCAGCAGGCCGCGCCGCACCGCCGCTTGCTCCGTGATCAGAGGATGCCGCCGCCGATGAACAGGCGCAGCGCACCGAAGGCCGCGACGATCAGACAGAAATTGCGCCCGCTATTTTTGGAAGACAGCGAGCCGATAAAGGCGCCGACCAGCGCGACCGGCACCAATATCCAGTTGAGCATGCTGACGATCGGGATGATCGCGGGGATCATGACGATCAGGGTGACGAGGCCGATCAGGCCCGAGAGCAAGTTGAGCATGAGCGCTAAAATGCCGCCTGCACGCGCGCGAGGCAAGTGGAACGCCATATTTGTGATTTACAAGGATTCTGACGGAAAATTAAGGTCCGTCGTTCAAGGCTCTTTGCCGAAGGAGTTTTTTCGATGGCGCTTTCCCGATCCCTTTGCGCAATGGCGCTGGTCCTTGTCCTCGCCGCCTGCGGCAAGGGTGACAAGGAGAGTGAAAATCTCGCCGCACTCGACGCGCAGCTGACCAACGACGCGACTGACCCTGCGCTCAAGGGCGCGCTTGCGGACCAGATCGTCGTCGACCCGCAACTGGTGGGGCAGTCGGGGCGCAATGCGGTGCGCACGGCGGACAAGCCAGCCAATGGCGCGCTGCCGGTGCTGAGCGGCGACGGGGAGAAGGCGCAGAAGGAAGCGCTGCGCATCGCGGGTGGCAAGCTGCTGCCCGCACCTGCGCCGGGCAAGGGTGAGGCGATGGCGTCCACCGTCACGCTGGGCGCGCTGGCGCGGGAGCAGGGCCATGGCGGCAAGAACGGCGGATGTGCCAAGAAGCTGGTCTACGCCAATAGCTGGGCGCAGCGTCTGCCTGAACCCTTCACCCTCTATCCCGGCGCGAACCTGACCGAAGCGGCAGGCGCAGAGCGCGACGGTTGCACGTTGCGCGCGGCGAGCTTCACGACGCCGGTGCCCAAGGCGCGCGTCATCGATTTCTATTATACGCAGGCGCGGCGCGCGGGCTTCTCCGCCGATCACCGCATTCTGGGCGGCGACAATGTGCTGGGCGGTACGCGGGGAGACGATGGCAGTGCCTATTTCCTCGTCTTCACCGATGGTCCGCGCGGCAGCACCAGCGTCGACATTATCGCGGACAATGGTCGTTGATGGCGGCGGCGATGCTGATCGGCTGAGCCGTCGCTTGGCGCCCCTATCTTATGGCGCGTTTTGCCTTTAATGGCGGCGATCATGACCAAATTAATTCTCGTCGCCGGAGGCGGCGCCCTGGGATCGGCCGGGCGCTACCTCGTCGGGCGCGTTGCAGGGCAGATGATGCCCGGCACGCAACTGCCCCTAGGCACCTTCGCCGTCAACATTGCCGGCGGCTTTGCCATGGGCCTGCTGGCCGGCTGGCTGACCCGTCTTTCCCCGCAAGCGGCTGAGCCGTGGCGTTTGCTGGTCGGTGTCGGCCTGCTGGGCGGCTTCACCACCTTTTCCGCCTTCAGCCTTGAGACCTTTTCGATGATCGAGCGGGGTCAGCTTGTCACCGCGCTTGGTTACGCGCTGGCGTCGGTGGTTGGTGCAGTCGTCGCATTGGCGCTCGGCTTTGCGATTATGCGAGGTGTGGCATGAAGGGGCGTCCTCCAGGTTCGGGCAGAGGTCCGGGCAAGCCGTCGGGTCCGCCCCGTGGCAAGGCTCCCGCCAAGGGCGCAGGGCCGTCCAGGGGCCGGTCGAAGCCGTCGGATAAGAAGCCGTCGGATAAAAAGCCTTGGGACCGGGCCGCATCGGCCAAATCACCCTTCGCGAAAAAGCCGGCGAATAGCGCCGGCCGCGCGCGTGGGCCGGTAAAGGCCGCGCAGGCCCGCAGGTCGGAAGGTGCCCCGTCGGCCGCCCCGGCTGCACGTGCCGCGCCTGCGGCACCTGCCAAGGCCGCGCCGCGCAAGGGCGTGACGCTCGACGTGCGGACGTTCAAGGTCGGGGTCGACGATGACGGCATTCGCCTCGACCGCTGGTTCCAGCGGCATCTGCCCGATATCGGCTTCAACACCGTGTCACGCTGGGCGCGCACCGGGCAACTACGCGTCGAAGGCGCACGCGCCGATCCGAGCGATCGCATCGCCGCTGGGCAGAGCATTCGCGTGCCCCCGGCCGAACCCAAGCCGGAACGGGAA
>Ga0233380_1001146_pt1 | contig 12362 bp, 12 predicted proteins | sample ElkDunMinimDraft_9_FD_191541 | JGI IMG/M metagenome (GOLD analysis project Ga0233380, IMG submission 191541) | Fecal eukaryotic communites from dung pellets of Tule Elk in California, USA - Elk Dung F36 | ecosystem: Host-associated > Mammals > Digestive system > Large intestine > Fecal | place... | reverse complement strand
CCCGCCGGCATGATCGGCAAGGCATTGGCCAAGCTGTTTCAGCGCGAGCCTTCCATCCAGGCCCGGCGCGACTTGCGACGCTTCAAGCAACTCATGGAAACCGGCGAAATCGCCACCAATGCGCGGACCCGCAAGGAACACGAAGAGGAGACTGCCTGATGCGCGCCCTGACCTGGCACGGGAAGCACGACGTCCGCATCGATACCGTGGACGATCCGGAGATCGTCAATCCGCGTGACGCCATCATCAAGGTGACCTCCACCGCGATCTGCGGATCGGATCTGCATCTTTATGACGGCTACATACCCACCATGAAGGCGGGCGACATCCTGGGCCACGAGTTCATGGGCGAGGTGGTGGAAGTCGGATCCGCCTCCACCCTGAAGAAGGGGCAGCGGGTGGTGGTGCCTTTCACCATCTCTTGCGGTTCCTGCTACCACTGCGGCAAGCAGCAGTACTCTGCCTGCGACAACGGCAACCCCGCCGATAACCAGGACATCGCTCAGGAACTTTACGGCCAGCCGATGGCGGGGCTGTTCGGCTACAGCCACATGACAGGCGGCTATGCCGGCGGTCAGGCTGAATACGTGCGCGTGCCGTTCTCCGATGTCGGTCCGATCGTGGTGCCTGACGACCTGGAAGACGACAAGGTGCTGTTCCTGTCGGACATCCTGCCGACCGGCTGGCAGGCGGCCGAATATGCCGAGATCGAGCCGGGTGACACCGTTGCGGTCTGGGGCTGCGGACCCGTTGGCCTGTTTGCGGTGCAATCGGCTTTCCTGATGGGGGCGGAGCGGGTGATCGCGATCGATCATTTCCCGCGGCGGCTGGAGCTGGCCCGCAAGTTCGGGGCCGAGACCATCAATTTCGAGGAATCCAAAACCTACGATGCCTTGATGGAAATGACCGGTGGCATCGGCCCCGACGCGGTTATCGACGCCGTCGGGCTGGAGGCGCACGGCCTCTTTGCCGACAACGTGATAGATCAGATCAAGGCCTCGCTGTTCCTGGGCACCGATCGCCCGCATTCGATCCGCCAGGCCATCATCGCGTGCCGCAAGGGCGGTCGGGTTTCGATGCCGGCGGTCTATGGCGGCTTTGTGGACAAGTTCCCGCTGGGTGCCTTCATGCAGAAGGGACTGACGCTGAAGACCGGGCAGACCCACGTCCAGCGCTACCTCCCGGGCCTGCTCACAGCCATCGTCGAGGGGAAGATCGACACCACTTTCCTGATCAGCCATCGCCTGCCACTGAGCCAGGCTCCCGACGGCTACCGGATGTTCCACGATAAGCAGAACGAAGTGACCAAGGTCGTGCTGAAGCCCGGCCTCGATCGTATCGCAGCCTGAGGGGACATAGCATGGCAGGCAAGTTCGGCATCATCACGGGTGCCTCCACCGGGATCGGGTTCGAACTTGCCCATCTTGCGGCGCAAGACGGATACGACCTCCTGATCGCGGCCGACGAGCCCCTGATTGAAGCGGCTGCACGCGATGTGAGCAGTCACGGCACTCAGATCCGCGGCGTGGAAGTGGACCTCTCAAGCATCGAGGGCGTCGACGCGCTTCTGGCGATGGCGGAAGGGAGGCCGATCGACTTGCTATGCGCCAATGCCGGGCGCGGCCTGGGGCATGCGTTCCTGGAGCAGGCGGTGCCGGACTGGCGAAGGGTGATCGACACCAACGTGACCGGCACCGCTTACATCCTGCACCGCGTGCTGCGGGAGATGGTGGCCCGCGATTCCGGCCAGGTCCTGGTCACGGGATCGATTGCGGGGCTGATCCCCGGCAGCTTCCAGGCGGTTTACAATGCCACCAAGGCCTTCGTCGACAACCTCACCGATGGCCTGCGCAACGAGTTGAAGGATAGCAAGGGCGTAACCCTTACGACGCTGATGCCCGGCCCCACCGAGACCGAGTTCTTCGCGCGTAGCGACATGCTGGACACTCACGTGGGGACGAGCGAGAAAGACGATCCGGCCAAAGTTGCCAAGGATGGCTGGGCGGCGTTGCAGGCCGGCAAGCCGCATGTTGTGTCTGGCTGGAAGAACAAGCTGCAGGCCGCTGTCGCCCATGTGGCGCCGACGCCGGTGCTGGCGCAGATGCACCGGAAGATGGCTGAGCCCGGCTCTGGGGAGTGAGCCTTACCCTAACGCACCGTGACCGTCCCGGCCTGCCGGGGGGCTGCTTTCCTGGCGAACCGGGCTTTCCGGCGAGCTCGAATTTTCAGGCGGCGCGACGGCCGCTGGCAGGCTGACGACCGTAGATTCGATCAAGAACCCGCGCGCTGTGGACGAACTGTTCCGCCGCCGGATCGAACCGCGATGAGCGCGCGACCCGCTCCGCCCAGACGGCGGCTGAGCGGGCGCCCCATTCGTCGGGCGGGCCCGCCAGCGGGACTGCACCGGTGCCGTCAAAGCGAGTGGCAGTGAAGTCGTAGAACGAACCGGCGACGTTGCGCAGCGCTGCGCCGCCGTTCGTGCCGTAGAAACGCGCCTCGATTACCGCGTCCTGCCCTGCATGCAGTCTCCAGGAGCATGCCAGGCGTATTTGCGTGTCGCCGGCCAGGAACTGCGCCGTGGCATAGTCCTCCACCTCGCCAGTCTGTCTGATCGCGCCGGGGGGGAGGGTTTGGCCCGCTCGCATGAGCCGGGCATCGACGGCAGAGACCGCGGGAAAATCCAGCGCCCACAGAGCAAGATCGACAAGATGTACTCCAAGGTCGATCACGCAGCCGCCGCCCGATTGCGCTGCGTCGTAGAACCACGGCTTGTCGGGGCCGTAGGCATTGTGGAATGTGAGATCGACCGCGAAGATCCGGCCAAGCGCACCGGAGCGGACGAGCGGGGCAATGTGGCGCATCGCTTCGGTATGGCGATAGGACAAGTCGAGCCCCAGCAGTCGATCGGCCCGGCGGGCCGCCTCGACCACCGCGGCGGCTTCATCGCCAGTGCGCCCGAGTGGCTTCTGGCAGAATACCGCCTTGCCCGCTTCCAGCGCGGCGATGGCCTGGTGAGCGTGAAGTGCGCTGGGGGTGGCGATGACCACGCCGTCGAGATCTTGCGCCAGCAGCGCGTCCAAGGAGCTCACCCGCGCCGCGTGCGGCGCGAGCAGGGCGGCTTCTTCGGCGCATTCGGTGGATGGATCGCAGATCGCAGTGGCCTCCACCGCGCCGGTGGCAAGCATCGCGGCCATGCGGTGGCGCCCGATCCAGCCGGTGCCGAGAAAGCCCAGACGCGGTTTCATCGAAGTCTGGCCTCTCAACTGAAGTTTACCAGCGCCTTGACGAAGGCTCCGGGCTTGTCGCGCGTGGCCTCCAGCGCATCGGCCAACTGCTCCAAGGGATAATGGTGAGTATAGAGCCGGGACGGGTCGAGCCGCCCGCTTGCCACCGCGTCTATCGCCTCGCGAAGACCGCGCATCTGCACGGCGGGATCGCGTTCGTGCGCGTTGATCACGTCGATCCCCTTCCAGTTCCACATCTGCATCGACACCTGGCGGGGGCCGTCCTGGTGATAGCCGGCGATGACCAGCCGACCGCCGAACCCGGTCAGCTCCCCCGCCAGGTCGAGCGGCCACTGCTTGCCGACGCATTCGATCACCCGCTCGCACATGGCGCCCTCGGTCGCTTCCCTGACCGTGTCGATAATGGCCCAGTGGTCGTCCATCGCGACCGTCTGCGCCGCGCCATAGTGCGTGGCGAGGTCGAGCGACTGCGGACGCCGGGAGATCGCGATGACCCGGGCGCCGGCTTCGGACGCGAGCCGGGTGAGTACTGCGCCCAGAAAGCCGATGCCGATGATGGCGACGGTCTGGCCCGGGCGGATGTCGCTGCGTCGGAAGATGTTGAACGCGCAGCCCAGCGGTTCTCCCGGAAAGGGGCGGCCGGCCAGCGCGGCGGGAAGGGTGGTCGCCTTGTCGGCGTCAACCAGGTCGTATTCGGCGAAGGCGCGGTAGGAGAGTGCGGCGACCCGGTCCCCCGTCGCGAAGCCGGCCACCCCGGCGCCGAGAGCATCGACGATCCCCCAGGCTTCGTGGCCCAGGTCACCGGCCTGGGCTGGGTAAGTGATCCATTCCAGCCCCGCCCAGGGCTCGAGGTTCGACGCGCAGACGCCGCAGCCTTCCACTCGGATGCGGATTTCACCTGGACCGGGTTCCGGCCGGGGCACCCGTGCTATCCGGATCGTGCCGGGGGCTTCGAGAACGGCCGCGCGCATCATATGTTTGACCCCTGAAACCATTCCATCCGGGACCGCTTGCGCTGGCGATGGACCGGCCCGACGGAGAGATGGCGTCCGCCTTGCGCGAGAACATCGCGCGGCTGACCGAGCGCGAGCGTTCGGAAGCGAGGGCGGCACCGCTGAGCGAGCGCATCGCGGCGGCCATCAGCGACTTTGCCGGCTCGATGCGCTTCGTGGTGCTGCACGTGATCGTCTATGGCACCTGGATCCTCGCGCAGTTCGGCGTGGTTCCGTTCATCCCGGTCTTCGACCCGAGCTTCGTGGCGCTGGCCATGGTCGCGTCGGTGGAGGCGATCTTCCTGTCCACCTTCGTCCTCATCACGCAGAACCGCATGGCAGCCGCCGCTGATCGGCGCGCGGACCTGGATCTGCATGTGAACCTGCTCGCCGAGCACGAGCTGACCAAGCTGGCCGGCGTGGTGGAGCGCATCGCCGGGCGGCTGGGGATCGACGTGGCCGACCCGCAGTTCCGCGAAATCGGCAAGGACATCGAGCCGACGCAGGTGCTGGATGCGCTGGACGAGCAGAAGCGCGGTGAGGGGGGGCAGGCTCCGCGGTCGCCCTGAGAAGCTGGTCACGGCGGGGAGCCGTGGCCATCCTCGCCCGCGGCCAGGGGCTCACGCAGGAAGGCTTCGAAGGCGGCGTGGGCATCGTCGTCGGGCATCTGCTGCGGAGGGTGCTTGCAGAACCAGGCGGCGACCGGCAGCAGCGGCCCACCCAGCCCATGGGTGCGGGCGAGCTTGGCGCAGCGGATCATGTCTATCGCGACGCCGGCGCTGTTGGGGCTGTCCTCCACGGACAAGCGCAGCTCCAGGTTCATCGGTACCCCGCCAAAGAGCTGGCCCTCCATGCGCAGGAAACACACCTTGTTGTCGTTCTGCCAGGCCACGTAGTCGCTGGGGCCGACGTGGATGTTCTCGTCCTCCAGGCGCTCTTGCGCGACCGACTGCACCGCCTCGGTCTTCGATTCCTTCTTCGAGGCGAGACGGGTGTGGTTCAGCATGTTGAGGAAGTCGGTGTTGCCGCCTGTGTTGAGCTGGTACGTGCGGTCCAGCTTCACCCCCCGCTTGCGGAACAAGTCCGTCAGCACGCGGTGGACGATTGTGGCACCCAGCTGGGCCTTGATGTCGTCGCCGATGATCGGCACCCCGGCGTCGGCGAAGCGCTCCGCCCAGAGCGGGTTGCTGGCGATGAACACCGGGATGGCATTGACGAAGGCGACGCCGGCCTCGAGCGCGCACTCGGCGTAGAACTCGGTGGCCTGCTGGGAGCCGACGGGAAGGTAGTTCATCAGGACGTCGGCCTGGGTTTCACGCAGGACCGCGACGACTTCGTCCTTGGTCGGCTCGGACCCGCGGGCGACGCGAAAGGTGCGGTCCTCGGGGTAATCCGCCATGTGATCCGCCACGCCGTCCAATATACGGCCCATCCGCACGAGTGCCCCGGTGGGTTCCACGGTCTTGCAGAAGGCGGTCGTGCAGTTGGGCTTGGCGAAGATGGCGGTGGCGATGTCCTGGCCAACCTTTCGCTCATCGATGTCCCAGCCCGCGACCAGGCGGATGTCGCTGGGGGCATAGCCGCCGATCTCGTAGCGCGAGAGGCCGACGAGGTCGTTGGCGCCCGATCGGTAGTGCTCGATGCCCTGGACCAGCGAGCTGGCACAATTGCCGATGCCGGCGATCGCGACGTTGATGCCGTGGCGTTCCGGGGAAAGCATCAGGCCATGCTCCGTTCCGCGCCCAGGCGCTCGTCGCGATCGAAGTTCAGGGGGGAGAGTTCGGGCGGCAGCGGCGTGTCCACCGGCTGCAGCGGGGGCGCCGGCACGCGCGAGGCGCTCGAGGGGGCATAGCGGTCGATCATCCAGGCACAGAAGTCCGCGAAGGCCTGCGGATCGCGCGCGGGGCTGGTGTGGTGTTCTGCAATGCCGAGATGCGCGGGGGTGAAGCAGAACGTGACGGTGACCTCGAAGTCGGCCAAAGCCTCCATCTGCCGATCGAACCAGTCCAGCGCTCCGGGCCGGAAGCTGTCGGCCCAGGAAAGCCCGGTACGAACGCGCCGGGTGCCCAGCCGCTTCATCCAGGCGATCGCCTCGTCCAGACGGGGGTCCTCGAAGTGGAACCACTGCATCAGCCCGATATCCGCAGCATGGCGGGCATAGACCTCAAGCGCTGGCTTGGGGGTACCGTCCTCGCGGATGAGGCCGAGGTGAAAGTGCCGGTAGTAGGATGAGCCTTCCGCCTCGCGATGGCGAGTCTCGGCCCCCCAGCTGCGTGGCAGGTCGAACAGCGAGTACCAGAACACGCGGGGCGCCACGCCGCGCAGCAGCTTCACGGTGCGCTCCAGCCCGAAGACCTGCACTTCCTCTGCGCCGAACGAGCTGACGCCGACCTCGGTTACCCACACCGGCTTCTGCGTGACCGCCTGGATCTCTGCGACTTTGTCCGGCCAGGCGGCGAGCGGCCACAGGTTCCAGTCCAGGGGGAAGCCATGGACCGCCACCACATCGACAGGCTCCAGCGCGCCATGCTCCTCCATCAGGCGCAGCCAGTGCGGATCGACAGGCGACATGCCGCCCAGGACCCGCGTCATGCCCGGATTGACCGACCGGATCGCTTCTCCCGCGCGGATCACGTGCTGCGCAAAAAGCGACCAGTCGGGATCAAGAAGAGGGTCCCAGTGCGACTTGTTGTTCGGCTCGTTCCAGAGCATCGCGGCTTCGATCATGAGTCATCCCCCTTGAGGCCGCGCTCCATGCCCGGCGCCAAGCCGCGCGCGGGGTATACTGCGGCCGGGCCGTATTCTGCGTAAGGAACCGGCGCGACTCGACACAGGTAGACATCGGCCTGCGGATGGGCCTCGATCGTGAAGCCGGCGGCCCGGAGCATGGCCTGGCTGCCCGCCGCGTTGGGCGCCCACCAGTTGGTCCAGTCTTGCGCGAAAGCGTGCTCGATGAAGTGCATCCGCGGATAGCCGGGATCATCGAAGTAGGTCGGCGGTTCGGTGGTGCCGGGCATGAAGAAGGGGTGATCTTCCGGTGCCTGGGCGACCGTGTCCGAGCCCTGCTGCATGGTCTGAAAAAGCAGCAGGTCCCCGGCGACATGCTCCCGGATCAGGTCCAGCGCCAGGAGCGGGTGGCGCAAGTGATAGAGCACCCCCATGAAGATCACGAGGTCAAAGGTCTCGCCCAGCGCGGCGACATCGTAGACGGACAAGTTGCGGAACTCGATCCCGTCGAAACCCAGTTCTTCGGATGCGAGGCGGGCCTGGGCGAGATAGCGTTCGTCGCTGTCGATGGCGACCACCCGGTCGGCGCCGCGCCGCTTCATCTCCACCGCGTAGAAGCCGGCGTTGCAGCCGATGTCGAGCACCGAGCGCCCAGTCAGGTCTGCAGGCAGGACATGCGCGAAGGTGGCGTACTTGAAGCGCGGATAATCGCCCAGGAAGTGGTCGGGCGCTGTCGTCACGCCGCCGCCGAGATCGATATTGTGGAACCACGGAGCCAGCGCCTCGATCCGCTGCCGCAGTTTCTCCCTGTCGTTCCGTCGAATTGATGCGGCGGCCTGGTGCAAAAATCCTTCTCCAGGAAGGCCGTTGCTGAGACCGGTCTAGTCAGGTGGGTCGGGCAACGGGTTTGTAGATAATACCGCGGGCCAACGATCATTGTAAGAAGCTGTTCCCCTGCATCTACAATGTCAGTCTATTTCTAATAAATGTTGCGAAGTTTATGTAACCTATATTGCTTCTTCAACTTTGTCGCCGCCTTGTGGAAACAGATGAGGGGCGTGCGGCATTTTGAGCGGCATGAACGAAGCTATGCGCCGCTGGACGGATGCGATGCGGGAGGCCCGATACGAGGCCGCCTGGGATATCGCGACGCGGTGCGGGCAGGCGCGAGACCCACGCCAGCGCGACGATCCTGAACGGCCTTATCACGAGCGCTGGGTGTGGGATGGCAGCCCGATCGAGGGGCGGGACGTCCTGGTGCGGTGCTATCGCGGCCTGGGCGACACGATCCAGTTCGCCCGTTACCTGCCTTACCTGGCGCAGCGGGCGGCCAGGGTGAGCCTGGAAGTGCAACCCTCGCTCATTCCCTTGCTGCGGCACACGCCCGGGATTGCGCGGATCGTCCCGTTTGATCCTGCCGCGCCCATGCCGCCTTCGGAATGCGATGTCGAAGTCTCCGAACTGGATCAGGTGCTGCGTCTGCCCCCGCCGCCACCGCTCCCGATCCGGGCTTCACCGGCGTTGTTGCCCGCCGGCACCGTCGCCTTGTGTCATCGTTCCGGCGGCTGGGACCGGGACCGCGATATTCCCAGTGCCCTGCTGCGGCCCATATGCCTGGTGGCACCCTGCATCACCCTGGCGGTCGGACCTTCCGACTTGCCGGTGCTCAACCCGGAAGGATGCCCGCAGGACATCGCGATCACCGCTTCGCTGATTGCCGGAGCATCGCTGGTGATCACGGTCGATACAATGGTGGCTCACCTGGCCGGTTCGCTGGGTAAGCCGACATGGCTGATGCTGCGGGCGGAGCCGGACTGGCGCTGGTCCCCGAGCCAGGGGACCAGCCCCTGGTACCCCTCGATGCGTCTCTATAGCCAGCCGAGCCCCGGCGCCTGGGAGCCGGTTGTGAAGCGCATCCATGACGACATCAGCCACGATCCGGGTTTCGGCCATGCTGCGCCCGCCGGTATCAGCATCGTCCCAGAGCTGGCTGCTCGTCCCGATCTCAGCATGGAAGGATAGCGCCCATGGCGTCGGCTCCCTCGGTTCCTGTGTCCTGGGGCGAATTGCTGGACAAGATCACCATCCTGGAAATCAAGGGCGCGCGGATGGCGGCCGGGCCCGGGCTTGCCAATGTGCAGAGGGAACTGGCGCTGCTGCACAACGTGGCGGGGGACATCCCGCTTTGCGCCGAGATTGCCCCGCTGATGGCGCAATTGCGCCGCGTGAACGAAACGCTCTGGGATGTAGAGGATGCGATCCGCGAACACGAGGCGCAGGCGCGTTTCGGACCGCCATTCGTGGCCCTGGCGCGCTCCGTCTACCGGACCAACGACACGCGCGCGGCGTTGAAGCGGCAGATCAACCTGCTGCTCGATTGCGAACTGGTCGAAGAGAAGAGCTACCTGGCGGATTGCGCGCCTCCGGCCCCGCCTCATTCTACCTTTCCATCCCCCCTTCAGCCCGTGCCGTCGACGGTGCCCGCGCTCATCGCAGGATCCGCCGGTTGAGCCCTGCCAGGCGGACCTCGCCAGGGCGCAGCACCAGGGTGGTGACCGAGGCGGGGTCGCAGTCCAGCATGAACAAGTGGCCGGTCGGCATGCCCAGTAGATGCGCCAAGACGCCGCGGATCACATCGCAATGGGTGAAGCAGGCGGCGGGGGATTGTGCCTCATCCAGCGAAAAGAGAAATGCCGTCGCGCGGCCCACGACCTCGGCCATGGTCTCTCCGCCCGGGCAGCGGGCTTCGGCGCGTGCATGATTCCAGTGCTGCCATTCAGGGTCATGCTCCAGCGAGGCAAAGGGGCGGCCGGTGAAGGCGCCGAAATCGACCTCATCCAGTGCGTCGGCGGTGTGGACCGGCAGTCGCAAGGCCCGGCCCAGCGGCGCGGCGGTCTGCAGCGCGCGGCGGCGCGGACTGCTGTGGATCGAGGCCACTCCGCCCGGCCCGGTGCTATCCGCCAGCGCGCCGGCTTGCGCGTGTCCACGCTCGTCGAGGGGAATGTCGGATCGCCCGCTGAGAACGCGGCCCAGTTCGACGTGAGCGCCATGACGGACGAGGTGAACGACTGCCATGGTGCTACTGTAAATGCAGGATCAATATAGATCAAATCCCAGTAAGATGATTATTGCAGAATACGCGCAACATATGTTTCCAAAGAAGGTGAGTAATTGAGGGTTCGGGGAACAAGAAGAAGAAGATCTTGTTTGGAACTTTGATCGGGTGCCTGGCGCAATCCCGGATTGCCGCGTGTCCTTGATGCGGGGCGCTGTTGCTGCGCGAAATTGCTTTCTCTGGAACGACATCGGGGTAACGGCATGGCGGAAACGGTCCTCATCACCGGCGGTGCCGGCTTCATCGGGCGGCAGGTTGCGGCAGAACTGCTGCGGCGCGGCGATCGCGTGCGGGTACTCGACTGCTTGCTGGAGCAGGTCCACGGCGCGCGGGATCGGCCAGAGGGGCTGGACGAGGACGTAGAGCTGATCGTCGCCGACGTTCGCGATGGTGAGACCGTTTCCCGGGCCCTGAAGGGCGCGGACAGCGTGGTCCACCTCGCGGCGGAAGTGGGTGTCGGCCAGTCGATGTACGAGGTGGAACGCTACACCTCCGCGAACGACGTGGGCACGGCGGTTCTGTTCGAGCGGCTTATCGACAATCCCGTGCGCCGCGTGGTCACGGCATCCTCGATGAGCATTTACGGCGAAGGCCTGTACCGCAACGCAGACGGCAACTTCGTGGAGAATGCCGAACGCGGGGCCGTGCGGGACGGGCAGAAGGTGTGGGACCCGCTGGACCGCGAGGGGCGGCCGCTGGTGCCGGTTGCGACGCCGGAGTGGAAGCGGCCCAGCCTCGCCTCGATCTATGCGCTCAACAAGTACGTGCAGGAACGCACGACGCACATCATGGGCGCGCCTTACGGGATCGAGAGCGTGTGCCTGCGGTTGTTCAACGTCTACGGGCCGGGGCAGGCGCTTTCCAATCCCTATACCGGGGTCCTGGCGATCTTCGCCTCGCGCCTGCTGAACGGCCAGCGGCCCATGATCTTCGAGGACGGTGAGCAGCGGCGCGACTTCGTGCATGTCAGCGATGTGGCGCGCGCCTTTGCCGATGCGCTGGTGCTGCCCGAAGCGGCCGGGGGCACGTTCAACATCGGGTCGGGCCAGGACCGCTCCGTTACCGAGGTGAGCCAGGCACTGGCGCGCGCGATGGGCAAGAACGACGTCGAGCCCGAGATACTGGGCAAGGCGCGGATCGGGGATATTCGCCATTGCTTCTGCGATGCCACGCTCGCGGCTGAGAAGCTGGCCTACCACCCGCGGCAGGACTTCGAGGAAGGGCTCGCGGAGCTTGCCGAGTGGGTCCAGCTCCAGACCGCCGAGGACCGGGTGAGCCAGGCTCGCGCCGAGCTGGAAGCGCGGGGGCTGGTGGCATGAGCAGCGGCTTGCGCGGGCGGCCCATCCTGATCACCGGCGGCGCCGGGTTCATCGGCTCCAACCTGGCTGACCGTCTCGCGAACCAGGGGCAGGAGGTCATCGTCTACGACGCGCTGTCGCGCGCGGGGGTGGAGCGCAACCTCGCCTGGCTGCAGGCCCGCCACGGCGAGCGCATCCGCCCGATGGTCGCGGACGTGCGCGATAGCGCCGCGCTGGCCGAAGCCGCGCGCGGGGTGCAGGCGGTGTTCCACCTGGCCGCGCAAGTGGCGGTGACCACCAGCCTGGTGGACCCTCGGGAAGACTTCGAGATCAACCTGGCGGGTACCTTCAACGTGCTGGAGGCGGTGCGCCAGACCCGGGTGCCCGTAATCTTCGCATCGACGAACAAGGTATACGGCGACCTGGCTGATGTCCCGCTGGAGCTGACGCGCGAGGGGCATTTGCCGGCCGATGCCGCCGTCCGCCGCCATGGCATCGGGGAAGGACGGCCGCTGGACTTCCACACGCCTTACGGCTGCTCGAAGGGTGCTGCGGACCAGTACGTGCTCGATTACGCCCGCAGCTATGGCGTGCCGACGGCGGTGCTGCGGATGAGCTGCATTTACGGCGAGCGGCAGATGGGCACGGAAGACCAGGGGTGGGTGGCCCACTTCCTGATACGCGCGCTCGCGGGCCAACCGATCACGCTTTACGGCGACGGCCACCAGGTGCGCGACATTCTGGAGGTGGGCGACGCGGTGGACGCCTACCTCGCGGTCTGGGAGCGGATCGAGGCCATCGCCGGGCGGGCGTTCAACCTGGGTGGCGGGCCCGCCAACGCGGTGAGCCTGCGCACGCTGCTTGATCACATTGCCACGCTGCTGGGCGCAGACCTGACGGTCTCCTTCGAGGATTGGCGCGCGGGCGACCAGCGCTACTTCGTGGCGGATAGGCGGACTGCCGCCCATGACCTCGAGCTGGGCGA
>Ga0233380_1001144_pt1 | contig 12378 bp, 10 predicted proteins | sample ElkDunMinimDraft_9_FD_191541 | JGI IMG/M metagenome (GOLD analysis project Ga0233380, IMG submission 191541) | Fecal eukaryotic communites from dung pellets of Tule Elk in California, USA - Elk Dung F36 | ecosystem: Host-associated > Mammals > Digestive system > Large intestine > Fecal | place... | reverse complement strand
CAGATGATGCTGCTGGAGCCGACGCTGTGCATTCTTGATGAGACCGACTCGGGCCTGGACATCGACGCCCTGCAGACCGTTGCCAATGGCGTGAACGCCATGCGTGACGGCCAGCGCAGCTTCATCGTGGTGACTCACTATCAGCGGCTGCTTGACTATATCGTGCCCGATTACGTGCATGTGCTGGCTGCGGGCCGCATCGCCAGATCCGGTGGCCGCGAGTTGGCACTGGAGCTGGAAGAGAAGGGTTACAGCTGGCTGGAAGGCGGCGAGTAGAAGGGGCGTGGACATGACTGATTTTCAGCAGCAGGCGCTGCATCTCGCCTCCCGTCAGGACAGCCCGCAGTGGCTGGCGGCGCTGCGCTTTGAGGGCGCCGAACAATGGCTGCAGGCCGCGTGGCCTACCCGTCGCACTGAGCTGTGGAAGTATACCCCGCTGCAGGCACTGCAACGTCAATCCTATGGTGGCTGGGGCACTGCATCCCAGAAGCGAGCCGAGTCTGTTTCCCTGCTGGAGCTGGAGGCAGAGCGCGTGGTCTTCGTCAATGGCGTCTACGCTGCCGAGCTGTCCGATGCAGCTGATAGCGTTGTGCTCTTCAGCCAGGCCGACGCATCTCAGCGCGGCATCATCGAGAAATATCTGGGCAAGGTCGCCAGCACCCAGCGTCACCTGTTTGCCTCGCTCAGCAATGCCTGGCTGGACGACGGCGTCCTGCTGCATGTGGCACGCGGCCAGCGTATGCAGAAGCCGCTGTACATCGTGCATGTTTCCACGGCAGAGTCGGAGCCGGTGACGGTCAACCAGCGCGTGCTGGTGGTGGTGGAAGAAAACGCCCACGCCGAATTCATCGAGCACTTCGTCTCCGATGACGCTTCGCAGAACAGCTTCGTCAACGCGCTGACCGAGATTCACATCGACGCCAACGCCAGCGTGCAGCACTACCGCATCAATCTGGAGCAGGAAGAGCTGATTCACATCGGCGGTGTGCATGTCGATCTGTGGCGTGACGCGCGCTACAGCGGCTTCACCCTGGCCGAGGGTAGTGTGCTCAAGCGCATCGACTACCAGCTCAACCATCGCGGGCAGGGCGCGGACGCCCGACTCAACGGCGTCTATCTGCCGCGCAACAACCAGCTCATCGACTATCACACCAACGTCGAGCACGCCGTGCCCCATTGCACCACCAGCGAGGTGTTCCGTGGCATCATCGGTGACAGCGCCAGGGCGGTGTTCAACGGCCGTATCCACATCCACCAGGACGCCCAGAAGACGCTGGCGGAGATGAGCAACCGCAACCTGCTGACCTCGGACAAGGCAGAGGTGGACACCAAACCGGAGCTGGAAATCTATGCCGATGATGTGAAGTGCGCACACGGTGCCACCATCAGCCAGTTGGATGCCAATGCCATGTACTATCTGCAAAGCCGCGCACTGTCGGCGGTCCAGGCACGGACGATGCTCAGCCTGGGTTTCATCAATGAGCTGCTGTTGGAGCTGCCGCAGGAAGCCATCCGCAGTTATCTGCAGCAGCACCTGCAGGCTTACTTTGCCGGAATGCCGTCATGAGCGGTTTCGATGCCGAGCTGATCCGTCGCGACTTTCCCATCCTGTCTCAGCAGGTGAACGGTCACCCGCTGGTCTACCTCGACAATGGCGCCACGACGCAGAAGCCCGAAGCCGTCATCGAGGCGATCTCCGACTACTACCGTCACGACAACAGTAATGTGCATCGTGGCGCCCATACCCTGAGTGATCGCGCCACGGCCCGTTTCGAACGGGCCCGTGCCACTGTCGCCGGCTTCCTCAACGCCCCGGTGCCCCGGCAGATCCTGTGGACCCGTGGCACCACCGAGGGCATCAACATGGTTGCCTCGAGTTGGGGTCGCAGCCAGTTGCAGGCCGGCGACCGCATCCTGGTTTCCGCTATGGAGCACCACTCCAACATCGTGCCCTGGCAGATGGTGGCGCTGGAGCGCGGCGCCAGCGTCGAGGCCATTCCGGTGGACGATACCGGCACCATCGACCTGAACGCCCTGCAAGCCATGCTCGATGAGCGCGTACGCATGGTGGCGGTAGGGCAGGTGTCCAACGCGCTGGGCACGATCAATCCGGTGGCAGAGATCATTGCCCTGGCCCATGCAGCCGGCGCGCTGGTGCTGATCGACGGCGCCCAGGCGGTAGGGCACTGGCCGGTGGATGTGCAGGCACTTGATTGCGACTTTTACGTGTTTTCTGCCCACAAGCTGTTCGGTCCCACAGGACTGGGGGTGTTGTACGGCCGCCTTGAACTTCTGGAGGCCATGCCCCCATATCAAGGAGGAGGGGAGATGATCGAGTCGGTCAGCTTCGCCGGTACCACCTATAACCAGCTGCCTTACAAGTTCGAGGCAGGCACCCCGGACATCGCGGGGGTTATCGGCCTGGCGGCAGCCATCGATTACCTCAACGCCATGGACCGGACTGCGGCGGCCGCACACGAGACAGCCCTGCTGGAATATGCGACCCGCAAGGCCACAGCGGTGCCAGGTCTGCGTATAATCGGGACAGCGCAGAACAAGGCCAGCGTGCTGAGCTTTATTCTGGAAGGTGTGCACCCGGCCGATGTGGGCACGCTGCTGGACCAGCAAGGCGTGGCCGTACGTACCGGCAACCACTGCGCCCAGCCGATCATGGATCAATACGGGATTCCCGGTACGATTCGGGCCAGTTTCAGTTTCTACAACACCTTCGACGACGTGGACCGCCTGTTCGCGGCGCTGGAGAAGGCCAGACAGTTTCTGTGCTGATGTCCGCACGGGCATCGGTAATGCAGTTTTATCGAGGATAGCTAGATGAGTGTAGAGTCATTTGACCCTGCCACAGTCGCAACAGACGACGCTGTGACGGTAACCGCCGCCGCGGTGGAGCATTTCCGTCGCCAGCTGGCCGCCAACAGCAAGGCCCGCGCCGTGCATCTGAGCGTGAAGGAGAGCGGCTGCACCGGCTTCATGTACGTGGTGGACCTGGTGGCTGACTCTGCCCCGGACGATCTGCGCATGCCGCTGGCCGATGATTTTGACCTGCTGATCGCCCGCGACAGCCTGCCCATCGTCAAGGGCACCCGCATCGACTTCGTGCACGAGGGCGTCAACCGCCAGCTGCGCTTCATCAATCCCAACGCCAAGGATCATTGTGGCTGCGGTGAAAGCTTCAACGTGAATTCATAGGACCAGGGCGCTGATATGGAAAGACGCATGGTGCTGGCACAAACGGACTGTCCCGCCCGCCGGGTGCCCGATGGCACCCCCGTGACCATCCCGAAGAACACCTTCGTCGCCATCACCCAGGCGCTGGGCGGCAACTACACCGTAGTGCACAACGGCCAAATGCTGCGGGTCGACGGCACCGACGCAGCCGCGCTGGGCCTGCAGGCCGAGACGCTGGATTTCCCGGCACCCGAAGACGATCGCATCAACGTCAGTCAGGTGTGGCAGGCGCTGGGCACCGTCTTCGATCCCGAGATCCCCGTGGACCTGGTCAATCTGGGCCTCATCTACGACGTCATCGTCACCCAGGAAACCGGCAACGTCGAGATCAGCATGACCCTCACCGCCCCCAGCTGCGGCATGGGCCCGGTGCTGGTGGGCGACGTGGAGTACCGCGTCAGGCGCGTCCCCAACGTCAAGTCGGTGACCGTGGAGCTGGTGTTCGACCCGCCCTGGAGCCGCGACATGATGAGCGAAGAAGCCCAGCTCGAAACCGGCATGTTCTTCTGATGGCTGTTTCCATGACCCACAACCGCTTTGGCACAGAAATCACCCCGGAAGATATCGTGGACGCATTGTCCTTCTTCGATAACTGGGAAGACCGTTACAAATACATCATCGACCTGGGTAAGGAGCTGCCTCCGCTGGACGAGCATTGGCGCCGCGAGGAGAACCTCGTGCGTGGCTGCCAGAGCCAGGTGTGGCTGGTGCCGAACAAGGAGGGCGAGCGCTTCTTCTTCGAGGTCGACAGCGATGCCTTCATCGTCAAGGGCCTGCTGGGTGTCGTGCTCGCTGCCTACAACGGCAAGACCGCGCAGCAGATCCGCGATTTCGACATTGATGCGTATTTTGAAAGTCTCAACCTTATCAAGCACCTCAGCCCTACCAGGGGCAGCGGTCTGCAGGCGATGGTGCGCAGGATTCAGGGGCTGGCGGCGGTCTGAAACATTGGGCTGACCTGAGGACGTTCATGGGGTAAAGTGCTGCTTTCGTCACTCACCTCAGGAATCGTTGCGTGAACCCAGAAAATCATTCCCAGACGGCGGCCTTCCTATGGTCAATTGCCGATCTGCTCCGCGGTGACTTCAAGCAATCTCAATATGGTCGCATCATCCTGCCGTTCACCCTGCTGCGGCGCATGGAGTGTGTGCTGGCGCCGACCAGGGACGACGTGTTCAAGCAAGCCGTCGCTCAGGAAGGTCGCCCCGATCAAGTAAGGGAGCTCGTTCTGTTGCGCGCCGCAGGGCAGCAGTTTTTCAACGCCTCCAAGCTCACTCTCAGCACCCTGTCCGACACCCAGACTGCCGCCGACCTGATGAGCTACGTGCAGGCCTTCAGCACGGACGCCCGCGAGATCTTCGAGCATTTCGAATTCGAGAACTTCGTTCAGCAGCTTTCCACCGCCAACCTGCTGTATCAGATGGTGCAGCGCTTTGCCGCCACCGATCTGAGCCCCGAGCGCATCAGTAACTTCGGCATGGGCATCATCTTCGAGGAGCTGATTCGCAAGTTCGCCGAAAGCTCTAATGAGACCGCGGGGGAGCACTTCACACCGCGGGATATCGTACACCTCACTACTTCGCTGGTGATCACCGATCAGGATCACAAGCTCGCCCCTAACAGCATCGTCACGATCTATGACCCGACAGCGGGTACGGGCGGCTTCCTGTCCGAAGGCGATGAATACATCCAGTCCATCAGCAAAAAGGTCAGCGTGTCGCTGCACGGCCAGGAGCTCAACCCCGAGTCCTACGGCATCTGTAAAGCAGACATGCTGATCAAGGGTCAGGATGTGGCCAACATCAAGCTTGGCAACACCCTGTCGAACGACCAGCTGGCTGACAAACGTTTCGACTTCATGCTCAGCAACCCGCCGTTCGGCGTGGAATGGAAGAAGGTGCAGAAGCAGATCACCGACGAGCACAAGCACAAGGGCTTCGACGGCCGCTTCGGCCCCGGCCTGCCAAGAGTGTCAGATGGTTCGCTGCTTTTCCTGCTGCATTTGGTCAGCAAGATGCGCGACCCGCGTGAAGGTGGCTCGCGCATCGGCATCATTCTCAACGGCTCACCGCTGTTCACCGGCGGTGCCGGCTCGGGTGAGTCGGAAATTCGTCGCTACCTGCTGCAGAACGACCTGGTCGAAGCCATCATCGCGCTGCCCACCGACATGTTCTACAACACCGGCATCGCCACCTATGTGTGGTTGCTCAACAACCACAAGGCAGACGCGCGCAAGGGCAAGGTGCAGCTGATCGACGGCAGTCAGCACTGCGCCAAGATGCGCAAGTCGCTGGGCAGCAAGCGGCAGTACATCACCGAGGATCAGATCAGCGAATTGGTGCGTCTGTATGGCAGCTTCGAGCAAACCACGCAGAGCAAGATCTTTCCCATCGACGCCTTCGGCTATCGGCGCATCACCGTCGAGCGCCCGTTGCGTCTCAACTTCCAAACCAGCGCGGATCGCATAGAAAAAGTGCTGGCAGAAAAGGCCATTCAGAGGCTCGATAGTGACGATCAGGAGCGCCTGCTCGCCGCGTTAGGCTCCATCGACGCCAATACACTGCACCGCAACCGTGAGCGGTTCAGCAAACTGCTGAAAAAAACCTTGGTCAGCCATACAGTTTGCCTTAGCGCCCCGGAACTCAAAGCCTTGCTCAATGCCCTGAGCGAGCGCGACCCCGAGGCGGATATCTGCATGACCAAGGGCACGCCGGAAGCGGATAGCGGCCTGCGTGACAACGAAAACGTGCCGCTGGGTGAGTCGGTTTACGACTACTTCGAGCGAGAGGTAAAACCCCACGTCGCAGACGCCTGGATCGATGAAAGCAAGCGCGATGCGCTGGATGGGGAAGTGGGCATCGTCGGTTTCGAGATTCCTTTCAATCGCCACTTCTATGTGTTCCAGCCACCACGCCCGCTGGAAGAAATCGACCGCGACCTCAAGGCGTGCACTGACCGTATCAAGCAGATGATCGAAGGACTGTCGGCATGAAGGGAACCTGGGTGTATACTTGTCGCAACAATACCCGCCAAGGCTATACTCACCAGAGCATCCTCAAACAGGCGGGTTACTGCATACACCCGCCATGCCTCTCCCTGAAGCACACTTTGGCGGGTTTTTTATGCCTGTAAAATGCATAGCAAACGGACTTGGGTAAAACTGGAGCAACCAGAATGGCACCATCGAAACAGCCGCCGAAGCCAAGCGATGAGCGTTTTGCTGAAGTGCTCGCATTGATTCACAGCGCCCGCCAGCGAGCCGTGCAAGCGGTAAACATTCAGCTGATCGAGCTATATTGGCAGGTCGGCGCCTATATCAGCCGTAAGCTGGAGCAGGCCGAATGGGGCGACGCGGTGGTTAATCAGTTGGCCGAATATTTAGCCCAGGCCCAGCCCGGTCTGAGTGGTTTCACTCCCCGTAACCTGTTCCGTATGCGCCAGTTTTACGAGATATACCGGGCCGACGAATTTGTCTCACCACTGGTGAGACAATTGCCCCGCACGGGCCAGGATGTCGCACCAGTGGCGCGACAATTGCCCGGTGCTGACGAGAAAGTGTCAGCACTGCTGACACAATTACCCTGGACCCACAATCTGATCATCTTCAGCCAGAGCAAGCGCGCGGAAGAACGCGAGTTCTATCTGCGTATGGCAGTTCAGGAAAGTTGGTCCAAGCGCGAGTTGGAGCGTCAGTTCAAGGCGGCATTGTTCGAGCGCAGCGTGCTCAACCCGGCAAAAGTGACACCAGCGGTGTCACAAACTCACCCCTCTGCATTGGAAGTCTTCCGCGACGCCTACATGATCGAGTTTCTGGACCTGCCGCGCGGGCATGTCGAGGCAGATTTGCACCAAGGCCTGCTGGCGCGCCTCAAGGAATTTCTGATCGAACTGGGCCGCGACTTCTGCTTTGTCGGCTCCGAATACCCGCTGCAAGTCGGCGGGCGTGATTTCGCCCTGGACCTGCTGTTCTTCCATCGCGGCCTCAACTGCCTGGTGGCCATTGAATTGAAAGTCGGCCGCTTTGAGCCAGAATACCTCGGCAAGCTCGGCTTCTACCTGGAAGCGCTGGACCGCGTTGCCCGCAAACCCCACGAAAACCCCGCCATAGGCGTACTGCTCTGCGCCAGTAAGGACGATGAAGTGGTGGAGTACGCCCTCAACCGGAGCTTGTCGCCGGCGCTGATCGCCGAATATCAGACTCAGCTGCCCGACAAGGCATTGTTGGAGGCCAAGCTGCATGAGTTCTATGCGCTGAATACCGCGCAGGGAGACGCGGAATGAGTGGGTTTAAGCCATATCCGGCGTATAAGGATTCCGGGGTGGAGTGGTTGGGGGAGGTGCCGGAGCGCTGGACGCCGACGTCCCTCAAGTATCTTGCATTACTCAATCCACATAAGTCTGGTTACGACGGTGATACTGAGCAACTGTGTAGCTTCCTTCCGATGGAGAAACTGAAAACCGGTACTTTACAGTTGGATGAGGTGAGGCCAATTGAAGAGGTCATCGGTGGTTACACGTACTTTGAAGACGGGGATGTATTGCAGGCAAAGGTCACGCCTTGTTTCGAAAACAAAAATGTTGCGATTGCCAGTGGCTTGACCAATGGCATTGGTTTCGGCTCCAGTGAGATTAACGTGTTCAGGCCATATCGGCACGCTAATGCAGGCTACCTTTACTACCGAGTACAGGAAGATAGTTATATGGGATTTTGCACTTCCAGCATGATTGGTGCTGGGGGTCTGAAGCGAGTACCCACGGACGTGATCAATAATTTCAAGGTTGCCGCACCTGAACTCCACGAACAAACCCAGATAGCCCACTTCCTCGACCACGAAACCGCCCGCATCGACGCGCTGATCGCAGAGCAGCAGCGCTTGATCGAGCTGCTCAAGGAAAAGCGCCAGGCCGTTATCTCTTACGCCGTTACCAAAGGCCTCGACCCCAGGGTGACGATGAAAGACTCCGGCGTGGAGTGGTTGAGTGAGGTGCCGGAGCATTGGGGTGTAGTGCGCGTTAAACACATCAAATCATGGCGCCCCAACGCCTTTGTTGATGGGCCTTTTGGCACGAATCTCAAGAGCGAGCATTTTGTGGAAGAAGGCGGTGTGTATGTTATTGAGAGTAGCTTCGCCACTACAGGGCAGCTGAACTTAAGTGACTTGAAACAGATCACATCAAGTCACTTTGAAACTATTCGACGTAGCGAGGTTTGCGAGGGCGATATTGTTATCGCAAAAATTGGCGCAAGGTATGGGATGTGCTCAATTTTGCCGTCGCTCGATAAGCCAGGGGTAGTTTCAGGTAACTCGTTGAAGCTCACGGTTAATGAGCTGGTCTGCGATTCTAGATTTGCGGTTTTTGTTTTAAAGCACCTCAAAGAATGCGGTGCAATTGAAGACATTGTAAACATGACAGCTCAGCCTGCGCTGTCTCTCGGTGAAATGAATAACTTGCCATTTCCTTTGCCACCCTTGTGTGAACAGCTGCACATTCTAAGTGACCTGGAGATGCGGCTCGGCGAGTTTGAAGCGCTGACTTCAGAGTGCAAACAAGTTATGGGCTTCGCAATGGAACGCCGCTCCGCCCTTATCTCCGCCGCCGTCACCGGCAAAATCGACGTGCGCGGCTGGCAGCCATCAGCCTGCCTGGAAACCCCTGAATTAGAACAATAGGTTGTATAAATGGCGGACAGCAAGGAAATCCAGTTCCAGCAAGACATTATTGACGCCATGACCGCCCAAGGCTGGCTCACCGGCCCGGCCAGCGGTTACGACCAGCACACCGCGCTATATACCGAAGACTTTCTCGGCTACTTCAAGGATGCCTGGCCAGGGCGTTGGGAAAAGTTCGCCAAGGCTAATCCAAACAACCCGGACGAAGTGCTGATCCAGAAGCTGGTACGCGAGCTGGAGCGCAATGGCACTCTGGATGTGCTGCGCCACGGTTTCAAACTGCCGGGCGTCAAGATTGAAGCGTGCAGTTTCCAGCCTGACCACGGCATGAATCCGGATACACTGAGGCGCTATCAGTGCAATCGCCTGCGCGTGGTGCGGGAGGCGTCCTACTCACCTCATGCTCGTAAAGAATCAGCGGACGGCAAGAGCTACAACCCACGCCTGGACCTGGTGCTGTTCGTCAACGGCATCCCCACCGCTACGCTGGAACTGAAAAGTGAGTTCAAGCAGTCGGTGGAAAACGCCAAGCGCCAGTATCGTTACGACCGCCCGGCAAAAGACCCGCTGACGCGCAAGCCTGAGCCGTTGCTCACTTTCAAACGCGGCGCGCTGGTGCATTTCGCAGTCGGCCAGGGCGAGGTAGCGATGACGACCAAACTGGACGGCAAGGACACCTTCTTCCTGCCCTTCAACCTTGGCAGCGAGGAGGGTGGTGCTGGCAACCCCAAGGCACCGGACGACAGTAAGTACCAGACCACCTACTTATGGGAGCGACTGTTCCAGCCTGGTGCCTGGCTGAAAGTGCTGGGGCGCTTTCTGCATCTGGAAAAGAAAACCAGCGAAGGTTTTGCTGGTTCGTTATCCACGAAAGAGTCCATGATCTTCCCCCGCTACCACCAGTGGGACGTGGTCAACCAGCTGATCGAAACCACTCGCGCCGAAGGGCCGGGCAAGCGTTACCTGATTCAGCACAGCGCCGGTTCCGGTAAGTCCAACTCGATAGCCTGGACCGCGCATCAGCTCGCCTCGCTGTACGACGAGGCCGGTCAGCGGCTGTTCAACTCAGTGATCGTGGTCACTGACCGCACGGTGCTGGACAGCCAGCTGCAGAACACCATCTACCAGTTCGAACACGCTCAGGGCGTGGTCAAACCGATAAGCCGTGATATTGGCAACCAGAGCAAATCCGAACAACTGGCCGAGGCGCTTGCCGAGCAGACGCGCATCATCATCGTCACCATCCAGACCTTTCCCGCGCTGTTCGATGCATTGGACAAGTATCCCAAGCTGACCAGCGGGCGCTATGCGGTGATTGCCGATGAGGCGCATTCCTCGCAAACCGGCTCCTTGGCCAGCAAGCTGAAACAGATTCTTGGCAGTGACCAGCCCGGCTCTGATCATCAAGAGCCAGAAGAGATCAATGCCGAAGAGCTGCTGGACGCCGCCGTGCAGGCGCGGCAACCAAACGAGCGCATCAGCTACTATGCCTTTACCGCCACACCCAAAGCCAAGACGCTGGAGCTGTTCGGTCGCCCGGCCGACCGGACACTTCCGGCCAGTGCCAGCAACAAGCCCGAGGCCTTCCACCTATATTCCATGCGTCAGGCTATCGAGGAAGGTTTTATTCTCGATGTGCTGCGGAACTACACCACCTACAGCACCGCCTGGAAGATCGCCCACCCCGGTGGCGAAGACGACGAGGTGGACAGCAAGAAGGCACGCATCAAGCTGGCGCGCTGGGTGCGGCTGCATCCATACAACATCAACCAGAAGGTCGAGGTGATCGTCGAGCATTTCCGCAGCAACATCCGCCATCTGCTGAACGGCGAGGCCAAGGCGATGGTGGTCACCAGCAGTCGGCAGGAAGCAGTGCGTTATCAACTGGCGATGAAGTCCTATGTGCAGCAGATGGGCTACAGTGATGTACACCCGCTGGTGGCTTTCTCTGGCAGCGTATTGCCGGATGCAGTAATCCCACAAGAAGTGACGGAGAACAGCAGCCTGCTTAACGCCGGTCTGAACGGTCGCGATTTGGCGCAGGCCTTCGATACCCAGGATTTCAACGTGATGATCGCCGCCAACAAGTACCAGACAGGCTTCGATCAGCCCAAGCTGTGCGCCATGTACGTAGACAAAAAGCTGCAAGGCGTGGACTGTGTGCAGACCCTGTCACGCCTGAACAGGACCTTCCCGGCGAAGCAGACCTTTATTCTCGACTTCTTCAATGACGCGCAGGATATTCTCGACGCCTTTCTACCGTATTACACCAAGGCCGAACTGAGCGGCGTGACTGACCCGCAGATCATCTATGATCTGCAGAGGACGCTGGACGAGGAGGGGATATATCACTGGGAGGAGGTACAGGCATTTGCCTTGGCCTTCTTCGACCCAAAGGCACCAGCCAGCAAGCTCAGCTTTCACTGTGCACCGGCACGAAAACGCTTTGCCACGCGTTATGCGTTTTCTCAGGAATCACGCCAGGAAGCGCTGGATTTCAAACGCACCGCCGAAGCTAATGGCGACAGCGCTGGCTTGAAGAAGGCCGAACACTCGCTGAAGGAAGCCGGCGAATCTGTGGATCGACTTGACCTGTTCCGCAAGAACCTGCAGAGTTTTGTACGCCTGTATGAGTTTCTTTCGCAAATCGTGCCTTATGAGGATGCGGAATTGGAACAGTTATGCGTATTTGCCAAGCATCTGCATCCCCTGTTGCGCCTGGACAGGCTGCAGGAGGAAGAGGTAGACCTGGGCGAACTGCAGTTGAGCCATTACCGGCTTAGCAAGCGCGCAGAGCATCAGCTGCGCCTGAACGATGGGGGTGACGACTACCTCATTAAGCCGGGGACTGATGTCGGTACGGGTAAAGCCCATGATTCGGAGAAGAAGCACTTGTCGGAAATCATTGAGGCACTCAACGATATTTTCGGCGCCGAGGTGAGCGATGACGACCAACTGCAGTTTCTCACCGGCATCGCCCAACGCATCAGTCGCCAGGAGGATGTCATGGCTCAGGTGAACAACCATTCGGTTGAACAGGTGATGCACGGCTTGTTCCCCAAACGGGTGGTGGACACCGTGCTTGACGCCATGACGGACCATGAGAAACTGTCGCTGGAAGTGCTGGATAGCGCATCCAAAAGTCGGGCGTTCGCATTGGTGATCTTGAAGATACTCACGCAGCAGATGGTGTAAAGGCCAGGTGGAGCGACAGGTCATCGTGCAAACAGATGGAGGTAAAATGCTTCGAACCTTATCTGCACTGATAGCGTTGACCTTGGTGGGGTGCACGGCCCAGCTGCCGCTCCATAGCGATTTTTTTGAGGGAATGGCAAAGTCTGCAGTACTGGAGAAATTTGGTGAGCCGGACAGCAAGGATGTGATGCAGGCTAATCTGAGAGTAGATGGTTACGGCGAAGAACTGCCTGTGCCAGTGTATGAGGATGTCTGGCGGTACAAG
>Ga0233380_1001143_pt1 | contig 12387 bp, 9 predicted proteins | sample ElkDunMinimDraft_9_FD_191541 | JGI IMG/M metagenome (GOLD analysis project Ga0233380, IMG submission 191541) | Fecal eukaryotic communites from dung pellets of Tule Elk in California, USA - Elk Dung F36 | ecosystem: Host-associated > Mammals > Digestive system > Large intestine > Fecal | place... | reverse complement strand
TGGGCGGCCACTATCGGGCCGCGGCCGAGAGCCAACCTGTTCGCGGCGCCTATCTGAACAACTATGGCGTCTGGCTCTGCAGCAACGGCCGGGCCGCCGAGGCGCTGTCGTATTTCGACATGGCGGTGCGGGATCCCGGCTATGGTGACCCGTCGGGTGCGCTGGCCAATGCCGGCGTCTGCGCGATGACCGCAGGTGACCTGGACCGCGTCGAGCGCGATCTGCGCGCCGCTCTTGAGCTCGATCCGGTCAACGTGGTCGCGCTCGACGGGATGGCCCGGTATCTCGAAGCGGGGCAGCGTCATTTCGAGGCGCGAGCTTTTTCGCAACGACTGCTTGCCGCGGCACCGGCAACTGCGGCAGCATTGCAGCTGGCGGCTCGCATCGAGACCGCCCTCGGCGATTCAGGGGCCGCCGAACGTTACCAGCGACGCCTTCGGGACGATTTCCCGGCTGCGCCGTACCTCCAGACCAGGGAAACGAATCCGCCATGAGTTCTTCGAACCAGACCTTGCCAGCGTCATCGCCTGGGGTCGGAGAGCAGCTGCGCGATGCGCGCATGGAGGCAGGCCTGACGGTCGCGGAGGCCGCGACCCGCCTGCGCATGCAGATCCGGGTGGTCGAGGCGCTGGAAGCCGGGAACTGGGCACGGCTGGGCGCGCCGGTCTTCGTGCGGGGCCAGCTGCGCAGCTACCTGCGCCTGCTGCAGCTGCCGCAGTCACTTGCCGATACCGTGCCTGATGCGGTGTCCGCCGAGCCGCCGGCGCTGACCCCGCGTACCTACACTCCGCCGATGCAGCGCATGCTCGACAAGGCCATGGGTCGCGCGGTTTATGTCGTGATCACCGCGTTGATCGCGGTTCCGGTCTGGGTGGCCACGCGGACCCATGTCGACGATCGTCGCCCGGCCGAGATCGCTTCGCTCGGGCTCGGAGACGCCGAGGTCGGGCAGGCGCAGCGTTCCGTGCGCCCGACCCCGGTGACCGCATCGCTCGGCGCGATGCCCAAGCGCAACCGCGCCGAGCCGGCCCCCGAGGAGATCGCGCCCACGGCAGCGTCGGAGCTGCTGCTGCGTTTCGGCGGGGACAGCTGGCTCGAGGTGATCGGCCACGATGGCACGCAGCTCGAACAGACGCTTGTCCGGGCAGGTCAGGAGCGGCGCTTTGCCGTGGGCTCGGTGGCCCGCGTCAAGCTGGGCAACGCCAGCGCCGTCGACGTGCTGCACGACGGGAACGTTCAGGATCTGTCCCGGTTCCAGCGGGCCAACGTGGCGCGCTTTGCGGTATCCTCCGACGGCGCGCTGGCGCCTGTGTCCGAATAATCCGGACCGGCTGCCTCCGCGTTGCGGACCACCGCTTCGACGCGTGGTCCCGCGATCATTCTTTCCTCAGTTTGACCCGCCTCCGAAGGCGGGCGTAGAGACCATATGGCGATTGACGAGTTGCTGGACGAGCGCGAACAGGGGGAGCGGGTCAAGGCCTGGCTTCGCGACAACGGTCTGGGACTGGTAGGCGGCGTCGTGGTCGGAGCCGCGCTGTTCGGCGGTTATCACTACTGGCAGGATCGGGCCCATGCCGCGGCCGTGGCCCAGCATGCGGCGTATCAGAGCACGCTGCTGGACATCCGTTCGGGCGATCTCGACAAGGCATCGCAGACGCTTGCCGGGCTGCCGGACAGCGCCTACAGCGAACTGGGCGCATTGCAGCTGGCGAAGGCGCAGGTCGAGAAGGGTGATCGCGATGCTGCGATCGCCACGCTCGAGGTGGCCGATGGCGCCCAGCCGGGCGTGGCGGCAGTGGTGCAGCAGCGCCTTGCGCGCCTGCTGATCGATGCCGGTCGCGGCGAGGACGCGCTCAAGCTGCTCGCCGGTGCCAGTGACGCGGTCTCGCTGGAAGCCCGCGGCGATGCCCATTTCGCCCTCGATCAAACCGAACAGGCCCGCGCGGACTACGCGCAGGCACTGCGCGAACTCGACAGCGCAGCGCCCCAGCGTGGACTGCTCGAACTCAAGCTTTCCGAAGTCGGCGGTACGCCGGACGAACCCGAGGTTGAATCCTGATGATCGAACAGATCGCGCGCGACGCATTCCCCCGCGCCCCGGCCCGCCTTGCGCGGATCGCGGCGATCGCGCTCTGCGTGATGACCGTGACCGGTTGCAGTACCGTGCGCGGCTGGTTCGGAAACAGCGAGAAGGCCCAGACCAAGGCCCTGTCGGAGCCTGCACCGCTGACCGATATCACCCCGTCGGTCACCGTGTCGCGGCTGTGGTCGGCCAACGCGGGCAAGGGTGAGGGCCGCCTGGGCGTACGCCAGGGACCGGCGATCGCCGATGGGCGCGTCTACATCGCGGCGATCAAGGGCGGCGTGCGTGCGCTCGACCTGCAGACCGGCGCATCGGTCTGGCAGTACCCCTCCGACCTGCGTCTGAGCGGCGGTCCGGGCGTGGGCGACGGCCTGGTCGTGGCCGGCAGCCTGGACGGCGAGGTGGTTGCGCTCGATGCCGCGACCGGCGCCGAGCGCTGGACCGCGAAGGTCACCAACGAGGTCATCGCCGCGCCGACGATCGGCCAGGGCGTGGTGCTGGTGCGTTCCAACGACGGGCGCATCACCGCATTCGACGCCGCCACCGGCGAGCGTCGCTGGTTCTGGGTGCGCGAACTGCCGTCGCTGAGCGTGCGCGGCAACGACGCCCCTGCGCTGGGACCGGGCTTCGCCTTCGTCGGCAACGATGACGGCACGCTGACCGCACTGTCGCTGGCGGATGGCCGTGTCCTGTGGGAGCAGGCCATCGCCCAGCCTGACGGCCGCACTGAACTCGAGCGCATGTCCGACGTCGATGGCACCCCGGTGCTCGACGACGCCGTGCTGTTCGCCAGCAGTTACCGCCACCGCACGATGGCGCTGGAAGGCCCCAGCGGCCGCCCGCTTTGGGTCAGCGAGCACGGCGGTTCCAATCGCCCGGCGCTGGCGCCGCAGCGGCTGGTGGTGACCGACGCCGACGGCACGGTGTGGGGTCTCGACAAGTACAGCGGCACCGCCGCGTGGCAGCAGCCTGCACTGGCGCGTCGCAATCTCAGCGGCGCGGCGATCCAGGGCGACTACGCCGTCGTCGGCGATTTCGACGGATACCTGCACTGGCTGCGCCTGGATGACGGCAGTTTTGCCGCGCGTCAGCGCGCCGGTCGTGATCCCATCCGCGGCGCGCCGGTCGTCTCCGATGGCATCCTGGTTGTCCAGAACACCGACGGCGACGTCACTGCCTGGCGTCTGGCCCAGTAAGCCAGCCGCAGATGCGACAATGACGGCCCCGGGCAGCCATCTGCCCGGGGCCGTGTGCTTCTGGGCCCGCCCGGACGCACGCTTTTTCTGCCCCATTCCAACGGAACACGCCGCATGCTTCCCCTCGTCGCCCTCGTGGGCCGCCCAAACGTCGGCAAGTCGACGCTGTTCAACGCGCTGACCCGTACCCGGGACGCGCTCGTCCATGATGAGCCGGGGGTCACGCGTGACCGCCACTACGGCATTTGCCGGCTCAACCCCGACGTGCCGTTCGCCCTGGTGGACACCGGCGGTATTGCCGGCGAGAACGTCCATCTGGAAAACGAGGGCCTGGCCGGACCGACCGCGAAGCAGTCGCGCGCCGCCGCTGCGGAGGCGGATCTGGTGCTGTTCGTGGTCGACGGCCGCGAGGGCGCCTCGGCGCTTGACGACGAGATCCTGCGCTGGCTGCGCAAGATCGACAAACCCACCTTCCTGGTCATCAACAAGACCGACGGCCTGGATTCGCGCGCGGCCGAAGCGGAGTTCTCGCGCTACGGCTTCAGCGACGTGCATGCGATCTCGTCCTCGCACCGGCACGGCATCGACGAGCTGGTCGACGAGATCCTCGAACGATTGCCGGAAACCGGCCAGTCCGAGCAGCTCGACAGCGATCCCGACCGCATCCGCGTCACCTTCGTCGGCCGTCCCAATGTCGGCAAGTCGACCCTGGTCAACCGCATCCTCGGCGAGGAGCGGATGATCGCGTCGGAAGTCGCCGGCACCACGCGCGATTCGATCGAGGTCGATCTCGAGCGCGACGGACGCAAGTACCGTCTGGTCGATACCGCCGGCATCCGCCGCAAGTCGAAGGTCGACGAGGCGGTGGAGACGTTCTCGATCATCAAGACCCTGCAGGCGATCGAGCACTCGCAGGTGTCGGTGGTGATGATCGACGCCAGCGAGGGCGTCACCGACCAGGACGCCAGCGTGCTCGGTGCCGTGCTCGATTCCGGCCGCGCGCTCGTGGTCGCGGTGAACAAGTGGGACGGCCTGAGTGATTACCAGCGCGAGCAGACCGAGGCGCTGCTCTCGCGCAAGCTGGCCTTCGTGCCGTGGGCCGAAACGATCCGCATCAGTGCCAAGCACGGCTCGGGCCTGCGCGAGCTGTTCCAGGCGATCCACCGCGCGCATGCGTCGGCCAACTACAAGTTCGGCACCGCCGAGGTCACCAAGGCGATCGAGATCGCCTACGAAACGAATCCGCCGCCGGTCGTGCGCGGCCATGCGCCGAAGATGCGTTTCGCCCATCCGGGCGGCGAGAATCCGCCGACGATCATCGTGCATGGCAACCGCCTGCGGACGCTGCCCGACAGCTACAAGCGCTATCTCGAGAACTTCTTCCGCAAGCGTTTCAAGCTTGTCGGCACGCCGGTGCGCCTGCTGTTCCGCGAAGGCGACAATCCGTTCAAGGACAAGAAGAACGTCCTGACGGATCGTCAGTTGGCGAAGAAGAAACGGCTGATCCGCCACGTCAAGCGCAAGTGATGCGTCGGCGGGGCTCCGCGCCGCGATGACGACGTCGCCGCCGCTCGCACCGGTATTTCCCGAGGTCAGCATCGGCATCCTCGCCGGCGGCCGCGCCTCGCGCCTGGACGGCCGTGACAAGGCCTGGCTGCAGCGTGGCGGCGTGCCGCAGATCCTGCGCTGGCAGCGCCGTCTGGCCACGCAGGGCGGTGCCTTCCTGGTCAGCGCGAACCGCGACCTGCCGCGCTATGCCGCGCTGGGGCTCGAGACCGTGCCGGACCGGATCGCCGATGCCGGACCGATGTCAGGGCTCGATGCACTGGCCGGCGCCGCGGGCACGCCATGGCTGATGACGCTGCCGGTGGACCTGATCGAGGTCAACGACTGTCTGTTGCGCACGCTGATGCATCACGCCGGCGCGAACGGCGCGTTCGCCTGCGATGCCGACGGTGTGCAGCCGCTGGTCGCGCTGTGGAATGTGGTCGCGCTGCGCGCAGGAGCAGGGCAGGCGCTCGCATCCGGCGATCATGCGGTGCGCAATCTGCAGCAGGCGCTCGGCATGAAGCGTGTCGATTTCCACGGTGTACGCTTCGGCAACCTCAATACACCCCAGGATCTCGACGATGCCGGTATCGCCCCCGACTGACGCGCCGACGGCCGCTTTCCCGTTCCGGATCAGTTTTGGAGAAGCGGTATCGATCGTCGATGCAGTGGCAGACGAGCGCCGGCTGCAGCCGCAGACGCTGTCGCTGTCGCGCGCGCATGGACACGTGCTCGCGCGTGACGTGATCGCCACGATGGCCCAGCCCCCGTTCGACAACTCGGCGATGGACGGCTTCGCGCTGCGGCATGAGGATCTCTCGCCCGAGGGCGCGCCGACGCGGCTGCGCCTGGCCGGCGAGCAGTTCGCTGGACCCGATGCGGCGCTCGTGGTGGAGGCGGGCACATGCGTGCGCATCACCACCGGGGCGCCGATGCCATCCGGTGCCGATACCGTGGTGATGAAGGAGAACACCTCGCTCGAGGGCGACACGGTCAGCGTCCAGGTCGCACCAAGACCCGGGCAGCATGTGCGCCGCGCCGGCGAGGATTCGAACATCGGCGATCTCCTGCTGCGTGCGGGCGATGTATTGACCCCCGCGCGGATCGGCCTGGCCGCCTCGCAAGGGTTGGCCCAGCTCGAGGTCGTGCGGCGGCCCACGGTCGCGGTGTTCGCCACCGGCGACGAGCTCGTGGAGCCGGGCATGTCGCTCGGTCCCGGACAGATCTACAACTCGAACCGCGATCAGCTGATGGCGTTGCTGCGCGCCGAGGGCCTGGAGCCGGTCGCGTTTCCGACCCTGCCCGATGACGCTGCGCAGGTCACCTCCGCGCTGCGCCACGCCGGCGAAGCCTTCGACCTGGTGCTGACCTGCGGCGGCGTGTCGGCGGGCGAGAAGGATCTGCTGCCCGAACTGCTGCAGCGCCGCGGTCGGGTGCGGATGTGGAAAGTGATGATGAAGCCGGGCATGCCCGTGCTGCTGGCGGAAGGCGGCACGCTCGGCCCGGCGCTGTTCCTGTGCCTGCCCGGCAATCCGGTGTCGGTACTGGCGACCTGGCTGGCGCTCGGCCGTCGCCTCGTGGACGGCCTGCAGGGCAGGGCGCCGCGTCCGCTTCGACGGGCGCGCCTCGCGTCGGACTGGTCCAAGCGCCACGAGCGGCTGGAACTGCTGCGCGGACGCTGGTGGATCGATGAGGATGGCGTTTCCCGGGTCGAGCCCAACCCAGCCGACGGGTCGCACCGGATGCAGGCGGCCGCCGACTCGGACGTGCTGATCGTGCTCGACGCCGGTGCGCGCGACTACGACGCCGGCACCGTTGTCGAGGTCCTGCAGTACTAGACACACCGCCGGGCGGCCGCCAGTGTCGCCGTCTGCGCGATAATCGCTGCATGTCCGTCCAAGAACTCACGCCGGCGCAGGCCCGGCAACGCCAGCAGCAGGGCGTGCGCCTGATCGATGTGCGCGAGGCGCACGAGCGGGCGACGGGGATGGCCGAGGGCGCCGAAGGCGTCGACCGCAGCGCTCTGGAAGCCGCACCGTTGGCGCATGCCCCGGATCTGCAGGCGCCGCTGCTGCTGATCTGCCAGAGCGGGCGTCGCTCGCTGCAGGCGGCGCAGACCCTCGCCGCGCTGGGCTATACGGGCGTGGCGTCCGTCGCCGGCGGGACAAGCGCCTGGCAGGCCGACGGCCTGCCGACGGTACTGCCGGATGGTGACGTGGACCTCGACTTCCACGAGCGCTACTCGCGGCACCTGAAATTGCCGGAGATCGGCCTGGCGGGACAGCGGCGGCTCGGCGAGGCAACCGTGCTGATGATCGGCGCCGGCGGCCTGGGTTCGCCGGCGGCGTACTACCTCGCCGCGGCCGGCGTCGGCACCCTGCGGATCGCCGACGACGACGTGGTCGACCGCAGCAACCTGCAACGGCAGATCCTGCATGCCGAAGACCGGATCGGCCAGCCCAAGGTGCAGTCGGCAGCCACTACGCTGGGCGCATTGAATCCACGCACGCGCATCGAGCCGGTGGCCGAGCGGGTGACCGGCGCGAACGTCGAGCGCCTGCTCGATGGAGTGGACCTCGTGCTGGACGGCGCCGACAACTTCCCGGTGCGCTATCTGCTCAACGACGCCTGCGTGCTGCACCGAGTGCCGCTGGTCTACGGCGCCGTACACCGCTTCGACGGCCAGGTCAGCGTGTTCGATGCCGGGCGTCACCGCGGCGAGGCGCCATGCTACCGCTGCCTGTTTCCGGAACCGCCGCCGCCCGGGGCCGCGCCCAGCTGTTCGGAGGTCGGCGTGCTCGGTGTACTGCCGGGCGTAATCGGCCTGCTGCAGGCCACCGAGGCGCTGAAGCTGTTGCTCGGCATCGGCGCGCCCCTGACCGGGCGCCTGCTGCAGTTCGACGCGCTGCAGATGCGGTTCCGCGAAACACGGCTGTCGGCCGATCCCGACTGCCCGGTCTGTGCGCCCGGTCGCGCGTTTCCCGGCTACATCGACTATGCGGCCTTCTGTGCCGGCTGAGACACGGACCCTGCCTTCACATGGGGCTGGGGCAGGATGCTCGCGGCCGCGCCAGCCCGCGCGGAACGGATGCACCCGATGCGCTCCATGAGTCGACTGTTGTTGCTTGCCTTGCTGTTGTTGGCCGCGCCGCTCGCCGCGCTCGCGAACGATCCCTGTCCCTGGCTGCGTGACCAGATCCACGCCACGGATCCGGCGACCCGCCTGGCGGCTGCGGCGTGCGAGGAACACCAGCTGTGGTATCGCCCCTTCATCGATATCGAAGGACGCTACGCCGGTACGGCCGTGCGCGAAGCCGATGCCACGCCGCTGGCCAACGGTGAGCAGGCCTGGCGACGTGTCGCCGGCTACTGGCGCGGCACCGATCAGCTCTCCCAGTTGATGCAGCGCCCCGGCGCTGTCGATTGCATGTACGCGTCGTACAGCGATCAGTCCTCCGCCGGCTGCCGCAGCTTCCTGATGGACGTGCCGTGGTCGGCAGCGTTCGTGTCCTGGGTGGCGCGCCGCGCAATGCTGCCCGGGTTCCGCGGCTCGCCAAGCCACATCGACTACGTGCGCGAGGCCTTTCGCAATCCCCAAACCAGCGCCTATCGCGTCGCCCATCCGGTGACAGCGCGACCGGCGCGCGGCGACATGCTCTGTTACGCGCGGCACGCGGACCGCATCTTCGGCTTTCGCGGGCTGGCGCATCTGCTCAGCAGCGATGACGGTGGACTCGGCATGCATTGCGACATCGTGGTCGGGGCCGGGAACGGGCAGGCGCAGCTGATCGGTGGCAACGTCCTCGACGCGGTGAGCATGCGGCTGTTGCCGCTGACCCCGGGGGGGCAGTTCGCGGGTCTCGCGCAACGCGCGCTCGACGATCCATCGTGCAGTCCCGATGCACTGGTCTTCTGCAATGCCAACCGCCAGGACTGGGCGGTGCTGCTGCAGTTGCGGCCCGCGAGCGAGCTCGCGGGATTGGTGCCCTCGATGGGGCTGTATGGGATGCCGCCGCCGGTGCCGGCGACGCCAAGCCCGCAGCCGGCGCCGTGCTGCGTCGAGTGCAGTGCGGGCGACAGCGTGCCGCGGTGTCCGGGCACCTGACCGCCCCTTTGCCGCCTGCGCAGCGGTCGAGCGGCCCCCCGGGGCGTCGCTGACAAGGAAACGGCCCGCCATCCGCGGGCCGGCTTCTTGCCGGTGGGCCATCCTTTCGCCACCCGTGACCGCAGCGATCGCGGCACCTTTTCCAGGCGTGGCCATGACCGGTGAGTGGCATATCGATCGCGCGGTGAAACCACGCGGTCGCCGGACGCCCGGCGCGCGCCGGGCCGCCCCTGTGCTGGCGGCCTTGCCTACTTCTTCGCCGCCAGCTGCCGCAGCACGTAATGCAGCAGGCCGCCGTGCCGGAAGTATTCGACTTCCTTGGGCGTCAGCAGCAGCACGTCGACCTCGAAGCGGATCTCGGTGCCGTCGGCCCTGGTGGCGACGATCTGCGCACGCCGGGCGTTGCCGTTGTCGAGACCGGTGATGTCGATCGTTTCCGATCCGTCGAGGCCGAGACTCTGGGCGTTCTGACCGTCGCGGAAGCGGCAGGGCAGCACGCCCATGCCGACCAGGTTCGAACGGTGGATGCGTTCGAAGCTCTCGGCGATGACCGCCTTGATGCCGAGCAGGTTGGTGCCCTTGGCCGCCCAGTCGCGCGAGGAACCGGTGCCGTATTCCTTGCCCGCGAACACCACCAGCGGCACGCCGTCGGCCCTGTACTTCATCGCGGCGTCGTAGATCGGCATTTTCTGCGGCTCGGCGCCGGCGCCGAAGTACAGCGTGTTGCCGCCTTCCTCACCGCCGAAGAACAGGTTCTTGATGCGGATGTTGGCGAACGTGCCGCGCACCATGACGTCGTCGTTGCCGCGGCGCGAGCCGTAGCTGTTGAAGTCCGCCGGCTGCACGCCGCGTTCCTGCAGGAAGCGTCCCGCGGGTGAATCCTGCTTGATGTTGCCGGCCGGCGAGATGTGATCGGTGGTGATCGAATCCCCGAAGAGCCCCATCACGCGCGCGCCGTGGATGTCGTCGATGGTGCCGACCTCCATGGTCATGCCATCGAAATAGGGCGGGTTCTTGATGTAGGTGGAGGCCGCGTCCCACTCGTAGAGCTCGCCGTCGGGTGAATCGACCGCGTTCCAGCGGGTGTCGCCCTTGAACACGTCGGCGTAGTTCTTGGCGAACATCTCCGGGCCGATCGTCCTGGCGATGAAGTCGCCGATTTCCTTGTTCGAAGGCCAGATGTCGCGCAGGTACACCGGCTTGCCGTCGGGGTCCGTGCCAAGTGGGTCGTGGGTCAGATCGATGTCGACGGTGCCGGCAATGGCGTAGGCCACGACCAGTGGCGGCGAGGCGAGATAGTTCATCTTCACCTCACCGTGGATCCGGCCCTCGAAATTGCGGTTGCCCGAGAGCACCGACGCCACTGCGAGATCGTTCTCGGCGATGCCCTTGGAGACGGCTTCCGGCAACGGGCCCGAATTGCCGATGCAGGTCGTGCAGCCGTAACCGACCACGTAGAAGCCGAGCTTCTCGAGATCGTCCATCACCCCGGCCTTCTTGAGGTAGTCGGTGACCACCAGCGAACCCGGCCCGAGCGAAGTCTTGACCCATGGCGCGGCCTTGAGTCCCCTGGCTGCGGCATTGCGCGCCAGCAGGCCGGCACCGAGCATCACCGCCGGGTTGGAGGTGTTGGTGCACGAGGTGATCGCGGCGATGACCACCGAGCCGTCGGTGAGTTCGTGCTCGGCCTCTTCGATCGTGATGGTGGACACCGGACGCGCAGCCAGACGCTCGGCCTGGGGCTGGCCGCCGCCTTCCTTGAGGAAGCGGTCGACCTGCGGGTCGCGGGCGGCGTCGCGGCGTGCGACCAGCGCACCGACGTTGTCACGGAAGTTCTGCTGCATGTTTTCCAGCAGCACGCGGTCCTGCGGACGCTTCGGGCCGGCCAGCGAGGGGCGCACCTCACCCATGTCGAGCTCCAGCACGCTGCTGTACTCCGCTTCGGGCATGCCGGGCTCGTGCCACAGCTGCTGCGCCCGGGCGTAGGCCTCGACGAGTGCGATCTGCTCTTCGCTGCGCCCTGACAGGCGCAGGTAATTCAGTGATTCCTGGTCGATCGGGAAGATGCCGCATGTCGCGCCGTATTCGGGCGCCATGTTGCCGATCGTCGCGCGGTCGGCCAGCGGCAGGTGCTGCAGACCTTCGCCGAAGAACTCGACGAACTTGCCGACCACGCCATGCTTGCGCAGCATCTCGGTGACGGTCAGCACCAGATCGGTGGCGGTCGCGCCTTCGGGCATGCGGCCCGTGAGCTTGAAGCCCACCACCTGCGGGATCAGCATCGACGAGGGCTGGCCGAGCATCGCGGCCTCGGCCTCGATGCCACCGACGCCCCAGCCCAGCACGCCGATGCCGTTGATCATCGTGGTGTGCGAGTCGGTTCCGAACACGGTGTCGGGATAGGCCCAGGTGCTGCCGTCCTCGCGCTCGGCGGTCATCACCACGCGGGCGAGGTGCTCGAGGTTCACCTGGTGGACGATCCCGGTATTGGGCGGCACGACCTTGAAGTTGTCGAAGGCCTTCTGCCCCCAGCGCAGGAAACCGTAACGCTCCATGTTCCGCTGGAACTCGATCTTGCCGTTGAGGTCGAGCGCATCGGGACGGCCGAACACGTCGACCTGCACCGAATGGTCGATCACCAGCTCCGATGGGATCAGCGGGTTGATCTGCTCCGGGCGCCCGCCCAGGCGCACGACCGCATCGCGCATCGCGGCCAGGTCCACCACGCAGGGCACACCGGTGAAGTCCTGCAGCACCACGCGCGCGGGCATGAACGCGATCTCGGTGTTGGACTCGTTGCTCGGGTCCCACTTCGCCACGGCTTCGATGTGCTGCGCGGTGACGGTCTCGCCATCCTCGTGGCGGAGCAGGTTCTCGAGCAGGATCTTCATCGAGTAGGGCAGGCGGGTGATGTCGAAACGCTTGCCCAGCGCGGGGAGGCTGGCATAGGCGTAACGACGGCCGCCGACATCGAGGTCGGCACGCGTGGTGAAGGAATCGGTCATGCGGAAGCTCCTGTCGCGGGTTGCTGGCGGTGATCGGATCGGCCGGTCGTGGCTGGCTTGCGTGGCGCTGGAAATCCGGTGATCTGGCGCGACGCCCGGTCGATGCGGGTCACCGCGTCGAGGCGTTCAGTGTAGGCGGGTTGATGTGGCGGTCAGGTCATCGCGCGTGGCGGCACGGCAACGGTGCATTGCGCACGCGCCAGTTGATCAGGGCCGGCTCGCGCGCGGGGGCTGCGAGCACCCGCCGGTCGAGCGAGGGAGCTGCGTGGGAAAGGTTGGCGCTGGTGCATGCCCGGAAGCGGCGCGCCGCGGGCCGCTGGACGCAGGCGGCGGTGGTGTCGGCGCGCGACGGCGGCGCATCGCTCACCCATGCGACGAGGCGGCCGCGCGGGCGAACCGGCAAACTGGAGTATGCGCGTTCAGGTATGTATAATTCACGCATACCTCGAA
>Ga0233380_1001142_pt1 | contig 12394 bp, 13 predicted proteins | sample ElkDunMinimDraft_9_FD_191541 | JGI IMG/M metagenome (GOLD analysis project Ga0233380, IMG submission 191541) | Fecal eukaryotic communites from dung pellets of Tule Elk in California, USA - Elk Dung F36 | ecosystem: Host-associated > Mammals > Digestive system > Large intestine > Fecal | place... | reverse complement strand
TGCAGGGGGTGCTTGCAAGTCTGGTCAGCCTTGCAGCCGTGTTCGGTCCCGTATTCTTCAGCTTCGTCTACTTTGCCGTGCGTGGCACATGGCCCGGCCTCATCTGGATCGTGGCGGCGGGAATCTACCTGCTCGCTCTCCCGCTCATGCTGGGCATTCGTCGCACCCGAACAGCGGAGGGGCGGGCTCGAGCTTAGAGAATTTGCCGGAGAGCCCCGGAAAACGGGGAAAAAGGTGGCCACACGGGCTTGTCGGCCCCAACTTTCCAGTCCATTAACATCCGTGTACCGCACCGCCCCGCGGAAAGTCCGGGAATCCTTGCCTTTCGGTCAGAATCGACCAAGGGTTGCCGGGTTTGGGGTTCGCCAGCGCGGCGGGCATTCACTGTGAGGAAACGCTATGAACAAGAACGATCTGGTGGGCGTGGTCGCCGAGAAAGCTACCATCACCAAGGCACAGGCCGCCGAAGCGGTTGACGCAGTGTTCGAGGCTATCACCGGTTCGCTGAAGAACGGCGAAGAAGTGCGTCTCGTTGGCTTCGGCACTTTTGCAGTGTCGCAGCGCAAGGCCACCACCGGCCGCAATCCCGCCACCGGCGCCGAGATCCAGATTGCAGCCTCCAACCAGGCCAAGTTCAAGCCCGGCAAGGGCCTCAAGGACGCGCTCAACGCCTAAGCGTTCTCGCTCCTAGACGTGGCCCCGAGCGCTCAACGCCGGGGCCATTTGTTTTGCGGTTGACGTGTATGGGCACCGCCCCTTAATCAACGCACACCTTCGGGATGAACCACGGTTCTCCCTCAGGGCGATTAGCTCAGTTGGTAGAGCGCCTCGCTTACACCGAGGATGTCGGCGGTTCGAGTCCGTCATCGCCCACCAATCCCCTCCAACGAGGGGGGGGCGGCCACGATCACGCATGGGAGGTGGCCCAGCAGAAGATTCCGCACCAGTTCGAGCCGTCGACTTTAGCGCTCGCGGGTGAGCGACGAACCAGGCTCCGCGTGCGAGTACCGGGGCGCGAGGCGTACAGCTGCGGCTATCACTTCAAATTTTCACGTCCAAGGTCAGGAAACGCGCCTTAGCCGTTGTCTCCTCCACACTTTTCCACAACCAATCTAGCACCATCAAAAATCTTTCGACAAAGAGAGCATGCTCGCTTGACTTGCTGCCGGGGCCCCGGTACACGGACCGCACGTTGCAGGAACGCCTCGCGTTCCGATGCTGCGGGAGTAGCTCAGTTGGTTAGAGCGCCGGCCTGTCACGCCGGAGGTCGCGGGTTCGAGCCCCGTCTCTCGCGCCACGTTTCCTCAGGAAATTGTTGGTGAGCCGTTCCGGGTGGTCCGGTGCCAAATGTGCATCCGGCACAGGACCGAGATTCTTGGATGGTTTTCGGTCTGCTTCATGCGCGGGCACGTCGCAGGCGCACCCCGCAGGTTTCGACCGCTGGCTAGTGTTTGATCTCGATTTGCCGCGCAGCGCCGACGTATCCGTCGGGTTTGCTCACCTTGATGTGCAGTACTCCCTTGTCGAAATGCGCCTCTACCTTGTCCGCATTGACGGGAAACGGTGCGCTGAACATCCTTGTGAACGAGCCATAGCTGCGCTCTGAGCGGAGGGAGCCATCGTCCCGTTTCTCGGAGGAGAGCTTCTTCTCGCCAGTGATGGTAATCAACCGGTCCTCCACGGTGAGCTTGACGTCCTCAGCGTCGACGCCGGGCAGTTCCAATGTCACTTCAAGGCCGTCATTGGTCTCCTGGACTTCGGCGCTGGGTAGAAAGGCGCTGTCCAGCGAAAAGCTGGAAGGGAAATCGCGCGTGAAATCGTCGAACATCTGCTCGAAGCGATCACGCAGGGCGTAGAAGGGCGATGCTGCGGGGCTGCTGTTCGCGTGGCGGGCAGGAAGGTTGCTCATCGGTGTGGTCTCCTCGGGTGGAACGTCTGAAAGGGGTACACCTTGACTAGCCGCCGTCGGGGCAGGGCGCGTTGACAGGCGTCAAGAATTGTCGCCCGGACATGTTATAGGATGCGAACTGGCAATGGATGGACCAGAGGGTACTTGCCCGACTGTCGTCCGCCGGGTCGGCGCCTGTCGGAAACCGTTCAATCAGGGAGGCGCGTGTTGCTTGGTTGCTTGAACGAGCAGGTCAATATGCCCCACGACTTCCAGGATGACATAGAAGCCGTCGGCAGGATCGCATCCATCGAGACGATCCTTGATGTTGTGTGCCGCGCGACGGGCATGGGTTTTGCGGCAGTCGCAAGAGTGACGGATGAACGATGGGTGGCGTGCCAGGTTCGCGACAACATCGAGTTCGGTCTGGCGCCCGGCGGTGAACTGAAGGTCGAGACGACGCTGTGCCACGAGATCCGGCAGCACCGGAAGGTCATTGCGATCGACAATGTCTCCGAGGACGCCGAGTATTCTGCCCACCATACCGTCCGCATCTACGGCCTCCAGAGCTATATCTCAGTGCCCATCGTGCTGCGCGACGGCCGCTTCTTCGGCACTCTCTGTGCGATCGACCCAAGACCGGCCAAGGTCAACAACCCGCAGATCATTGGCACCTTCACCCTTTTTGCCGAACTGATTTCCTATCAGCTTGAAGCGGAGGCGCGCATTGCGGCCGCTGAGACGAGGGTGGCCAACGAACTCGTGACTTCGGAGTTGCGGGAGCAGTTCATTGCGGTGCTGGGGCATGACCTGCGGAATCCCCTGGCTGCCATGGACGCCGGTACGAGCAAGCTGCTCCGCGATGGCAAGTGGACCGACAGGACCGTTTCCATTCTGCGACTGATGAAGAGCAGCATTCATCGGATGACCGGTCTGGTCGATAACGTCATGGACCTAACGCGCAGTCGCCTGGCAGGAGGCATTGCACTCGACCTTAGCGAGCCCGGGCCACTTGGGCCCACCCTCGAGGAGGTTGTGGAAGAGATTCGTTCCGCCAATCCCGAGAGACGGATCGAAGCGGAGATCGACATTCCCCAAGCACTATCGGTGGACCGCCTTCGGATCGCGCAGATGCTCTCAAACCTGCTCGGGAACGCGATAGCCCACGGGTCCGATCGGTCTCCCGTCCGCGTTACGGGGATCGTCAGGCACGATGTGCTGGAGATAAGCGTCGCAAACGCTGGTGAACCAATCCCCCCTGATATGATGGAGCACCTGTTCAAGGCGTTCCATCGCGGCGGCGCTCGAGGCAACGCACATGGGCTCGGACTAGGCCTGTACATTGCCTCACAGATCGCGGAGGCGCACGGCGGGCATATCGATGCGACTTCGGATAGCCGCGAGACGAGATTTACCTTCCGGATGCCAGTGCAGGTTCCAGAGGGTGAGGCTGCACTGGTGGACCTGAACAGCGTTTGAGTTTCTCGCGGCAGATCGGTCCAGGTTTCCTCCCGGTCCACCTCGGCCATCCGCGCCCCGTGCCCGAGGGCAGGTGGCCAGAAATATGGTGAGACAGGCGCCTGGCCCGACGGCAACGAAGGGGGTGGCGGCGCGTTCGGGCTAACTGCGATCCTTCTCGCTCGGACTGGCGGGTTATCGAGTCACTGCGTTCCCAGCCGGCAGTATTTTTAGGAGAAGAAGTATGAGCGCCTTCACGGTGGGATACTTCGTCGGCAGCCTGTCATCGACCTCCATAAACCGAAGGCTTGCCACGGCTCTGGTCGGACTTGCGCCGGAGAGCCTTCACTTGCGCGAGATTCCGATCCGGGATTTGCCGCTCTACAGTCCGGACTTCGACGCTGACTATCCATCTGCGGCGCGCGCCCTGAAGCAGGCCATAGCCGATGTGGATGCGGTGCTGTTCGTCACTCCGGAATACAACCGTTCCATACCCGGGGCATTGAAGAACGCCATAGACTGGGCAAGCCGCCCGTGGGGGCAGAACTCGTTCACCCGCAAGCCGTCGGCGGTCATTGGCGCTTCGATTGGGGCGATCGGAACTGCCGTCGCGCAGCAAAGCCTGCGCAGCGTGCTGAGCTTCTGCAATTCACCGCAGATGAATGCGCCGGAGGCCTACATCCACTTCACCCCCGGGCTCGTGGACGAGGAAGGGCGGGTGACGAAATCCGATACGGAGTCGTTCCTGCGGGACTACATGTTCTCGTTTCAGCAGTATATCGCCCGGGTCTACACCGCCATACCGCGGGAGAGCCGCTAGGCTCATGGATTCTTCATATCGGCGTGAGGCTGATGATCTTTGGGATGTGGAAGTCTCATATGAGAGCGAAGCCTCCACACGGGAGAAATGAGCATGCTAGCGAGGCGGGAGTTCATACTGGCGGCAATGCTGTTCACCGTCGCCGTGCCCGTATTGGGGCAGGAGAGGGTGGTCGAGATACCGCCGCCCAGCCAACGTGCAGCGGAGGCTGGCGAAACGGCCAAGGCGGTTCTGGCGGGTGGCTGCTTCTGGGGCGTGCAGGGCGTCTTCCAGCGCGTAAAGGGGGTGACCAGCGCCATCTCAGGGTATTCTGGAGGCACCGCAGAAACCGCCACCTACGAGCAGACCAGCAGCGGCACTACAGGGCACGCGGAAGCCGTGGAGATTACCTACGATCCCAGCGTGATCAGCTACGGTGAACTGCTGCACATCTACTTCTCGGTTGCGCACAACCCCACGCAGCTGAACTATCAAGGCCCCGACCATGGCACCCAATATCGGTCGGCTGTCTTCGCCGTCACCGCCGAGCAGGCAGCGCTGGCCCGCAGCTATATAGCGGAGCTGGACGAGACGGGACTGTTCGGAGCACCGATAGTCACTGCGGTGGAGCCTTTCGAGGCGTTCTACCCGGCGGAGCAGTATCACCAGGACTTTCTGACCCTAAATCCAACGTGGCCTTATATCGTGGTGCACGACCTGCCCAAGTTGGAGTCCCTGAGCGCCCTGTTTCCAAATTACTACAGGGAAGAGCCAGTGCTCGTAGGGCAGCTCTAGCCGAGGAACTGCCTGTCAGGACACCCCGTTGCATCACAGGGAGCGGCTTGGAGTTTCACCCGATGTCAGCGAAGCTTGGATTGGTGGCCTGGATCCTACTGGCTGGATCGGTCATGGCAGCGGACCCGATCGACATCTCCACGAGCAGCTCGCCGGTCGCCGTTCCGGTTCATGACCAAAAAGGACTCGACTGGGGCGGCTTCTATGCCGGCATCTATGGCGGAGTGCGGGTCGACACGGCCAGCGGCACACAGCCGACCCTTGGTGTTCAGGCGGGCGTCAATGCAGAATTCGACTTCTATCTCGTCGGTGCAGAGGTGGCGGTTGAAGGGCTGACCGGCGGTGTCGGCGATACCAGTTACGGTCAGCTACTCGGCCGGGCAGGGTTGGTCGCCACCGATGACGTGATGATCTACGCCGCGGGAGGGTATGGCATCGACCTGGGCGCGCCCGCCGACAAGGATGTGCTGGTCGGTGTTGGTGCAGAGATGGCCATCAGCGAGAGCCTTTCCATCGAAGCACAGTATCTTCGCAGTCTGCCGGTCACCGGTGGGGGTGCCTCCGATCAGTTTACGGTCGGCACCAACTTCCACTTCTAGAATCACGCATTGTATCCGCGAATCTGCGGAGTGCTTGACGCCGGCCACATTCTTGCCCAAATTGCGCCACTTGCCAGCCAGGTTGGTCGCCACTGTCCGCTGCATTTGTGTCAAATTGAGCCAAAGGCGCGGTATCGGTGCAACACCTGCCCCCAAATGGTCATGGAATCTTATCCGCACCGCTGAAATTGGGGCGCCATGGGGTTGTGTCGCGCGTTGTGGTGAGGCATCTAAACGGCCGACTACGGTTAACTCTATGGGAGTGCAAGATATGTTTGTACGTTCACTTTCTCTCGGTGTTGCTGCCGCTGCGCTGCTCGTTGGCGGTGCTCAGGCCGCTGACCTGATCATCCCGACCACCCCGCAGCCGATCTACGAAGCTGCTGGTTTTGATTGGGAAGGCCTGTACGTTGGAGCCCGCGTTGGCGCCACCTTCACCGGTTCTGACGCTGTCAGCACCTATGCCGGTATCCCGAACAGCACCACCTCCGGCGTTGTCGGCGGCGTGGTCGGTGTGAACTTCCTGCCGATGGATCCGCTCCTGCTCGGCGTGGAAGTCACCGGCGACTACATCTGGAACGGCACCACCACTTCGGGTGAGTTCTTCGCCAACCTCAAGGCCGGCGCCGTCGTGACCGACGCCGCTCTCGTCTATGCCATCGGTGGCGTGGGCAACAACTGGACCGGTGGTGCCAGCACCTCCGTCTACCAGCTCGGTGCTGGCGTTGAGTTCGCCGTTACCGACGCTGTCACCGTCCGCGGTGAAGTTGTTGGTCAGGGCGACTTCGACGGTGCTTCCGACCCGTTCTTCGAGTCGGCCAAGGCCACCGTCGGCGTGTTCTACCACTTCTAAGATTTGCAGCTGGGCAGGGCGCTACCGCCCTGCCTCCGTCTTGCAAACCCAATGCGGCGAACCGGAAACGGTTCGCCGTTTTGGCATTCCAGGGGGCCTGCAACTCAGTTGTGCGGTCGTGGTTCGCCCGACCGACCGCACTCAGGTGGCGAAGCGCCAGCTCTGTCGGTTCCGGCGCGGTTCCGCTCAATACTGATTGTTCCCATCATATTTTCTTTCCCTTGAAACGACTGGGGCAAAGGTCTAAGCCCAAGCCCATCACTCGTCGGGCAGGTTCGTGGCCCAAATTGCTGCGAACTCAACCGGCGCCCGGCCCCGTGATGGGCCCTTCTGACTAGGCTGCCGCATGACTGATCTGCTCAGCGACTATCTGCCGATCGTGCTTTTCATCGGCTTGGCGGGGGTAATTGGCCTCGCGCTTCTGGTGGCTCCATTCCTCGTGGCCGTTAAGCGTCCGGATCCGGACAAGGTGTCGGCGTTCGAGGCGGGCTTCGATGCCTTCGATGACGCCCGAATGAAGTTCGATGTCCGCTTTTACCTAGTGTCCATTCTCTTCATCATCTTCGACCTCGAAGTGGCCTTTCTGTTCCCGTGGGCCGTGGCTTTCCACGACATCGGCTGGTTCGGCTTCTGGTCCGTGATGATATTCCTTGCCGTTCTGACGATCGGCTTCATCTACGAGTGGCGTAAGGGAGCTCTCGAATGGGATTGAACCAGCCGAACTCAACGCTGGTCGCGCCCCGCCCGACTGGTGCGATTGACCCGCGGACGCAGAAGCCCGTTGGCGCCGACGATCCTTTCTTCACGGAAGTTTCCGACGAGCTGGCCGACAAGGGGTTCCTGGTCTCTACCCTGTCTCAGCTCGTGAACTGGGCCCGTACGGGCTCGTTGATGTGGATGCAGACGGGCCTGGCGTGCTGCGCTGTAGAGATGATGCAGATGTCGATGCCGCGCTACGACGTTGAGCGCTTCGGTACTGCTCCTCGCGCGTCGCCGCGCCAGTCGGACGTCCTGATCGTTGCAGGGACGCTGACCAACAAGATGGCGCCGGCGCTGCGCCGCGTCTACGACCAGATGCCCGAGCCGCGCTATGTGATCTCCATGGGCAGTTGTGCGAACGGTGGTGGCTACTATCACTACTCGTACTCAGTCGTGCGCGGATGTGATCGCATTCTGCCGGTCGACATCTACGTGCCTGGCTGCCCTCCCACGGCGGAAGCTTTGCTGTACGGCATCTTGCTGTTGCAGAAGAAGATTCGCCGTACCGGTACGATTGAACGCTAGGAATCGCCATGGCAGAGGCAACTGAGCTCGGTCCACTCCCGGGGCTCGGCGAGCATATCGCCGGGGCGCTCGGTCCTGCGGTGCTTGCCGTCGACTACACGTTCGGCGAGTTGACGCTGATCGTTGCGCGCGAAGCAATCGTAGACGTCGCCAGGTTCCTTCGGGATGATCCGGCGTGCCAGTTCATCTCCTTCGTCGACGTGTGCGGTGCCGACTATCCGGCGCGCGACGAGCGTTTCGAGGTCATCTACCACTTCCTGAGCCCGCGCCTGAACCAGCGGATCCGGGTGAAACTGAGCACTGACGATTCCACCCCTGTGCCAAGCATTACCGAGGTGTTCCGGGGCGCCGACTGGTTCGAGCGCGAGACCTACGACCTTTATGGCGTGATGTTCTCCGGCCATCCGGACCTGCGTCGAATCCTCACCGACTACGGCTTCGATGGACATCCTCTGCGCAAGGACTTCCCGATGACGGGCTTTGTGGAGGTTCGTTATGACGAATCGCGCAAGCGCGTGGTCTACGAGCCAGTCCGGCTGCTGCAGGAATTCCGCACGTTCGACTATCTGTCGCCGTGGGAAGGCACCGACTACGTGCTGCCGGGTGACGAGAAGGCCAAGCAATGAGTGTAGCTGAAGCTGACGTTCGCAACTTCACCATCAACTTCGGACCCGTGCATCCTTCGGCCCACGGTGTTCTGCGTCTTATTCTCGAGCTGGATGGTGAGCTGGTGGAGCGCGTGGACCCCCACGTGGGCCTGCTCCATCGCGGTACCGAAAAACTGATCGAGGCGAAGACCTACCTCCAGGCGCTCCCGTACTTCGATCGCCTGGACTACGTTGCTCCGATGAGCCAGGAGCATGCCTATGCCCTGGCTATCGAGAAGCTGCTTGGGATCACCGTGCCGAAGCGCGGCCAGCTGATCCGCGTTCTCTACGCCGAGATCAGCCGTCTGCTGGCGCACCTGATGAACGTGACCACCCAGGCGATGGACATCGGAGCTCTCACTCCTCCTCTTTGGGGTTTTGAGCAGCGCGAGCAGCTGATGATCTTCTACGAGCGCGCCTCCGGTGCGCGCATGCACGCTGCCTATTTCCGCCCCGGCGGCGTGCACCAGGATCTTCCTCAGGCTCTGGTCGATGATATCGCCGCGTTCTGCGACACGTTCGTCAAGGCGCTGGATGACATCGATACGCTCCTCACGGAGAACCGCATATTCAAGCAGCGCAACGTCGATATCGGCGTGGTCAAGCTCGAGGATGCCTGGGGCATGGGTTTCTCGGGTGTGATGGTTCGGGGTTCCGGTGCCGCATGGGACCTGCGAAAGTCCCAACCATACGAATGCTACGACGAGCTCGATTTCGACATTCCGATCGGCAAGAACGGCGATTGCTATGATCGCTATCTCGTTCGCATGGAGGAGATGCGCCAATCGACGCGCATCATGCGCCAGTGCATCGAGAAGCTGAACTCTCCGGAAGGGCAGGGGCCGGTCTCCTCCCTCGACGGAAAGGTCGTGCCGCCGAAGCGCAGCGACATGAAGCAGTCGATGGAAGCACTGATCCATCACTTCAAGCTCTACACCGAAGGCTTCAAGGTGCCCGCAGGTGAAGTGTACGCTGCTGTCGAAGCGCCCAAGGGCGAGTTCGGCGTGTACCTGGTCAGTGACGGCACCAACAAACCGTATCGCTGCCATATCCGTGCGCCGGGGTTCGCGCACCTGAGCGCCATGGACTTCCTCTGCCGCGGACACATGCTGGCTGATGTGGCGGCAATCCTGGGTTCGCTCGATATCGTGTTCGGAGAGGTTGATCGCTGATGGTTGCGCGGCGCCTTGCGGATGAGTCGGTCCAGCCGGCAACTTTCGCATTCAATGAAGAAAACCAGCGCTGGGCCGAAGGCCGGATCGCTCTCTATCCTGCAGGTCGGCAGCAGTCTGCGGTTATTCCGTTGCTCATGCGTGCCCAGGAGCAGGAGGGGTGGGTCAGCCGCGCGGTGATCGAGAAGATCGCAGAGATGCTGGGCATGGCCTACATCCGCGTGCTCGAAGTGGCTACCTTCTATACGCAGTTCCAGCTGCAGCCGGTCGGTACGCGCGCCCACGTGCAAGTCTGTGGCACCACGCCCTGCATGCTCCGGGGCGCCGGGGAACTGATCGAGATCTGCAAGAGCAAGATCCACCCGGAGCCTCACCACCGCACCGAAGACGGCACTTTGAGCTGGGAAGAGGTGGAGTGCGCAGGCGCCTGTGTGAACGCGCCGATGGTGACCATCTTCAAGGATACCTATGAGGACCTGACGCCGCAGCGTCTCGAAGAGATCATCGATGCGTTTCATGCCGGCCGGGGGGACACCATCCCGCCAGGTACCCAGATCGATCGCCTGACTTCCGCTCCTGAGGGTGGCCGGGTGACGCTTCTGGAGCCCGCAACGGCTACTCGCGAGAAGTTCGTTCCGCCCCCACCTCCATCGGAGCCGGATACTCCCGCGGCGGCGTCGCCCGCGGCTGCTGCTGCGGCAACGCCGGCCGGAGCCGGTGCTGCGCCGCAGGCGCCGACCACCAAGGGACGTCCAAGCGACGTGAACGAAGAAGCTGCTCCGGCCATCAAGGGGCCAGCCCCCCAGGCCAAGGTCTCGCAGGAGAAGGCGGAAGCCGAACAGCAGCGTTTCAAGGAAGGCGAGCGCGCGGACGGTCAGCCGAACAAGGCCATGCGTCCTGACGCCGTGGGTGCCGAAAGCGACGCCACAAAACTCGATGGCGGTCGTGCTCCCGGCAAACCGGTGAGTGAGGCTGCCTCTGATTCGGCGTCTGGCGACACCAAGCGCACTGCCCCAGAGCCCAGCACGGCAACTCAGGCCGAAGCGCAGGCCGTTAATCCGGTTCGCGAGCACGGAGGCAGTGGCCCCCTGTTCACCGCTCCCGAGGGTGCTCCGGATGATCTGCGCCTTCTCGCCGGAGTCGGTCCGGTGATGGCTCAAAGGCTGAATGATCTCGGGATCACCAAGTGGAGCCAGGTGGCAGCGCTCACTGCGGAGGATTTCTCCGAGGTCGAGGAGCGGCTGAACATGAAGGGCCGGATTGCCCGCGACACCTGGCTGAAACAAGCCGAAGTTCTCGTCCGTGGTGGCGAGGCAGAATACACCCGCGTCTTTGGCAAGAAGTCGCGTTAGGAGTGTGAGAATTGCTCGCTGACAAGGATCGCATCTTCACCAATCTGTATGGCCAAGGCGACTGGCGCCTGGAAGGCGCCCGCGCGCGCGGCTCATGGGTTGGTACCAAGGAATTCATCGAGTCAGGTCGCGACTGGATCACGAACGAGGTCAAGGCCTCCGGCCTTCGCGGCCGTGGCGGCGCAGGCTTTCCGACGGCGCTGAAATGGACCTTCATGCCGAAGGTCTCCGACGGTCGTCCCCACTATCTGCTGGTCAACGCCGACGAGTCGGAGCCGGGCACGTGCAAGGACCGCGAGATCCTGCGCCACGATCCGCATCACCTGATCGAAGGGTGCCTGCTGGCGTCTCGTGCAATGGACGCCCACCTGGCGTTCATCTATGTCCGAGGCGAGTTCGTACGCGAACGTGAGCGCCTCGAGCATGCCGTGCAGGAAGCGTATGACGCCAAGCTGATCGGCAAGGACAACATCCACGGCTGGGATCTCGATATCATCGTCCACCATGGTGCCGGCGCCTACATCTGTGGCGAAGAGACCGCGCTGATGGAGTCGCTGGAGGGCAAGAAGGGCCAGCCGCGCCTGAAGCCGCCTTTCCCTGCCGGCATGGGTGTCTACGGCAACCCGACGACCGTGAACAATGTAGAGTCGATTGCCGTGGTGCCGGAGATTCTCCGGCGGTCCGGCGCCTGGTTCTCCTCCATCGGCAGGCCGAACAACAACGGCACCAAGCTGTTCATGGTGTCCGGTCACGTGAACAAGCCCGCTACCTTTGAGGAAGCCCTTGGCGAGAGCTTCAAGGACATCATCGAGAAGCATTGCGGCGGGATTCGGGGCGGGTGGGATAATCTGCTCGCCGTTATCCCGGGTGGGGCATCCTGCCCGGTGGTGCGTGGCGAGGACATGATGACTGCCATCATGGACTTCGACGGGCTGCGCGAGAAGAAGTCGTCCTTCGGGACCGGCGGAATGATCGTCATGGACAAGTCCACCGACATCATCCGGGCTATCTGGCGGATCTCGGCGTTCTTCAAGCACGAGAGCTGTGGCCAGTGCACCCCCTGCCGCGAGGGCACCGGCTGGATGATGCGGGTGATGGAGCGCATGGTTCAGGGGCGCGCGCAAAAGCGCGAGATCGACATGCTGTTCGAGGTCACCAAGCAGATCGAGGGGCACACCATCTGCGCACTCGGCGACGCGGCCGCCTGGCCGATCCAGGGTCTCATCCGCAATTTCCGCGATGTGATCGAGGCCCGTATCGACCAGTACACCTGGTCATCCACCAGCGACGGCGCAGTTCCGTCGATCGCTGCGGAGTAGGTTCATGGCAAGCATCAAGGTCGACGGCCAACTTGTAGAAGTCCCTGACTATTACACCCTCATGCAGGCTGCAGAGGCGGCGGGTGCGGAGATTCCGCGCTTCTGCTATCACGAGCGCCTGTCGGTGGCAGGCAACTGCCGCATGTGCCTCGTCGAGGTGAAGGGTGGCCCGCCGAAGCCGCAGGCTTCGTGCGCCATGTCGGTGAAGGACCTCCGTCCCGGCCCGAA
>Ga0233380_1001141_pt1 | contig 12404 bp, 12 predicted proteins | sample ElkDunMinimDraft_9_FD_191541 | JGI IMG/M metagenome (GOLD analysis project Ga0233380, IMG submission 191541) | Fecal eukaryotic communites from dung pellets of Tule Elk in California, USA - Elk Dung F36 | ecosystem: Host-associated > Mammals > Digestive system > Large intestine > Fecal | place... | reverse complement strand
CATGGCGCTGATCGGCGGGCCTGGTCCGACGCCCTGGCTGCATGGTGACCGCTTGAAGATGCAGGGCGTGAAGCTCTACCTGGACGGTGCGCTGGGCTCGCGCGGGGCGTGGCTCAAGGCGCCGTATGCCGATGCTCCCGGCACCAGCGGGTTACCGCAGGTCTCGGAGACGCAGCTCGGCAACCTGATGAGCCGCGCCGCCATCGACAATTTCCAGGTCGCGGTGCACGCCATCGGCGACAAGGCCAACGAGACGGTGCTCGACACGATCGAGCAGCTTTCGCACACTTACAAGGGCGACCGCCGCTGGCGGGTGGAGCACGCGCAAGTGGTCGATCCCGCGGACATGGCGCGCTTCGGCCAACATGGCACGATCGCCTCGATGCAGCCGCAGCACCAGGAGAGTGACCGGACCATGGCGGAGGCCCGCCTGGGCCCGGCCCGGATGGCAGGCGCTTATGCCTGGAAGTCGATCCAGGGGAGCGGCGCTGTGCTGGCGTTCGGCTCGGACACGCCGGTTGAGCCAGCTTCGCCGTTTGTGGGCCTGGCCGTCGCGATCAGCCCCCAGGGTTCGACTCCGGAGCGCTTGAGCCTGGGGGAGGCCCTTGCGGCCTATACCACCGGGGCGGCCCGCGCCGTCTTCGCGGAAGATCGCCTTGGCCGCATCGCGCGGGGCATGCGCGCCGACTTCCTCTTCGTGGACCGCGACCCTACCACCGCGAGCCCGGAGGCGCTGCGGGAGACCAAGGTGCTGGAGACATGGATCAACGGGCAACAGGCCTGGAGCGCAGCCAAGGGTACCGCGAAGCGCTGACGGAGCGAAAGTTCCGCAGCGCTTTGGCGCCCTCGCGCCATGCGCTAAGGTCATGCCATGGCGACGGCCGCTCCCGATGATATCGACGATCCGGCGCAGGATGAGGCAGGCATCCGCAAGATCATCCATGTCGACATGGATGCATTCTTCGCGAGCGTAGAACAGCGTGACGATCCCTCGCTGCGAGGCAAGCCGTTGGCGGTCGGGGGCTCCTCCGGGCGCGGAGTCGTGGCGGCGGCGAGCTACGAGGCGCGCGCGTTCGGCGTGCGCTCCGCCATGCCTTCGTCGCGGGCGCTGCGGCTATGCCCCGAGCTGATCTTCCGCAAACCGCGTTTCGACGTCTACAAGCAGGTTTCCGAGCAGATCAGGGCGATCTTCCGGGACTACACGCCGCACGTCGAGCCACTCTCGCTTGACGAGGCCTACCTGGACGTCACCGCAGACCTCAAGGGCATCGGCTCGGCCACGCGGATCGCCCGCCAGATAAGACAGCGCATCCAGGCGGAGACGGGGCTGACGGCCAGCGCGGGAGTTTCGTACAACAAGTTCATCGCCAAGCTGGCCAGCGACCAGAACAAGCCTAACGGTCTTTGCGTGATCCGGCCCGGCGAAGGGGCGGCCTTCGTGGCGACCTTGCCGGTGAGGCGGTTCCACGGGATCGGGCCTCGCGGGGCGGAGAAGATGGCGCGGCTGGGGATCGAGACCGGCGCGGATCTCGCCGCCAAGGACCTTGCTTTCCTGCGGACCCATTTCGGCAGCTTCGCAGAGTACCTGTTCCGGGCGGCGCGGGGGATCGACTTGCGGCAGGTCCGGGCGAACCGGGAGCGCAAGTCGGTGGGGGGAGAGCGCACGTTCTTCGAGAACATCGAGGATCCCGAGGAGCTGCGCGAGACGCTGAGCCAGATCATCGACACCGTGTGGGAGCGGATCGAGCGGGCGGGGTGCCGGGGCAGGACGGTGACGCTGAAACTTCGCTATGCCGACTTCCGGACGATCACCCGCGCACGCTCGGCGGGAGGGCATATCGGGGAGAAGGCGATCTTCGCAAAGGTCGCGCGTGTGCTGCTTGAAGAGTTGATGCCGCTGCCCCAGCCGGTGCGGCTGATGGGACTGACCCTATCCTCGCTGGAGCGCGGAGGTCCCACGTCCGAGCGGGCGCCCGAGGCCGGCGGTCAGCTCTCGTTCTTCTGACCGGCGCGCCACAGCGCGACCCACTCCGCCAGGCCGGCGGCGACATGGCTGCCGACGTCGCCCGGCAGAGCATCCAGGCCGAACCAGGCTGCTTCCGCCACTTCCCGCCGGTCGATCCGCAGCGGGCCGCTTGCCCGGCCGACCACCACATGGACCACGTTGTAGGCCCCCATCGGTCGCTCCAGGACCTCGGCCACCTTGCGCGCGCCCTGCAGCGAGCAGCCCGTCTCTTCCCCCAGTTCGCGGTGCGCGGAAAGCACGGGATCTTCACGCCTGCCGACACTGCCGCCAGGGGTCAGCCAGTGCGAGGGGCCATAGGACTGGCGGATCAGCAAAACGCGATCGGCATGGTCCAGCGCCACCACCCGGCAGCCATGCACCGTCGGCCGCGCCGTGCGCCACCAGGCGGAGCGGATCCTGTAAGCGAGCCGGTAGAGCAACCGGTGTAGAGGCGGCGGGATCAGGTGAAGCACGTGACCGGCTGACGCGCGGCGCGAAGGAGGCGCGCAATCGGCAAATCGCTCTCGCCCCGGACCGCCGCATCGAACACAGCGCGCTTCTCCTCCCCGCGGATGACGAAGACCAGACGATCGCTGTCGAGCAGAGCAGGCAGCGTCAGGCTGAGCCGCTCAAACGGCGCTTCGGGCGGCAGCGGATCGGGGATCACGCGCCGCACGAGATCCGGATCGTCGAGCCGGGGGTCGACGTTGGGAAATAGCGAGGCAATGTGCCCGTCGCCCCCCATTCCCAGCCAGGCCAGGGCGAAGTGCGGGGGGCGCGCGCGCTCTTCCAGCGGCCTGATGCGCGCACCCACAGGCTCCAGCTTCTCGCGAATGCGCCCGACGTTGCTGGCGGGATGGTCTTCGGGCACGATCCGATCATCACCCGGCCAGACCGTGATCCGCGACCATGGAAGCGCCGCCGATGCCAGCCGCTCCAGGATCGGGAACGGCGTCGCCCCGCCTGGCACGGTGATGGCCACGTCGCCCGGCACGCGCCCGGGCGCTTCGGCCAACGCATCGGCCAGCCACCGCGCGATAACGGCATCGCCTGCCCCTTCGATGATTTCGACCTTGGTCACGACCACCTGGTCAAAGCCCCGTTCGGAACAAAAGCCAAGCCCCCGACGGCAGACAAAGGCGCTTCAAGCCGCTCGCCCGGGGCGGGAAAGGCGAGGCCCGCGTGCTTCAGGCCAGGATCTCGCGCAGGAACCATGCGCGCTGCTCGGCCTGATCGGTCCAGTCATCCGCCATGCCTTCGGTGGCATTGTCGCCCGCCTTTTCCGCCGCAGCCTTCACCTCGCGGATGCGGGCAATGTAGGTATCGTTGTCCTCGGCCAGTTCCTTGACCATGGCCGCCGCGTCCAGCTTCACGTCGTCCTGCGACTTGATCTTGGTCTTCTTCGCCACCGCCTCTGGCCCGGTGAGCGTGGTGCCGCCCTGCTTTCGGACCCGCTCGGCCACAATGTCGGCAAGGGCGAAGATTTGCGTAGCCTGAGTGTCGAACAGCAGGTGCAAGTCGTGGAATTGCGGGCCCCGCACGTGCCAATGAAAGTTCTTGGTCTTGAGGTAGAGTGCGAAGGTATCGGCAAGCAGACCGTTGAGGCTGTCGATCAGCGCGGCCTTGGCGTTATTCGTCATGATTTCCTCCGATCGTGGAAGAGCCCGAATGCTTTAGCTGCAACGGCTAACCGACCGAGAAGTTCGTCCGCATCTTCCGATTATAGAATTCCGCGAAACGACAGGAACACGGCCAACGCCGCCACCAGCAGCACTGCCCCCACCAGTCGCCGGGCTACGCGCATGATCGGCAGGCCGATCAGATCAGGCCAAGTCCAGGCGGCGAGGGGCAGGAGCAGGCACCCAAGCCCGCCGCCCAGGCCCGCTGTCACGGGTGCCGCCATGCCCACGACCATGCCAAAAAGGGTAAACCGCGCGGCCTCTGTCGCCTGCTGAAAGGTGAGGACGGCCGCAAGCGCGCCCAGCGAATGGGTCGGCTCGCGGGTGGCGGGCCGGGGAGACAGGAACAGCAGCTCCAGACCGCCCAGGCCCACTACGATCGCGGCAAGGACGGGGCGCGCCGGGACCGGCAGAATGGCCAGCATCTCGCGCCCGGCCAGCGCCGCGAGCACGCAGGTCGCCACCGCAACCAGCAGGGCCGTGGCGAGAACCCCGAAGCGCCGCCCCTGCCGGCGCGTGAGCGCCGCTATCGTCGCCTGCTCGCGCGAGCCAATGCCGGACAGCAGCACCGCGATGAAGGTTAGATAGAAAGCGCTCACGGACCGAGCATGGAGGGCACGCAAGGTCTGTGCAACCGGTGCAATTTGCTGTCACAAGGAACTACGACGCCAACCGTCCGTTCGGGACCACAGCGCAGACCGCCGCCCGAGCGCGGCCCGACCCGTTTTCGCAACAGACCATTTTCGCAACAAGACAAGAGGCAGATGACGACAGCCGCCGCCCCCGGCACCGAACCGGGCACTTGCTCCGGCAAAGATCCCCGCGCCTCCGGCGCGAACTTGCCTCCCCCGCCGCCGCTGACAGACACGACGGGCCTTTCGCTCTTTCTCGATTTCGACGGAACGCTGGTGGACATCGCCGAACGCCCGGAAGGGGTCGTCGTGCCGCCGACCCTGCCTGAGACGCTGGCGGTGCTGGCCCAGCGGCTGGAAGGTCGTCTGGCACTCGTCAGCGGACGCTCGCTCGCCGCGCTCGACGATCTGCTCGGGCCGGTGGGGCTGCCCATGGCCGGCTCCCACGGCGGGGAATTCCGCCCCTCCGCCGATCATGAAGCGACTCCTCTGGCAGATGCCCTTCCCGCCTCAGTCGTCTCGGAACTTGAAGAGATCGCGCGGGATCATGGCGACCTGATTGTCGAGACGAAGCCTTGCAGCGCGGCCATCCACTACCGGCTTAACCCCGACATGGGCCCTTCCGTCGCAAGCCAGGCGGCGCGCGTCGCTTCTACCCATGGCTTGCGGGCCAAACACGGGAAGATGGTGGTGGAACTGTCCATGCCGGGGTCGGACAAGGGCAACGCAGTTGCGCGCTTCATGGAGGGACCTCCATTTCTGGGCTCACGCCCCGTTTTCGTCGGGGATGACGTGACGGACGAGGATGCCTTTGCCATGATCCGCCGCTTGGGGGGTGAAGGGATCCTGGTGGGCCCGATGCGCCCCACCCTTGCCCACTGGCGGCTGGAGAATGTCGCCGCCGTCCACCGCTGGCTGGAGTCATCATGAGCACGACCGACCCGATCACTTCGCTGGAACTCTGGCCCATCGGCAATTGCCAGGTGTCCGGGCTGATCGATCGCCAGGGCGCGCTGGTCTGGGGCTGCGTCCCCCGGGTCGATGGCGACCCCGCCTTCTGTGCGCTGCTGCGCGGAGACGAAGGACAGGACCTGGGAACCTGGCGCTTCACGCTGGAGAACCAGGTCTCGGTCCAACAGGAATACTTGCGCAACACCCCGATCCTTCGCACGCGGCTGGAGGATGCGAGTGGCGGCAAGGTGGACGTCTACGACTTCTGCCCGCGTTTCGAGCGCCAGGGGCGAATGTACCGCCCCGTCGCCTACGCCCGGATCGTGCGGCCGGTTTGCGGTTCCCCGCGCCTTCGCATCACGCTGTCGCCGATGAACGGCTATGGCACGGCGCCGGCGCCGATCACCCATGGCAGCAACCATATCCGGTACCTGAACGACCGGCACGGGCTTCGCCTCACCACCAATGCCCCGGTGGGCTACATTCTCGACAACCGGCATTTCCGCGTGGAGAGGGAGCTGGCCTTCTTCCTCGGGCCCGACGAGCCGTTCTCTGGCAACATCGCGCATGAGCTGGAGACAATGCTACGCGAGACTCAGAACTACTGGCAGCTGTGGGTCCGCGGACTTGCCACTCCGATCGACTGGCAGGAAGCGGTGATCCGCGCCGCCATCACGCTTAAGCTGTGCCAACATGAAGAGACGGGCGCGATCGTTGCCGCGCTCACGACATCGATCCCGGAGGCCCCTTATTCGCAGCGCAACTGGGATTACCGGTACTGCTGGATCCGCGACGCCTATTACACGGTCCAGGCCCTCAACCGGCTGGGCGCGCTGGACGTACTGGAAAAGTACCTGGGCTATTTGCGCAATCTGGTGGACGATTCCGAATCCGGCGTGATCCAGCCGCTCTACTCGGTGAGCGGGGCCAAGGAGATCATCGAGTGGGAGGCCGATGCCCTACCCGGTTATCGCGGCATGGGGCCGGTCCGCGTCGGCAACGCGGCCTATTACCAGCTGCAGAACGACTGCTACGGCCAGATCATCATTCCCAATATCCAGGCCTTCTCTGACCATCGCCTGCTGCGCATGGCCAACGAGGACGATTTCGCCAGCCTGGAGAAAGTGGGCGAACTCGCGTGGAAGCTGCACGACCAGCCCGACGCGGGACTGTGGGAACTGCGCACGCGCACGGCGGTCCATACTTATTCCGCGGTGATGAGCTGGGCCGCCTGCGATCGCCTGGCCAAGGCCGCGGAAGTGCTGGGGCTGGACGATCGTCGCCAGCTCTGGCGCGAGCGGGCGGATACCGTGCGAGGCCACATAGACGAGCAGGCCTGGTATAAGGACGGGGGGCACTATGCCGCGACCTTCGGCGGGCAGGAACTGGACGCCAGCTTGCTGCAGATGATCGAGCTGAATTACGTCACGGCGGAGGACCCCCGGTTCCAGGCCACGCTTAAGGCGGTCGAGAAGACCCTGCGCCGGGGCGAACATATGTTGCGTTATGCCAGCGAGGACGATTTCGGCCTGCCGGAAACCGCCTTCAACATCTGTACCTTCTGGCTGATCGAGGCGCTGCACCTGGACGGCCGAGACGAGGAAGCCCGCGCGCTGTTCACCGCGATGCTGGGGCATCGGACCCGCTCCGGGCTGCTTTCCGAGGACATGGATTTCGAAACCGGCGAGCTGTGGGGGAACTTTCCGCAGACTTATTCGCTAGTGGGCATCATCAACTGCGCCGGCCTTCTGTCGCGGCCGTGGCGTGATTGGCGCTAGGAAGACGTTCCGGCGCAAGTGGGCAAAAGGGGCTGCCAAAGGATCGAGGCGGGGCTTTGCGCCCTGCCGCTTGGCGCCAAAAGGGGTAATGAATGAGTAGGCTTATCGTCGTGTCGAACCGGGTGTCCGTCCCGCAAGCGATGGGCGCTCCCGGCGCGCAAGGCGGGTTATCGATAGCCCTGGCGGCCGCGCTGCGGGAACATCGGGGCATCTGGTTCGGTTGGTCGGGCAAGGAGACGGACAGCTTCACCGGCCATCTCGACATGCAGCGCAATGAGGACGTGACGACCGCCACGATCGACCTCGAACCGCAGGATGTGGACGAGTACTACAACGGCTATGCCAACCGCACCTTGTGGCCCTTGTTCCACTACCGCATCGACCTGACCGAGTACGACCGCAACTTCGACGAAGGCTATGAGCGCGTGAACCAGCGCTTTGCCGATAGCGTGCTACCGCTGATCGAGCCGGATGACCTGGTCTGGGTGCACGATTATCACTTGCTGCCACTGGGCGCGATGCTGCGCGAAAAGGGCGTGAAGAACCGGATGGGGCTGTTCCTGCACATCCCCTGGCCGCCGACGCGCCTCTTCGTGTCGTTGCCCAACCACGAGCAGCTGGTGGCATCGATGCTGCAGTACGACTTGATCGGTTTCCAGACCGAGGAGTGGCTGGACAGCTTCAATCACTACATCAAGAAGGAAATGGGCCTGAAGATCGGGGCGGACGGGGCCATCCAGTACGGTGACCGCCGCATCCGGGCCTGCGCCTTTCCCATCGGCATTGATTACCAAGAATTCACGCAGGCCGCCCAGAGTGAGCCCGCGCAGGAAGCATACCGCCGCCTGAAGGAGAGCCTGGGCGGCCGACGCAAGATGCTGATCGGGGTCGATCGGCTCGACTATTCCAAGGGCCTGGGCGAGCGGTTCGACAGCTTTGGCCGCTTCCTCACCGACAATCCCGATATGGCCAAGGACGTGGTGCTGCTGCAGATCGCGCCGCCGTCACGCCAGAACGTGACCAGTTACCAGCTCATTCGCCAGGACCTGGAACGCAAGGCGGGCCACATCAACGGGGCCCACGCCGACGTCGCCTGGGTACCGATCCGCTACGTCAACCGGGGCTACCCGCGCGCCGAGCTTGCCGGCTTCTATCGCGCCGCGGACATTGCCCTTGTCACCCCGCTGCGCGACGGCATGAACCTGGTCGCCAAGGAGTATGTGGCGGCGCAGGATGAGGCGGACCCCGGCGTGCTGATCCTCTCGCGCTTCGCCGGCGCCGCGCCGCAAATGGAAGAGGCGGTGCTGGTTAATCCGCACAGCGCCGAGGAGGTCAGCGAGGCGATCAAGCGGTCGCTCCACATGCCGCTCGCCGAACGCCGGCGTCGCCACCAGGCCCTGCTCGCATCTGTGAGGGACAACGACGTGGTCCAGTGGCGTGAGCAATTCGTCCGCGCACTGGAAGGCCCTGCCGCCGAATCCGCACCGGACGCGGAGCAAGTGGTGTCCGACGCGGAATAGAGCGCGCCGCGAGGCTCTTTCATCAAAATTCCGCCGTACTGAAACCGTCGCTACACAAACGGTGTTTAGGGATCGCGCATGCAGGGTCGCCGCCGCGACCTGCGCTCGAGCGCGGCGGATTGGTGAAGAGGATGTGCCGTAAAAGGCACCAGAAGCGATCAATGACGATCTATGGCGAATGCATCGGAAGCCGCGCACGCACGCCGGTGACCATCTCCCAACTCGACGATCGCGGCTGCGCGCTTGAGCCGCAGCCCGGAGAAAGCGTGAGCGAGGGCGTGCTCGACTTGTGGATCGGCGCGATCGGCCCACTGCCGGTCACCGCCGAGGTCTGCGCCACGGGCCGCTACACGGCGCGTTTCCGCGAGCCGCTCGACGCCCGCATCATCGCCCATTTCGCGACTGCCTAAGCCAGGGCATCGTGGCCCCCGCCCGGCCCCGGCGGGCAAGATGGATCGAAATCCAAGCTACCCTTGGTTGCCATTTGTTCTGCGCCGCAACATAAGCGCGGCTGGGGCCAGCAAGGGGCGGCCCAGGAAGAACGGATCGCACCACGATGGGCCACCTTCCTGTTCTGGTCACCGGCGGTGCCGGCTATATCGGCAGCCATGCCGTGCTGGCTCTTCTCGACCACGGATGGCCGGTGTGCGTACTCGACAACCTCACGACCGGCTTCCCTTTCGCGGTACCCGAAGGGGTGCCGTTTTATCGCGGGGACATTGAGGACGAAGCCCTTCTAGCCCGCATTTTCGCCGAGCAGCGGATCGGTGCTATCATGCACTTCGCGGGTTCCGTGGTCGTTCCGGAGTCAGTGGAAAAGCCGCTCAAGTACTATCACAACAACACCGCGAAGACGCGCGCGCTGATCGCCGCTGCGGTGGAAGCGGGAATTCCTCACTTCATCTTTAGCTCTACCGCAGCAACGTATGGGACGCCGGCAGTTTCCCAGGTAAGCGAAGACAGTCCCAGAGAGCCAATCAATCCCTACGGCATGTCTAAGCTCATGACCGAGTTCATGCTGGCAGACACCGCCCGCGCGCACCCGATCAACTATTGCGCCTTGCGCTATTTCAACGTCGCCGGGGCAGACCCTGCTGGCCGGACCGGGCAGTCGACCGCCGGCGCCACGCATCTGATCAAGGTCGCTGTGGAAGCAGCGCTGGGCAAGCGCGGGTATGTGGCCGTCTTCGGCACCGACTTCGACACCCCGGACGGCACCGGGGTTCGCGACTACATCCACGTCTCCGACCTTGCTGAAGCGCACGTCCTGGCGCTCGAGGCGCTGATCGCAGAGCCGGCCCGGTGCCTGACGATGAACTGCGGCTACGGCCGCGGGTTCTCAGTTCTTGAGGTGCTGGACGCGGTGGACCGAGTGACCAACCGCACCATCGAGCGGCGCATCGAAGGTCGGCGCGCAGGTGATCCGGCCATGCTGATTTCCGACAATGCGCGCATCATGGCCACGCTACCCTGGACGCCGAAGTATGCGAGCCTGGAAACCATCGTCACGCATGCCCTTGCCTGGGAGCGCAAGCTGAGCGAAATTCGCCACGAGGGCTGAGCCCCCCGCGGCCGTGTTTCGGCAGCGCCTCCTCGAGGATCTCCCGGTTCGCTATGGCCAAGCTCTACTTCTACTACGCGAGCATGAACGCGGGAAAGTCCACCAACCTGCTTCAGGCGGACTTCAATTACCGCGAACGCGGGATGACGACGATGCTGTGGACCGCGGCGATAGACAGCCGGGGCGCCCGCTATCCGATTGAGAGCCGCATCGGGCTGGGCGCCGAGGCGCACCGCTTTGATGCGGAGACCGACTTGTGGGATGCCGTCACCGCCGTTCACGGGATCGATCCGCTCTCCTGCGTGCTGATCGACGAAGCGCAGTTCCTCTCGCCCGAGCAAGTCTGGCAGTGCGCCCGCCTGGCCGACTTTGCCGGCGTCCCGGTGATCTGCTTCGGCCTGCGCACGGACTTCCGGGGCGAGCTGTTCCCCGGTTCCGCCGCCCTGCTGGGCATCGCGGACAAGCTGGTCGAGCTCAAGGCTGTCTGCCACTGCGGCTCCAAGGCCACGATGAACTTGCGCGTCGGGGCGGATGGTTCGGCGACCCAAGAGGGCAGCCAGACGCTGATCGGCGGAAACGAGCGCTACGTCGCGCTCTGCCGCGCGCACTTCGCCATGGCGGTGAAAGGCTGGACGAAATTCTCTCCGGAACCCGGGCCGGCAGAGACACCGGCACGCGGCGGGGTTCAGGCGCCGGTATAGGCGCGGTACCAGTCCACGAACAGGGGGACGCCGACCTCGATCGGAGTGCGGGGGGCGTATCCTGTATCCCGGGCGATATCGGTGATGTCCGCGTAAGTGGCGGGGACGTCCCCCGGCTGCATCGGCAGCAGCAGCAGCTCCGCCTTGCGCCCGCATGCCTGTTCCAGAACCTCGATCAGGCGCATCAGAGGCTCCGGCCGGTTGTTGCCGATGTTGTACAGCGCATGAGGCTTGGTGCTGCCACCGGGCTTGGACGCGCCATCATCGGCGGGCGGGCGCTGCAAACACGCGATCACGCCGGCGATGATATCGTCGATATAGGTAAAGTCCCGCTGCATGGCCCCTTGGTTGTAGACCTCGATCGGGCGCCCATCGAGCAGCCGCTGCGTGAACCGCCACAAGGCCATGTCGGGGCGGCCCCAGGGGCCATAGACCGTGAAGAAGCGCAGACCGGTCTGCGGAATGCGGAACAAGTGCGCGTAAGTCTCGCTCATCAATTCATCCGCGCGCTTGGTGGCGGCATAAAGCGAAACCGGATGGTCAGTGCGATCCTCCACCGCGAACGGCAGCTTCTCGTTCCCGCCGTAGACAGAGCTGGAACTGGCGTAGACGAAATGCGCGATGTGCCGTGCGCGGGCCAGCTCGAGCATGTTGACGTGGCCGGTCAGGTTCGAGCGCACGTAAGCCAGCGGATTTTCCAGCGAGTAGCGGACCCCGGCCTGCGCCCCCAAGTGCGCGATGGCATCGAAGACGTGGGGCGCCAGCGCCGCCTCAAGCGCCGCCGCGTCGGCAAAGTCCAGTTCAAGGAAGGTGAAGCGGTCCTTGTGGCGTTCAAACAGGCGCGTCAGACGGTCCCGCTTGAGCTGCACTGAGTAATAGTCATTGAGATCATCGATCCCGATAACGGAGTGCCCCTGCTCCATCAGGGCATCGGCAAGCGCGGCGCCGATGAAGCCGGCGGCTCCCGTGACTAAGACCGCCGGAAATCGCATGCCGTCTCCCTTAGACCACCGCGCCATCAACAGCGCACCGCGCTGCCGGGATAAGCGGCACCCTGCGGAAGGGCAAGCGGGCCACCGGCACGATCCGCGCGGAAACGGTGATATCACCGCAGGCGCGCCCGCGCTCTCAGAGCGTCGGGGAACCTAGCTGGCTATTGCCGCTGCCGGCGTTGCTTGGCATGTGTCTGAAATGGACCTGGATGGAGTGATCAGCCGTTCCGAGCCGACGCGGCTGCGGGCATTCGGGCGCTTCATCAATATCGTCTGCTTTTTCGTGCTGCTTCTGGTCATGGGCACCGTGATCTACGGCCTGCTGCTGCGCGCGCGATGGGAAGACAGCTACTACGTCGCCGCCGGCATCGCCGCGATCGGCGTCGTCTCGCTCCTGCTGGGCCTGGCGCAGCAGGAGATCGCCGCGCGCGACAAGGCGACCTGGCGGATGATGGCAGAATGGCAGCTCACCGCCACTTACACTAAACTGAAGGCGCGCTGGGACGACGGCGAGAAGGCCGGCATCGCCACCCCGACAGTCGATTCGGAAGATTACTACGAACAACTCATGGAAGTGTTGATCGA
>Ga0233380_1001138_pt1 | contig 12411 bp, 16 predicted proteins | sample ElkDunMinimDraft_9_FD_191541 | JGI IMG/M metagenome (GOLD analysis project Ga0233380, IMG submission 191541) | Fecal eukaryotic communites from dung pellets of Tule Elk in California, USA - Elk Dung F36 | ecosystem: Host-associated > Mammals > Digestive system > Large intestine > Fecal | place... | reverse complement strand
CGGTCTGCCGCCGATGTCGGGTTTCATTGCCAAATTCGCGATGATTGACGGGTTATTGAATCTTCAGGACCGCATCGCCGGGCCAGTGTGGGGCCTGATCGGGCTGCTGGTGGGCTCGGGGCTGGCGGTGCTGGTGGCGACCACCCGCGCGGGCATCGACCTGATCTGGGCGCCATCGGACAAGCCACAGCCCGTCCTGCGCCTGGCCGAGGCAGTGCCGGTCGCCGTACTGCTGCTGGTGTGTCTGGGCCTCATGATCTTTGCAGGACCGACGATGCGCTACATGGAGAGAACGGGCCAGTCTCTGGGCGACCGAGAGGGCTATGTCGGCGCGGTGCTGAACGCGCAGCGCGTGGGAGAGGGCGGTTGAGGCGCTGGCTTCCGCATCCTTGGCTCGCGCTGGTGTTGTTCATCACCTGGCTGCTGCTGACCCAGTCCTTTTCGCCGGGGCAGATCCTGCTGGGCGGCGCGGTTGCGCTGTTTGCGACCCATGCCATGGCTGCGCTGAAGCCGGAGCCCGTGAAGCTGAGGCGACCTTCGGCCATGGTCAAGCTGCTCGCGACCGTCATCACGGACATCGTCCGATCGAACTTCGCCGTGGCCTCCATCGTCCTGTTTCGACGGCGCGACCGGGTTTCCGGGTTCATCAATCTGCCGCTGGAGATTACCCATCCCTACGGCCTCGCGATCCTGGCCATCATTATAACGGCGACGCCCGGCAGCCTGTGGGTCGAATATGATCGCCGTCGCAATACCGTGCTCGTCCACGTCCTCGATCTCGTTGACGAGGAGCAGTGGGTCAGCCTGATCAAGCGGAGGTATGAAGTTCTGCTGCTGGAGATATTCGGCCAATGACGGCGATCATGTTAGCCCTCTCGATCAGCGTGGCACAAGTCATGCTCGGCTTGGCGATGATGTGCGCGGCCTTTCGCATGATATGGGGACCGCGCGCGCAGGATCGTATGCTTGGCCTCGATACTTTTTACAATAATTCGATGCTGCTGTTGTTGAGCTTTGGCATCCAGACCGGCCGGACCTTGTATTTCGAAGCCGCTCTGATCATCGCCTTGCTCGGCTTTGTCGGTACGGTCGGCCTGTCGAAATTCCTGATGCGCGGGGAGGTGATCGAATGATCCAGGCACCGGACCTTCCCGGTTGGGCGGCGGCACTGGTCGCCCTGCTGATGCTCGCGGGCGCGCTGATAACGCTGATCGGTTCGATCGGGCTCTTGCGGATGAAGAGCTTCTACGCGCGCGTGCATCCTCCGACCTTGGGCAGTACGCTGGGCATGGCATTGATCGTGCTGGCGTCGATCATCTGCTTTTCCGTGCTGCGGTCGCGCCTTTCCGTTCACGAAGTCCTGATCGGCGTGTTCCTGACGATTACGACCCCGGTCGGCTTCATGCTGCTCGCGCGCGCGGCACTTTATCGGGAACGGAGTGACGGCACCCTGCCGCCCGCCGATCGGGGTGAGGAATAGCTAGATGTGGGGCACTAGTCCCGGCGGAATAGTATAGCCCCATTGGGCATATTTGCGCGCGATCACCGCTGCCATGAGATTGAGTTCGGGTGAGTGATCCCCACTGCGATGGCTCATGATGATGGGCGAGGTCGCCGTCTCCCGCAGTTCGCGATAGGCGACGTCGTGGCTGCGCGCCCTATGCACGGACTCCGGTACGATTGCGATACCCTCCTCGGCGGCCACGAGGCCGATCGCGATCTGCAACTCGCGCACCTCATGGGCTATGCGCGGCTCTATCGAGTGATCGCGGAATAAGGAGATCACCTGGTCGGCATAGCTGGGACGAGGTGAGCGCGGGTAAAGGATCAGGGGCTCTGCCGCGAGTTCCTGAAGCGAGACGGGACCGGCTGCCTCGGCAAGGTGGTGGCGCATGGGAAATGCGGCCACCAGCCGCTCTTCGCGCAGGACGACACGGCGCACGGCAGGGTCATCGAAGCGGATGCGGCCGAAGCCGACGTCGATCCGACCTTCTTTCAGTGCGGCGATCTGGTCGAGCGTGCTGCTCTCGACCAGCACAAGTTCGACGTCCTCCGCCTGAGCACGAAACTCCCGGATCAGTTCGGGCAGCCGCGCATAAATTACCGACGCCACGAAGCCGACGACAAAGCGGCGGCGGTGGCTACCCGCCGCTGCCGCGACCATCGCCTCCATGTCATCCATGCGACCGAAAATCTGAAGCGCCTGCTCATGCACCAGCCTGCCGAGCGGGGTGAGCGTGAGCGGTCGCGTGCTTCTGTCGAGCAACGGCGCGCCAACCTGAGCCTCCAATTGCTGGACAGCGCGGCTGAGCGGAGGCTGGGCGATGTGGAGACGCTCGGCCGCGCGGTTGAAATTCCCTTCCTCGGCGACCGCCGCGAAATATCTCAGCAGGCGCAAGTCAAACATATACCCTCCAGGTATGGTAGCATGACCGCATTAGTCTTTGAACGCAAAGGAGGCAGGGCGTATTTTCCACATATGAATGATACCTTGGTCGGAGAGTATGGCAATGGCCGCACTGGCAGCATCTGATACGCTGATCGTCGATGTACCGACTATCCGGCCGCATGTGCTCGCCATGGCGACCATGCATGCCCAGACGATGATGTTCGTCAAGCTCAAGGACAGCGATGGCATCGAAGGCATCGGCGAAGGCACCACGATCGGTGGTCTAAGCTATGGCTCCGAAAGCCCCGAAAGCATCAAGTCAGCCATCGACACCTACATCGTCCCGATCCTGCAGACCTGTGACCTCAGCCAGGTCGGCGCGACCATGGCGGCGGTGCGACGCCATGTGCGCGGCAATCACTTCGCCAAATGCGCGGTGGAGACGGCGCTGCTCGACATGGCAGGCAAGCGCGCCGGACTTTCCGTTTCGGAACTGATCGGGGGCGGCCCGCTGCGCGCCGCCCTGCCGGTCGCCTGGACGCTGGCGAGCGGAAACACCGCGCGCGACATCGCAGAGGCCGAAGAGATGCTCGATCAGCGCCGCCATCGCATCTTCAAGCTCAAGATCGGGAAGCGCGACGTCCGCGAAGACGTCGCCCATGTCGGCGCCATCTGCAAGGCGCTGGGCGCCCGCGCCAGCGTGCGTGTCGACGTCAACCAGAACTGGTCCGAAACCCAGGCGAAGCGAGGGATGGCGATGCTACATGATGTGGGCTGCGAACTGGTCGAGCAACCCATCGCCGGCGACGACATCGGAGCGATGGCGCGGCTTAGTGCGGGGCAGTTACTGCCCTTGATGGCGGACGAGGCGTTGCATGGGCCCCGCAGCGCAATGCGGCTGGCTACGGAACGCGCCGCGTCCGTGTTTGCGCTCAAGATCGCGCAGTCCGGTGGGCTGCTCGCCACCGCCGAAGTCGCCGCCATCGGGGCCGCGGCTGGCATCGGCCTCTATGGGGGAACGATGCTGGAAGGCGGTGTGGGCACTGCGGCCTCCGCGCATGTCTTTGCCACTGTGCCCGACCTCGCCTGGGGCACGGAGTTGTTCGGGCCGCTGCTGCAAACCGAGGAAATCCTGGCGGCCCCGCTGACCTACGCCGACTTTTCGTTGGAAGTGCCGAGCGGACCGGGATTGGGCGTCACGTTTGATGACGACAAGGTCGCCCGGTTCCGCCGTGGCTCCAGCAGCCCACGCCTCTACGCCGTCAGCACGGGAGCCTGAACCAATGCTTTTCATGGTCGAGATGGACATCAACATACCGCTGGATTTCGATGCCGGTGAGGCCGCGCGCCTCAAGGCCCAGGAGAAGGCCTATTCGCAGAAGCTGCAGACGCAAGGCGTCTGGCGCCACATCTGGCGCAAGGTCGGGCTCTATTCGAACGTCAGCATCTTCGACGTCGAGAGCAATAGCCATCTGCACGACTTGCTGACGGCGCTGCCGCTTTATCCCTTCATGACGATGACGGTAACGCCGCTCTGCCGGCACCCCTCCGCCATTCGAGACGACGACAGCTGAAGGGCCTGCGCCCTGCATAAAGCCACGGGAGAATGAAAATGGATGCCAATTTCGTAAAAACGTCTGAAATCCAGGGACTGCTCGGCAGGGCGACCGGCCTTGCCGAAGCAGGCGGCGATCCGCGCTTCAAGCGGATCATTCGCGACTTGCTGGAGAGCGTCTTCATCGTCATCGCCAAGCATGACGTGAGCGAGAGCGAATTCTGGCTCGGTGCCAAATTCCTGGCCGAGGGGGCGGACGAGTTCGGGCTGCTCGCGGCGGGAACCGGGATCGAGCATTTCATCGACCTGTTCATGGACGCCAAGGACCGGGAGGCGGGACTTGGCGGCGGCACGCCACGCACCATCGAGGGACCGCTCTACGTCAAGGGCGCGCCGCTCGTCGAAGGCGACGTCAATCTGAGCGTAGACCCCGACGAGGGCGCCGAGACGCTGCATATGCACGGTACCATCACGGGTCCGGACGGTGAGCCGGTGAACGGCGCCATCCTGCATGTCTGGCATGCAAATTCCAAAGGCTGGTACTCGCACTTCGATCCTACTGGTGAGCAGAGCCCCTTTAACAATCGCCGCCGCATCAGGGCCGGCGCGGACGGTGCCTATGCGTTTCATTCGAAAATGCCGAGCGGCTATTCGGTACCGCCCGGCGGCGCGACCGATCGGCTGATGCGCGCGCTCGGCCGCCATGGCAATCGACCGGCCCATGTCCACTTCTTCGTCGAAGCGCCGGGCTACCGCACGCTGACCACGCAGATCAATTTCGGCGACGACCCCTTCGCCGCCGACGACTTCGCCTTTGCCACCCGCGACGGGCTGCTGCCTGTACCCGAGCATAAGGATGGTCAGGCGTTCATCGCCTTCAACTTCGAGCTGCAGAAGGCACCCGCTGAGGCCGGGGACCCCTTCTCCTCGCGTCCGCGCGCGGAAGTCCAGCAGGGGTCGGAGCGGGCCGCCGCGGCGGCGTAATGCGGCGCAGAAAAGAAATAGGAGACGGGATCATGCTTCAGCAACTCATGGATCGGGTCTCGACGGCAATCGTCGATGACCCCGCGACCGGCGCTTTCCGCTGCCGGCGCGATGTGTTCGCCGATCCGGACCTTTTCGAGCTGGAGATGAAGTATATATTCGAAGGCAACTGGGTCTATGTCGGCCATGAAAGCCAGTTGCCGGCGAAAAACGACTATTTCACGAGCTGGATTGGTCGGGTGCCGGTCATCCTGACCCGCGGCAAGCAGGGCGAAGTCAATTGTGTCGTCAATGCCTGCGCCCACCGGGGTGCGCAGCTCTGTCGCCGCAAGCGGGGCAATGTGCCGCTGCTCGTCTGCCCGTTCCACGGCTGGAGCTTCAAAACGGACGGCAGCCTGTTGCGCGCCAAGGATGCAGCGAGCGGCGGCTATCCCGAAGGCTTCGACAAGGACGGGTCACACGACCTTACGCGCGCCCGGGTGGAAAGCTATCGCGGGTTCCTGTTCGCGTCGCTGAACCACGACGTCGATCCGCTCGAGGATTATCTCGGTGAAACCAGGGTCATCATCGACCAGATCGTCGATCAGGCCCCGGAAGGCATCGAAGTTCTCGCGGGCAACTCCAGCTACGTCTTCGACGGCAACTGGAAGATGCAGATGGAAAATGGCTGCGACGGCTATCATGTCAGCTCGGTCCACGCGAATTATGCGCAGACCATGACGCGCCGGGGCGATGGCGGGACCAAGGCGGTGGACGCCGATGGCTGGTCCAAGTCGGTGAGCGGCGTCTACGGCTTTGACCACGGCCACATTTTGCTCTGGACGCGCGTCCTCAATCCTGAGGTTCGCCCGATCTTCGATCAGCGGGAAGAGCTGGCCGGTCGTGTCGGGGCGGCCAAGGCCGCTTTCATCATCGAGCAGAGCCGCAATCTTGCGCTCTACCCCAACGTATTTCTGATGGACCAGTTCTCCACGCAGATCCGCGTCGTGCGCCCGCTCGATGTGCATCGTACCGAGATCACCATCTATTGTTTCGCGCCGAAGGGTGAGAGCGCGGAGGCGCGCGAGCACCGCATCCGCCAATATGAGGATTTCTTCAACGTCTCCGGCATGGGTACGCCGGACGATCTGGAGGAGTTCCGCTCCTGCCAGGCGGCTTATGAGGGTGCCGGCGAGCTATGGAACGATCTCAGCCGCGGGGCGGTGCGGTGGATTTCCGGACCGGACGACAATGCGAAAGCGATGGGCCTCAACCCCTTGCTGTCCAGCGAGCGAAGCGAGGACGAAGGCCTGTTCGTGCGGCAGCATGAATATTGGGCCCGGGCCATGGTCGCGGGCATGAAGCGCGACCTGGCCGCCGCGCCCAAGCTGGAGGAAGCGGCATGAGCACGCTTGAAGTTGCTCAGGCTGCGGTGTCCTATCAGGACATCTGCGCCTTTCTCTATCGCGAGGCGCGACTGCTCGATGATCGCGCTTTTGGCGAGTGGCTGGAATGCTATGCGCCGGACGTCGAATATTGGATGCCGGCCTGGACCGACGACGATGAACTGTCGACCGATCCGCACAGCCAGATTTCGCTGATATATTATGCCAACCGTAAGGGCCTGGAGGACCGCGTCTATCGGTTGAATACCGAACGATCCTCCGCGAGCATGCCGGAGCCGCGCACCGCGCATTTCATCGGCAATGTCGAGCTGCTGTCCCAGCAAGGCGGCGAAATCGAGCTGCGCTACAACTGGCATACGCTCAGTCATCGTTACAAGCGCACGACGCAGTTCTTCGGAACGAACTTCGTGACGCTGAGAGCTGAAGCTGGGGAGCTGGTCATCTCGAAGAAAAAGATCGTCCTCAAGGATGACTATATCCACCAAGTCATCGACATCTATCATGTCTGAGGGCCGCCTGACATTCGCGGGCCGTTTTGCCGGCAAGGTCATGGTTGTGACCGGGGCTGCACAAGGCATCGGTGCAGGCGTCGCAAGCCGCGCGGCGGCCGAAGGCGCCAGCGTCGTCCTCATCGACCGGGCCGACTTCGTGACCGAAGCCACCCAAGCCATCGCCGATAGGGGAGGACGGGCGATATCGCACTGCGCCGATCTGGAGACATATGACGGCGCCGCACGCAGCATGGCGGCTGCTCTGTATGCCTTCGGGCGGATCGACATCCTCGTGAACAATGTCGGCGGCGCCATCAGGATGCGCCCCTTTGCCGCGTTCGAGCCCGAGCAGATCGATGCGGAGATCCGGCGCTCCCTCATGCCCACGCTTTACTGCTGCCATGCCGCGCTTCCGGCGATGCTTGAGCAAGGCGGCGGCACGATAGTCAACGTCTCGTCCAATGCGACGCGCGGCATTCGGCGAGTGCCCTATTCGGCGGCAAAGGGCGGCATCAACGGCCTGACGCAGAGCCTGGCGATGGAATATGCCGAAGCCGGCATCCGCGTCGTCGCAACGGCGCCCGGCGGCACCGAGGCACCCGCGCGCCGCGCGCCGCGCAACCCGTTGGGCGACAGCGCGCAGGAGCAGGACTGGATGGCGCAGGCGGTGGAACAGGTGACCAGCTCGGCCTTCCTCAAACGCTATGCGACGCTGGATGAGCAGATCGCACCCATCCTGTTCCTGGCCTCCGACGAGGCCAGCTACATCACTGGGTCCATCCTGCCCGTTGCGGGCGGCGACCTCGGCTGAAGGAGATATTCGATGCCGAAAATCTACGACACTCCCGCCGCCGCCCTGGAGGGGCTGCTGTGCGACGGGATGACGATCATGTCGGGCGGCTTTGGTCTTTCCGGCAATCCTGAAAGCCTGATCCCGGAAATCCGCGCTGCCGGCGTGAAGGGGCTTACCGTCATATCGAACAATGCGGGGGCGGATGGCTTTGGCCTCTGGATGCTGTTGGAAAGCCGTCAGGTGGCGAAGATGATCTCTTCCTATGTGGGCGAGAACAAGCTGTTCGAAAGCCAGTATCTTTCCGGCGAACTGGCGCTGGAGTTGAACCCGCAAGGGACGCTGGCCGAACGTATCCGGGCCGGCGGTGCGGGCATTCCGGCCTTTTACACCAAAACGGGCGTCGGCACCGTGGTTGCCGAAGGCAAGCCAGTCGAGATGTTCGAGGGCGAAGAATATGTCCGCGAAACCTGGCTGCGCGCCGACCTTGCGATCATCAAGGCCTGGCGTGCCGATCCCGAAGGCAATCTGATGTTTCGCAAGACCGCGCGCAACTTCAACCCGAACATGGCAACCGCTGCAAAGATGACGGTCGTCGAGGTCGAGGAAATCGTGCCCGAGGGCACCTTCGATCCCGACTGCATCCACACGCCGGGCATCTATGTCGATCGGATCGTGCGCTCGACTATCAACGAGAAGCGGGTCGAGAAGCGCACGGTCCGCGAAAGGGAGACGCTCTGATGCCCTGGACGCGAGACGAGATGGCTGCCCGCGCGGCGCAGGAACTGCGTGACGGCTATTATGTGAACCTGGGCATCGGCATTCCCACGCTGGTTGCCAACCATGTACCCGATGGCATGAAGGTGACGCTTCAGAGCGAGAACGGGATGCTCGGCATCGGGCCTTTTCCCTATGACGAGGATGTCGATCCCGACCTCATCAACGCCGGCAAACAGACGGTAACGGCGCTGCCGACATCGAGCTTCTTTTCCAGTGCGGACAGCTTCGCGATGATCCGCGGCGGCCATATCGACATGGCGGTACTGGGCGCCATGGAGGTGTCGGCGGAAGGCGATCTCGCCAACTGGATGATCCCGGGCAAAATGGTGAAGGGCATGGGCGGCGCCATGGATCTCGTCGCAGGCGTCAAGCGCATCGTCGTGGTCATGGATCATGTCGCCAAGGATGGCAGCCCAAAGATCCTGCCGAGCTGCTCGCTGCCGCTGACGGGGCGGCGGGTCGTGGACCTCGTGATTACAGACCTTGCGGTCTTCGACATCGCACGGAAGGGCGGCCGCATGCGCCTGGTCGAACTCGCTCCCGGCGTCGCACTGGAGGAGGTGATCGCCAAGACGGGGACCGCGTTCGACAGTGGCGCCTTGGCCGGGGTGGAGGCAGGCTGATGCCCTTCACCAGCGTTGCGGGCGCCCGTATCTATTGGAAGCTGGAGGGAAGCGAAGGGGCGAGCCCACTCATTCTGCTCAACTCGATCGGCACCGACATGGATTTGTGGGAGCCGTTATTGCCGGCACTGCGACAGCATTTCCTGCTCCTGCGCATCGACACGCGCGGGCACGGGGCCTCTCCGGCCGAGCCTGGCGACTTTGCCATGGCGCTGTTGGCGCGGGACGTCCTGGCCGTCGCGCACGACGCCGGCATCGGACGTTTCGCCGTGGCGGGCGTCTCGCTTGGCGGCATGATCGCGATGGAGCTTGCGCTGCGACGGCCAGAGCAGGTGCGCGCGCTCGCTTTGGTCTGCACCTCTGCGACCATGGACGCGGGTTCCTGGGACGATCGTATCGCCAAGGTGCGCGGGCAGGGCATGGCGGCGATCGTTGATCTCGCCATGGGACGTTTCCTGTCGGCACAGACGCAGGAGGGCGATCCGGCGCTCTACGAAACCATTGCGCGCGGCCTGTTGAGCATGGACCCGCAAGGTTATGCCGGTTGCGGCGCTGCGATCAGGGACATGGACCTTGCCGGCCGCATTTCCGCTATCCGCTGCCCCACGCTAATCGTCACCGGGACGCGCGATAGCTCTACGCCGTTCGAGGGACATGGCGAGCAACTGCTAGCGCGCATTCCTGGGGCATCGCATCTGGCGATTGCCGCCGCCCATCTCGCCCCGCTCGAAGCGCCGGACGCGCTCGCCGCCGCGCTGATCCCGTTTCTGGAGTGCTGATCCATGCCTGAAGCCTTCGTCTGCGACGCCATCCGCACGCCGATCGGCAAGCTCGGCGGCGCGCTCGCCTCGATAAGGGCGGACGATCTTGCAGCCATTCCGCTGCGCGCGCTCAGGGAGCGAAATCCCGGCGTGGACTGGCACGCGCTCGACGACGTCATTCTCGGCTGCGCCAATCAGGCGGGCGAGGACAATCGCAACGTCGCGCGCATGGCGGCGCTGCTTAGCGCCTTGCCGGAAACGGTTCCGGGGGTGACGGTCAACCGGCTCTGCGCCTCGGGCCTCAACGCGGTGGGAATGGCGGCGCAGGCAATCCGCAGCGGTGATGCGGACTTGCTGATCGCTGGCGGCGTCGAATCGATGACCCGCGCGCCCTATGTCATGAGCAAGGCGGAAGCGGCGTTCGGGCGCGGGCAGACGATCGAGGATACGACGCTCGGCTGGCGCTTCGTCAATCCGGCGATGAGGGCGGCCTATGGCGTCGATACGATGCCGCAGACGGGCGAGAATGTGGCCGATGAGTGGCGGGTCAGCCGGGAGGATCAGGATCGCTTCGCGCTTGGGAGCCAGGAAAAGATGGCGGCCGCGCAGGCGAGCGGCCGTATGGCGGCGGAGATCGTGCCGGTGTCGGTTCCGCAGAGAAAGGGCGATCCCATCCCATTCTCCCGCGATGAGCATCCCCGCGCGACGAGCATCGAGGCACTTGCCCGGTTGAAGCCGGTGGTTCGGTCCGATGGCACGGTCACGGCTGGTAACGCTTCGGGTCTGAACGACGGAGCCGCCGCCCTGCTGGTCGCCAGCGAGCAGGCGGCCACGCGCCACGGGCTCGTCCCGCGAGCACGGGTGGTCGGCATGGCAGCCGCCGGCATCGCGCCGCGCATCATGGGTGTGGGACCCGTGGAAGCGGCCCGCAAGCTGCTGGCACGGCATCGCCTGACCATCGGGCAGATGGACGTGATCGAGCTTAACGAAGCCTTCGCCAGTCAGGCGGTCGCCACGCTGCGCGATCTGGGAGTCGATCCGTTCGAAGACAGCCGGGTGAACCCGAACGGCGGCGCTATCGCGCTCGGACATCCGCTCGGCATGTCGGGTGCGCGCCTTGCGATGACGGCGGTGGAGGAATTGCAGCGGACCGGGGGCCATTATGCACTGGCCTTCCTGTGCGTGGGGGTGGGTCAGGGCCTGGCCGTGCTGTTGGAGCGCGTCTGACGCTCGATCTACGCTTCACTTAGGTGAAGCGCGGCTCTGCCAACCGCTTCGCTCGGGAGATAGGAGGACATTTTCCGCTACGGTCCCGCCTGTTTATCTGACCTCAAGCTCGTCGTACCCCGCAACCGCAACCGCCAGGTCGTCCGAAGCTTACGACTTTGTTAAGCATTTCAGCGTAGCCCTGCCGGGTGGAACGGCAAACGGGAGCAGCTATGCGCACGGACACCACCAGTCTTCTTCAACGGCTCGGGCAGCGTGATTTTCGTTATCGCGAATTTTACGACGCTTTTGCCGATATGGAGCTGTGGCCGATATTCGAGGCACTGCTGGCCGATGAACGGGTCGTCGGCAAGCCGATGTCGCTGCTCGCGAAAAAGGCAGCGGAAATGCCGGTCGAGGATGGCAGGCGCTCTGCCGTGCGACCCATCACCTCCACGCCGCCACCGCGGGATCAGGGCCTCTTCACACGCTATGCCGATCCTGCCGCTGCGCCTGAAAGGCCGGCCGAGGATTTGCGCGGGTTCCTGAGGAATCTTTCTTCAAAAAATCAGGGGATGTAAGCGGCATGGCGCTTCTCTTATGCCATTCGCCCAAGGGTGGAGTGGGCACCAGCTTCATCGCTGCGCAACTTTCCATTCTGCTGGCTGAACGCGGCCATGAGGTCACGGCGCTCGATTTCACCTATCAGGATGCGCTCAAACTCTATTTCGGCCTCTTGCCTGCGCACAAGCTGCCCGACATGGCGAGCCATGCCGGCGAGGCGACCGTCGTGTCGGGCGTCGAACTGCTTTCCGCGCATGAACCCGCACGCGATCCGGCCTTTGCCAGGCGGTTGAGCGAGGAAGGGGGCGCCAAGCCCTTTGGGGGCGAGCGTATCTATATCGCCGACGTCGCCGCAGGCGATCGCGATACCAAGGCGCTGCTCTTTCCCCACGCACTGCTCCACATTTGCCCGCTGCATCCGCGCCCCGGCTCTCTGGCCGCGCTGCCGATGGTGCAGCCCGGTACGCCAACGATCGAGCTGGAAAAGACGGTCTTCGTGCTCAATCATCTCGACGACACGCATCGCTTCTCGCGCCATTCCCATGTGTTCCTGCGCGAGTTGGTCGGCGACCGGTTGATCGGAACGGTGCGCCGCGACGAGGCGGTGAATGAGGCGGCCGCGATGTTCGAACCGATTTCCCGCTTCGCGCCCAACAGCGTCGCGCTTGCCGATCTCGTGCGGTTGGCAGCGGCGGTCGAGCAAAGGTGCGGCATTGCCAAGACGGCAGAGGCGCAGCCATGAGCGCGCTTTGGGCACGGGTGAGGTTGCCGGGCCTGATCGCCCTCGCCGCGCTCTTTGCGCTGCTCGCCATCACCGTACCGCTCAGCCTCGAGGCGCAATGGGTGTTCGCCGCCTTCACGATCGTGGGCGGCATTGTTCTGG
>Ga0233380_1001135_pt1 | contig 12433 bp, 7 predicted proteins | sample ElkDunMinimDraft_9_FD_191541 | JGI IMG/M metagenome (GOLD analysis project Ga0233380, IMG submission 191541) | Fecal eukaryotic communites from dung pellets of Tule Elk in California, USA - Elk Dung F36 | ecosystem: Host-associated > Mammals > Digestive system > Large intestine > Fecal | place... | reverse complement strand
CCTGCCCCATCGACCTGACTTCTCAGCTTGGCCCATATCCACACCAGCAGCGGGTAGCCGGCGTAAGTATAGCCCAGCAGCAAGGTTGCAGCCCAGAAAACTGTTTGTTCTATCCACATGATGGAAGCATTCGTGTTGTTATAGTTCGAGTTGTTATAGTTGGCGTTGTTACAGGGAGCTGAGCGGATTTTCAGTGCACACAGAGCAGATTGCGCTCGTTGATCGACAGGGCCGCGCAGAGCAGGTCCAGGTCTACCCCAACAGCCTCTGCGCCTTCGTCGCGATAGCGACTCTGGTCCTGCAAGCGAAAATTGCCGCCGTCTGGATCCGCGAAGCCAACCTGCGAGAGATCCAGGGGGAATCGGTTGCTATCCGGGTAGAGCTGCATCCTGCCACCGATAACCACGTTGTTCTGTATCGAGGAGGAAGGAAGATAGCGTGCCTGTGTCTCTCTACCAGGGGCGGTACCGGATCCGGAGATGCCGTAGTCTCCGTGACCGGCGATGTTGTTGAGAAACTCGAAGCCCCCAATGGGTGCTCCTTCTACGAAAACCAGCCGCCCCCTGTTCAGTATCGTGTTGCGGGTGACACGGACCTGCTGCACGCCATCGAGCAGTTGCAGAAAGCTCCCCGCGCCCCAGGAACCACCAAGATCGACGAACAGGTTGTTGTCGATATGTATCCTCGCCGTCGGCTGACTCGGCCGGCTGTTGTCGTCCCGGCCCAGTATGTTCAACCCGCTGCCGACCTTGCGCACGACGTTATGGCGAAAGGTGACATCCTCCACCACTGCCCAGGGCATGGTCCCGCTCTCGTTGCGCACAGTGAAAAGGATCGCGAAACCGTTCTGGCTGTCGGGCCAGTTATGCTCCAGCAGATTGCCTTCCACAAGAACTCTACGGGCATTCTTGAGCTCAAAAATGTTCTTCACTGACCACTGCACACCTGCGTAAGAGCTGTCGCCGTCTTTCCAGCTCAGGGGCTTGTAGAAGTGATTTCCCCTCACCTCGATATCAGCGGGGACCATCTGGTCAATGCTGGACTGGGCGCCGCCGAACATCACATTCTCGCCAGCACCTTCCAGATAGTTGTTGATAATCGCGAAGGGGCCAGGACCGTTCCAGCCGGCGATCGCCTGGGAGTCCGCACCCACTTCCTTGAAATCAGAGAGGTGCGAGTTGATCACCGCCGAGTGTCTCGCGTTCAGGGCCACTCCCCGACGCGCCCCTAACACCGGGTGTCCGTGAATGTAGCATCTGTCGAAGATCAGATGATGGGGAAGCTCATCGACGCTCGCCTCCCCGTCCCCAAGCATCACCAGATTGGTGAGGAACACGCCTTGCCCGGACACTCGGGTGTTACCGCGCAAGATGGAGGGCACAGAACGCAGAATCTCCATGGCACTGCGGTCACCACTGTTGTCCGGATGGATCTCCACACCCATGAAGCGATAGTGATGGGCGCCAGGTTCGGTCGTAATGACGGAACCGGAAGTGGCCACCAGCCTGGGCATCATTGGGGAGTCGTCTGGTGTCACTCTTTCCATTTCCGCTGGCAAGCGGTTCATCTCGCTGCTGCGGATAACGATCCATGGCGATCCAGAGACAACAGCGGGTTTGTTGGGCAGAGTAAAAGGCCCGGCAAAGATCGCTCCTGCCTCCAGTTCGATGACGTCACCGGGCTGCGCCAGATTCAGCGCACGCTGCAGATCATCCCCTGCTGCAAGACGCAGCACCTGCCGGTCCGGCTCGACGTAGCGGGTATCGACGTATTCACGCGGCAGCTCTGCCAGCGTGGAGTCCGCCGCCTGCGATGCTCCCAATACGGACCACAGCACCGCCGCGCCCATCAGGAACACCACCGTAAGCGGAAGGATGCGCATCAAGCAACTTCCCGGGCCTCGTCTCGCACTGGCAGCATGCTGCGCGTCAGGTCGACCACAATCTGGTCCGCCCTGAGTCGAGACAGCACCTCCCGTGATTCGGCGCTCTGGGTACCGATAACAACAACTTCGGCGTGATCCAGCAGAGTAGCCGGAGTGTCCGACATCAACATCGATATGTGCGGGATCTCTTCGATGATGTACTGGCGATTGGCACCGATCAGCTTCGCGATCGACACGTTGGTGTCCAGAATGCGCACATTGCAGCCCTTGCCGATCAGGGATTCCACGAGGGTCACCATCGGGCTGCCGCGCAGATCGTCGGTATCTGCCTTGAAGGACAACCCGACGATGCCGATCCGCTTTCTCCGTAGATTGACTATCTGATCAATCGCCCGCCGTATCTGCCCATCGTTGGAGGGAATGACGGAGTTGAGCAAAGGCAGCGACAGATCCAGGTGGTGCGCGGCATACTGGAGAGCCAGCACGTCCTTCGGCAGGCAGGAGCCACCAAAGGCAAAACCCGGTCGCAGATAGGCTTCGGAAATATTCAGTTTCCGGTCCGTGCGGAAGATGCGCATAACTTCCTGCTGGTCGGCCCCAAGCCGGGAGATGATGTCGCCCATCTCGTTGGCGAAGCAGACCTTGACGGCATGCCAGGCATTGGAAACATACTTGACCCCTTCCGCCGTGTTGACACCGGTGTGAACGAAGGGAGCGTCCAGCTCGGCATAGACGCTACGCAGCAATCCTGCAGTGGCATTGTCGTCCGCCCCTACCAGGGTCATCGGGGGCTGGGCATAATCCTTGAGCGCTGTTCCCTCACGCAGAAACTCAGGATTGACCGCCACTTTCAGGTATTGCCGACCCTCCTCTCCCGCTCCTCTGAGCAGCGCGGGCCAGATCACTGTCTCTGTTGTGCCCGGCAGTACAGTGCTGCGAATGATCACAGTGAATTGCCGCTGGCTGCCCCGCAATGCCAGACCGATCTCCTCGCACACCCGACGCATCGCATCCAGCTGCAACTGACCATACTCATTGCCCGGCGTGCCCACGCAGAGGAAGGCGATATCGGAGTTGTTGATCGCCTCCTCGCAGGAGGTGGTGGCGTGCAGACGTCCGCTTCTGGCTACCTTGGCCAGCAAGGCTTCAAGGCCCGGCTCAACGATAGGCGATTTTCCGTCGTTGACCATGCGCACCTTGTCCAGATTGAGATCGACGCCCCACACCTGATGTCCTGCGTCACCAAGACAGGCTGCGCTGACACAACCCACATATCCAAGGCCAAAGATGGCTATACGTTTCATGATTATTTTCCTGTGGTTGATGAAAGGGACAGGGCCTGCGCAGCCCATCCGGGTTCGTTGTGCTCTTCCACTGCCCTCCGGCAATGGGATTCGAAGTCAGCTGCAACACTGGACCAGGAGAAGTGCTGCTCCATCAGCTCACGACCAGCGCTGCCGAGTCGCTCGCGCTCCTGCGCGTCACGCAGCAGCCTGACAGTCTGCTGCGCAAAGAACTCCGGCTCATCGGCGCGCAGGATTTCCTGTCCCTCGCGCAGCGGCAGGCCCTCAGCTCCGATGGTTGTGGACACCACCGCCTTGCCCATTGCCAACGCCTCATAGATCTTCAGACGGGTGCCCCCTCCTATCCTCAGGGGGACGATATAGACGGCGGCCGCAGCCACCCAGGAGCGGATATCCACTACCGTGCCAGTCACCGTCACGCCGACAGCATCTGCCGCGCTACGCAAACGTGCACTGGGGTTTCGACCGACTATCGCCAGGGTTGCGGTGGGCACAATCCGGCGCACGCGGGGCAGAATTTCTTCAATAAAGTAGAGCATCGCATCCTCGTTCGGATGCCAGTCCATGGAGCCGGTGAACACCAGGGTGTCGGGCTGCATTGGGATATCCGGGCGAGGCTGGAAGAAGTCGATATCGACCCCCGTGGCAATGGAATGAATGCGTTGTGCCAGTTCTTCCTCTTTGCCATCGGCGACAAAGCGACGCCTGTCATCCTCGGAAACCGCCAGTGTCAGTTGTGCGCTGCGGCACGCGTCGATCTCGCAGCGCCTCATCTTGCGCCATTCCAGCGCCAGCAGCAGCTTCCTCACTGGATTGGAGTCGTTGCGGCAGAGGCGGCGCCAAATCATGTATTCAACGTTATGTGAAAAGAATACAACCGGTGTCATGGTGTTCATCGGCACGTTCGGAACAGTGGTCAGAAAATCGGCAATGCACAGGTCGTATTCGCCACTGTCGAGCGCTGCGCTGACCTTCTCGCGCAGCGCCGTGTTGCGATATTTGTGCAGGTCTACAGGCAGGCGTGAGAACCATGAACACAGAACAGCCCAGGGGAATCTCCAGCTGCGGCTTTTGACCGCATTGAATTGCAGGGATTGCACATCGCAGTCTGGCAGGTTCCTGGCCAGCTCATCCCCCTGCTCATGCGGCCCATGAGTTGTCATCACAGTGACCCGATGCCGGCGCGCCAGTTCAGCAATGGTGTGAAAGCTGCGAAGTCTGCCACCTGTGTTTATCGGCCACAGGCCGCCAACCTTCACCCATAGAATCCGCAGGGAACGGCTGCTGCCCGCCACCTGCTCGCGGGCCACCCCGCTTGATGCACTCATCACCATTCTCCTTGCTCAGCCCGCCATGGATGCCGCGGCAGTTCTGTGATTGTCCTGCAAGCTGCTGTGGATCTGCAGGCTGTCTGTGGTGTACATGCCTTCAGGACTTTCGCCCTCGAGAAAAATGCGCTGCCACATCTCCAGATTGATGAGCAACCACAGGCGCTCAGCATGATCCGCCACTCCCAGCCGGTGTTCCCCGGCCAGCCGGCGCACCTCCTCGTCATGGAAGTGACCTCTTGCCAATGCGCGCTCCCCAAGCACGAACTCTTCGACCACGGACCAGTATTCGCCCCGCAGCCAGCCACCCAGAGGTACCGGGAATCCCATTTTTTTCCGGTTCATGATCGGAGCAGGCACGATGTCGCGCACTGCGTCCCGCAGCAGCGCCTTGGTTTGCATACCGCGCAGGCGATAGCGTCCAGGAATGGATGCGACCATCTCTACCAGACGGTGGTCCAGGAACGGCACCCGGCTCTCCAGAGAGGCGGACATGCTCATCTGGTCCTGCTTCATCAACAGTTCCACCAGGTAGGTTTTGATGTCGGCATGACTCATGCTCTGCAAAGGTTCGCTGCCTGCCCCGTGGTAGTGGCGCAGGATCTCGGCAAAGGGGTCGCGTGTCCTGATCAGATCCTCGTCGCGCAGCAGCGCACCACGCTGCTGCTGGCGAAACACGGAGAAGTTCTCGCAGAACAGGTCCCGTGGCGAACTGTCCATAGCCAGAAAGGTTCTTTCGCCATAACGTCGCAGCTTGCGGGGCAGCGACGCGATCAGGCTGGCCACGGAATCCCGGATTCCCGGCGACAGCAAGCCAGAGTAGCTATCCCCCAGTCGCTTGTTCAGCGCCGTGACCCGATAGCGGTAGTCATAACCGAGGAACAGCTCGTCGGCCCCCTCTCCGGTGAGAACCACCTTGACGTGCTCCCGGGCCATCGACGACAGCAGATGGAGAGGGACGCTGGAGGTGAACGCAATCGGCTCGTCTTCATGCCACACCAGTTGAGGCAATGCGCCGAAGAATTGCTCAGGCGTTACCGTGATGTCGCGATGAATGGAGCCAATCGAGCGTGCCGCAATACGGGCGTAGTCGAGTTCGTTGGCTGCCTTCTCAGCAAAGCCAACAGAGAATGTGTGTACTGGCCCCTCCACCATGGGCGCCATGATGGCGGCCAGCGCGCTCGAATCAATCCCACCGGACAGGAACAGGCCGACCGGCACGTCACTGACAAGGTGACTGCTTACTGCCTGCTTCAATCCCTCGCGGATCTGATCCACATACTCAGAGATGCCCATCGAACTGTCTTCACGAGATACCGGAGGCTGCCAGTAGCTGCGCTGTCTGGGCCCCTCTGAGGGAGACCAGCTGAACACCGTGCCGGGCATCAGCTTGCGGATTCCCTGATAGAAAGTCTCGTCGCCTGCCACATAGCGGCTGGCAAGGAACTCAGGCAGGATGCTGCGGTTAAACTCGGGGCGACCAGGCAGGCCTGCGAGAATAGCCTTGATCTCCGAGCCGAACAGGAGTTCCGTGTCGCTCACGGAATAATAGAGCGGTTTAATTCCCAGGCGATCGCGCGCCAGGAACAGCCTCTCCCGAGCGACGTCCCAGATGGCGAATGCAAACATGCCCTGGAAGTGATCGACGCAATCATCGCCGTACACTTCATAGGCCTTGATCACAACTTCAGTATCGGACTGTGTCTGGAACTGACAGCCGAGTGTCTCCAGCTGTACGCGCAGTTGCCGGTAGTTGTAGATCTCGCCGTTGTACGTCAGCCAGATGCCTTGGGCAGCATTGGTCATGGGCTGGCGCCCGGCGGCCAGATCGATGATCGACAGCCGGCGATGCGCCAAACCCGCGCGTCCAGTGATGATAATGCCCGCTCCGTCAGGGCCCCGGTGTACCAGCGAGTCGCGCATCCGGCGCAAGCGGTCCTCGTTGACGTGATCGCGTGCATCGAATCGCACGACTCCTGCAATGCCACACATCAGTGCCTTCCTCCTTCACTCACGAGGGTGGACGAGCAGCTGTACAACCCGACGTGGTTATCATCAATCCAGACGCCGCTGGCACCGTTGGCACCGAACCTGATACCGCTGACCCTGCCGTTGTCGAAGCTTGGCACCACCACGGGCGGAGGCTCGTCAGCATTGGCCACCGGCAGCAGCAGCGATACCAGACGGGTGGGCAAGACATTGGAACAGACCCAGCGCAGTGCCGGCGCGGCGATGCAGCGACCATAATCAGGAGACAACCAGCCCCTGATGGGGTTGCGATGCCCGGAGGCAATCGTGGTGTCGATAGCCCCCGAGGAAAACAGACGCATCAGCAAGGCCCCTCGGCGCTTCCCTTTCGCACGAATCCATCCGCTCTCCTCCTGGCTGACAGCGAGTTCGGCAAATTGATAGTTCAGAGACACCTCGTGCGCGACGCCGTCATCAACTGCGGGCGAAATGTCATCGATGACGAGCCAGTAACGGGACTCTACGAACAGGGTACGACGACGATGAATCAGCTTCGCGCTGCGGCCGCGCCAGGCCTCATGAAAGGCATCGATGCCGACCAGTTGTTCCGTTTCCAGTACATCGATCAGCTTTCCAGACAGTGCCACATCCTCCCATGAGAATGGACCTTCCGGCGTTGCCTGCTCACATTTATCCAAAACTACAGTGTTATGAGCGTGGGTGCTGCGGAAGTGGTCTCTCCATTCCGGCTCTGCGGTATAGCAACCCGTTCCAGGATCAACCAGGAAGGGCTCGCCGAAAGCACTGCATTGAATACTGAGCAGATCCGCATGCCCGTGCCCGGAGCTGTTGCCGCACCCAAGAGGCCCGAAATCCATGATCAGTTGCAACGCATCGTGCTGCGCAGTACTTTGCATGACGGCATAGCCTCCGTCGCGGAATACCTTGAGTTGACGGTGCGGCGCGGGAGCAGGCTCAAGCGCGAAGAACGAATAGGCGCCGGCAGGGCCCAGCAGCCACAGGGTTTCAATGGCAGGCACCACCGCGGCCCAGGCACAGTCTTCGCGGCGCATCGCTACCGCAGCAACGGAGAAAATTCCGGCGAAATCTTCGGGCGTGCGACGAAGGAACGGTAACAGCCAGCCGCCGTCCGCATCGCCAATAGGCGGAATGGCGCCGTTCGGATTCCGCACCGCCAGCACGAAATCCAGCATCAGGCCGAGGCGCTCCCTGATTGCCGGAGCTACCGGCATATGATTGCGCTCGGCCAGAATCAGATAGTGCAGGTATATCTCCAGTGTGTAGTACTGGTAGCGGGTGGACTGTTCGAAGTAAACACCGTCCGGCTTCACCTGTTTTTCGATCTGCTGTTCAAGGATGTTCTTTCCCAATGCTTGCCAGCGTGCCGCTTCCCGCCATTGCGGGAACAGGGTTCCCGCATAGAACAGACCCAGCGCCTCGCCGGTCAGATGGGTATTGGGGGAGAAATAGCGCGAGCAGTAGCGCTCGACATAGGACGCATGAATCCGTATGCCGGCCATCATCTCCACAAAGAACGCGGCGCTGAGTACACGCGATCCGCGAAACAGGAACAGCGCCCAACACCAGCTCATCAAACGCATGGACACTTCCAGCGCGCTGCTCCAGTTTATTCCCACGCCAGGAGGATTCTTCTTCATCCAGTCCTTCAGCAACCTGGCGAAGACTGTGGCGTAGTGTTCATCGCCCGTGAAGCGGTACGCCTGTCCGAGATCCAGCATCCATTGATGTCGGTTGACCTCCCAGACCACCTTGCTGTCACCCACCTGCATCCTGTCCAGCGGATTCAAACGACTCCAGTGCACCTCGGGGGAGCGCTGTCCCGACATGGGATCAAGGTGCCAGTCCATTTCTCCCAGCCCATTGCTGCCGGTTCCGAATCGCAGCAATCCATAACCCAACACAGGAAACTCGCCTCTGCAGATCGCATCCGCAGACTGGATGACATGCTCCCTCTCTCCTTTGCAGTAGTCGGCTATCCGGTCAGTCGTGCCACTTTCACTCACCCCCGGGAAGAAGCGATCAGCCGCCCCCTGCCAGAATTTCTCATAGCTTGCCTCTGCCTGCTGATCAGCAGCCAGGCTATCGTCACTTGCACCGGCGCTGGACAGGCGACATTGACTGAGAATGGAGCCCGATGGCAGAACCACAGGAGAGCCGGTCAATCTCTCGACCACCTTGAACAGCTCCTGTTTGCTTCGAAACATAATCTCTTCCGGCCCCATTCTGAGGAGACGATTCAATCTCACGATTCCCTATACTCCCACATGAGTCTCTCCGAGCGATTCATACATCCCTCCGCATAAAGAGCTTCTTCCACTCCTGGCAAACACTGGGCCAGGTGTATCTGTTTACTTCCTCCCGTGCCCGCCTCGCCATGCTTCCCGCCCTTGCGGGATCGCCGAGCAATCTGACTATTTCGTCGGCCATCGCCTGCGGATCGTGGTGCGGGACGATGCTGCCCGTCTCGCCCTCTCGCACCATTGCCGGGATATCACCGGTGGGCGTGGAGATGACGTGCACTCCTGCAGCAAAGGCTTCCAGGATCGACACCGGTTGGTTGTCGATCACAGAGGAGTTGAGAAAAATATCGGCGGAGTCATACAAGGCAGGCATGTCCTGCGGCTCGGTGCGGCCAACGAAAGTCACATCCTTGACCTGGTTGGCGGCGACCCAGCGTCGAAGGGACTCTTCCTGGGAACCGTAGCCGGCGACTGTCAACTGCGCATGCGGCCAATTCCGCTTCAGGATGGCGTAGGCCTTCAGTGTGTTCTCGACGCAGTACAAAGGTTCCAGGTTTCGAACCGACAGCAGACGTGGGCGTAGCGGATGGCGACCGCGGTAACGGAAGTGCGACACATCCACGATGTTTCTGATCACTCTGGCGGAATAACCATGTCGCACAAACACTTCGTGCAGATAGTCGGAGGGCACCACAATCTCATCCACCCGCTGCAGCCAGGGGTGAACGCGCAGGCCCCAGTGAGTCAGATGATCGTCGGCCTCACCGCTGTGATAGTTCAGCACGACGCGCTTGCCGAAGAACCTGCCGGCGAGAATAGCTGGCGCCTGAGCGATCAGGAATGACCAGTAGGATGCCGAAAATACATGCAGCACATCCACCTTGCGCAGTTGCCATAAGCCGGGAAGATACAATAGCTGGTTTAACAGAGTCCGCAGCCCGGGAATACGCCTGACCCATCGCAATCCGGCTGGAAAGCGCGGGTTGATCGGCACGAACAGCACGTCGAAGCCTTCCTGTTGCAATGCCTGCTGGAGGCTTCTGGCCTGCACGCCCTGACCACCGAGAATATCCAGACTGGGTGCCACCAATCCGATCCGCGGCTTCCGTTCCATCATCGGTACGCCGGCTTCTGTGGCGGGTTGAAGCGGTAGCCCGGATGCCGATCCCGACGATGTGGCCTGTGGAAGAACTTTCATTGTGTTTGGAGAGGGATCCTGAGTCAGTCGCCCACACTTCGTCCCTTCCCCTTGTGATCAGGTTCCTGAGACGGTCATGCCGGGCAGCGTGAATTCGTTTCTAGCAACCATCATATGAAGGGACGCAGCAGCATGGTATCGGGTATTCAACTGAAGGCGTTTGGGGAAAAACCCCTACTCCCGCGATCCCGGCAGCTCATTGAGCCGGCTCATTGAATCAACGCAGTGCGCCCACTCATGGCAGTCAGATCAGAACGGCTGCTGGACTGCTGAGGTGGGAAGCGGGATATCTTGTGGCAGTCAAGATAGCTGCGACACCACAGTTCGAAGGACATCAGGGTCCATAGCTGCAGATCGAGGGGACGCCCCTGTTGATGAAGCCTCAATAGCTTCTCGATGTAGCCGGCATTGAATATGCCTCTTGCGCGACTGGTATCAGACAGCAGGAGATCGCGGGCAAAACCGTCGAGCTCACCTCGGAACCAGCGGCCAAGCGGGATCGCAAAGCCCTTCTTGCGACGGTCGATGATTTCGTCCGGCAGCAAACCCCGCATCGCCTGCTTGAAAATGTGCTTCGTGCTGCCATTGTGCAGTCGAAGGTCAGCCGGGATGGTGGCCGCAAACTCCACCAGACGATAATCGAGCAGTGGCACCCGCGCCTCAATGGAATGCGCCATGCTCATCCGGTCGACTTTCGTCAGGATATCCAGTGGCAGGTAATTCTTGATATCGGCATACTGCAGCGCCGACAGCCAGTGACTGTCCCCGTGAGCCGAGGCCCTGCTCAGGCACGAGCGCAGATACCACCACGGATCGGCAGCGAGCACGCGTTGGGCAATGCCGTCCTGGAACAGCCGATGCTTCTCGTCCCGCCTAAACAGGGTGGCGGCATCAAGATAGCGATCATGGCCTTCGTAGGCAAAGTGCCGAAGGAAGTTGCGTCCCTTCATCCCTTCCGGCATCAGATCACCGGCCATCGCCATCGTCCGGCGCAGGGTTGCGGGAATCTGTCGGTAGCGCCGCTCCTTCTGCTCCACCAGATACTTGTCATAGCCGGCGAACAGCTCGTCTCCCCCATCGCCCGACAGCACGACCTTGACGTGCTGCGAAGCCAGCTGTGACACCATGTAGGTAGGGATGGCCGAGGAGTCGCCGAAGGGTTCATCCAGATGCCAGGCCATATCCTGCATGACGGTGCTGATATCGGGATTCAGGATCAGTTCGTGGTGTTCGGTACCGAAGGCTTGTGCCACCTGTCGCGCGTAGGGCGATTCATCGTAATCAGGATCGGCGAACCCGATGGAGAAGGTTTTCACCGGCGCAGCAGAGTGGCGACTCATCAACGCCACCACCGAGCTCGAGTCCAGCCCACCACTGAGGAACGCTCCCAGCGGAACATCGCTGATCATGCACATGCGCACCGCGTCCTCCAGCAAGGCGCGAAGCTCTTCGATGGTCTGCTGCTCGCTGCGGTAGTGGTCCGGCTGAAACGCGACATCCCAGTAGCGTCGGACCTGCACCAAGCCCCGCTCTACGGTAATGAAGTGACCAGGCTCCAGTTTATGGACCCCATCGATGATGCTTTCCTGTGCGGACGTGGAAAGAAAGGAAAACAGATGCCCCACCGCGCTCCAGTTCAGCTGGCGCTCAATCGCGGGGAGTTTCAACAGCGACTTCAGTTCGGAGCCGAATACCAGTCGGCCATCGAATTCGCCATAGAAAAGTGGCTTGATGCCAAGCCGGTCGCGCGCCACCAGCAATCGTTGCTGCCTGGAATCCCACAGCGCGAACGCAAACATGCCCTGCAGATGATCCAGGCACTCATCGCCGTATTCCTCATAAAGATGGACGATGACCTCAGTGTCGCTCGAGGTGCGGAAGCAGTGACCACGCAACGACAGATCGCGGCGAATCTCCCTGAAATTATAGATTTCACCGTTAAGGACCACGCAGATGGTCTCATCCTCGTTCCACACCGGCTGTTGGCCGTGCGCAACATCGATGATACTGAGGCGACGCATCCCCAGCCCCACATTGCCGTGGATATAATATCCCTCATCGTCCGGCCCCCTGGGGATGATGGCATCGCACATGGACTTCACTTCGCCAGCGCCGACCGGTTCGCCACTGATGCCAAAAATACCTGCAATTCCGCACATATCACTTCCCCTAGATTGCTACTTCCATTGCGACGCCAGACGCGTAAACGGTGTCAGGGTAAAATCCACCAGCATGCGCTTCTCGCTACGTTGCATTGGACCAAATCCCAGCAGCAGCACCAGATAGCTGAGCACATAAACTGCTGCCACAATGACCAACACCAATGGCCCCGGCATGGCCGGAGCAAAGCTGAACAGCGCCGTTTTCAGCCAGTAGGCGAGCAGCCCCGCGGCGCCCGCCAGCACGAGGGTTCTGGCCAGGCTTCCCCACGGCAGCAGCTCCGCTACACGGGCTTCCATGAGACCCTT
>Ga0233380_1001134_pt1 | contig 12435 bp, 14 predicted proteins | sample ElkDunMinimDraft_9_FD_191541 | JGI IMG/M metagenome (GOLD analysis project Ga0233380, IMG submission 191541) | Fecal eukaryotic communites from dung pellets of Tule Elk in California, USA - Elk Dung F36 | ecosystem: Host-associated > Mammals > Digestive system > Large intestine > Fecal | place... | reverse complement strand
GGGCGCAAGGGAAGCCTCTATGCCTACGCCATGAATGTCGAGGGAAAGGCCTATTACCCCGCCTCGACACAGGAGGCGCTTGGCGTTTTCGAGGCCGCGCGGCGTGAGGGGCGCAAGCTCATCGACATCGGATGCATGCAGATCAACCACCATTTCCACGGCGAGAACTTCTCGTCCGCGGAAGAGATGTTCGAGCCCAGGCGCAACGTTGAGTATGCCGCGAAGTTCCTACGCAACCTCCACAACCGTCACGAGACATGGACCATGGCGGTGGCGCGATACCATGCGGGGCCCAATAACGATCCCGCCCAGAAGAAATATGTTTGCCGCGTGATCGGTAATCTGGTCGCCACGGGCTACGGAAAGTGGACGTCCAACGCCTCGGCCTTCTGCGCGAATTGACAACCTGAACGTGTATTTGCCTCCGCAGAGACCGCAAATCCGTGCCTCGAAACTTTGAGGCAAAATTGGGCGGCGCAAGTGCCGGAAGCAAGAACGGTTAATTTATCACAGAAAAAATTGTGCTCCTCGCGCCGAGGGACACTATATCTAGTGCAAATCAGGAGCCGCTGGTTAATCAACTATTAATTTGTTTGGTTAACTTCCTGCAGCTTGTGCCCGATTCGCCCGATTCGTACCCATAGCCTCATCGAAACACCACAACTGATTCGGAGGCGGACGAATGATCGTAGTGGTTGACGAGCGCGAGCTCGTGAAAAATGGCTATACTTCTCTTTTTGGCCGGGAGGGCATTCCCTCGACCGGCTTCGACCCGGCAGAGTTCACCGAGTGGGTGAACACGGCAGCCGACGGGGATCTGCATGCCGTCGAGGCGTTCCTGATCGGTCAGGGCGACTGTATGCTGGAGCTGCCGCGGACGATCCGCGACCGCTCCCAGGCTCCGGTCATCGCGGTCAGCGACCAGCCGTCGCTCGATGCGACGCTCGCTCTCTTCGACAGCGGCGTGGACGATGTCGTGCGCAAGCCTGTCCATCCGCGCGAAATTTTGGCGCGCGCCGCAGCGATCAGGCGTCGCCTGAAGGCGATCGCCAATCATACCGACGTCGGCCAGATCCGTGTGTTCTCCGACGGGCGTGATCCGGAAATCGCCGGCGAGCTCTTCCCGCTGCCGCGCCGCGAACGGCGCATCTTGGAATACCTGGTCGCCAACCGCGGCCGGCGGGTTTCCAAGACCCAGATTTTCAACGCGATCTACGGCATCTTCGACGAGGAGGTCGAGGAGAACGTGGTGGAAAGCCATATCAGCAAGCTTCGCAAGAAACTGCGCAAGCGGCTCGGCACCGATCCGATCGATTCCAAGCGGTTCCTCGGTTACTGCATCGACTGGAACTGACCAAACAAGATTTCGCTTCGTCCGACGAAGCGGAATCCAGACAGCCTCACGCAAGGCCCGCCCCCTACTCTCCCGATAGTACAGCTGCAACGAGGATTGGATATGAGCCTCTACGGAACCATGAGAACCGGTGTGTCCGGCATGAACGCCCAGGCCAATCGGCTGAGTACCGTAGGCGATAACATCGCCAATGCCTCGACCGCAGGTTACAAGAAGGCGTCGGCCCAGTTCTCGTCGCTGATCCTCCCTTCCAGCGAGGGTGCGTACAATTCCGGCGGCGTCACCACGAACGTTCGCTATTCCATCTCCTCCCAGGGCACGTTCACCTACACGACCTCGTCCACGGACCTCGCGATCAACGGTCGCGGCTTCTTCATCGTCCAGGGTTCCGACGGCATCGAGTACCTGACCCGGGCAGGCAACTTCACCGGCATGTCCGACGGCACGCTGCAGAACGCGGCCGGCTTCACGCTGATGGGCTACCAGTACTCCTCGACCGAGGATCCGACGATCGTCGTCAACGGCTTCGACGGCCTGACGGAGATCAACCTGTCCTCCGGATCGCTCAATGCGACCGCCTCCCGGACCGGTATCCTCGACGTGAACCTGCCCTCCAAGGAAGCCGTCGGCTACGAGAAGACGACTTCGCTCGTTGCCTATGACAGCCAGGGCAACACCCGTCTCCTGGATTTCAAGTACACGAAGATGGCCGACAACACCTGGACGGTGGACGTGACCTACGAGGGCGTTTCCGTCCTTCGCACGGCCGTCGATCCTGCGACGGCGGCCACCGCAAACGTGTCGCTGACGGGCAATCTGAACGCGTCCTCGGCCACGGGCACCGAGTTCCAGACGAGCGGCGTGGTTTACGACGCAGCCGGGAACGCCCGCACCCTGAGATACGAATACACCAAGACCGCGACCGGCTGGGATCTCGAAGTCTTTGACGGCATGTCGAGCTCCACGGCGATCGCGTCGCAGTCGCTCGAATTCGATCCGGTCACCGGCGCCCTCGTCGTCGGCGGTCCTTCGGTGACGACCGGCGGCAGCCTTCCCGGCATCGACCTCGATCTCTCGGCGCTGACCGGCCAGAATACGACGACTGCGGTTGCCTCCGAGGCGATTGACGGCGAGGGCGGCTTGCCCACCATCGAATTCGATTCCAACGGCCAGATCGTCGGCCCCACCTCGCTCACAACCCAGGCGATGACGCTCGGAGGAGCTGTCTTCAACGGCCTGACGATCGATATCGGGGGCTCGACCCAGCTGTCTTCGGAGTTCAAGGTCGGTAACGGCAAGATCGACGGCAACGCCGCAAGCGACGTCGTGGGTCACGAGATCAGCGAGGAAGGCGTCGTCTTCCTGAAGTACTCGAACGGCAAGCTCGAGCCGAAGTACCGCATCGCCATGGCCGACGTGCAGAGCCCCGATCAGCTGAAGCCGCTGGCCGGCAATGTCTACTCGCAGAGCAACGACTCCGGCGTCATCGTCATGGGTTACGCGGCGAACGGAAGCTACGGGAAGATCCTTTCGGGTGCCCTGGAAGATTCCAACGTCGATATTGCCGAAGAGCTGACCTCGATGATCGAATCGCAGCGTAACTACACCGCCAACTCCAAGGTCTTTCAGACCGGTTCCGAACTGATGGAAGTTCTCGTCAATCTGAAGAGATAACGAGGCTAGTTCACAGAGGCAGCCCACATGTCACTTTCGTCCGCACTTTCCACGGCGCAATCCGTCTTCAACAACACCGGCATTCAGTCCGGCGTCGCGTCGAAGAACATTGCAAACGCGCAGAACGCCAACTACGTCCGGCGGTCCGCGGTGCTGACGACTGGAGGCAACGGCTCCCTCGTTGTCGCCATAGAGCGCTCGCAGAACCAGGCGCTCTATCGCCAGACGGTCGAAAGTTCTTCTCTCTTCAGCGGCCAGCAGATCCTGCTTTCGGGCCTCGAAGAAGTGAAGTCCCTGATGGGCGGCAACAATTATGAGGCCTCGCCGTCGGTCATCATCTCCAACCTGCGCAACAACCTGCAGACCTGGGCAAGCAAGCCCGGCGAGACGACGGTCGGCGCAACGGTTATCGCCACGGCCGTCGACCTCGCCAATTCCCTGAACAATGCTTCTGGCCAGTTGCAGGCCATCCGCAAGCGTGCTGACGACGACATCAAGCAGAGTGTCGACGAACTCAACAAGTTGCTGACGCAGTTCGAGAGCGCCAACAATCGCGTGAAGCAGGAGACGGCGGTCGGCATCAATCCGAACGACGCGCTCGACGAGCGCGAGACGCTCCTGAAGCAGATCTCGGAGATCGTCGGCGTCACGACGCTGTCGCGCGAGAACAACGACCAGGTGCTCTACACGACCGAAGGGACGGTCCTGTTCGAGACGGTCCCGCGTCCCGTGACCTTCTCTCCGACCGTTGCCTACGGCGCGACCACGGTCGGCAACGGAATCTATATCGACGGCGTGGCGGTCAAGGCCGGTGTCGGCGCAGAGACCAATGCCAAGGGCTCGCTCCAGGCGCTGCTCCAGCTGCGCGATGACGTGGTTCCGGTCTATCAGAGCCAGCTGGACGAGGTCGCTCGCGGGCTGATCGTTGCATTTGCCGAGACCGATCCGGATCCGGCCACCGCACCGGCGCTGCCGACATTGCCGGGCCTCTTCACCTGGGACGTGGGCACGATGCCCGCAGACAACACGGTCGAGCCGGGGCTTGCGTCGCGCATCAAGGTCAATCCCGCGGTCATCCCACCGTCCGGCAATCCCATGCTGATCCGTGACGGCGGCATCAACGGCCCGGATTACGTGGTCAATACCAACGGCTCCAACGGCTTCTCCGATCTCCTGAACAAGTTCGACGACGCATTCGAGATCAAGATCGACTTCGCCAACAGCACCCAGGTGGGTGGCAAGCTCGACCTGCAGGCCTTCGCGGCGGATTCGATCGGCTGGCTGGAAATGCTTCGCAGCACGGCGACTTCGGCGACGGAGAACAAGCTGGCCATGCTCAGCCGCGCAACGGACGCCTATTCCAGCGAGACCGGCGTGAGCCTCGACGAGGAACTGTCCCTGCTCCTCGACATCGAGCAGTCCTACAAGGCCGCCGCGAAGCTGCTGTCGACCGTGGATGCGATGATGCAGGCCCTGCTGGAGGCGGCGCGCTGACATGAAGACCTCGTTCATCTCCTCGCTCAGCATCCAGACCACGATGCGCTATGCGGTCGCGAAGGCGCAGCAGGACATGGTCGCCGCCCAGCAGGAAGTCACCACCGGCCGGCACGCCGATGTCGGCGTGGCTCTCGGTGCCAACACCTCGCGAAGCCTCGATCTCACGCGCGACGTGCTGCGCATCAAGTCGATGCTCGCCACCAATTCCCTTGCCACCCAGCGGCTCGAGTCGTCGGAAGAAGCACTGTCGAAGATGTCCGATCTCGGACAGAAGATCCTCGACTCGCTGATCGGCATCGGCGGCAGCAGCGATGCGACCAACCTCAATGTCGCACGCGCCTCCATCCAGTCCGCGCTGGACACGTTCTCCAGCTTCGCCAACACCTCGGTCAACGGCGAGTACCTGTTCGCGGGCATCAATTCGGACGTAAAGCCGTTCGAGGACGTCGCGAGCCCGGACTCCCCGGTTCAGCAGGCCTTCGATGCCGAGCTGACGAAGTTCCTGGCCGACAATGCGATCGCCTCCAAGAGCGACATGTCCCCGCAGAACATGACGGATTTCCTGGATCTGATCGAAGCGAAGTTCGATGGAAGCTCGCCGCTGACGGACCCGCCGCACGACATTGCGACCGTCGGGACCGACTTCTGGACGGCGTTCGTATCGAACGCCTCCGACGAGAACATGAAGAGCCGCATCACGCAGAGCGAGATCGTCGAGACCTCCACCAACTCGAACACCGAGGGCATGCGGAAGTTCGTGCTGACCTCGCTGGTCGCCATGGAGTTTCTCTCGAGCGAAATTCCGGATGCGACGCGCGCAGAGGTATCGGGCCGCGCCCAGGCCTACATCGGCCAGGCGATGTCCAGCCTCACGAGCGAGCGTGCGCGTCTCGGCCTTTCCGCGGAGCGGGTCAAGAAGGCCGACGAGACGCTGGAGGCCCAGAAGAAGATCATCGACACACACATCAACGATCTGGAATCGGTCGACGCCTACGAGGCATCGACGCGTGTGAAAGGTCTCGAGGCGCTGGTGGAGACAGCCTACACGCTGACCGCCCGCCTGCAACAGCTAAGTCTAGTTAACTTCCTCAAATGATTGAGGAAATGCATGGAAATGAAGGATACATGAATGTACCAGTTTTCATATGCCGAGATCATGGAGGATGGCGTCGCAGACGCCAAGGACCGTGAACGGCAGGCGCTGGAACGATCGATAGAGCTTTTGGTCGCCGCGCGCGATGCAGGAGCATATTCCCGCCACACGATCGAGGCGGTCTACTACACACGGCGGGTCTGGATACGTCTGATCGAGGACCTGAAGCAGCCGGAAAACGAACTGGGTTCGGAATTGCGGGCCAATCTGATTTCGATAGCAATCTGGATTTTGAAGGAATGCGAGCGGATCAGGAAGCGCGAGTCGACGAACTATCAGGGCATCATCGACGTGACCACCATCATCAAGGATGGACTTAAATGAAAAGTACGCTGCGCATCTCGCTGAAATCGGGCGAACGCATCTTCATCAACGGCGCCGTCCTGCGTGTTGATCGGAAGGTCGCATTGGAATTCCTCAACGACGTGACGTTCCTGCTCGAAAACCACGTCCTCCAGCCGGAGGATGCTACCACCCCGCTGCGGCAACTCTATTTCATCGCCCAGATGATCCTGATCAACCCCGAGGGCAAGGACCAGTCCATGGCCCTGTTCCGGAAGTCGGTGAGCATGCTGCTGAATTGCTTCCAGAACGAGGAAGTGCTGGCGGAGCTCAAGCGGATCGACAGCATGGTCGCCTCCGGGCGGGCCTTCGACGCCCTGAAGGCCATCCGCGGCCTCTACCCTATCGAGGACCGGATCCTCAACAGCCAGGAAATGACCCCGGCAACGGTCGAGCAGATCCGCAAGGAGATCGCTCCATGGCGGTAGATCCGGTAACGACTGCCGCGTCCAACCCCTGGGCAAACGCGGCGGCGACGACGAGGGACGCCGAGAAGGCGGGGCTGAACTATGACAGCTTCCTGCAGTTGCTCATCGCCCAGATGAAGAACCAGGATCCGACCGACCCGATGGATGCGAGCGAGCAGATGTCGCAGCTCGCCTCGTTCTCCCAGGTCGAGCAGACCATCCAGACGAATGCCCATCTCCGCAGCATGCTGCAGGCGGAAGCACTGACCCGGGCCGGCGACCTTGTGGGCAAATACGTCCAGAGCGCCGACGACAAGGTCATGGGCAAGGTCAAGGAAGTCGAGGTCTACTCCGATGGCGTCATCGTCCTGACCGAGAACAATGAAAAGGTTCTCCTGCAGGCGGGCGTCGTGATTTCCGACAATCCGATCGTCAAGGCTCCGGCGGAAGGTTCCACTGGCGGCTCGACCGACGGCACCGGCGAAGATACAACAAGCTGAAGACGAGAGGCCCGGATGATTCGGGCCGGAGCTGGCGACATGAACGAAGCCGATGCCCTGGATATAATGCAGGCGGCGATCTGGACCATCCTTGTGGCGTCCGGTCCCGCCGTCCTGACGGCGATGGTAGTCGGCGTCGGGATTGCGATCCTGCAGGCCCTTACCCAGGTGCAGGAAATGACACTCACCTTCGTGCCGAAGATCGTCGCCATCATGGTGATGATCGGCATTTCGGCCCCCTTCATCGGGGCGCAGATCAACCTGTTTGCAAACCTCGTGTTCTCGCGGGTGCAATCGGGTTTCTGACGCTGTCGCGATGACACCCTCGCGCAAGCTTCACCGTCTACCAAGGCCGTGAACTGGCAGTATAGCTGCCGCCATCTCATGAAGAGACGGATGCATCATGGCGCAACCACCTGCACTATCCATTCCCAAGGTAGCTCCTCAAGGACGCGATATCGGCTTTGCGCTGGGCATCATCGCGATCCTGTGCATCCTTTTCCTGCCCATACCGACCTTCGTGATCGACATGGGGCTGGCGTTCTCGATCGCCTTTTCCGTGCTCATCCTGATGGTGGCGCTCTGGGTCCAGCGACCGCTGGATTTCTCGTCCTTCCCGACCATCCTGCTGATCGCCACGATGATACGTCTGTCGCTCAACATCGCGACGACGCGCGTCATCCTCTCCCACGGCCACCAGGGGCATGACGCAGCCGGCGGCGTGATCTCCGGCTTCGCAAGCCTGGTGATGTCCGGCGATTTCGTGATCGGTATCATCGTCTTCATCATCCTGATCACCGTCAACTTCATCGTCATCACCAAGGGTGCCACGCGTATCGCGGAAGTCGGCGCCCGCTTCACCCTCGACGCCATTCCCGGAAAGCAGATGTCGATCGACGCGGACCTTTCCGCGGGCGTGATCGACGAGAAGGAAGCCCAGCGTCGGCGCGGCGAGCTGGAGCAGGAAAGCTCCTTCTTCGGCGCCATGGATGGTGCGTCGAAGTTCGTCCGGGGTGATGCGATCGCCGGCCTCATCATCACGGCGATCAACATCTTCGGCGGCATCATCATCGGTTATTTCCGCCACGGCATGGAGATCGGCGAGGCGGCGGACGTCTTCGTCAAGCTTTCCGTGGGTGACGGCATCGTATCGCAGGTTCCCGCGCTCATCGTGTCGCTGGCCGCCGGCCTGCTCGTGTCGCGCGGCGGCACGGCCGGCTCGACCGACAAGGCCGTCGTCGACCAGCTAAGCGGCTATCCGCGGGCACTGTTCATGGCCGCCGGCCTCATGGGCTTGCTGGCGCTCGTCCCGGGCCTTCCGCTCCTGCCTTTCCTGGCGCTCGGCAGCGTGATGGGCTTTGGCGCCTGGTACATCCCGCGCCGTCTGGAGAACGAGAACAGGCTGCGCCGCGAAGACGAAGAGAAGAAGGTCGTCCAGACCAAGGAAGCGGAGAAGGATTCCGTCAAGAGCGCGCTCAGGACAGCCGAAATCGAGCTGGCGCTCGGCAAGCAGGTCTCGACGCGCCTTCTCGGCGCCCACCAGGAACTCGCATTCCGGGTCGGCAAGATGCGCAAGAAGTTTGCCACCCAGTACGGTTTCGTGGTTCCGGAGATCAAGGTCGCGGACGACATCATGATCCCGGAAAAGTCCTACCAGATCAGGATCCACGGCACGACCATCGCCTCCAATACGCTGCGGGTCGGCGATGTTCTGGTGGTGACCGGTTCGGGCCGCAAGCCGAGCATTCCCGGCGACGATATCCGCGAACCCGCATTCGGCATGCCGGCGGTCTCGATCCTCGAGACCTTCGCCGAGGACCTGAAGCGCGAGGGTTTCCACCCGATCGACAATGTCTCGGTCGTGCTCACGCACATGTCCGAGGTGATCCGCAACAACCTGCCGCAGCTCCTGTCCTACAAGGACGTGAAGGTCCTGATCGATCGACTGGACCCGGAATACAAGAAGCTCGCCGACGAGATCTGCTCCTCGCACATGTCCTATTCGGGTCTGCAGGCGGTCCTGAAGCTTCTGCTTGCCGAGCGCGTCTCGATCCGCAACCTGCATCTGATCCTAGAAGCGGTCGCGGAACTCGCCCCCCATGTCCGCAAGACGGAACAGATTGTCGAGCATGTCCGGGTCCGCATGTCGCAGCAGCTTTGCGGCGATCTCGCAGACAACGGTGTCCTGCGCGTCCTTCGTCTCGGCTCCAAGTGGGACATGATCTTCCACCAGGCGCTCAAGCGCGACGCGAAGGGCGAGGTCGTCGAATTTGACATCGATCCGCGGAGCCTGGAGGAATTCAGCGAGCAGGCGACGAAAGTAATCCGTGAATTCATGGACCGCGGACTGCCTTTCATCCTTGTCACCTCGCCCGAAACACGGTCCTATGTCCGCATGATCATCGAGCGGCTGTTCGCGACGCTTCCCGTTCTCTCCCACGTCGAACTCGCCAAGGGTCTCGAGATCAAGATTTTGGGCTCCATCTCCTGATGGGCTAGCCCGACAGGGGATCGTCCTGATGCTTTTCGACCCGCAGGGAACCATACTGGCGCTGTTTCTCGCCTTCTGTCGCATGGGCGGGTGCATCATGGTTCTGCCGGGATTCGGCAGTTCCCGCGTTCCGGCGAACGTCCGGCTCTTCCTGGCGGTGGCCGTATCCGTGGCGGTTCTCCCGCTTCTGTGGGACACCATCTACCCGCGGGCGAGCGCTCCGGACGCCACCTATATCGGCCTGGTCGTCAGTGAAACCCTCATCGGCGTGGTCTACGGCCTCATCGCCCGGCTCTATACGCTCGGGATGCAATATGCGGGCGCCATCCTTACCATGTCGATCGGTTTCACCGCGCCGGGCGGCTCGGATGTCCTGGAAGACACGTCGGAGAACCAGCTGACCAGTCTCCTGACCTTCAGCGCGCTCCTGCTGCTCTTCCTGCTGGATTTCCACCATATCGTCCTCAGGGCCCTGGTGGATTCCTACGCCGCCACCCCGGTCGGCAATCTCGTCGATCCGCAGAAGATGCTGATCACCCTGACCGACACCTTGAGGGCATCGACGGACCTGATGCTGCGCCTCGCCAGCCCGTTCCTGATCTACGGCCTGATGTTCAACGTCGGCATCGGATTGATCAACAAGCTTGCGCCGCAGATTCCGGTCTTCTTCATCTCCACGCCCTTCCTGCTCGCCGGGGGCCTGTTCCTTCTCTACCTATCGATCGCCGCCCTGGTCCGCCAGTTCGCCGACGGCTTCCCGATGGTCTTTCTCTCCTTCTGAGGTTTTCATGGCCAACGACCAGCAAAGATCGAAGAAGCTGAAGCGCCTTGTGAGCGTCCAGCGCCATCTTGAACGTATGGCGGAGAGCGAACTCGCGGCGACGACCCAGCACCGGGAAGAGATTGCGCAGTCGATGGAGGTGGTGATTCATGCCATCGGCTCGATGGAACCGATCCACCGATCCTTCTCGCAGAACTACGCCGAGCGCTACGGCCGCCTGACGATCAAGGACGGGCAGCTGGAGAACATCCAGCAGGTCCAGGAGATGAAGGTGCTCCGGGAGCGGACCAAGGGCGACCGGCTGGAGGACAACATGAAGAAGGCGCGCGAACTGGAAGATCGCGAAGCCTCCGACCAGGCAATCTACGATCTTCTGGAGATCACGCTGGCCGCGCCAGCCTCCAGCAAGGTTCGGTCGTCATAGTCTTTCCCACAGTTGACAGGCGTGGCGCGAGCCGCCGCCAGTAAGCAATCGAACCGTTGCTGCCATCGCCGGACCGGCGCTCGGCGGTCGTGGCGAAAGGAATTGACGTGGCGATCTCACCTCCAAGCGATCTCGTCCTCGACGTCGTGCGTGCGGCGGACCCGGCTGAAGTCCAGGCCGCGCAGGCGAAGCTCAAGGCGACCAGGGCGGCCTTCGCCGCGACCAGCCTCGCCGAGGCGGGAGCGGGCTTCGGCGCGGCGCTCGACGTCATCCCGACGCCGGCCACGAAGGCAGGGCTTGCCAATCCCGATCGCTCTGCGGACGTCTCGCGAATCCCCGAGGAATACCGGAAGTTCGAGGCGAGCATCCTGCAGAATTTCGTCAGCTCCATGCTGCCGAGCGACAGCGAACAGGTCTACGGCAAGGGTTCGGCCGGCGAATTCTGGAAGAGCATGATGGCCGAGCAGATCGCCGAGGGCATGTCGCGCAACGGCGGCATCGGTATTGCCGAGCAGATGTATTCCCAGGCCTTGGCGCGGCAGGAGGGGGCCGTGGTCAACGCCACGACGGATGAAGGCGATCGCGACCGTGCGATGCGCATGAAGACAGATTTTGAACGTCAGGTCCTCGATCTTGCGCCCGGGCGCGAAGGCGAGGCCTGAGATGGAACATGCTGGGACAAGACATATGGAAGTTGTTTCAAACGATCACCGCATCAAGACAGTGCTCGGCCGTCTGGAGATGATCGTCGATAACGAAAATCAGCGGTTGGGAACGGACGCGGAGTTCGACCTCAAGGTTTCGAACGCCCACAAGAGCCGCTGCCTTTATGAACTGACCATGCTGTTCCGGAGCACCGATCCTCAGGAACTGGCGGTCGCCCACATCGACCAGATGCATCACCTGAAGGAAAAGCTCTCGATCAACGCGCGCCGGGTGGAAGCCCATCTCCATGCCGTGCGGGCCGTGGCCGATCTTTTGAAGAGCGCCGCCCGCGAGGCCGATGGTGACGGGACATATACCCAGGAACAATTCCTCTACAGCGAGATGTGATGATCAAGCTGCTCCTGACCGGACTTTGGGTCTGCATCGTCACGCTGGCCGCGGTCTACTTCTCCGTCCAGATGTCGTTACCGCCACCTCCGGTGGACGAGGAGGCTGCGCGCAAGGAAGCTCTGGAACTGGTGCGCGGCGAGTCGCTGACCGTTCCGGTCATCTCCGACGGCATGATCGCGGGCTACTTCCTCGGCCGCTTCTCCTTCATGATGGACAAGGAGCTGATAAAGGGCCAGAAGCTTCCCATGACGGAGCTGACGACCGACCAGTTGTTCACCCTCCTGGTCGGCGACAAGATGATAGACCTCAGCAAGCCCGGCGCGTTTGATCTGGAGACATTTCGCACCCGCATCAAGGACGAGCTGAACGCCAAGCTGGGCGAGGGCATGGTCGACGAGGTGCTGGTCGAGCAACTGGATTTCATATCCAAGGAAGACATCCGCACCAATGTCGCGCGCGAGGGCAAGAGGCCGATCGCGCCGACCAAGATTGTCGAAGGCGTAGCCGTCGACGAAGCCAAGCCCGCCGGCCAATAAAGCAAGGAAATCCGCGATCGTTCAAAGTTGAGCGATCCGCTTACGCCGCCATTCATCGCTACCGGCTAGAACCTAGGCCGATAAGCGGGTTGGGTGGTCGCGCATGCGGGAAGCAACATGTCCAGATAAGCATCCTGTGACGGTTTCTGTCCGGCCGTCATGGCTGCGCGGACGAAAGCCCCTTGAGCGGCTCCAGAAATGGAACGCCACTCTCGCAACG
>Ga0233380_1001133_pt1 | contig 12439 bp, 9 predicted proteins | sample ElkDunMinimDraft_9_FD_191541 | JGI IMG/M metagenome (GOLD analysis project Ga0233380, IMG submission 191541) | Fecal eukaryotic communites from dung pellets of Tule Elk in California, USA - Elk Dung F36 | ecosystem: Host-associated > Mammals > Digestive system > Large intestine > Fecal | place... | reverse complement strand
GTGCATGGCGACCGGCTGGGCCTGCTGCGTATGATCGGCAATATCGTCGAGAACGCCATCCGCTTCACCCCGACCGGTGGCCGCGTGACCCTGGCCGCCTTTGCAGCACATGATGGCGTCGTGATTGAAATCACCGACACGGGCCTTGGCATGAGCGAGGAACGCCTCGCCAGCATTGCTCAGCCCTTTGCCCTAGGCGACGCGACCTTCACGCGCGAAGGCGTCGGCCACGGGCTTGGCATCTCCATCTCTCGCGCTATCGCTGAACTCAGCGGCGGACACATGGCCATTGATTCCAGCCCATCCCTGGGCACGACGGTGGCCATATCCCTGCCGTTGCGCAGCCAGGAAGGCATCCAGGCGGCCGAATAGGGCTAAAGCCCGGCAGCCCGCTCGTACCAGGTCTCTGCCGCGGCCGAGACCTCCCGGCGCATCTCGGCAAGATCCAGTTCGAGCCGGCTGAAATCGGGGTAATGGGTCAGCTGCGCCAGCAATTCCCGGAAAGCCGCGTTCCAGCCCTCCTCCTTGAACGGGTCCAGCAGCGCCGAACTCATTACCTGGATCACTTCGGAGTACAGCCCGTGAATTTGGGCCAGCCGCGTGCCGCTTGCCAGCAGTCCAATCTCATCGAGCCGAATTAGCACATCGGCCGTAAGAGCCTGCGGCAGGCCCACCTGCGGTCCCACCAGCAGGAATGCCGACTGGGCGATGAACTCGAGGTCCACCAGCCCTCCGGCTGCAAGCTTGAGATCGAAAGCGTGCCGGGGTGGGCGCTCCTTGGCCAGCAGCGCCCGCATCGAGCGCACATCCTCGATGATCTTGGCGCTATCGCGCCGGGTTGCCAGAACGCGGGCTATGGCAGCGTTCATCTGTTCACCGAAAGTGCCATCGGCAAACACAATGCGGGCCCGGCTGAGTGCCAGATGCTCCCACGTCCAGGCATGTTCGAGCTGATAGTCCACAAAACCCTGTAGGCTCGTTGCGAGCGGGCCGGCATTTCCCGAAGGCCGCAGCCTCATATCGGCCTGATACAACACGCCTTCGGCGGTTGGGGCAGTGATGGCGGCCACTAGGCGCTGGGTTAGCCTTGTATAGTAGTGGCTGGCGCTGAGCGGCTTTTCGCCATCGGATTCCACGTCTGGTGCATCATAGAGGAGAATGAAATCGAGGTCGGAGGTAGCCGTCATCTCCCGGCTCGCCATCTTGCCAAAGGCGAGCAACGCCACACGGCCATCACGAATGCGGCCATGGCGGCGCTCGAACTCGACCTTGACCGTTGCGAACAAGCGATTGAGCAAGGTCTCGGCCAACGCGGTGAACTGCTCGCCAGCCCCCTTGGCGCTCACCGTGCCGGACAATAGGCCCGCGGCAATCAGGAAGCGTTGTTCCTGCCCGATGATGCGGGCCCGATCGATGCTTTCCTCATAGGAACGCGCCTCGGCCATGAAGGCGTCGACCTTGGAAATCAGTACATCGCGATGCGTCACCTCGCTGGCGAAGGCAGGATCGATCAGCGCATCCATGACATGGGTGCGATGGATCACCGCCTCGGCCATGCGCGGCGCCGACGCCATCAATTGCACCAGCAATGTCCGAAGATCGGCATGTGTGCGCAGCAGCGCAAAGAGCTGCACGCCCGTCGGCAGGCGGGAGAGGAAATTGTCGAAACGCACCAACGCCAGATCGGCATTGCCCGCCGCGCCCAACGTCGACAGCAACGCAGGGAGCAATTCGGTGAGATGCGCCCGTGCGGCCGCGGCACGGGTCGCAGGGTAACTGCCATAGTGCCATTTGCGGACGGTGGCGATGGCGAGATGGGGATCGGCAAAGCCCATTTGGGAAAGGGTCTCCAGCGTACCGGGGTCATCATCGCTGCCGGTAAACACCAGATTGCCTTCGGCACTGCCCAGGCTTTCGCCTTCGGTGAACAACTCGCCGTAATAGGACGAAACTAGCTCGAGCGCGGAGCGGTATTCAGCCTGGAAGCGCAACAGGCTGTCCTCGCCCATCAGGCGGGCAATGCTGGCCAGGTCCTCGGCGTTCGTCGGCATGGTGTGGGTTTGTTCGTCGCGCAGCATTTGCAGCCGGTTCTCGACCGCGCGCAAGAACCAGTAGGTATGGCTCAGTTCCGAAGCGGCGGTGAGCGTGATCCAGTTCGCGTCGGCCAGCGCCGCCAACGCGAGAACCGTGGGCTTGGCGCGCAGGCTTTTGTCACGGCCGCCGGCAATCAGCTGCTGGGTCTGGGTGAAGAACTCGATCTCGCGAATGCCGCCCCGCCCGAGCTTGACATTGTGGCCTTCCACCCGGATCTCGCCGACATTCTTGGCGATGTTGATCTGGCGCTTCATGGCCTGGATGTCGGCGATGGTCGCGAAATCGAGATGCTTGCGCCAAATATAGGGCGCCAGTTCCTTGAGAAAGCTTGCGCCCACTTCGCTGTCGCCGGCGCAGGTGCGCGCCTTGATCCAGGCGGCCCGCTCCCAGTTCTGGCCCCGAACTTCGTAATAGGCCAGCGCGGCATCGACCGAGATCGCGACGGGCGTTGATCCCGGATCAGGCCGCAGCCGCAGATCGGTGCGAAACACATAACCATCGGGCGTGCGATCTTCGATCAGCCCCATCAGCCGCTGCACCATGCGGGAATAAAACCGCGTGGCCTCTGCTGGGTCCGCGAGCACGTTCTTGGACGGGTCGAAAAAGGCAACAATGTCGATGTCGGAGGAGTAGTTGAGCTCCTGGCCGCCATGCTTGCCCAAGGCAAAAAGTGCAAGGCCAGAATTGGCGGCTGTCGCCTGCTCTTGCGGGATGGTCAGCAAGCCCCGCCCCGCAGCTTGGCGCATCAGCAGGTCGAGTGCCGCTTCAAGCGCCGCATCGGCAAGGTCGGACAAGGCGGCGGTGGTTTGGGCCGTGCTCAGCGCCCGTCCCGTTTCGGTGACCGCTGCCCACAAGGCGGTGCGCGCTTTCGCAAGGCGCAACACCGGCGCGAGCGCCGCCTCATCAGGCGCTGTTCGTCCTGCCTTCGCCACGTCATCGAGGATGGCATGGAAAACCGAAATGGGCACCTGCGCCAAAGCCTTGCCCAGCCAAGCGGCATTGGCATGCGCGAGGCCGAAGAGGTATGGGGCCGTTTCGAACAGGGGGCCAAGCGTGCTCGCGGCCGCGGCTAAAGGAGCCCGTTCGCCTTCGGGAAGGCTGGCGAGCCATTCATCAAAGCGCGGCGTTGGCGTCGGGGGCAGTTGTTGGAGGGCGGTAGCCATAACCCAGGTGATATATGGGACGTTTGGTCGCGGCAAGCGGGTCCGCATCAGCTTGCAGGCAGGTCGATGATGGCCCGGGCTCCGGGTACATTATCGGCGAGGCGGAAGCTGCCGCCATGCAGGCGCGCGACCGCATCTACGAGGGACAGGCCAAGGCCTGAACCGGGCTCGGAGCGGCTTTTCTCCAGCCGCACAAAGCGCTCCACTACCCGCAGCCGGTCTTCTTCGGCAATGCCGGGCCCATTATCGGCCACCTCGATCAGTACACGCCCATGCTCCTGGCGCAGGCTGATGGTGATGCGACCCTGTCCGCCATCCTCTGGCTTGGCGTATTTCAGGGCGTTCTCAAGCAGATTGACCATGGCCTGCCCGATCAGTTCGCGATTGCCCTTTAGGCTCACTGCCGGTGCAATGGCGGTTTCTACAAGGATGCCCGCGTCTTCAGCGACCGGGCCATAAAGTTCCGCAAGGTCGGTGACGACGGCGCTCACATCCACCTCGGCAAAGGCGCCAGAGGGCGCTCCCGCCTCGGCGCGCGCGATCATCAGGAGAGCATTGAAGGTGCGGATCAGCCGATCGCTTTCGGCGATGGTGGTTTCAAGTGCCTGCTCGCGCGCCGCTTCGCTGGCGCCGGGGCGCAGGGCCGCTTCGGCCTGGTTGCGGAGCCGTGTCAGTGGGGTCTTGAGGTCGTGCGCCACATTGTCGGTCACTTCCTTGAGGCCCTGCAGCAATTGCTCGATGCGGTCAAGCATCGCATTGAGATTGGTGGCGAGGCCATCGAACTCGTCATTGCGTCGTGTGATCGGCACGCGCTCGGACAAATTACCCGACATGATCTTGGTCGAGGTATCGCGAATGGAATCAATGCGCCGCAGCACGCGCCTGGCAGTCAGTCCACCCGCTACCATGGAGAAAAAGATGATGCCGGCCACGCCCACGAGAAAGCTGCGCACGATGATGGCGGAATAACCCCGCCGCTCCAGCACGTCGCGGCCAACCACCAGCCGCAGCCCGTTGCTCAGTTCAAGCGAGCGCACGACGGCAACGCCCCGACGCGGCCCAGCATCGGGCTGGCCGTCATCGCCCAGCGGACTGGCTCGCTCATAATCAAAGCTATAAACGCCCGGCTCCACCAGAACCCCGGCGGGGATCTCGACTACATTGCCCAGAAGATACTGGCCCGAGGCGTCGCCGAGAAAGTACACGCCCGGCCCCGGCTGGCGGGATAGCCGATCCACCGCCAACGCCAGCCCCCGCAGGCCCTGATTGGCGTCGATCCGCTGCAGCAGCCGCACTTCGCGGTCGATGTCGTCGGCCTGTTGCCGCTGAATCTGCACGCTCGACTGCCAGGTGATGAAGCCCAGCAGCAGCACGGCAAAGAGGATAAAGATCAGGATGAAGGCGGCGGTGAGCCGGACCGTCGATGTCCGCCAGAGTTGGGCAAGGCGATGCACGCGCTACTCGCGGATCATGTAGCCGGCGCCCCGCACCGTGTGGAGCAGCGGATTGGCGTAGCCCTTGTCGATCTTGGCGCGCAGGCGCGACATATGTACATCGATAACATTGGTCTGGGGATCGAAATGATAGTCCCAGACATTTTCCAGCAGCATGGTGCGGGTTACCACCTTGCCGGCATTGCGCATGAGATATTCGAGCAACCTGAATTCGCGCGGCTGCAGCAGGATCGACTCTCCGTCTCGCTCCACCTTGCGCGACAGGCGATCGAGCGTAAGCCCACTGACCTCATAGGTGGTCGCCGCCTCAGAAGGGCTCGAGCGGCGGGCGAGCACTTCCACCCGGGCCAGCAATTCGGTGAAGGCATAAGGCTTGGTCAGGTAGTCGTCGCCCCCGGCGCGCAGGCCAGTGACGCGATCATCGACCTCACCCAGTGCCGACAGGATCAGCACCGGCGTGTTGTCGCCTTGGGCGCGCAGCGATTCAACAATGGAAAGGCCATCCCGGCGCGGCAGCATGCGATCAACGATCAGCACGTCATATTCCATGTCGGATGCCATGGCGTAGCCGGTTTCACCGTCAGTGGCGTGATGGGTGACGTGTCCGGATTCATCAAGCGCCTGGATCAGGTAGCTTGCTGCCTCACGATCATCCTCAATCAGCAATATCTTCACCGTGCCCCCCCGGCGCAGCGCTGAGAAACAAAACGGGTCCCGGAGCTCCAGCCCCGGGACCCTAATGGGTTTAGTCGCTCAGGGGCAGACCGATGAAGCGGGCTTCGCCATCACGGCTGGCCTTGACGAGCGCGGTGTTGAGCCCACGATCCTTGACACCGGCAATTGCGGCTTCAAAGTCCTGAACCGAAGCAACCGGCTTGTTGTCGACCTCGAGAATGGCATCGCCCACGGCGAAGCCACGCTCGGCGGCAGCGCTTTCGGGGTCAACTTCCTGGATCAGCAGCCCGCCCGAGCCGTCTCCATTGGGCACGAGGGTCAGGCCCTCGCTTGACTGGGCGGTCGGCTCTTCAGGAGCGGCAGGCGCCTGCTGGGCATCACCCTGGGCTGTGTCTTCCGTCAAGGTCTCGAGCTGCACGGACAGCTTGGTTTCGGCACCGTCGCGCCAGATCGTCAGCTCAACCGTGGAGTCCGGAGCCTTGCCGGCAATGGTGCGGCTCAGATCCAGTGCGTCGTCGATCTGCTCGCCATCCACCTGGGTGATGATGTCGCCCGAGCGAACGCCCGCAGGGCCGGCAGGACCATCTGGAGCAGCATCGCGCACGATCGCGCCCGCGGCATTGGGCAGACCAACGCTATCGGCGATATCCTTGGTCACGTCCTGGATCGACACACCCAGATAACCGCGCGTCACCGATCCGTTCTCGATCAGTTGGCCGACAATGGTCTTGACCGTGGCCGCCGGGATGGCAAAGGCGATGCCGACATTGCCGCCATTGGGCGAATAGATGGCGGTATTGACGCCTACCACTTCACCCTGGGTGTTAAAGGCTGGGCCACCCGAGTTGCCGGTATTGACCGCCGCATCGATCTGCAGGAAGTCGCCATAGCCCGAGCCGCCGATATTGCGGCCCGAACCTGAAATCACGCCGACGGTCACGGTGCCGCCCAGACCGAAGGGATTGCCAACAGCGACCACCCAGTCGCCAACGCGGCTCGGCTCGGCTTCGAAGTTCACGAAGGGCAGGTCGGTGCCCTCGATCTTGAGCACGGCAAGGTCGGTGCGCTCGTCAGTGCCGACGATCTCGGCGACCTGCTCAGTGCCATCGTCAAAGACGACGGTGACCTTGGTCGCGTTCTCGACCACGTGATTGTTGGTTACGACATAGCCGTCACCCGAGATCACGAAGCCTGAGCCAGCGGCCATATAGGGGCGCGGCCGGGGCATATTTTCAGAGCCCTGCCCGCGGCCGTCGGAGCCGAAACGATCGCTGAACTGATCAAAGAAGTCGCGGAACGGATGCCCTTCGGGCAGGTCGGGCATGTTGAAATTGAACTGGCCGCCGCGCTGCGCTGCCTGCCCCGCAGCTTCCGCTTCAACCAGAATCGAAACCACCGCCGGCTTGACCGCTTCCACGAGGTCGGCAAAACCCGGCTGGGGCTGCGCCACGGGCGGTACGACGATTTGTGCACTGTTTTGGACTTGGGCATTGGCTGCCTGGCCCGTCATCACGTATGCGGTGGATACGCCGCCGACCGCTACCGTCAGGGCCAGGGCCGAGGCCCCGAGCCAACGACGCGTCCGAGAAAGAATAGTTGAGCGCATTGGGTTTCGTCTCCTTGAAAGGCCGTTTCATAAGCCTGTGCGATACATATGGAATGCACCGCCTTTCGGCGACGTTGCGCTTGGATTAAACTTTAGTAAGGTGAGCCGGCTTGCTATTGGTCAACTTTGGGCCGGCGCAGCTGATCGAGTGCGGCAGCTTCTTCGTCGGTAAGCTCGGCCGTCTGCGGTGCTGCTCGATGCGCACGCGCAGCGAGCCAGACGCCCAGCAGACCGATCATCAGCAGCAGTGGCCCCGCCGCCCAGAGCAACAGGGTGTGAGCGCCAAAGCGCGGCGCAAGCAGCACATATTCGCCATAGCGATCCACAACGAACTGGCGCACCGCGTCGTCGCTGTCGCCGGCCACCAGCCGCTCGCGCACGAGAAGGCGCAAATCACGCGCGAGTTCGGCATCGCTGTCATCGATGGATTGGTTCTGGCACACAAGGCATCTCAGGCCAGCGGAGATGTCGCGGGCGCGGCTTTCCAGAGCTGGATCGGGCAGGATTTCGTCCGGCCCGACCGCCATTGCCGGAAGGGACAGCAGCAAACCGCACAAAAGCAGAAGCGTACGCACCCAACTCATTCGGCTGGCTCCGGCACGGCTTTGGCGGCCCGCCTTGGTGCACCAATGCGCTGGCGGCGGTCCGACAGGGACAGCAGTCCCGCGCCGGCCATCAGCAAGGCCCCAAGCCAGATGAGGGTGATGTAGGGCTTATGCCAGATGCGCACCACATGCGTGTCGTCCAGTGGCTCGCCCAGCTGCAGATACAGCTGGGAGAAGCCATAGGTGCCGATCGCTGCTTCCGTGGTGGTCATGCCACTGGCGCTATAGATCCGCCGCTCGGCGACCAGCGGCCGGGTGTCGCCACTGGGGGCGGTGATGGTGAAGTGTCCCTGCTCGGCCACATAGTTGGGACCAGGCGTTTCGGCAAACTCGTCGAACCCCACCTTGTACCCGGAGAGTTCAGCCGTTTCCCCGGGATTGAGAGTGGTGACGAGTTCGCTTTGCCAGGCGGACGTCGCGACAATCCCGAGCACAGTCACACCGACGCCGAAGTGCGCGATCGCCGTTGACCAGGCCGAGCGCGGCAGCCCCACCAGGCGCCGCACGCTTTCACGCAGCGGTATGCGTCCGATCCGTCCCCGGTCGATCAACTCGGCCACCGCGCCAAAGGCCACCCAAAAGCCCAGCAGCAGCCCCAGCGGGGCCAACGAGATCGACCGCCCACTCAGGGACGCCACGAGGATGGTGACAAAGATCGCCAGCGCCCCGGCACCCAGCAGCCGTTGCGCTGCATTGACGATATCGGCTCGCTTCCAGGCCAAGAGCGGCCCGAAGGGCAGGATCAACAGCAGCGGCGACATCAGGGCGCCAAAGGTCAGGTTGAAGAAGGGTGCGCCCACCGAAATGGTCGTACCGCCAAGCGCATCGAGCACCAGCGGATAAAGCGTACCCACGAGAATGGCACCGACCGCAGTCGCCAGAAACAGATTGTTGAGGATCAGCGCGCCTTCGCGGCTGACCGGCGCAAACAGGCCACCCTGGCGCAATGTGGAAGCGCGCAGCGCAAAGAGCGTGAAGGCACCGCCGATGACCACGGCCAGCAGGGTGAGGATCACTAGTCCACGGGTGGGGTCGGCAGCAAAAGTGTGCACCGAGGTCAAAATACCCGAACGCACAAGGAAGGTGCCTAGCAGCGACAGCGAGAAGGTGATGATGGACAAAAAGATCGTCCAGATCTTGAGCGCATTGCGCTTTTCCATCACCAGCGCCGAGTGCAGCAGTGCCGTGCCCGCGAGCCATGGCATGAAGCTGGCATTTTCCACCGGATCCCAGAACCACCAACCGCCCCAGCCAAGCTCGTAATAAGCCCAGTAGGAGCCCATGGCGATGCCGAGGGTCAAAAACGTCCAGCTCAGCATGGTCCAGGGCCGCACCCAGCGTGCCCAGGCCTGATCGATCCGGCCCGAAATCAGTGCTGCCACGGCAAAGGAAAAGCAGATCGAAAAGCCGACATAGCCTGCATAGAGCAGGGGCGGATGGATGGCGAGGCCAATATCCTGCAGCACCGGATTGAGATCCTTGCCCTGTAGGGGCGCGGGCACCATGCGGGCGAAAGGATTGGAGGTGAAGAGCGTGAACCCGGCGAAGGCGGCGGCAAGCAGGCTTTGCGTGGCCAGCACCAGCGACAGGAGATCAGGCGGCAGCCCCCGGCCAAAGGCCGCGACCAGCGCGCCAAACAGCACGAGGATCAGGATCCACAGGACCATGGAGCCTTCGTGATTGCCCCAGACGCCGGAAATCTTGAACAGCAGCGGCTTGAGCGAATGGGAATTGTTGACCGCCAGCGCCAAGGAGAAATCCGAGCTGACAAAGGCCTGGATCAAAACGGCAAAGGCGACCGCCACCAGCACGAATTGCAGCACCGCGGCCTGGCTCAGCACCAGTGCCAACCGCTCCCCACCCGGGCGTAGCGCAAACCCGCCCACCGCCGAGATGGCGGCGATGGCGAAAGCCAGGATCAGTGCGAAATGCCCGAGTTCAATCGCCATCAGTTCGCGACCGCTGCTTCAGGCCGCCACTCGCCCTGTTGCTTGAGCGCTTCGACCACTTCCTTGGGAACATAATTCTCGTCGTGCTTGGCCAGAACATTGCTGGCCGTGAAGCGGCCATCCGAGCCAAGGCTACCTTCAGCGACGACGCCCTGCCCTTCCCGGAACAGGTCGGGCAGGATGCCGGTATAGGTGGCGGCAATCTCGTTGTGGTTGTCGGTCACCACAAAGCTATTGTTCTGCCCGTCGCGCACCCAGCTGCCTTCCTTGACCAGTCCGCCAACGCGGATCGCCTGGCCGGGCTGCACTTGCCGGGCGATGATGTCGGACGGCGCATAGAAAAAGACGATCTGGTCGCGCAGCGCTACTAGCACCAGCGTGGTCGCGAGAGCCACCACAACAGCCAGCCCCCCGATCACCGCCAGGCGCTTCTGCTTGCGGCTCCAGCCCTTCTTGCGCAGGGTTGCTGATACAGTCATTGCGTGGCTCCCGGTGTTGTCAGCCCGGCATCCAGGGCAATCGTGTCGAGTTCACCGCGGTCAAAGGCCAGCGGATAGGCCGCCACCGCAGTATCGTAAGCGGTTTGAGCCGCCTCGCGATCCCCCAGGACCAGATAGGCACGCACCAATTGCGTCCATTCCTCAGGCGATCCGCCATCGGCGTTGAGGCGGGCAGCCAAGCCCGACACCATCTGCCCGATCATTTCGGCCTGTTGTTCCTGGGCCGGCGCCTGTCCGCCATTGAGGGCTACCGCCAAGCCTTCGCGCGCAGCTGCAACCCAGGGCTCGCCGCCGCTCGACAAGGCCAGCGCTTCGCGCCACTTGAGGACAGCTTCCTCGTAGTTCGAGGTGCGGGTCAGCTCGGCAGCTAGGTACAGGCGCGACAGAATGTGGTTGGGATTGGTCGCCGCCGCCGCTTGCAGTAATTGCATCGCCTCGGCCGACCCCGCGCCATTGGCCTGCAGGAGCAGCACTTCGGCCAGGCGGGTTTGCACATCCGGCGTGGTTCCGCCCAGCGCGATAACGCGCCGATAAGCGCTCTCGGCGTCGCTGAACCGCTTCAGGTCGACATAGACGGGCGCGATAACGCTCCAGCCGCGCACATCATCGGGATGCTGCGCCAGCTGCGCTTCGATCCGCGCGACTGCGGCGTCCAGATCAACGGTTTCTTCCGCGGGCACCGCCCGTTCGGCCAGCGGTTGGCTGGGCAGGTTGGGGCTACCAAGAAAGCCATAGGTCCCCAGCGAGATCGCGGCGATTGCCCCCAGGCCCAGCAACAAGGGCTTCCGGGTCAGCTCGCCCTTGCCGCTTACGGGCCGGCGCGCCGTGTTGCCCGCACGCAGCACTTCGCGCGCCAGCTCCGCCTTGGCAGCTGCCGCTTCGGGGGCGCCGAGCAAACCGGATGCTTCGTCAGCCTCGATTCGAGCGAGAACTGTGGCAAAGTGTGAATCAGCTGCGGCGAATTGGGGCTGGGTTGCGTTGACCCTGCGACCTGCCGCTGCGTAAAACAGCGCAGCGCAGGCAATGGCGGTAACGGCAGTGGCGATAAACCAGAAAAGCATGGGCCCTGGGTGCTTGACGCCGGCACGCGGCACGGGAGAGTCATCTATAAGCGGACTGTGGCGAAAAACCACCAAAACACGCAGGCTTGAGGCGGACGGTTTGCCACAGGCTCGCCTCGGTGCCCGCCGATGATCCCCACAGAGTTCGACATTGCGGTGGTGGGATCCACGCCTCTGGCCATGCTGCTGGCGGGCCTGCTCGCAGGCCAGCACCGGCGCCGCGTCATCCATGTGGGGGAAAAGCAATCCGGCTTGCGCCTGCCCCGCGGCTTTGATCTGTCATCGGGGGCGTTGACCCGGCCCGAGACCTGGGCCCTGCTCGAGCACACCACCCCCGAAACCCTGCGCACCATCAGCAAGGCGGCAGGCCGCGAAAGCTGGTCGCGCGCCAATCCGCTGTTTCTGAGCGAGGAGCCCGCTGGCGTTGAGGCACTCGCCCATATCCGGCACGTGGCGCAGGACTTTGGCCATGAGGTCGAGCCGGTGCCGCTGTCGCGCCTCCGCGGTGGCCAGCAAGGCTGGACCCTGCGCGATGTTGCGGTGCTGCATCGCCCGGCGCTGCAGGCCGGTCTTGCCGGCTGGGTCGCAGCACAAGGCGTGACCTATCTTGAGGCATCCCAGACCCATGTCTCCCTTGATGGCGATGGTGGGGGCACGCTCTGGAGCGATGAGTGGCAGGCGCGGGCGACTCATCTGGTGCTCGCCGACGACGAAGCCATTCTGGGCAATGTGCCACCGGCCGAGCTTGCGAGTTTTGCTGTCCTGCGCCCTCGCGCCACGCTGCTGCTGCGCGCGCTACCGCAGCTGGCTGCGCCGCTCGTGCTCCAGCTCGATCGCGACATGGTTGTGGTACAAACTCCGGGCGGCGGCGTTTCGGCGGTTGGCGATGGCGGGGTAGACGAGTTGGCACCGGCCCTGCGCCACGTGACCGGCCCCCAGGCCGGATGGGTCCAGGTGGGCCAGGCGCGCTACCATGCCGTTGCGGCGCCCGATGGCGCGCCGCTGCTGGGGCGCATCAACCCCACTGCGCCAACGGTTATAGCCGGCCTTGGCACCACGGGAGCGTTTCTGGCGCCAGCCTTGGCGCGCTGGCTGGCGCGGGCACCAAGGCCGCACGAACAAGACTGGATCGAAGCGCGTTCGCCCGGACGCACAATGCCCGACTCTACCGTGGCCGAATTTGGCGCACTCCCCTTGGAGACGGTTCTTTGAGCACCCAGCGCAACAGGCTTGATGCTACCGGCAGCCACAGCTTTGCCGGCAGCCAGATCGATCGCAGCCGTCCCCTCCGGTTCCAGCTGAACGGGCTTGAGGTGACGGGGTTTGAGGGCG
>Ga0233380_1001130_pt1 | contig 12462 bp, 10 predicted proteins | sample ElkDunMinimDraft_9_FD_191541 | JGI IMG/M metagenome (GOLD analysis project Ga0233380, IMG submission 191541) | Fecal eukaryotic communites from dung pellets of Tule Elk in California, USA - Elk Dung F36 | ecosystem: Host-associated > Mammals > Digestive system > Large intestine > Fecal | place... | reverse complement strand
TGCAGATCAATGCCGTGGGGCGCATAGCTGCGTGCCATCTTGGGCTGATGGCCCAGCAGAATGTGCACTTGCGCGCCGCCCGCCCGGGCTTGCTGTGCCACGGTTTGCACATCGGGTGGCACCCCCTCGGGGGTGTTGGGGTCGCTGTTTTGCTCAGACAGGCGGCCATAGGCGGGGTCACCCACGCCCGAGATCGCCAGTTTTTGTCCGCGCACATCCAGCACCCGCGCTTCGTTGGCCAGATAGTTCAAGTTCAGGCGGTTGAACACCTTGGCCCACGCGTCATAGCCGCTGTAGTACTCATGGTTGCCGGGGGCTGACCACACACCAAAAGGTGCATGCAGACCTGCCAGAGGGGCAATGTTGCCAGCTTGCGTGGGGGCGTCACCATCAATCAAATCGCCGGGCAGCACCACCATGTCCGGTTGTGCTGCGTTGGTGCGTTCCACCAGCGCTTGCACATAGGCCGCGTTGTTCACCGGCGTTGCGTGAATGTCTGCCAGCACGGCAATGCGCAGACCATCGAGCTGGGCAGGCAGGCGCGGCAAGGTCACTTCATGCTCATTGACTTGTGGCACCTCTATGCCCTGGGTCAGGCCATAAGCGTTCAGGCCCACTGCCAGACCGATGCCCAGCACCGTCCAGCGTGGGCGCAGGATGCAGGCAGCGCGGGGCTGACCACGGGTGGCGCGTACCAGCAGCCACAGCACATCTCGCACGATGGCCAGCACCACGCCTATGCCAATGGCCGCAAACAGGCCACCGCTGATGACCTGCAGGTGCGAGACCAGGGTGAAGTTCATGAACTCATGGCGCATGGCCAAAATCAGCAACGCCGGAGCAATACCCAGCAGCGTGGTGATGGCCACACACCACACGAAAGCGCGGCGGTGGTTTTTGAACAAGGGATACCAAAGCCAGAGCGACAGGATGGGCGCGAGCAGCGCAAGCAAAGAAACCATAAAACAGTACAAAAAACCGGTAAAGCGTGACAACGCGTCGCTAAGAAGGTGCCAAAGGCAGGGGGCACGCAAGCATAGCAACGCGATGTGAAAGTTCTGTGGGCCCGGGCTTACCCCATGTAAGGAAATGCGAGCAAGGGCTTGTCTGACAAGGCCGCGCCTCTCAGCGCGAGAAAGTACACGATGTACCTGTCCAGGCGGGTGGGTGCTGACTTGTTTTGAGAAATATGGAGGTTTGGATGACAGCAAAAATCATCGCTATCGCGTGCAGTGCCTTGGCTGCAGCCACATTGTCTACATCGGCTCTGGCTGGTACAGGCGTGGGCGCAGGCTTGACCTGGACATTTGGTGGGCCCAAGCCCGTTGCTGGCCCCGCACTGGGTGTGAAGGTGTTCTCTACCGATAAGCAAGACAAAGCCGCAGCCTCGCTGGGGGTGGACTATTCCTTTGCCGATCGCAGCTTTCGCCCCAATGTGGGGGTGGCTTATCTGGGCAAGAACAATGTGTACGTCGGGGCTGATGTGGGCTACTCGTTTGCACAGCAGGGTGTGAACTTCGGTGTGGGTGCCGGCTATGTAGATACGAAAAAGTAGCCGCCGTAGCCGCTTGGAAAAATCCCCTTGGTGGTGGCCATGGGGATTTTTTTATGCCTAAACCTATGTTCAACGCAGATAGGCTGGTGCTGGGATAATCCAGCCCCTTATGCCCTTGAAGATCACGTTTCCCGAGTCCCTGCCCGTATCCAGCCGCCGTGAAGAAATCATGGAGGTCATGGAACGCCACCAAGTCGTCATCGTGTGCGGTGAGACCGGTTCGGGCAAGACCACTCAGCTGCCCAAAATTGCCCTGACGCTGGGGCGCGGCAAGATCAATGCGCAGCCAGATGCCAGCGGCAATGTGCGCGGTCACCTCATTGGTCATACCCAGCCGCGCCGCATTGCGGCAAGCTCGGTGGCCAAGCGCATTGCTGAAGAGTTGAACACCCCGCTGGGTGAGCTGGTGGGCTACAAGGTGCGTTTTCAGGACACGCTGCAAAAAAATGCCTCCGTCAAGCTGATGACCGACGGTATCTTGCTGGCCGAAACACAGACCGATCCGCTGCTCAAAGCCTATGACACGCTGATCATTGACGAGGCCCATGAGCGCAGTCTGAACATCGACTTTTTGCTGGGTTACCTCAAGCAAATTTTGCCCAAGCGCCCCGATCTGAAGGTGGTGGTCACCTCGGCCACGATCGATGCCAACCGCTTTGCCCAGCACTTTGCGGGCAAAGAAGGCCCGGCGCCCGTGATCATGGTCTCGGGCCGCACCTTCCCGGTGGAAATGCGCTACCGCCCGTTTGAGGAAAAGAAGGACCACGACCTCAACGACGCGATAGCTGATGGCGTTGATGAGCTGTGGAGCGGTGGAGCCAAGGGTGGTGACATCCTGATTTTTCTGCCCGGCGAACGCGAAATTCGCGAAGCGGCCGACCATCTGCGCAAGCACCTGCAGCACCATCCTGCGCTGCGCAGTGCCGAGGTGCTGCCGCTGTTCTCGCGCCTGTCGCAGGCCGAGCAAGACCGTATTTTTGATGGCCATACGGGCCGGCGCATTGTGCTGGCCACCAACGTGGCTGAAACCTCGCTGACGGTGCCCGGCATTCGCTACGTGATTGACGCAGGCACGGCCCGCGTCAAGCGCTATTCCTTTCGCAGCAAGGTGGAGCAGTTGCTGGTGGAGCCCATCAGCCAGGCGGCGGCCAACCAGCGTGCAGGCCGTTGTGGCCGTGTGGCCAACGGCATCTGTATCCGCCTGTATGACGAGGCTGATTTCACCAGCCGCACACCGTTTACCGACCCCGAAATTCTGCGCAGCTCCCTGGCGGGCGTGATCTTGCGCATGAAGTCCCTGGGGCTGGGCGATGTGGTGAACTTTCCGTTCCTTGAGGCCCCTTCTGGCCGCGCCATTGCCGACGGCTACCAGCTGCTGGCCGAGCTGGGCGCGGTGGACGAGCGCGGTAACCTGCTGCACATGGGCAAGGAGCTGTCGCGCCTGCCGCTGGACCCGCGTGTGGGTCGCATGATTGTGGAGGCGCGCGAGCGCGGGGCGCTGGCGGAGGTGCTGATCATTGCCTCAGCACTGAGCGTGCAAGACGTGCGCGACCGGCCTTTGGAGGCGCAGCAGCAGGCCGACCAGCAGCACGCCAAGTTTGACGACGAAAAGAGCGAATTCAGCGGCTACCTGCGCCTGTGGAAGTGGCTGCAGGATGCACGCGGAGGCAAGGTGGTGGCCACAAGCCGTGCCGAGATGGCGGCGCAAACCAAGCCTGCTGCCAAGCCCAGTGCACGCAACCAGGCATTCTTGCCGGTGAGCCAGCGTGCCAGTGGCGCACAGGTGCAAGGCTCCGTGGAAGAACGACTGGCGCTGTTCAGCCCTGCCGACGTGGTGGAAGACGCTACGCACAAGATCAGCAACCGCCAGTGGGAGCAGTTGCTGCGACAGAACTTCATCAACATTCGCCGCGTGCGCGAGTGGCGTGACATTCACAGCCAGTTGATGACGGTGATCAAAGAGCACAAGTGGCTCATCAACAATGAGCCCGCAGGTTACGAGCCGGTGCACCTGTCCATGCTGTCGGGGCTGCTGGGCAATATTGGTTACAAGGGCGAAGAAAGCGATGCCTACCTGGGCGCACGCGGTATCAAGTTTCACCCGCACCCCGGCGCGCATTTGAGCAAAAAGCCCGGTCGCTGGATTGTGGCGGCCGAGCTGGTGGAAACCTCACGCCTGTACGGGCGCGGCATTGCGGCGATTGAGCCGCAGTGGCTGGAAGAGGTGGGCGCACACCTTTTAAAGAAGCAGCTGCTGGACCCACACTGGTCCAAAAAGCAGGCCGATGTGGTGGCACAGGAGCGCGCCACGCTGTATGGGCTGGTGGTCTACAACGGGCGCAGCGTCAGCTATGGCCGGGTCGACCCCGATGCCGCACGCACCATGTTCATTCGCCAGGCGCTGGTGGAGGGGCAGTGGGACACGCAGTGGCACTTTTTGCCCTCCAACATCAAGATGGTGCGCAAGGTGGAGGACCTGGAGCACAAATCGCGCCGCCAGGACGTGCTGGTGGACGATGAACTGATCTTCGCCTTCTACGACCAGCATTTGCCCAAGGGCATCTACAGCGGCGCCACGTTTGACAAGTGGTTCCGCGTGGCCAGCAAAGGCCAGTCTGAGTTGCTGCGTCTGTCCAAAGATGAGCTGATGCGCCACGAGGCGGCAGGCATCACCACCGACAACTTCCCCAAGATCGTCAAGCTGGGTGGTGTCGATTGCAGCGCCACCTACCTGCACAGTCCCGGCGATGCACGCGATGGCATCACGGTGACGGTGCCGCTGTTTGTGCTCAACCAGGTGTCTGAGGAACGGGCCGAATGGCTGGTGCCCGGCATGCTCAAGGACAAGATTCAGGCTCTGCTCAAAAGCTTGCCCCAGCGCCCGCGCAGCCGCTTTGTGCCGCTGCCCGAAAGCGCTGCGCGCCTGGCCGAGCTGTTTACGCAGAGCGAGCGCTGGGCCAAGGGCGGGCTGATTGATGTGCTGCTCAAGCAGGTGCGCGATGAAACCTCGCTGGATGTCAAGCGTGCAGACTTCAAGCTGGACATGCTCAGCCCGCACCTGTTCATGAACTTTCGCATCGTTGACGAGCATGGCCGCCAGCTGGGCCAGGGTCGCAATCTGGGGGCGCTCAAGGCCGAGTGGGGCGTGAAAGCGCGCGGTGCGTTTCAGGCCTTGGCATCATTAAAGGTAGCTGCTACCGTAGAACAGTCAACGGTTTCAGGTAGTAAAGTATCTGAAAACAAGCAGGAGCAAGCGATTAAAGCTCCTAAAAGTGATAAGTCAGTGCCCAAAGCATCGACGGCGCAACAGCCTGAAAAGGCCGACCAACGTTACACCGCATGGAGTTTTGGCCAGTTGCCAGAGCTGATGGAAATCAGCAAGGGCAGCACCACCTTGATTGGTTTTCCTGCGCTTATCGATCACGGCACCGATGTGGGCATTGAGGTGTTTGACGAGCCCGAGGTGGCCGCAGCCAAGCACCGCCTGGGCTTGCGCCGCTTGTTTGCGCTGCAGATCAAAGATGCCCTCAAATACCTGGAAAAGAACATTCCAGACCTGCAAAAAATGGCCGTGGCGTACATGCCGCTGGGCACGCAGGAAGAGCTGCGCGGCCAGATCATTGATGTGGCGATTGACCGCGCATTTCTGCAAGAGCCGCTGCCCGCCAATGAGGCAGATTTCAAGCAGCGTGTGCAGGATGGCCGTGGCCGCCTGACGTTAATTGCCAATGAAGTGGCGCGCATGGCCGGCGTGATTTTGGTTGAGTACGCCGCTGCTGCGCGCAAGATCAAGGACACCAAAAACGCCCCCGATGCCACCAAGGATGCGGGTGAGCAGCTGCAAAAGCTGATGCCCAAAAATTTCATTGCTGTGGCACCCTGGAGCCAGCTGGGCCACTACGCACGCTACCTCAAGGCCATCACCATCCGGCTGGACAAGTACCGCGCAGACCCGGCCCGTGATGCCGCCAAGCTCAAAGAGCTGCAACCGCTGGAGCAGCGTTACTGGCGTCTGGTGGCCGAGCGCAAGGGTGCTGTGGATGCCCGCATGCAGGAATACCGCTGGATGCTGGAAGAGCTGCGCGTGAGCTTTTTCGCGCAAGAGCTGCGCACGCCGTACCCTGTCAGCGCCAAGCGGCTGGACAAGGTATGGGCGCAATTGCAGCAGTAAGCGTTTTCGTATTGCGCCACTGCTACAGGAGCGGTGGCGGGTACACCACCCGGTCTGCAGACCACGATCGGGTTTTGACATAGAGATTTTTGAATGACGGATATCACCCAAGATCTGCGCGTGGTTGCCATTGACAACGACAGCTACGACCAGGCTGTGGCCGCTGCCAGGGCCTACTGCGTGGGCGATGACCCTGCGGGCTTTGCCTTCACCGGCATGGTGACGCTGATGTTTCAGCGCGAGGCAGATACGTGGGCGCACGAGTCCTTTAGCAGCACGCCGTTGATTCGGCATGTGGATGCCGTGCAAGGTGCTGCAGACGCAGATGCTGCCCAGACTGCAGATTTTTTGCGCGCCGTGGCCGATCAGGTCACTTACATGCATGTACCAGCCGAGTGCCAGACCATGCAGGTGGATGATGTGTGGGGCATTGACTGTGAATTTTTGATGTTTGCCATGCCGCACCCTGCCCAAGAAGGTGGCACTGCATGGCTGTTGGTGCCTGGGCCGCACAATCGCGTGGTGTCATCGCGCCAAACGGTACAGGACTATCAGTTCGCAGAAATCAAGGCAGCCGCCAAAGACTTGGGTTTGTAAGCGCAGGGCTGTCTTGCCATGCTTTGCTCTTTTCTGCACAGCCAGGAGGCTGCATCGTTCAGATAGCCTTTGGCCGTCCTGCCTTGTGCAACGCTGGCCGTCAAGATGTAACGGTGCATGTCCCTGCACCCTCAGCGGTTGACCCGAAAGCCTGCATGTGCACAATGCGCCCCACGAAACAAGGGGCGCGGCGCAAGTGGGTGCTTGGTGACAAGCTGCAGCGGCGTGCCAGATGCATACAAAGGGAGACACCATGTTCCGCACACTTTTGAAGTCCAAGATCCACCGGGTCAAGACCACGCAATGCGAACTGCACTACGAAGGCTCGTGTGCCATTGACGAGGATTTGCTGGACGCCGCCAACATTGCCGAAAACGAGCAGATCCATATCTGGAACATCGACAACGGCGAGCGTTTTGTCACCTATGCCATCAAAGGGCAGCGTGGCAGCGGCATGATTTCGGTGAACGGCTCTGCCGCACGACGTGCCGCTGTGGGCGACTTGCTGATCATTGCAGCGTTTGCGCAAGTGCATGAAAGCGATGTGCAAGAGCACGAGCCACAGCTGGTGTTTGTGGACGATCACAACCGCCAGACAGAACTGCGCCATCACGTGCCCACACAGACGCTGTAAACCCGCAGCTTCTTGCCTTTTGCGCAGTCTTTGCGCAGTTTTTTAATGGCGGCCAATGGCGGGCAGCACCCCAGCCTTGCGCCGGCGCTTGGTGAAGTGAATCACAACCATGACGGCATTGAACACAGAAACAACAGGCAACAGCGCAACCCCTTACGGCACGCTGCCTCCCGCCTCGCCCATGCCTGCGCGCAAGCCAGTCAGCCTGCCCCGGCTGGCCCATATGCGTGCGCAGGGCGAGAAAATTACCATGCTGACGGCGTACGACGCCACCTTTGCGGCGGTGGCCGACGCAGCAGGTGTGGACTGTATTTTGGTGGGCGACTCACTGGGTATGGTCTGCCAGGGGAGGCATAGCACGGTGGGCGTGTCGCTTGAAGACATGGTCTACCACACGGCCAGCGTCGCACGTGGACTGCACCGCAGTCAGGGCACAACGTGGCTGGTGGCCGATATGCCCTATGGCAGCTATGCCGAAAGTGCCGAGCAAGCCATGCGCAATGCCTGCCTGCTGATGCAGGCCGGTGCCCACATGGTCAAGCTGGAAGGTGGGGGCTGGACCGCCAAGACGGTGGAATTTTTAGTAGCACGTGGTGTGCCCGTGTGTGCCCATCTGGGGTTGACGCCGCAAACCGTTTACGCGCTGGGCGGCTACCGCGTGCAGGGCCGTGACGAGGCCGCAGCCCAATTGCTGCGCCAGCAGTCGCTGGAGCTGCAAAACGCTGGTGCCACCATGCTGGTGCTGGAGATGGTGCCAGAGCAACTGGCCAGCCGTATCACGCAAGAGCTGGCGCATTGCCACACGATTGGAATTGGCGCGGGCAATGGCACTGCCGGGCAAGTGCTGGTGCTGCACGACATGCTGGGCATGAACCTGGGCAAGATGCCCAAGTTTGTGCACAACTTCATGGCCGATGCAGGCAGCATCCAGGGCGCCATGCAGGCCTATGTGCAGGCCGTCAAGGCAGGCACGTTTCCAGACAATCGCGTGCACGCCTGGTAAGCGGGTCTTCGCTTAAGTTACAGAGAGATTTTTCGCCATGCAGATCGTTCAATCCATCGATGCCTTGCGCCAGACCTTGGCAGGGCGTGGTCGCCCCGCCTTTGTGCCCACCATGGGCAACCTGCACGAAGGGCACTTGTCCCTGGTGCGCCATGCGCGCGAACACGGTGATGTCACCGTGGCCAGCATTTTTGTCAATCGCCTGCAGTTTCTGCCGCACGAAGACTTTGACAGCTATCCGCGCACCTTTGAAGCCGATTGCGCCGCATTGCAGGCACAGGGCTGTGATGTGGTGTTTGCTCCCAAAGAGCAGGATTTGTACCCCCAGCCACAGACTTTCAAAGTGCAGCCCAACCCTGAGCTGGCAGACATCTTGGAAGGGCACTTTCGCCCGGGTTTTTTCACGGGCGTATGCACGGTGGTGATGAAACTGTTTGCCTGTGTATTCGGTACCACCGGGGGCGGGGTGGCCGTGTTTGGCAAAAAGGACTACCAGCAGTTGCTGGTGATACGCCACATGGTGCAGCAGTTTGCGCTGCCCGTGCAGATCATCGGCATGGATACCGAGCGCGCTGCAGATGGTTTGGCGCTGAGCTCACGCAACGCCTATCTCAGTGCTGAGCAGCGCACGCAAGCCTGTGCGCTGTATGCGCAGTTGCAGTGGCTGGCTGGCCAAGTGCGAGGCAATGGAGCAGTACCGCTGGAACAGCTGGAAGCGCAGGCCGTAGAGCGCCTGTCTGCCCTGGGGTGGGCACCCGACTATTTGTCGGTGCGCCAGCGCGATGATCTGCAGCGCCCAGCGGCAGGCCAAGCACCATCGCCCTTGGTGGTACTGGGCGCAGCGCGCTTGGGCAGCACCCGCTTGATCGACAACCTGGAGTTTTAGGGAGAAGCCTGCTCGGCGCCATGTGTACCGAGCGGGTGCCAAGCGCGGCCTGATGAGTCAGCACTTAGGTCAACCCTTAGGTAAGCAGGTGTGCGTGCGGGCAAGGCTGACACCTCGGCAGCATGTGCCGGCCGAAAATAGGGGCACAGAAAGGATTTGCCATGCGCCGCCTTCATGTGTCTCAGTTTGCTGATGTTGTCTGTTCGTCCGCTCCTGTCTTGCCTGTGCCGCCTATGCCCAAGCAGCCAGAGCCTGCGCGTCCATTACCAGAAACACTGCCTCCGCCTGTTCCGATGGATGAACCCCCAAACGGTGTACCCGGAATCGAGCTTCCTGCTCCGTAGAGTCTGTTGCCCGCTGTGCTGGCAATGAAGCGCTGGGCTGGTGTGGGTGCGCACTACCAGTCTGTGCTGGTCATGTCACCACGTCACCTCACGATAGCGTCTTGCGCATCCGTGCGTTCTGAAGGGTCACGCCGCGGCGCACAGGCCAGCCACGCTCAAGCACTTGAAAGCCGTGCAATGCAAAGAAGGGCTCAGCAGTTTTGCTGACGTTGGCGGTCAGCTCGGTCAGGCCTAGTGCGTCGGCTTCTTGGTGAATGCGTGCCATCAGTTGTGTCCCAATGCCCTGCCGTGGATGGTTGCCGCAGACGAAGAAATGGTCGATATAGCCATTGGGCTGAACGTCGGCATAGCCCACGATGTTGCCATTCAGCACTGCGACAAAAGGCCGGTTTTTTTGTTGATACTGGGCCCAAGCCTCTTGGTCATAGTCGGTGGGAGCCCAGGCGTCAATTTGCTCCTGGCTGTAGTCGTGGGCAGCTGTTTGGTGGATGGCACTGAAAAACACATCAAACAACGCGGCTTCATCACCCAGCTTGAACCTGCGAATCTCCATGCCAGCCTCTTTCTATACAGCGCCAGACGGCAAGTGTGCCTGCCGCATTCATTCAGACAGCGATGCAACGTCTTTCAGAATGCGCAGCACGCAAAGGGCACAGTTTAGCGTTGCGCGAGGTAAGACAAGGCCAGCATCCAGACGGCGCAGCCTGATGTGGCTTCTTATGCGCCGTCTCCTGCATTGCCGGTGATGGGCAGCACGGTGCCGGTAATGTAGCTGGAGCAAACTGGCGACGCCAAAAACACATAGGCCGGAGAAATCTCTTCGGGCTGTGCGGGGCGCCCCATGTCCGTGTCTGCACCAAAGTTGGCGATATCGTCTTCGGTCTTATCTGCAGGGTTCAGGGGCGTCCACACTGGGCCGGGTGCTACGGCGTTGACACGAATACCACGGCTTGCCAAGTTAGAGGCCAGTGATTTGGTAAAGGCGTGAATGGCGCCCTTGCTGGTGGCGTAGTCCAGCAAGTAGGTACTGCCGCGCAGGCCTGTGACCGAACCGGTGTTGATGATGCAGTCGCCGCGCTGCATATGCGCCACAGCGGCGCGAGCCATGTACACATAGCCGTAGATGTTGGTTTTCAAGGTCTCGTCAATGCGCGCATCGCACAGGTCTTGCAGACTTTCTGCATGTTCCTGGAACGCGGCGTTATTGACGAGGATATTGAGCGCACCAAATTTCTTCACCACCTTGCGCACGGCTTGCTCGCAGTAGGAGCTGTCACGTACATCGCCTGCAATCACCATGCATTGCGCGCCCTCGGCCTTGACATGTTTGCAGGTGGTCTTGGCATCTTTATGCTCATTCAGATATGCAATTGCAACGTTGGCGCCCTCGCGAGCAAACAGTACGGCTACGGCGCGGCCAATGCCCGAGTCGCCCCCCGTGATCAGTGCCGTCATGCCCTGCAATTTGCCACTGCCATGGTAGTTGGGTGCTGCAAACTGTGGAGGGCATTCCATCAAATGCTCGTGCCCGGGTTTGTCCAGGCTTTGCGCGGGCATGGGATTGCTGGGCAGTGCATGGCCAGGGCCCGGTGCTGCTGCTTTGCGCGGTGTTTTTTTCTTGCTCGCTTGTGCGTCTAGGGCCTTCTGGGCTTTTTGCAAGCGCTTTTGTCGCTGGGCAGTTGTTTGCGCTTTGGCGGCAGCCATCTTCGTTGCCATGCTTTCTCCTTGGGCTAGCACTGGGGGGTGTTTTCAGTTTTGCCAAGGCACCTCGAATGATGTGGGGGCAAATCTAGATCGCGGCAGTAGGAGAGGGACTGTTTCTGGCTTTGCACAAAGGTGCTGCCAATGTGATGGTGCTGTTGCCGATGCCTTGCTGTCAGCGTTTTTTCTTCGATCAATACCCACTGACCGCTGGCATCTCCTGTGCTGGTACAACATGGGTGGGTATGCATCGTTTTTATGGGGCGCTATGGCAGCGCATGTCCTCGCGTTACTGGCGGCGTTTATTGCCGCAGGAGCACATTTTTGTCCGCACCATCTTTGGTGATGTGATGGGCGCGTGGCTGGCTGGGCATGTGCGCTTGGGTCAGCGCCGCTTAGGGGATACAAGGCGTGCGCTGTCGCTCAATGGTGGGTGGCTATCGTTCCCTGCCGCCATGTTTGAGGCAGATGGCATGCGCCAGTCACTGCGCTTGAGCGACCCCGTGGTGGCAGGCATTGTTGCCCACGAACTCTTGCACGTCCTTCAGCGCAGGCAAAAGCAGCCTGTCACTCGCCAAGCATTACTTTTGCAGTGTCAATGGCTGCTGCAAGGTCGTGATCCCTATAGCTACAGCAACTGCAGCAGTGCTGCTGGGCAATTAAGGCAGTTCTGGCGTGCCAGCGTTGAGCAACAAGGGCAAATGTGGCAAGACTGCGTGCAGGCGCAAGTGGCGGGCCAGCCGCTTGCGTCACATGCTTTATTGGCTGTGGCAGTGCGTGCTGGCAGATTGCGCCAGCGGATGGGAAAGCGCTGAAATTTCAGGTGTGCGTGTTTCTCGGTCATGCCACCGCACGACCGTCTGTCACCAAGGCGTATGCAGTGCTCATATTTAGATAGCTGCTGCCATAAGGCGGGTAAGAGCACGAGGCAAAAAGATGATGTTTTGTAGCGCTTTTGGGTATTTGTTTGATTTGGTAGTTCCGCACAGCGAAACATGCTGACGGGGTCGCGCAAGTGACCACTTGTGGGGTGCTTCCCGAATGTCAGATACGGCAAGAGACGATAGTTTTAAGGCATTCGCAACCTGAGATGGATCTGCTGTTATGCGCCCGCACTTTAATCATTGGCCACGTCGTGTTCCCCATGCATTGACCTTGCTGGAAACGTCCTTGTGGGACAACCTGGACACCAGCGCCCGCCGTTATCCCGCTAAAGCAGCGCTGCAATTTTTTGGCAGCACGATCACATATCGAGAGTTGGCCGATGGTGCCGAGCGCCTGGCTGCGCACCTGCATGAGGCAGGAGTGCGCAAGGGTGATCGTGTCATGCTGCTGATGCAAAACCTGCCGCAACTGGTGATGGCGCACTTTGCCATCCTGCGTGCCAACGCAGTGGTGGTGCCCGTCAATCCGATGAATCTGGCGCAGGAGCTGGAGCACTACATCACGGATGGCAATGTCAAAGTGGCCATTACCACGGCTGATCTGGCGGGGGAGCTGGCCAAGGCCAGCAATACCTTGCCCGCAGGCCAAGGTTTGCAGCAAGTGGTGGTGACACAGCTGGGTGAATA
>Ga0233380_1001129_pt1 | contig 12466 bp, 13 predicted proteins | sample ElkDunMinimDraft_9_FD_191541 | JGI IMG/M metagenome (GOLD analysis project Ga0233380, IMG submission 191541) | Fecal eukaryotic communites from dung pellets of Tule Elk in California, USA - Elk Dung F36 | ecosystem: Host-associated > Mammals > Digestive system > Large intestine > Fecal | place... | reverse complement strand
CTCCTGACACTCGTGTGCCGCCGCTCTGTCATGTCTCAGGATCTGGCCCGTGCCCTCGCCATACACCGCAACCCCGGGCTACGCGAACAGGTCACTCCCAGCAGCAGTCCTCACATAAGCCCCAGAGCCACGAAGCGCTCGCCCCGGGACAACACGAAGGCCCTCTGAACTCAGAGTTTCCGCTGGTCAGAGAGCCTTTCTCTGGGAGCGATACTGGGTTCGAACCAGCGCCGCTACCCCGCTCTACCTGCAACGATGCCCAAGGTAGCATCACTGTCGGGGTGCAGTGGGGGTTCGGTTGCCACCGGTCACCTCCTTTGCCGTGTGGCCGGCGCCCTGGGGCATGGCTCCCGCCCTCCTTCGACTTTGTCCGCCGGGTCTTGGCTCGTCCTCTGGTACGGGTTCCCGACTTTCTAAAGGTCGGCCGGGTCCGGGACGCTGGTCATTCCCCCAGACTGGTGGTCGTGAGCCACTCGGTCGCGCAGTTGCTCGACGGAAACTCCCAAACGCACTGCCACCCAAACGCGAGCAACCAACGTCGAGAGCTGCCAGGCCTCGGCAACCTCTAGCATGTCACGCCGTCCCCTGTTTGCGTGCTTCGTACTGGCATATGCCGCGGCCGCACGTGATGGCCAATCTGCAAGATCTAGCGGGATCGCGTCCCCTACATCCTGCCTTACACGCTCCAAACGTGTGACAAAACTCGTGTTTGCGTCTGATTTCGACCGGCCATCGTCCAAAGTTGCAATGAGGAACCCGAGTGCCTCAAGACCGATGCCCACCTGCGCCATAAGGGTCTCGACTGTGGCGCCCTTCATGAACAACATCGAAACGATGGGATCTAGAGCCCGAGCAAACTGGGTGCGCAGGTCCAGCCACGCGACTAGGCCTTCAGGCCCGATGTCCGCGTACTCGATCAGGTGACTGGGATTACTCGCTCCGACACGGGATTCGTCAGCGTCGCCTTCCGAGATCACCTGGTACCACTGGGACCAGCGGTGGCGCACCATGGGGTCGGCATCCGCTGGCACGGTGAGGAACCGCGCCTCGACACTTGTGATCTCTTCACGACGCCACTGAGACAGCGCAAGCAGATCGCGGACACCGCGGGGCAGGTCCAACGCAGCGGACCATGTACGTAGGGTAGGAGTGAGCGACTGGGCATAGAGGCGACTTGTGAGCACGGCGATGAGGCCGACTTTCGACGACCAGTGAGGGCTGAGCTCGCGTGTTGCGCCGTCCTGTTCGCCAAGTGGTACCGGATCGACCCGCGGCGCGGTAACCGTCGTCGTCTGCACGAGTCCGCTGTCATCACGCTCAACACTCGCAGTGAACGGCCGGTAGCCAACCCACTCCGGAAGGCCAGAGATTTCGGCTCGTAGATCACGCACCGCACCGCGGCGTTCCGTGTCAGTGCGCCCCAGAACGACGTACCGGGCCTTGATCGTCCCGACACCCTCACCAAACGCGGTGCCCGCAAAACGCGTCGCTTCACATCCGAGCAATGACACAGTGCCTAGGTGGTCCTCGAATACCAAGTGTGGCGGCGCACTGTAGCGGAATCTAGTTCGGTCTAGATCGTCGTGATACCGCGTTGAACCACCGGTCCACCAGCGATGCGCCTGGTCTTCCCGGCCGCAGATCACTGAGAGTGTGACCTCGCCGTCGCGGGACCGCTCGAGCAAGGCGTGAAGCTTCGGGGTTTCTGGCTGGCCATCGTAGAGGAATCCGATCCGCCGGTCGCCTGGATTCAGCACGTTGTTCGTCACGTGAGCATCATTGCGCAACGGCCAGAGTATGGAGAGATCTTCACCCAGTCCTAGTCGATCCAGCCAAGACGTTGGACGTGACTTTCCGTAGTTCTTGGCTTCATACTCCCTGACCTCCGCTGTCTCCCCGGTGGTGAAAGAGAGAGAAGACGCCTGGCGTTTTCGCAGGTCAGAGCATCGGGGCGGTAACCGACAGTCACCGCTCCCGCTTGGAACGACGACCGTCGGTTACCGCTTCGCATGAAACGGTGACCGTCGGTTACTTGATTCCCTGACTCGGGCAAGGGACAAGTCGGTCACGGGGACATGACAACGCCTCCTGACTCGCTCGGAGCAGGAGGCGTTGCCGGTGCCGCGGGGGTTGTGGAGCTGCGTCAAACCGCCCGGAGGTGGCGCGGCTTATCGTCCTCGCCGACCGGGGGTGCGATCACCAGGGCGTCAAGGGTGGCGGCTGCACGCTCCACGGCGTCTGCGGCTGCATGCTGGTATCGCAGTGCGGCTGCTGGTGCGGATTGGCGCAGTTGGCGCTGGAGCGTGCGCGTGGCTTCCTTGCCGACGGTGACGTTGAGCATGGCGAAGGTGTGCCGCAGGTCGTGGACGCGAAGGTCCCGGCGACCAGCGGCCTGCCGCGCCTTGTCCCACTGGTTCTGAAGGTGGACTGGGACAGCGCGTTGCCGACGCCGTTGGGGGACACCAGGGCGTCCCGCCCGTCGGTCGTCAAGTTCTCCATGTGGGCGCGAAGCATGGTGGCGACTGCGGCAGGCAGGGGTGCCGTCGAGGTGCTGGCGGTGCTCTTCGTCTTCCGCGCCACATTGCCTGGACCCTTGACCTGCTGCACTTGACGGCGAAGTGGATCACACCGGGATCAACGTCTACGTCGCCGCGGGTAAGGCCGCGCAGCTCAGAGAACCGCAGACCTCAATAGGCCATGACTTAGACGGCAGCTCGGACCCGCTCAGGCATCTTGGCGGCGATGGTCGCCACCTCTGCGGGCGTGGCACTCGTGACGGCAGACTGTCGCGCTGGGTTCCCCGCGCCCTTGACCTGGAGCGGGTGAATGGTGATCAGACCTGCCCTAGAAGCCTCGTTGAACACCGACGACATGAATGAGTTCACGCGGCCTGCCATCGTCTTACCGGTCGTCAGGAGCACGCGCCCGTGCCAGGCCTCCCCCTGCGCGCGGGTCACGTCTGAGACGGGCAATGCGCCGATCTGGTCCCCCGTGGGGGTGGTGCGGGGGTTGCTCGCCCCCACCGTGGGGATTCGTGTCCTGTCGTGGCATGTAGCCGGACAAGCAAGAACCCCGCCTGACCTGGGATGTTGCTGGTCAAGCGGGGTTCCTGTGAGGTGGGCGATACTGGGTTCGAACCAGTGACCTCTTCGGTGTGAACGAAGCGCGCTACCACTGCGCCAATCGCCCGGTGTGCGTGGACGATACTAGACACAACGGCCCCGGGACTCAAACCAGGCACACGTGGCGGGCCGCTGTTCGCGGCCCCGCGAGGTCACGGGTCGAGGCGTTCGCGGCACAGCCGCTCGAACATCTCCCGCGCCGCCTTCGATACCTCGCCGACCGGCACGTCGACGCCGTCGAGCCAGGTCACAGGCTGCGCGTTGCGTCCCGAGGACGTCAGGAGCAGCTGCGCCTCCCCGCGCGAGACCTCGTCCAGCACGCTGAAGGGCAGCTCGCCCTCCGTGGCCTCGCGGACGGGCAGACCCTCCTCGGCCGCCCACTCCAGCACCAGCGCGCGCGTGATGCCGGCGAGGCAGCCGGAGTCGAGCGTGGGCGTGACCAGCTCTCCCCCACGCTCGACGAACACGTTGGAACCCGTGCCCTCGCACAGCATCCCCACGGTGTTCGCGAACAGCGACTCGTCTCCGCCCTTGGCGATCGCGTCCGCGAGCGCGACGACGTTCTCGGCGTACGACGTCGTCTTGAGCCCGGCGACCGCGGAGTGCTCGTTGCGCGTCCACGGCGAGCGCGCGCACCGGCCCTCGGGCGCCATGACGGCGGGCGAGGCGGCGACGACGACGGTCTGCGCGCCGGGCTCCCGGCCCGAGCCGAGCGGGCCGATCCCCGCGGTCACGGTGATGCGCAGCCGGCCCTCGATCGGGCCGCTCTCGGCGAGGACGGCCTGCACTCCTTCGCGCACCTTGGCCTCGTCGGGCGCCTCGAGGCCCAGCCCCGCCGCCGACCGCGCAAGCCGCTGCAGGTGCCGCGTCAGGGCGAACGCCTGCCCGCCGAGCACGGTGCACGTCTCGAACACACCGTCACCCACCGTGATGCCGTGGTCGACGGCGCTCAGCGCACCCTCACCCTGACCGACGAGGCGGCCGTCCGCCCAGATCACCAGACTCATGAGGGCCAGTCTGCCCGACGACCGCACGGCATGGAGCCGTTCGCCGGGGTCACTTCCGCCGGGCCACTTCCGCCGGGTCACTTCCGGTAGACGAGGTGCGTGACGTGCGGGGTGTGCCGGGCGCTCACGGGTCGCAGGCTCTGCTGGCCGACGCCGTCGAACACGCGGACGCCTTCGACGTCGAGCACGACGGGCGCGACGTGGAGGCGGAGCTCGTCGACGAGGCCCGCCGCGAGGTACTCGTTGAGGGTCGTGGCGCCTCCCGCGATGGACACGTTCCGCTCGCCGGCGGCCGCACGCGCCTTCGCGAGGGCGGACTCGATGCCGTCGGTGACGAAGTGGAACGTGGTGCCGCCCTGCATCTCGACCGGCTCACGCTCGTGATGGGTCAGCACGAACACGGGGGCGTGGTACGGCGGGTCGTCGCCCCACCAGCCCTTCCACTCCAGGTCAGGGTCGCCGCGGTCCGGGCTGAACATGTTGCGGCCCATGATGAAGGCGCCGGCGTCCAGGATCGCGGCGATCTCGTCCGCGTGGTGCTCCGAGTGCTCGAACATCCACGCGTGGAGCAGCTCGCCGTCGCCCACGCCGTCACCGAACGGCTGCTCGCGCGACTGGTTCACACCCGCGGAGTAGCCGTCGATCGAGACTCCGATGTCACTGGTCACGATTCCCATGACGGGTAGACGGCCGCGCGGGCCCGAACTCATCGAGGCGCGACCGCCTCGCTCGCCGTCAGTCGGGCCGGTAGCTCCCGAAGCTCCACAGGTTGCCCTCCGGGTCCGCGACACCCGCAGAGCGGCCGCCGTAGTCCTGGTCCTCGGGCGCCTGGAGCGAGCTGCCTCCGGCCGCGAGCGCGGCGGCGTAGACGGTGTCGACGTCGTCGGTGACGAGGTACGCCGATCCCTTGCCCGGTTCCTTGGGCCACTCGGGCCGGGGCCGGTACGTGCCGAGCATGACGCCACCGCCGCCCGGCCAGAGCAGCTCGGCGTGCTCGACGACGCCGGGGTCCCGGTCGTCGCGGTACACCTGCAGCTCGGTGAAGCCGACGTCCTTCAGCCACTGCAGCGCGGCGTCGGCGTCGCGGTACGTGAGCGACAACCACATCCCGGTCGACATCTCGTGACTCCGTTCGTCTGGTGGGAGCTCCTACGCTGCCTGGTCGAGGTCGGGCGGGTCTTGAACGAAGGGGAACTCCTCGCGCAGCCACGTGGTCGGCGTGCAGCCGGCGAGCGCCACGAACTCCCGTGTGAAGTGCGCCTGGTCGGCGTAGCCGCCCCGGGAGGCGACGTCCGCCAGGGTCCAGTCCCCCGGCCGGGCACGTGCCGCGACCACCATCAGCCGACGGGCGCGCGCGAACCGCGCGACGCGTCGGAAGCCGGTCGGGCTGAGCCCTGTCTCGGTCCGCACGAGCGTGTGCAGCCGCCGCCGGCTGTAGCCGACGTCGCGCGCCACCTCGGTCGCCGGCGCCCCGCCCGTGAGCTGCGCCAGCGCCCGGCCCAGCTCTGCCCGGGCAGCGACGTCGTCGCGACGGGCCAGAGCCCGGGTCAGCGCCTCGTGCACCACGGCGGCAGCGCGCCGCGCGCCCTCTCCCCCCGGGCACCCGTCCGCCGCGTCCGCCATCCGGGCGGGCAGGTCCGCGAGCGCCGGAGCGAGCTCGTCGAGCGTGAGCAGCCCGCCCGCCAGCTCGCCGGCGGGCACGCCGAACAGGGCGCGGCTTCCCAGGGGCGTCAGGGCGAGCTGGACGCCGCGCTGGTGGCCGTCGTGACGGATGATCGCGGGGCGCAGGTGCAGGCCCGAGACGACGGACCAGTCTCGCCGCCGCGATCCCTCGTCGTCGGCCCAGGCCACGTCGAGCGGGGCGTCCAGGGGCAGCACGAACGTGATGGCGGTCGACGGCATGCCACGGTGGGCGCCTGGGCTGCCGAGGCCGACGTCGTAGGGCACGGTGGCGGCGACGTAGGGCGCGAGCGGTGGCGGGACCCCGCTGTCCATCACCCCACTGTAGGACCGGCTGCCGACGCCAGGCCGACCAGCCGCGCCGCCTTCAGCTCGGTCTCGCGCCACTCGGCGCCAGGGTCGCTCCCCCAGGTGATCCCGGCACCCGTGCCGAACCGAAGCACGCCGTCCGACCACCAGAACGTCCGGATCCCGACGGCGAGCTCGGCGCGCCCCGCGTCCGAGTCGATCCACCCGACGGCCCCGCAGTACGGGCCGCGCGGCGTCGGCTCGAGCTGGTCGATGACCCGCAGCGCCGACGACTTGGGTGCCCCCGAGACCGAGCCGGGCGGGAACGCCGCGCCGAGGATCTGCCGCCACGGGTCGGGTGCGGTGACGACGTCGTCGGCCAGCTCGCCGCGCACCCGCGAGACGAGGTGCACCAGACCGGGGTGCTGCTCGACGGCGAGCAGGTCCGTCACGGCGACCGTCCCGGGCCGGCAGACCTGCTGCAGGTCGTTGCGCACGAGGTCGGTGATCATGACGTTCTCGGCGCGGTCCTTGTCGGTCAGCCCCGCGGGCGTGGCCGCCGTGCCCTTGATCGGGCCCGACGCGATCTCGGGACCGCGCGGGCCGGGCTCGAGAGAGAGGTACAGCTCGGGCGAGGCGCTGACCACCCACACGGGTTCGACGCCCGAGCCGTGCGGCACGTGGATCGCCGCCGCGTAGGGGGCGGGGTTGCCCGCGGCCAGGCGTGCCGCGAGCGCCGCGGCGTCGGGCTCGACGGCGACGCCCCCGCCGTCCCGCCCGACGGGGAGCGGCGCCTCGAGGACGCGGCACACGTTGACCTGGTAGACGTCGCCCTCGCGTATCCGCTCGCGCACGTGCTCGACGGCGGACTCGTAGGCGGCGCGGTCCATCGTGCTGCGCCACGCGTCGTGGCTCGGGCCGAGCCACCCGGTGTCCGGCACGGCGGCGGCCCGTTCGTGCGTCACCTCGGCGAACCGCCAGGCACGCGCCCGCCCGCCGCGGCCGAACGCCTCGAAGTCGGCCACGACGAACCAGGTGCCGCCGTCGGCGATGCGCGCGGCGTCGGTGGCGAGGTCGACGCACTCGACGACGCCCGTCGCGACGCGGCCACCGAACCGCGCCCAGCCGGCGCCGAAGTCATGGAGAGGCACGCCGAGAACGCTAGGCGATTGGACGGGTCCGCTCCGGGTCCACTAATGTTTGGGACGCGCCGAACGCCCGCGATCACCGCGGTAGTGCCGGTCGTGCGGATGTGGCTCAGTTGGTAGAGCATCACCTTGCCAAGGTGAGGGTCGCGGGTTCGAGTCCCGTCATCCGCTCGGAGGCCCACTCTCTGATCGACTCCCTCACCGAGGAGCGTAGGGAGAGCACGTCTCAAGGTGGGTTGGCCGAGAGGCGAGGCAGCGGCCTGCAAAGCCGTATACACGGGTTCGAATCCCGTACCCACCTCGCAGCACTACGGGCGATTGGCGCAGCGGTAGCGCGCTTCCCTGACACGGAAGAGGTCACTGGTTCGATCCCAGTATCGCCCACGAGCAAGGCCCTGGACCTCGGTCCAGGGCCTTTGTCGTCCCCCGGAACGGGTCGAGCGCGCGACGGTGCAGGTCACACGGCAGTGATTGGACCCTGCGTCAGGGGTCGACTACTGTTCCTCAGGCGCCGGAACACGGGACCGCAAGGTCTGCGACACCGGTCGTGCGGATGTAGCTCAGTTGGTAGAGCATCACCTTGCCAAGGTGAGGGTCGCGGGTTCGAGTCCCGTCATCCGCTCCGAGCTGCTGCACCACCCAGCGACGAGCCCACCCGGCGTCGTCGCCGGGCCGCAGCAGTCGGAGGGGCGATTGGCGCAGCGGTAGCGCGCTTCCCTGACACGGAAGAGGTCACTGGTTCGATCCCAGTATCGCCCACCACGGCTCGGCCGAGCAGGCAGCCTGCACGGCCACCATCACCTGACAACGCGGGCCCCGGAACACCGTTCCGGGGCCCTCGTCGTCGTCCGGCTCAGGCGCCGCCGGGCCGCGTGTTGTCGGTACCGCCACCGAGCTCCTGGAGGAACTCGTGGCAGCGGTGCGCCCGCTGCGCGTCCTCCTTCATGACCTGCTCGAAGAAGGCTGCGATGTCCTCCTTGCCCGCGTTGCGGGCATCGCGGACATACTGCCCGTAGTCGTGCCCCGCCTTGAGCGAGTGGTACTGCACCGAGATCAGGTCGAACGTCACATCGTCAAAACCGGTCTCACCCGTTGCCATGCTCATGCCTCCCTGTGCTGGTCGCCCTCGGCTCGAGCAGTGATTCCACTGTCGGCCGCGTCGGCGGCACTCACAACCGGTTCACTCCCTCGCCCTGCGCGACGCGCGGTCGTTGGCCTTCTGGATCGCCTCGACGAGCTCGTCCTTCGACATCGTCGACCTGCCCGGCACGTCGAGCTGCTTGGCGATGTCGTACAGGTGCTCCTTGGACGCGTTCGCGTCGACACCCCCGGCGGTCGCGCGATCGGTGCCGAGCCCGCCCTCCGCCTGCGGGTCGGAGGGCCCGTACTCCTCCTTGGGCTGCCAGCGGTCGCCCACCTTCTCGTGCGTGTGCTTGAGCGCCGCGAACGCGACGCGATAGGCGCGTTCCTCGTCGCCGTACTGGTCCAGGGCGGCGTCGTGCGCCTCGGCGAACGTGCGCTGCGCCTTGTCGTCCGACCGCTGCAGCGTCGAGGGCAGCTCGCTCTGCTTCGGATCGCCTTTCTTGGTGGTCTTGGGCACCGTCGGCTCCTTCCTCTCCGGCTCGTCATCCACCCTGAACCACACCGGCCGAACTTGCCTGCGAACGTGCCGGTGCGGGCGCACCAGACGTGTCGCCAGGACCATGACGCCGCCACGCCCCGGTCGATCAAGAGGTCGCAGCGGCGGGAGGGCGGCGGTCGAGCAGGAGCGCCAGGGCGGCCAGCAGCGCGAGGCCCGTGGCCATGAGGAAGATCGCGGCCGAGCCGACCGGCAGCACCGCGCCCGTGACAGCGGTCCCGAGCGAGCCGCACACCCCCTTGAGGGCCGCGATCGACGTGAACACCTGCGCCTGAGCCCCGGGCGGGGAGTAGGCCGTCCGGGCGGCCAGGCTGGCGGCGAACAACAGCCCGGTCGCGGCGCCCACGACCCCGAAGACGACGACGGCCGACGGCATGCCGACGATCGCCGCCCCGGCCGCGAGCGCCGCCACCACGGCGAACGTCCCGTACCGGACGAGGCGGTCGGCCTCTCCGCGCAGAGGGAACGCGATCAGCAGCAGGGAGACGACGAACCCGCCGAACGCGTTGGCCGCCGTCAGGAGCGCCAGGCTCGCCGGTCCGCGCTCGAGCGTCTCGACGGTGGCCAGCGCGATGAGCGGAACCGCACCCAGGGGAATCGCCGTGACCGCGGTGGCCACCGTCGCCCGAGACAGTCCGGGAACCCGCCACAGGTAGCTCAGGGAGCGGGCGACGCTGCTGCCCGCGACAGGACGCCGGTTCTCGCCGACCCGGACCGGGATGAGCCAGACGGCACCGGCTCCGACGCCGGCCATCGCCGCGGCGGCAGTCAGGGCGGCGCCGGGCGACAGGCTGGCCGCGAGCGCTCCGACCGCTGCCGGGCCCGCGGTCCCCGCCACCCCGTACGTCAGCGCGTCCATGCCCTGCGCGCGGCGCAGGGCCACCGGACGGTCGCTCACGATGCCCGCGAGCTGGCTGCTGAGCCCGCCGGTCAGCAGCGGCCCGCAGGCGCCGGCCACGAGCAGGCTGGCCGCAGCCGCGAACGGCGCCGGGCCGATGAGCGCGACGGCCGCGAGGACGGCCGCCCCGTAGAGCGCGGCGGCCGCGCTGATGACCGCGCGCTTGGCCCGGGTGCGGTCGAGCACCTGGGCAACCACCGGCCCGGCGAGGTGCGGGATGGTGAGGCAGGCCGCCAGGACGCCCGTCAGTCCTCCGAGCCCCTCGTCCCGGCCCAGCAGCACCACGCCGACGATCGCAGCAGCGTCGGCGGCGCGGACCAGACAGGCCGCGATGAAGTACCCCACCACCCCACGTCGTCGCATGTCTCCCCCCGATGCGCGACCCTAGAACCCGCCGGGGACACTGGCGGTCCTCGAGCCGGTACTGGGGCCGATCTTGGGGCTGAACTCCCTCGCCCGCAGGCGTAGCGTCGAGCCCATGTGCCGGAACATCACCACGCTCCGCGGCCTCGAGCCTCCCGCCTCCGACGAGGAGATCCGCGCCGCCGCCGAACAGTTCGTCCGCAAGGTCACCGGGGTCCAGAGCTCGGCCGCGGCGTCGACACGCGAGCCGTGCGAGCGCGCCACGGACGAGGTGGCCGAGATCGTGACCCGCCTGCTCGCCGAGCTGCCCGAGCGCAAGCAGCCGCCCAAGAACGTCCCGCCGCTGCGCCGCGACGACGTGCGCGCCCGCATCGCCGAGCGCCAGGCCGCACGCGACGAGCACGAGCGCCTGCACGAGCAGGGCGTCGCGCACACCCACTGACGGCGCGCGCCCGCCGCTAGACGACCGCCGCGGCGAGCTCCCACGGGCACGGCGCGGGCGCGGCGTCGGCCGGCGCGACCGGGTCCAGGACGACGACGAGCACCGGCCCGTCGTCGTCCTGCTCGTCGACGGCGATCGACCGGGCGAGCTCGAACGCCTCGTCGGCACCCGAGCCGACGAGCGTGGTGCACGGTCCGGTGATGCCGAGCTCGGTGCTGATCCGGCCCGCGGGAGCGTTCGCGAGCGTCCACGGGAACGCCCGCGGAGCGGCGAGCGCGAGCCCGGTCGCACGGGCCGCCGACCAGAACGCGAGCGCCTCGCGCGACCCGGCCTCCCGGGTCGCGACGACGAGCGCGGTGGGCGCAGGCAGGCAGTCCCATCCGCCCACCCACGTGGCGAGCACGTCGGCGGCCCATGCCGCGACGGCGTCACCGCTCGCCGTCACGACCGGACCACGCGCACGGAGCTCCCACCAGCCCCGACTGGCGGTCCGGGTCTCGGCCATCACCTCGGTCGTGCTCATGCCGCACTCCTCGCGGGGACCTCGAACGGCAGGGCCGAGCACAGCCCGCCGAAGGCGTACGCGCAGCTGAGCACCGCGCGCGGCCCGGCGCCGCGCGCCGTGGTGACGACGTCGAGCCTGAGCGCCGGGTCCGGCGCCTCACCGTTGACGTTGGGCGGCACCACGCCCGTCTCGAGCGCGCGCACCGAGAGCACCGCCTCGATCGCGGCCGCGGCTCCCATGGCGTGCCCGATCGCGCCCTTGACGCTCGACACGGGCACTCCCCCGGCGCCGAACACCGTCCCGAGCGCGAGCGCCTCGGCGGCGTCGGACTGGAGGGTGCCCGTGCCGTGCGCGCTGACCCAGCCGATGCCGGGCGCCTCGATGCCGGAGCGCCGCAGCGCCCCGGCCATGGCCGACGCCATGCCGCTTCCGTCGGGACGCGGCGACGTCGGGTGGTAGGCGTCCGACGCAAGGCCGAGAGTCCCGACGCGCGCACGGGTCGTGGCACCCCGGCGCTGCGCCTCGTCGGCCCGCTCCACGATGACGAACGCCGCGCCCTCGCCCAGCTGCATCCCGCGGCGACCTGCGACGAAAGGGCGGCACAGGTCGGGCGTCATCGCGCGCATCCGGGCAAAGCCGACGGCAGCGATCCGCGAGAACGGCTCGACGCCGCCCGCTATCGCGACGTCCACGGCACCGGAGCGCACGGCGTCGGCCGCCGCTCCGATCGCGTAGTTCCCGGCCGCGCACGCGGTGCCGAAGACGCGCACGGGGCCGCGCGACCCGACGAGCTCGGCGACATGCCGGCCGAACACCTGACCGGCCGCACCGTCGACGTCGAAGGCGCTCGCGTCGCCGTCGTCCACCGCGAGCTCGTAGGCGGCGGACTCCCCCATCGTGGTGCCGACGAACACCCCGACGCGTGCCGGGTCGAAGGACTGGAGGTCGATCCCGGCGTGCGCGACCGCCTGGCCGACGGCGCGCCCGGCGAGGTCGCGGCCGCGGTGCCGAGGGTCGCCGGCGGGCACGTGCGCGACCCGGCACGCGACGGGGACGGGCAGCTCGTCGAGGTCGGGCCAGGACCGCGCGGCGCTGCGCCCGGCCAGCACGGCCTCCCACGTGGCGTCCGTGTCGCCGAGCGGGGTCACCGCGGCGTACCCGGTGACGACCGCGGCGGCGTCCTGTCGTCGCTCAGCGGACCTGCCGGACGTCATCACGGCGGGCCCGCCGGGTCTGGGGTGCACGTCGGCCGCGGCGCCTCGGTCGCGGCGTGCTCGACGACGTACCCGGCGAGGCACGCGAGCGACGCGACCTCCTGCCAGTCGTCGTCGGGCACGACCACGCCGAACGCGCCCTCGGCGCGCGCGACGAGCT